>WNFS01000039.1_pt1 | contig 82943 bp, 65 predicted proteins | sample 5400141 | NCBI WGS metagenome assembly WNFS01 (sample SAMN13153358, study PRJNA577476) | soil metagenome | isolation source: 60 cm saprolite under Madrone tree | place: USA:California | collected 2016-06-14 | reverse complement strand
CCCTGATCTTCGTTTGCCGGGTCGTGTGTTTGACAAGGTAAGTGCGGCCCAATTCGAGGGATGTCCCGTGAAGCCAAACGACCCTGGCATGAAATTTCCTCGAGACATTGGGCAAGCGATCAGGCGAAACGAGCATGTCACCCCTGCTCAGGTCGATCTCGTCATCCAACTGCAAGGTTACCGACATCGAGGAATACGCCTGCGGCATGTCGCCGTCGTAGGTCACAATGGAGCGCACGCTGGTTCTTCGTCCCGAAGGTAACGCAACCACGGGATCGCCGGGATGAACGACGCCGCTCGCAATGCGGCCGGCGAAGCCGCGAAACGTGGCGTCGGGACGAATCACGGTTTGCACCGGGAAACGAAAGCTTTGCAGAGAGTCTTTTTCTGGAAGCGGAACTGTTTCGAGATGTTCCAGCAGCGTAGGGCCTTGATACCACAGCATGCGCTTGCTGCGGTCAACAACGTTGTCTCCTTCAAGGGCGCTGATGGGCACACACTGAACGTTTGCGATCCCCAACTGAGTTGCGAGCGCGAGAAAATCGTCCTGCAATTCAAGGAAAACATCTTCGCGATACTCAACGAGATCCATTTTGTTGACAGCGGCAAGGACATTGGTAATTCCCAGGAGCGAAGCAATGAAAGCGTGGCGCCGCGTCTGCGGGAGGAGCCCCTTGGTGGCATCTATGAGAATGACCGCGAGGTCCGCCGTGGACGCTCCCGTCGCCATATTCCGCGTGTACTGTTCATGCCCAGGAGTGTCGGCGATGATGAATTTCCGCCCGTGCGTGGCGAAATACCGGTAAGCTACGTCGATAGTGATGCCCTGCTCGCGTTCGGCCCGAAGGCCATCGGTGAGCAGCGAAAAGTCGATCGGGCCGGTGGAGCGGTTGATGCGGCTCTTTTTTACGGAGGCGAGCTGGTCTTCGTAGACGGCCTTGGAATCATGCAAGAGACGCCCGATCAGCGTTGACTTGCCATCGTCGACGCTCCCTGCCGTCGTGAAGCGAAGCAGCTCAGTGCTTAGGTTTTGTTCGAGAAAACCGGCGAAGGCATCCGCAGACCTGCTGTTTGAGGGAGAAATCATCAGAAATATCCCTCCCGCTTTTTGAGTTCCATGGAACCTTCCTCGTCGTGGTCGATAGCGCGGTTTTCGCGTTCGGAGCGCCGGAACGAAACCATTTCCTCGATGATCTTCGGCACGGTGTCGGCATCGGAACGGATCGCTCCCGTGCAGGGAACGCATCCGAGGGACCTCATGCGGCACTTCAGGCGTTGCGTTTTTTCTCCCGGCAAAAGTTGCGAGAGGTGATCGATCACGACGATCGAACCGTTGCGGAGAACCACGTCGCGTTCGCGTGCAAAGTAAAGCGGCACGATCGGGATTTGCTCCACGTGGATGTAAAGCCAAACGTCGAGCTCGGTCCAGTTGGAAAGAGGAAATACGCGAATGCTTTCCCCTTTGCCGAGGAGGGAATTGAAAATATTCCATAACTCGGGCCGCTGGTTCTTCGGGTCCCACTGGCCCAGCCCATCGCGGAACGAATAGATGCGCTCCTTGGCGCGGGACTTCTCTTCGTCGCGGCGCGCTCCGCCGAAAGCCGCGTCGAAACCGCCCTCGGCCAGGGCGTCCAGAAGGGATTTCGTTTTCAGTAACCCGCAGCATTTTTGCGTGCCAAGGGAAAACGGGTTAGCGCCTGCGTCCAGCGCTTCCTGATTTTTGTGAACGATGAGCTCCGCGCCAATCTGCCGGGGATACGAGTCGCGGAACTCGATCATCTCGGGGAATTTGTAACTGGTGTCCACGTGCAGCAGGGGAAAAGGAATTCTTCCCGGAAAGAAAGCCTTTTGCGCCAGCCGCAGCATGACTGAAGAGTCTTTTCCGATCGAATAGAGCATCACCGGGCGCGCGAATTCGGCGGCGGCTTCGCGAAGAATGTGAATACTCTCGGACTCAAGCGCTCGCAGGTGATTGAGCCGCCGGAGCGCGCGCGTTGCGACCAACTCGTCGGTAGCGAGTTGAGGTTTCCGGACCAAGACTTCTGATGCAGTGGTCATGAATATCCCCCAAAAACAAAAAACCCACCTGCCGGAATATCTGGCGGTGGGTTCGCTTCAATCTTGGAGTAGATAGCTGCTAGAAAGCTGGCTCTCTATCCAAACAAGATGCGGCGGCCGTCACCGTTGGGTGCGGACAACAACAAACGCCGGCCATTTGGACGAAAGTCATTTCGCTGCTCAGAATACGCGAGAGCCTCTCAAATCACAAATCTTCTTTTTGGTTTGATGGCATCAGCAATTTGGATGCTTGCCGCGCGTGAACGGTTACGCGGTGGGCCGGCGAACAATAAACTTCTTCGCCGCGGGGGGCGGAATGAGCGTTGCCATCTTGCGGATCATGGCCAGCACCAGCCGCTTGTCCCCGTCGGAAAGCGTTGTGCTGTACTTCTTGATCTCCGCCAGAAAGCGAATTTCGTCTTGCGAGAGCTCCCCAAGCGCTTTTTGCGTTTCGCGGTCGCGCGGCGTTTCGGTGCCGGGGAAAAAGTCCGCCAGGGAAATGTCCATGGCTTCCGCGATTTTGGCGAGCGTTTCGAGAGATGGCACGGTGTGTCCGTTTTCAACGCGCGAGAGGTAACAACGTAGCAATCCCGTACGCCGCTCGATGTCGCCCTGCGACAGGCTTCGCTGGCTGCGATAGCTTTTGATCACTTCTCCGATGTTCACTCGAGGCTTTTCTTTTGGCATGGTCTCCCCACTAGAGGGGGTATCTTACTCACTAACAGCAGGAGTGGCAAGAGAGATTTTCCAGCGAGTGGTTCCAATCCGATAACGTCTAAGGAGAGCGTGATAGGGATGGCACCGCTGCAAGCGACGAGGGGAAAAGCAAAAAGGCGAGCCGAAGCTCGCCTTTTTCTGAACATTCTCCCAGACTTCAATACGCGACCGCGGGAATCACAATTAGCTTTGCGTTGGCGCTACCGTCGCCGGCTGTTGCAGGCGAAACTCCAGCAGAGTCTCGCTGGGTACCTTCACCTGCTGGCCTCTCGTCAACACTTGTACGCCCGCACCAGCTGCCGAACCGACGCCCGCGCCGATCGCCGCGCCTTTGCCCCCGCCGGCAATCGCGCCGATGATGGCGCCGGCTACGGCGCCGCCGCCCACTTTCTTGGCGGTGTTCGAGCCGCGTCCCTTCCCTTGCAACGTGTAGTCGCTGCTGACGACGGGGTAGTCCTTCCCATCAATCACGATGCGGGTCAGTTCGAGCTGCAACTCCGAGCTGCCGGAGAAGTGCCCGGCCTCTTTGGCTTCGGCCAGACGCCCATAAATGTCCGTGCCTTTCTTGGCGACCACTGTATTTCCGATAGTCAAATCGGTTTCCAGGCTGGCGTGGAACACGTCACCCACGTGGTTTTTTGAGGAATCCACGCCGTCGACCATCCGCACGAGCAGAGATTGTCCTGCGGGGATGGTCACCGGGCCACCGGAAGCAGCGGTGCCCGCAAAGCTGTTTGATGGAGACGTCGCCGGAGACGGGGATGCAGCAGGAGCAGAAGATCCGGAATAACCGGTGAAGGTAAGCGCCACGATGTCTGTGGTATTAAAGGTCTGAACTTCCCCGTTGACTTCAAAGCGCATCACCGCCTGAGTCCCGCCCAAGTATCTCCCTTTCAAAACGCGGCCATCTCTCAGTTCCAGCGTGTCGGCAGCCGCTGTGCCCACATAAAATAGTCCCAAAGCCAATACGGCCAAGAATCGATAGAATTTGCTCATCGTCTCCCTCCCATGATCGGAAATCACGATTCCCGAAGACCTCCGCACTCGTCCCCAAGCCCAAAGACACCTTTGCGATTCTACCGCATTGGATGATGGAAACGTGACGAATGGTTGCGCCCAAAATGGGCGCTCAGCGGGAGCGGCTCACCACCATCTTGAAGGAAAATGACAAGGGCCCAAACCGAACTGGTTGAGCCCTTATACATCATGAGCGGTTGAGATGAGTGGGTAACTGTTGCCTTCCGTGCAGCTTAGAGCTGGCGGCGGGCATCATCGGCTTCAGTGGCCAGGCGCATGAGCACCGGCACTATCCCCGTGTCGCTCTTATTGGTCTTGGGATTAATGAAAAGCCCGTCCGTCAAAAAAGACTGGACAGCGGCCGCCGCGCCACCAAAAGCTGTCGAGGTGGGACGTATAATGGCCACCGGCCCGAACTTCTTGTCCAGGAAATGGGTCGGCTCGGGCATGATCAGGTTGGACTGCAAGGTATCCCCGTTCAAGGATTCCGGATCCGTCTCGCCCTGGGCGGCGCTCAGGGTGGAAAAGGTCACCGTCGAGTTGTTCACAGGATCGACGTCCGTCAGAGGAGTGGCATTGCCGGCTTTGTCCTGCCAGGTCTGGAAGTGCATGGTTTCGCTGGGGCCAATGCTAAGGAGGATGCGCAGCACTTCCAGGTTAGTCACGTGTTGTGCCAGCGTCGGGTAAAGGCTGGTGCCGCCCTGCTCGATGAAGGCGAAGTGGAATCCCGCGGTGAAAGCGATCGCTTTGAGGTGGTCAGTAAAGGTTGATTGCGTTGGATCGCCGAGATTGATGACGCTTCCTTGGGTGTCAGCGTTGCTTCTCGGGATAGCGGTGTGCTGATTAATGTTTAGACTGGGGACCGCCTGGGCAAATGGTGCATTGGGATCAAAATCGGGATTGGTAATGCTGCGGTACCGCGACCAAAAACTGGTGTCGATGGTGAGCTGGGTCAGGTTAGTGAGCCGTCCGATTTGCTGTGCCCCATCGGCGGTACTGCTCGGCAACACCTTGAAGTGGGTAAGGTCAGCGGACGCCGCCCCTTTCGATTCCAGATAATTCTTAAGAAAGCTGGCATGGCTGATCTCGTCGTCGGTATTGTCGTGGATGTATTGCGGCATGTCTCCATCGAGAAGCTGCAGCGCTTGCGTATAGGCGGCATTTCCGCCAGTGAGCCCGCTGAATTCGTTGTCCTGAGTACCACCGAGTTCCGCGTACTGCCGCCAAAGGTCTTCTTCGACTTGTTCGAGGGCCTGCAAGAACCTTAGAATCGCGACATCGCCCTTGGTGATTGGCGCGCGGCCGTCCTCGTCTTCGCGGTCGAACGCAAACGCTTTCGCGGACAGCAGCCCAGCGCCCATAGTTGCTGCGCCTGCCACCGTTCCACTCTTCAAGAATGAACGCCGAGTGCTGCCCTTCGTCAATATATTCGTTTCTTTCTTCATCGGTCTTTCCCCTTTTCGAATCGTGACTTGACCCCAAGTGAAGAGAACTCCGGAACGACGTAGAACCCTGTAGTGTTTCGTCCCTCCAGCGAAACTGTTCCAGGGACTTAGATGGCAAAAGGATCGCTGGGAATAAATCAGGGAGACAACAAGTCTTTATCCACGTGCAAAGCAGGTGGCCGACAAGACTTAGGACAAAAGGTCAATCGGGAAGGAATGGGAGCAGCAGGCAGCTCTGTGCCGAGGACAGGCAGGCCGCTGCGAACAACCAATGAAAGACGCTCAGAATGCAGCCCCGGTAGTGCGTTTCGGCACCTTCGAGGCCAATCTCCACTCGCGAGAACTTCGCAAGCACGGGATGCGCATCCGGCTGGAAGAAAAGCCTTTCCAAATCCTGGAGCTGTTATTGGAATGTCCCGGACACGTGGTAAACCGGCAAACGCTCCGCGAAAAACTCTGGCCCGATACGGTTGTCGGCTATGAGCACGGGCTGAATACCGCCGTCAACAAACTTCGCGACCTCCTGGGAGACTCCGCGCGGAGTCCCCGTTTCGTCGAGACCGTCCCTCGGCTCGGTTATCGATTCATTGCTCCGGTGACCAGACCTAGCAAAGCCGCGGTGGCGGACAAGAAAATGCTGCTCGTGCTTCCCTTCGAGAATTTGTGCGGCGATTGCGAGCAGGAATACTTTGTGGAGGGGTTGACGGAGGAGATGATTTCGCAGCTCGGGCAGCTCAATCCCAAGAAACTGGGCGTGATCGCGCGAACCTCGGCCGTCCAATACAAGGCCACGAAAAAATCCATTGGAGAAATGGTCGCGGAGTTGCACGTCGATTGCGTTCTGGAGGGAAGCGTGCGCTGCAACGGCCGGCGCGTGCGCATTACCGGCCAGTTGATCGGGGCGCACGACCAGACCAATCTGTGGTCGGCCACCTATGACCACGATTTGCACAACGCACTCGATGTCCAAACCGAGGTAGCCCGCCAGATTGGCAAAGCGCTGGCGCTCGAATTGCTCCCCGCCTAGGGTGTGGTTGGCTCCACGTTCCAGCCATCTACCACCAGTTCCGGTGCAGCGCCATGGAGCGAAGCGGAATCAAATCTTACCGTCACCGCTTTCTTTTCTCCCGGCATCAGCGAGAAATAGTTATCGCTCCAGAGAATGGGCGTCACGTCATCCCCGCCTTTGCCGCGTGTTAGTCGCGGATGGACCATGAACGTCACGCTGTCGCTCTTGTTTTCGACTGTCACCGTCATCGTGGGCTTGCCCCCACTCACATTCACCGTTTTGGTGACCGTCACTTTTACTTTCGGAAGGCTATTTAGACCGGTGAGGTCGCCGAATTCTCTCTGCGGGGTATAGACGGTGTCGCTTCTCTTGGCCCAATCGAGCACATCTGGTTTGGTCGACAACCAATAGAAATTCTCGCTGACCAGCTTTCCTGCCGTGTCATGGAGCTCGAGCTTCAGGAAATAGGTCGGCGTCAGTCCGTCCGGATTCGTAAGATCGAACGCTTTCGTGCTGCTGTCCGCAGCCAAATCCATTGTCGCCTCGCGCGAACCTTTTTCCTTGGCATCAAGGCTGTAGATTTTCGCGCTGACTTTCATTCGTTTAAGCGCTTCGTAAGTTCCGTTGATCACCGCGACGGAATTGTCGTCATAGGAATATTGCACATGGACAGGCTCGCAGGCTTTCTTGGTTCCGAAATACCCGCCCGCCGGCACAAGGTAATAGTCGTAGAGATGCCAGATCAGCGAGGGCCACGCGTTGTTCAGCATCCACTGAATCACGCCCGTGGAAATGTATTTGTTCCGCGCGTAGGCTTCGAACATCGCGCGCTGGCCATCGTAGGTCATTGCCTGCGCTTTGCGCTCGTAATCATCCAGCGACGTCGCCTGCCCATAGCGCCGGTTCAAGCCTTCGGTAAAAACATTGACGGTCGTGAAGCGCTCGCCGCCGGCGTGATAATTCCAAACCTCATCGATCGGCCAGAGATGCTCCTTGGGGATGAATTTCTCAAGCGATTCCCGCGGCGGAATGGCCGGCCCCGGACTTGTCTCCGTGTTGTAGCCGTAAGCGCCGCCCGCTTGCGTGTCCGCCAGCCAATACACCGGAGGCACGTACTCATAAGGGCCGGTCATTTTCACGCCAGAATCGCCGCTCACGGCGGCCTTCTGTTCCGAAGCGGATGAGACAGTTGGGTTTGGCCACTGCAGTTCCTTCTCGATGCTCAAATACATTCTTTCAACGTCGGCAGGCGGCGGATTGTCGCTGCCGTTCAGCCACACAAAAACGCTCGGATGATTCCGCAGCCGGGTGATCTGGTCACGCAGCGAAGCGGCCGCAACTCTGTTCTGATCGCCATTCCAATTTTTCCAGCGCTCCCAGGCATCGCAGCAAGTCCATCCCGGCATGACCAGAATCCCCAACTGGTCCGTCTTCTCAAAAAACTCGTCGCGATCCAAACGCCCTTCCAGGCGGATGGTGTTCATGCCCATATCGCGTACATACGCCAGATCCGCATCGAGCCTCTCTGACGACCACCGGAAAAGAAGATCCGGCGCCCAAGCGGCCCCACGGATCAACACCTTTCTCCCATTGACCTTGAACAACCGGTGCCCCTTATCCGTCAGTTCCGAAGTCACCTCGCGTATTCCAAACGTTACGTTCGCCGCATCCGAAACCTGCTTGCCAATCTCGAACGACAACTTCGCGGTATAAAGATGTGGCGTCCCCATTTGATACGGCCACCACAATCGCGGATGCGCCAGCTTCAACTTTGCAAATTGTTCCGGCGCAAACTTCACAATTTTCGATTCGCCGCTGCTCAGTTCCACAGGCTGTTGCAACTCGATTCCTTGGATTTCCGCGCGCAGCACTCCTTTCACTGGCTCATTCGAAACGTTGCGCAATTCCGCGCTGATAGTTAGCTCAGCGGTCTTGTATTCCCCATCCAGCTTCGAGGCCACAAAGGGATTGCGCACCGCCACCCTGCCGCTGGAAGTCAGAAAAACTTCTTTCCAGATCCCCATGTCCTTATCCGGTGGTGTCGGATTCCAATCCACCCATGTGATTCCCAGATCATATTTTTCCGGAGCGAACACCTCAACCGCGATCGCATTTGCCTTCCCCGGCTGCAAAGCCCTGCTCACGTCGAATTCGTAGGAGCGATAGGTGCCAGCTACGTCAGCCGCATCCGCCACCTTGTGCCCGTTGACCCAGATGTTCGCGCGGTAGTTGATACCGAGAAAATTGAGCCACTCCGTCTTCTTCAACTGTCTAGCAGGCGGCGTGAACTCCGTGCGATACCACCAAGAGCAACGAAAAGGGCTCCCCTCCGGCATGTCCTGATTCGCAAAGAGATTTTTGTCGGAATAATTCATCCCCGGAAGGGACTTCAAGTTTGTCCCAAAATTTGGGTCGGGATACGTCTTGTCCGTGACCAGCGCGCCCACCACCGTTGCCGGAATCTCTGCTTTATGCCAGCCCTGTGCATCGAAGCCAACGGAGGAAATCTGCTCACCGGCGGCCTTCACATCGCACGACGATTGAATCTGCCAATTCTTATGAAGATAGATTCTCGCAGGCAGTGGTTCCGTGGCGCCCGCAACGATCACCGAAAACATCAACGAGACGAACGCTCCACCCAACGCCCAGGTCGAGAATTTCCGCGAACGTGGCATAGATCTCCCGAAAAAGATTCGAAATTTAAGCGGTAATCGTTCGGCCTCTCGCGTCCGAGAAACCACCGCACACGATATTAAACCGTTTCAATGCCAACGTTGAACATTTTCTTTGGAATGAAAAAACGTACGCGAAGGGGTCATGAGACTCCCAGGGAGAAGGTCATTGATTCGCTGGAAATGTGAGCGCGGCGAGGCCGCGCGGAGGCACGGCCTCACCTCGTGGATCCCCTTAGGTACAACCGGTGAAGTCAGTGCGCGCGACGTTGGCAGTGGTGCCCAGAGTCACCTTTAATGGTTGAGGCGGGGTGCTGGTATCTGTAGAAGTCACGATTTCGGATGGCGTACAGTCGGCGGTCCCCCCGCTCATCGCCACGAACGCGTTGGCGTCGACGCTGAAGAGCACGTCGCCGCTGGCGGGAGCCGAAAAGGTGACGCGACCTGCAGCAGCTAGTACACCGACACTTGGGTTGCTGGCGGGAACCACAAGGGTATATTGCGCACAGTTCGCACCCGTAGGGCTTCCAACCGGGCAGGTCGTGCTGGCGGTGATGGAAATCAGCCCCGTCGACATCACCGCGGGGGTCGTGGCAGTTGCCTGTGCATTCTGCAACGGGATGGTTAACTGTCGCGTGACGCCCGCAGATACGTTGATAGTCTGCAGAGCCGCTACGGTCACGTCTGCCGTCGCTCCAGCGGTGGCGGTTTTCGCCGTAACGAAGCCTTGCAAGATCGACGGACCCGCCGCCCCGGTTTCCGCCACCAGTGGAATTGCATTTAGATTCGTTCCATTCGGCACATTCACAACGGCCGTCGCGTTGTAGGGCAAGTTCGCCGGACCCAGCGCAACCACTACAACGTCAAATGTTCCCAGGGGCAGCGGGCAGAAACGAAAATCCCCCTGGGAATCTGTGGCCGCTTGCATGACGATACGGTCAATGCCCATGCTGTCCGGCTGTTCGAGGGCCACTATGACGTTGCCGGAGATCGGCTTCTGGGTTATAGAATCCACCACCTGCCCGCCGATCCCGGAGGCATTGGCACTCACTACACCCCCGGTCAGCGTGGGCTTCAAGCGAAATGTGCCGTCCTTCTGTGGCTTGAGGGATGCGCAGACGTTGAAGTCGATGTTCAAATCCACGCTCTGCCCTGCGACTACTTGAATCGGCCCTCCCAAAACCTGTCCCGGAGGAATCTTCAGTCCCGTCTCGTCCTGGCTGCTCAAGACAATCTCATGAATGGTTGTGTCAACCAGGATGGCGCAGTTGAAGCCGTGCCCAGCACAATTATTTGGAGATGGCAGTGCGGCTCCAGCAGCAGGAGTGTTCGAAAGAAGAAAGCCGGATTTGCTGATAATTTCCAACAGGCAGGCTCGCGGACCCGAGTTGCGCCAGCACGCATCTGGTATCGGGTTTGGAAAAAAGACCGATTTGCATTGGCGCCGATGCAAGTTGCGGCGCGAGTTCCTGCCATCCGGCGCTGTTGTCACCTGCGCTTACACTGGTATGCGCCTGCACCGATCGCACTGTGACGAACACGTGCATGAAATGGTCATTGGGCGGCATGCAGCTCGGAGGATTGCTGATGGATACTTGAACTGTGCCCATGCTTGGACCCAGGACGGTGGAGACATTTCCGCCACAGCCGACAGCCGTCAAAGCTACTACTGCCATCGCTAAGATCACCAGAAAACGAGGATTCAGATGTCCGCTGGAGCGGAGCAGAACGTTGGAGACCATAGGAGCCCTCCACATATAGAAGATGAACGTGATTGTTGGCGGCCCGGTGCGAGGACAGAATGCTGAATGGAGCCAACGTTCAGGGCGGAGTCGAACGGTTCGTACTAAGAGTTATAGTAGAACTTCACCCAGCATTCTACTGGACAGCCTTCCCCGATTCTTAGCGGGCAATCCCTTAACCTTTTTTGTTTGTCGCCTAAAATCCGACCGTTCTGTGTCTTATGCTGATCGGCCCCTAAGAAATCAGGTTGCGCTTGAGTCAAAACTACGTCATCTCGTGTAAGTTTGGGAAGCAATTCTGGCGAGAGATAATTCCCAGATCGTTGGATCGCCGCTTCTGCGCCGGTCCTTGCCACTGTCTGTGAACTCTTGAGTGAGACGTGCGACGGTGGTCCCGGAGGAGGGGGTCGAACCCACACGGTACTAAGTACCACTGGATTTTGAGTCCAGCGCGTCTGCCAGTTCCGCCACTCCGGGCTATCAATTGAAAATAGCACGCACGCCGCCCGCGCTCAAGCTCCACGCCGTTACGCGGCGACTGGTAATTTCCAGAATCTTAGAACGAAACTCTGGCGCTCAGTTGAATTTCTCGTCCGGGCGTCATTGCCATGGTGATGGTTCCGAACTGCGGCGTGTTCACGAAGCGGTTCGGCGTGCCCAGGTTTACCTTATTCAGGGCATTGAAGGCTTCGGCCCGGAACTGGAAATTGGTTCTCTCGCTGATGCGAAAGGCTCGCGCCAGCGCGAAGTCCAGGGTTTGCAGGGGCGGGCCATAGACGGAGTTGCGCCCCGCGTTGCCATACGTAAAGGCCGGGGGTGCGGCAAATGCCGCTGGATTGAACCACTCCGTGGCGGTGTACGTGCCCGGGCCAAACAAGGGCTGGCCAGTCACATTGGCGCGTATCGGATTCTCGCCCAGCACGGTCCCAGAGTTCGCGGTGTCCCCGAACACGGAGACGGTGAACGGCATTCCCGATTGAATTTGGTAGATCGTCGATAAACGCCAGTCTTGAGTTAAGAGGCGAAGCCATTCCTGCCGCTTGAAAGTGGGAATGTCGTAAACGCTGCTCAGGGCGAAGCGGTGGCGAACATCACAGCCCGGGCCTTTCTCGAGGTTTAAGTTCCTATTGTCTTGCGGAATCGTCGACTCGTCCATGGGAGAACGGAAGTCCGGCGCGTTAGTCAGATTCTTGGCTAGTGTGTAGTTGGCCAAAAAACTGAGGCCATGAGAATAGCGGCGGCGCACATTTACGAAGCCTGCGTCGTACCAACTCTGCGCCGTGTTTTCCAACAAATTTATGGTGCTGACCGGGAAAGTTTCACTCTGCACGACAGCAGTGGTGCTGCTCGGTGTCAACACCGTGCCGAGCACAAACGTAAGTGTCTTGAAGGGACGCCGCGGACCTAGGGGACCAGGCCCCGGAAGGGTGTTGTTGATCAAGTGCGCTCTTTGCAGGTGAAAACCACGTGAACCGATGTAGCCGACTTCCAACGAAGTGTTTTGCCCGAAGCTCTTCTGCACGGAGCCGTTCCATTGCTGAACATACTGCGCGGGAGCGTGAGAATCGAATGCTGTGAAGCTCACTGTCGTCGGCGTTAGCGTGCCAGTTCCCAAAACTGGAGTGCCGAAATTCATACCAGTGTTGAAGAGCGCGGGCGGCGGCGTGAAGTTGTCAGCTTGTTGCGTCTCAGGAAAAACGTACGGGACATTGTGCCGCTGGTTGCACCAGGTGTTCAGATCTACCGGTGTGAAAAAGACTCCATAGGCTGCATGGAGCACAAGGCCTTTGCTTGGAAGATTTTTGGCAATCCCCAGGCGCGGCGCAAAGTTGTGTTTGTTGGCGTACATCAGACCCCTCGGATAACCCAACTGGCCGCCGATGAAAACGGACGGAACGCCGTTATTAAAAATCAGGTTCGTATTGGTGTTCTGCTTGTCGTAAAGCGGACTGGTGTACTCATATCGCAAACCAATGTTGAGAGTCGTCGTGGGCGTCACCTGCCAACTATCTTCCGCGAAGGCCGCCGTTCCCCATGCGCGCAAATCCATTTGCGGTATGCCCGCCTGCCGTTGTTTCACCGCTGGCAGGCTGAGCAGCATGCTGGCCAGACCGGAGCCGCTGCCATCGTTAAAACCGAATTCTGTGGTGTAACCCGTCGTGTACTGGTAGAAACCGCGATTCTGGAAGAATCCCCACATCGGCCAGATATAGCGGTGAAATTCGCCGCCGAATTTCATGGCGTGGCGGCCGCGCTGCCATGCATAGCTATCCCGCACTTCAATCGTCGTGTCCCAAGCATGCATGGGCGTTGCGGCAAAAGTGTCACCGATTCCCGTGTATCCCTGAACGGCGAACCACGGTGCGCCCCAAGCGTTCTTTCCCCCGAACCCGATTCCCTGAATGCCCAGCGCGCTGACGATATCGTTGACTCCGTCGTTCTGCGATGTGCGGTCCATCGAAAGACGCGAGACCGCCAGCGAGATGGTGTTGATTCTATTGCTCGCAAAAACATGGTTCCAGGACCCGACCGCCTGCTGAGAGAGGTTGTTAAAGTTCACGCCAAAACCGGGCAGGTTCTCCGTTGTGGCAGTCATGCCACTGCTCGGGGAGAATCCATTTTCGCCACCGGCAGAGTAGCGCGCGAGCAGGGTGTCGCCGTTCGCAAAGTTATTGTCCACGCGAAATGTGCCCTGGTCCTGGAAGTGCGTTTCATTACGCACATCGAGGTAGTTGCTGGAATCCGCAGCCCCCGCCGCCATCATCATGTTCGGCATAGGCAGATATTGCAGCAAGAAGCTTTCGAGAAGCGGATTGATTCTGTCCGACGGTATTTGATTGTTCGGAAACTGGGAGCGCGTGTACGGAAAATTTGATGGCCCGGTCGGGAGCCCCGGGTTGTAATTCGGATTCGCGACCGCCTTGGTCGGGTCGTAGATTTTCACGCTACTCATGCTGAAATCGCCCATGATTTCGGCTTGCGTGGGAACAGTCAATATCTGGGCGTCTGCCTGCGCCAGGCGCAGACCCTCATAATTGACAAAGAAGAAGGTTCTCTTCCCAAAGAGGGGGCCGCCGAACGAGGCGCCGAAATTATTTTGCACCAGGTGATTGTTGCCCATGGATTCGAGCGTGCTCGCATCCAACGCGCCGTTACGGTGAAATTCGTAAACCGTTCCATGGTATTGGCTGGAACCGGAGTGCGTGATTATATTGATCTGCCCGCCGCCTGCGCCTCCCATATCGGCCGTGTAACTGCTTGTTTCCACTTGAAATTCCTTGACCACGTCCGGTGAAGGGCTCAGATTCTGCGTATTGAACGTCGGATCGGTATTTGTGGCGCCGTCGAGCAGGAAAAAATTTGCATTGGGGCGTGCGCCACCTATCACTACGGCGGACCTCTGCCCCGGACGCCAGTAGAGAGGATTCGTGGATCCCGTCTGCGCCCCAAAACCAACGTGAGCGCCAGGCACGGTGAGCACCAGGTCAATCAGCATGCGCCCATTCAGCGGCAGTTCGCGAATGGATGTGGGCTCGACAACTTCTCCGACGCTGGCGTCGGTCGTTTGCAAGATTTCGCTCCCGGCAGTGACTCCTACTCCTTCCGCGACGGAACCGACCCTCAGGGTGATATCCAAGGAAAGCTTCTGCCCCACCTCCAGCCGAAAGGATTGCTTTGCCGTAGCCAAGCCGGATGCCTCGACTTTGAGTTCGTAGTCATCAGGCAAGAGTGCGGGCGCTTCGAAGAGTCCCTGTTGGTTGGTGACGATGCGACGGATTGCTCCCGTGCTCGCGGCAACGAGCTCCACTGCGGCCCCCGCGATGGGGAGATGCTGCGAATCCGTGACCGTACCCGTGAGAGCGGCGTAGTTGCACTGACCAAATCCGGGCAGCGCCACGCCAAACAGAAGTAGAAGCACGCAGGATCGCCTCATGCGGTTTGTCCCTCCAAAAAAGCGCGCTAAAAAGCAAGTAATTCCGGGCGCATAAATGATCAGTTCAGCCTGCGTGAGAGATAAGGTTCAGCCCCGGTTGGGCGAAACTGTACAGACGGCAAACAGGGACAGCAATAATAGGAAAGCACTAGAAGGCGCTTGAGGGCGGATCACGGACCAAGAATGGCTTCCTCAAGGCTGTCAGCATGATTCTCATGTCCCGGGGATTTTTCCACAGCCCCACGGCTAGACTCCGCTACACCCTGGCGTTAACCTATAAGGCCCGTTCGGCAGGGGTCTTCTCGCAACGAGGACATCCGAACAGATTTCCGAGGCCGTACATGGCAACCGTAACACCTCTGGCATCCGGTTCTCACCCGGAGCATCGCGGTCTTTCGTTTTGGATGGACCGCGTCGTCGGGGAGCTGGAAAACGTTCGTTCCTCTCCGGATCCGGACGCCGTCCACGATCTTCGCGTGGCCATTCGCCGCTGCCGTTCCGTCGCGGCCGTGATGGAAGAGGTGGACTCCGATCCCACCTGGCCCGCCATGCGCAAAGTCGCGCGCAAACTCTTCCGCGGGCTCGGCGCGCTTCGCGACGCTCAAGTCATGGAAGAGTGGGTAAAGAAGCTCGCTCCAGAAAGCGACCCCGTCCGCACTCATCTGCAAGCCTCGTTCGAATCGAACGAACCCAAGCTGCGAGAGAACGCGCTGCGCCTGGCCGGCAAATTCGATCAGAAATCCTGGAAGCGCCTCGAACGCGCGCTGCGCCAGCGCTCCCGCCTCGTGCCCATCGGCGGTCTCGCCGCCGAATGCCTCGCGCTGGAACGATTCGAAAACGCCAGGGAACTTCACTCCAAGGCTCTGCGCACGGAGAAACCCAAGCCCTGGCACGCACTGCGCATTGGGTTGAAGCGTTTTCGCTACACGGTCGAAAGCCTGCTCCCGGAGCACTACGCCGTTTGGAGCGATAATCTCAAGCGCCTTCAAGACCTGCTTGGCGAAATTCACGATCTGGACGTTCTCGCGGAAGTTGTAAAGAAGTCGGACTTCCACGAAACTGAAGACTCACTCAAGCTCTGGCACGAATTCATCGAGCGCGAGCGCGGCGAACGCATCGAGACGTATCGTCAGCTTACTCTTGGCAAGACCAGCCTCTGGAACTTCTGGCGTTCCGGCCTCCCCACGAATGGCCGTGTCGAAGCCGCCGCTCTGGCTCGCTTGCGCGCCACGGCCCGCGCCATTGATCCGCATGTGCGCCGGACTTCACAAATCTCCCGAGCCGCCGTCGCCCTCTTTGACGCCTTCAAGCGAGCTGGCGCTGCTTCCGTATTCAGCGACGTGACGCATCGCCGAATTTTGCTTGCCGCGGCCCGCCTGCACGGGGTCGGCGACGCAGATACCGGCAAGCCGCCTCAAAAAGCCGCGCGTAAATTTCTTCTTGGTCTCCCTCTGCCCCCCGGATGGAGCAGCGAAGATTGGGAGTTGCTTGCTCTGGTGGTCCGTTACCATCGCGGAGCCGAACCCCGAGTCAAGGACGACCATTTTTCAAGGCTTTCCGGCGAGCGGCAGAACAGTGTCCGCGCCCTGGCGGGCGTCATGCGTTTGGCGCGGGCCCTTCGCAAATGCGGTGTTGCCACGGGCGCAGGATTTCGCGCCGAGAAGTCCGCGGACGCCGTCGTTCTGCGCGCGCCTGGCTTGGCCGACGACGTCGAAACCGCCGCGCGCCTTGCTGCCGGCAAGCATCTTTTGGAAGAGTATCTGGGCATGCCCTTGATCGTGAAGGCGGTCGCGAAACCGGAAAAGGTCTTAGCCCTCGCGCCCCGGCACGTTCCGGAATTCTCGGTCCTGGCTTCCGATTAAAGAGAGCTCGCAGGTTTACTTCCCTGCCCGTCGCAGCAGCTTTGGCGTCGCCAACCACACTAATTCGCCGATCGGCGGCGATAGCCGTTTCAACTCAACGAATGCCACCCCCGCCTTCTTCAACGAAGTGAGATGTTTTTTCGAGCCCAGCGCCGTCGCGATGAGGTCGTCGAGCTGCGGCGCATGCCCAAACAGAAAGACCGTGGGCGCCTGCTTCTGCTTGGCAAGCTCCCGAAAAAGATACGAAGGCTCCGATCCCGGCAGCAGCAAATCCGTCCGCCGGATTTTCTGCTTGGCATAATCGAGCGAGCTCGCAAAGATTTCCGCCGTTTGCGCCGCCCGCACGTACGGACTTGTCAGAAACAAATCCCCCGTCACTCCGAGCGCCGCGACGCCTCTAGCAACTTGTTTGGTCTTCTCGATACCTTCCTCGGTCAAATACCGTTCGGGGTCGGGAGGGCACTTAGGATCCTCGCGGTCAATCGCGATCCCGTGCCGGACGATGTATAGTTGCATGATTACCTCTCATCTGGCCGTTAGAATAACCGCTGTGGGCAACGCTGGCAAAACCACCGGACTTCTTTCCTGGCTGTCGATTTTCAACGGCGAACGGTCAACTCGCCTCCGGCTGCCGGAAATAAATCTTCACGTGAAATTCTTTTTCAAGGAGCTCCGCGCTGCGGCCGGCGTCGCGCAGGTCTTCCGTTGCGTCTCCGCGCGCGTACACCTGCAGGCACACCGCGCCGCGCTGAAACGTAGTGCGGATTTTCAATACCCGCTGCCGATGCGAGTGATCGAGCGCCTCCGCAATTCTTAGAATCGCGGCAAGCCTTCTGGCGATGGGCTTGTCCGCATCCTCGAGGGCTGAGTAGCCGGGGTGATGCCCGGCAGGCTCCGACTTTCGATTGTGATAGCGCACGAGTGCCGCCGCGATGGCGCGGTCGCGGCCATCCAGTCCAACGATATCGCCGTTCAGTGCGAGGTACTCCCCGTGTTTGTGATGCCCGCGATGGCTGATCATGTGCCCGGTATCGTGAAGGAGTGCGCCGGCCTCCAACAGCACTCGCGAATGTGCCGGCATATGATGTACCGCTTGCAACTGATCGAATAGCTGGATACTCAGTTCGCGTACGTGCTCCGCGTGTTGCTGCTCATATCCAAGCCGCCGGGCAAAACTGCGCGTGCCCACCAGCAACTGGCGGGCTGCGGCATTGTACCGGTGCGGCTCCTTGCGCGAGAAAGCTTCTCGCGCAATTTCCTGCAGCAGCCCTTCACGCACGCCCACACTCGGCAGAGCGAACGTTCGCAGATTCAGGTACCGCCCGAGCGTGAGGAACGTAATGGCCGCAACGCCCATGACATCGGCACGGTCACGCCGCACGGCGTACGCTCTAATGCGCTCGCGGACGTCCCGGCTGAGAATGTCCGGCAGGCGCTCACGCAAGAGCGCCAATTCCATGGTCTGCAAGCCGTGCTGCCGCGGGCCCGGCGCGATGCTCGCCAGCGTTTCCGCGTTCCCTCCCAGCGCCACGGCTATGCCCTCGCCCAGATTCGGTCGCGGCGTCAGCTTGGACTCCAGCAACGCCCGCACGTACCGCCGCACTTGCTCCGCCTCCGCTGGACGAATCACCCCCCGAAGGTCCAGCGTGGTAATCAATCGCACCGTCCCTACCGGCAATTGCGCGCTCTGCTCCACGGTGTGGTCCCGCAGGATGCTGATCTCCAGGCTTCCTCCACCTAGATCCGCGATGCACCTTGGCGGGGTCTCCGGTCCCAGCGCGGCGATGACCGCTTCTCTGCCCAGGCGCGCTTCCTCCGCCGCACTGATCACTTCCAGTACAATTCCAGATTTCTGTTTGATACGGCGCACAAACGCTTTACGGTTTCGCGCTTCGCGTGTGGCGCTCGTGGCTACTGCGCGGTAACGCGTGACCCCAAATTCAGCCATCACTTCGTGGAAATGCCGGAAGGCCTTCGCGGCTTTCTTGAAAATCTCTTCGCTGAAGCGGGGCCGCACGAAAACGCTCTCGCCCAGACGGACCGGGTAACGTTCCGTGTGCACGGGTTCGATATCCAGCGCGGAATAGGCGCGCGCCACGGACAGGCGTACTGCGTTCGAGCCGGCGTCGATGGCGGCAATATGAACCGGTTCAGACATTTCTGAGTCTACCGCCAGAGGTGGGCTAGGGCGGCGGAAGGAGCGTACTTCGTCGCGCGAATTCCCAATTGTTCGGCTATGCGCTGGCGCAGTTGCTTGTTGACTGTCGAGACGCTGGCCTCACCATCCAGCTCAATGAAGCTATGCTTCTTGGCCATGACCTCGAATTCGCGTTTGATCATCGTCTGATAACGGATGAAAGACCAGTAGAGATCGTGCGAGAGCGACATATCCCGTCCGGCCTCCCAATAACTGATCGCTTGCGCCTTTTTGAATTCGCGCCCGAACGCTGTCTCCGGCCGCACGTTCAACCAGAAAGTCAGGTGCGGCCGCAACGCCATCGCGTAAAGCCCGCTCATGTAATCCCGATTGATACCGCGCACAACGCCGCGCGCGATGAGAGTGAAAATAAATCGATCCGCCAGCACGATAGTGCCGGATCGCAGCGCCGGCAGAATGCGGTGCTCCACCTGATCGAAAAAGTCCGTTGCGTACATCAGCGCCAGCGTCAGCCGTGTCGCGGCATTCTTGGCCAGAAGTTCATCGATGTCGCGTCCCACCAGATTCGAACGGCGCAGTCCGCTCGTCTGCACCGCAAAGCCTTCGGATTCCAGCCATTCCTGCAGCAAGGCAATCTGCGTCGATCGTCCCGACCCGTCCATCCCTTCAATCACGATAAGATTGCCGGTAATTTCACTTGGATCGAATCCGACGAGCGGCTCCCCAAAAAAATATTGCGATGAGGCATCTTCGATCGGCGTCGCGGTTTTTGTGGTCGGCGCCGGCGCTGCGGGGGGCGACGCGGGCGTGGAAGTCTCAGTGAAGGGACTTGCGGCCGCCGTTTTTTCTTTTTCCTGCTCCGGCATGGTCACTCCGGTTCCTGAAGGTGCGGAGCGAACCGCTTGAGATCGATCTTGGAAGCTACGATGTCGCGCATCTGCTTTTGCAGCTTATTCACCGGCAGCGTGCCATCCAACACCACGAAATTGTCGGTGTCCACCATCTTGTCGTACTCCTCCAGAATCCGCGCCTGGAACAACCGGAAGCTTTCCGCCCGGTCGTACGACATTCCCAAATCCATGCCCGCTTCATAATATTTCAGTTTTGGACGTCCGCTCAGGATGCGATGCACCGCCACATCCAGCGGCGCGCGAAAGTAAAACGTAATGTCTGGAACAGGCGCAAAACGGTACAGATTGCGCAGCCATCGCGCCGGGCACCCTCGCGCCGCGTCCCGCGCAAACGCTGTATAAATGTAGCGATCGGCAAGAACCAGATAGTCGCCCTGAAGCAACGGCATGATCTGCCGCTCGCAACGGTCCGCGAAATCCGCCGCGTGCAGCAGCGAAAACGTCGTCGGCGTCAGCAACCGCCGTTGCTTCCCTCGCCGCGTGGCGGATTTCACCAGAGGAGAGGAATTCCATTCCGTGAAATGCAGCCTGTATCCGCCGATCTCCAGCCAACGTTTCAGTAAATACAGCTGCGTGCTCTTACCCGACCCGTCCGTTCCTTCCACTACAATCAATGCGCCCGGATACGAGCGGCTGGGAACAGGCTTGCCCGGCTGCGGAAGCGTGGATTTCGCTGGCTCCGTCCGCGGCGCCTTTTGTACGACGTCTTGCGTTTCGGTCATCTTGACTTTGAGTGAAGCTCGTCTGCTCTGGACACTAGTCCTTCATTGTTACTGTGGCATTACAACATACGCGGCCGCTTCCGGCAAAGCGGCGGCGGGCCATTTAGAAAATCGTGATCTTGATGTGCAGAAACTTCTTCGGGTTCTGCCGGAAATCGCCCAACAGCAACCGCATGTCTCCCGTCAGACCTGCCAAGTTGTCATACAATTTCGGGTCTGAGAAAAGTTTCCCAGCAGTCGTCGTGTTGTCATTCAGCTTCGCCGATGCGGTCGCCAGGTTCGCGCTCGTATCGCGCAGCTTGTTGTAAAGCGCATCGTCGGTCGCCAGCTTGCCAAGCGTGCCTTTGCCGGCGCGCGCGTCGCGGAGCATGGCATTCCCATGCGCCACCGCCTCCTTCGCCTGGTCGTAGAGGGTGGGGTCATACATCAGTTTGCCGATGGTTCCCTTCTGCGCCCGTACGTCGGCCAGAATCACGTTCACGTTGTCCAATCCTTTGTCCACTTTCGTGTACATCTCATCCGTAGCCACGAGCCTTCCCAGCGTCCCCTGGCCCGCCTGAATGTTCGTCAGCATTACGTCGCCCTTCGCCAGTATGCTGTTCAAGTGGTTGTACGCCTGTTCGTCCGTCAGCAATTTGCCCAGCGAGCCCTTCCCTTCTTGCACGCCCTCGATCAGATCGCGCACCTCCTGCGAAAGCGCATTCAGGTTTCCCAGAACCTCCGCGCTCCTCTCCACGACTTCCTTCATGGCTTTTTCTTCCACCCCGGGAATCACTCCGGTGTCGCCGATGGGAGTTCCCGTAAAACCTCGGGTGAGGTACACATATCGGTTGCCCAAGAGCCCTTCCGTGACCAGGCTCGCGGTGGAATCCGTCAGGATGTCACTCTGATATCGCTTGTCTACGCGCATAACCACTTCAATATTCTTGTTCTTTTCTAGCGGCTTGCCTGGCGTCCGCGGCAACAGCCGGATCGATTCCACGTTTCCCACTTCCACTCCGTCCAGGCGCACCGGCGCTCCACTCGTCAAACCTGCCACTTCCGGCAGATAGGTCTTCAGCCGGTACTTCGGCCCCAGGAATCCCCCGCTGCCGGTTACATAGAAAATCCCCGCTGCAAGCACGAAGAGGCCAACCAGCACGAAGAGGCCAACGCGCAATTCCGTCCACGTGAGTTGTTTTCGACTCGCCATCGCTGCTTCCCTCCTTCGCTACGTTGAACCAGATTACTCCAAAATTACTCCAGAAAGCGCTTCAGATACGGGTCTTCCGAGCTGGCGATCTCTCCGGGTTCGCCCTCGAAATAGATGCCGCCGTCCCGGTAAACCACGAATCGGGTCCTGGCCGCGTTCGTAGCCGCGGTATTTCCATTTTGCTCGTTGTGAACAACTCGCTTCGTTTCTGGATCGAAATGAAAATTCGCCAGCGCAAATCCGTCCTGCAAGCGATGCGTCGCCAGCAGCGCCGTCACTCCATACACATCGCGCAGTCTTAGAATCAGCGTAATGATCGTCTGCGATGTCACCGGGTCGAGTCCCGCCGTCGGTGAATCGTACAGCACGATGGGCGGGCGGTTAATCAGCGCCCTGGCAATGGAGACGCGCCGCTTCATGCCACCCGAGAGTTCCGAAGGAAAAAAGTCCAGCGTGTGCTCCAACTCGACGAATCTTAGGACTTCCAGAACTCTGGACTCGATTTCTTCCTCGGGGACCCGGTCCTCGCGAAGCCGGTACGCCACGTTGTCCGCAACCGACATTGAATCGAATAGCGCGCCTTCCTGAAACACAAATCCGATTTTCCGCCGAAACTGCAGCAACTCTTCTTCGCTCATCTCCGAGATCTCATTTCCCAGCACAACGACGCTTCCGCTGTTGGGCGTCAGCAGTCCCGCAGCCATCTTCAGCGTCAGAGTCTTTCCCGTTCCCGTTTCGCCCAGCAGGATCAGCGTCTCCCGCTCCTGCACTTGGAACGTCACTCCGCGCAGGACTTGGCCCTCGTCGAATCCCACCCACACGTCCTCGAACGTGATGGCTGGTTCGAATGCCAGCCCCTCTTTTGCCAGCGTGCTCATGAATTCAATTCGTGATTATAGCGGTAAATGCCCTGTGTATCGGGAAGGAAACGTCCAGGAAGATTCGAACGCGTTGGCCTCGTCATCAGAAGATTTTGTTGGAGAGAAACAGCGAAAGCTTGGTCAGGAACGCGTCCGCCACGATGATCAGCACCGAGCCCACTACTGCCGCCGACGTCGTGGCGCGCCCCACGCCTTGCGTTCCTCCTCGCACCGTGAGCCCCTTGTAGCACCCGATGGTGGCCAAGATGAAACCGAACACCACTGGCTTAGAAAACCCCTGCATAAGGTCCGCGAAATCCAGCGCATCAATCGCCCGCCGCCAAAACTCCACCGCGCCCAGCCGCAGCGAAAACACCGATGCCGCGCATCCTCCCATCAGACCAATGAAATCCATCAGCGCGGTCAACAGCGGCATCATCAGCAGCGCGGCTAGCAAGCGTGGCGCCACCAGCTTGCGGCTGGGATCCGTTCCCATCGCTCGCATGGCGTCCACTTGTTCCGTCACCAGCATGGACCCGAGTTCCGATGCGATCCCCGTTGCGCATCGTCCCGTTACCAGCAAACCCGTAAAGGCTGGCCCCAGTTCACGCACCAATGCAATCGCCACGACGTCGCCCGTCAGCGATGTCTGTCCAAAACGGATAAATTGCGATCCCGTCTGCAGCACCATCACCGCGCCGATAAAAAACCCTGACAACAATATGATCGGCAGCGACCCCGCGCCGATAAAATCCATCTGTTCCAATGTGTCTTGAAAGTAGTGCGGGCTTGTGAAGATGTTGACGACCGCGTGCCCGCAAAGAACTGCGTAGTCTTGAACCGCGGCTACCGCTCGTTTTGCCGCATCCCCCAATGCATCGGCCACGGAGACGGCTTCTTCCTGTTTCGTCTGGCGGCCGGTGACCTGAAGAGGAGTGTCTGCCACGAGTACCTGTTCGCGTCGGCTTCCCGCGACGAACTGCTCGGACAACTACATCCCCGAAAGCCTAACCGTGCGGCAAGAACACGTCAAGTCAACCATTCAGTCAACCATTCAGCCTGGCCGCCGAAGATCCAATTCAGGCACACATTGGCACGTTCTTATTCGTAACGGAGCGCGACGATGGGATCCACACGCATCGCCCGGCGCGCCGGGATGTAACAGGCAAACGCGGCAACCGCAGAGAGAAGAATCGCGACGGCCGCAAATGTGAGCGGGTCGGCAGCGCCGACTCCATAGATCAGTGTGGTAATGAGCCGTGTGAAGCCAAACGCGGCGGCGACGCCGATTCCGACGCCAATCAGCGTTATCTTCAACCCCTGTGCTAACACCATCTGCAACACATCTCTGCTGGACGCGCCCAGAGCCACACGAACACCAATTTCGTGCGTCCTCTGGCCGGTCAGATAGGAAATTACACCATAAATTCCGACCGCGGAAAGAATCAGCGCCAGCGCGGAGAAAACGCTGAGAAGAAACATGGTCAGCCGCTGCGTGGAAATCGAACGAGAAACAATTTCACCCATCGGCCGAACATCATAGACGACCGCACTGCTCTCCACTTTTTCCGCGCCTTGTCGAATGGCGCCGGTGATGTCTCCTGTATTCCCCGCTGTCCGGGCGACATAACCGCTGCCGTTGGCCAAAAGCGTCCAGAATCGGTCCGGCACTTGCCAAACCGGCAGATAGAGTTGGGCCTGCAAATCCTGATGTTCTCGCGAACCTAGCCCCCAGTGTTCGACGTGGCCGACGACGCCAACGATCTCTGGCTGCATATCCAGCAAACCGACGTTGAGATGTTTTCCGACGGGGTCCTGATTCGGAAAATACTTGCGCGCAAACGTGGCGTCGATCAGCGCCACGGAAGGCCCGTATTCGTCGTCGCGCTCCGTGAACGAACGGCCGCGCTCAACGGGAATCCGCATCGCCTGGTGATAGCCCGGATTCACAAGATAAAACAGCGCGAAAGGCATGTCTGTATCAGTCGCGGGCTTAGGCTGGCCTTCGAGCCAGAACGGCACTTCGGAATCTCCGGTCATCGGAAGCGAGCCGCCCATCATGGACACCGCTTCGACGCCGTGGACGCCCTCGAGTTGGCGCAAAGTTTCGCGGTACTTCGCGCGAAGCTGATCCGCCGTAGCCGCCGAATGGGAAGTCGAAGAGATCGCGAATGTGAGAACGTTGCGCGGATCGAAGCCGGGATTGACATTGCCGAGCGCCGAAAGCGTGCGAATCATCAGCCCTGCGCCAATGAGCAGGACCACCGCCATGGCCATCTCGACCACAATGAAAACGCTCTGTGTGCGATGACGTGCCCCGCTCGAGCCGCGCCCGCCTTCCTTCAATGTCTCGTGAGTGTCGGGACGCAGCGTCTTGAGCGCAGGAATCAAACCAAAGACAATGCCGGTCAGAACAGAGATGCCGAGCGTATAGAAGAGCACGTGGCCATCGAGAGAAATCTCCTCCGAACGCGGCACATTGGACGCCAATGTCGCAAGCAGCACGCGCACGCCCAACTTTGCCAGCAGGAGACCGATGCTGCCACCGGCGATACCAAGCAGGACGCTCTCTGTCAGCAACTGGCGGATCACGCGCGCGGGGCTTGCTCCCAGAGCAGCGCGTATCGCGAATTCGCGCGCGCGCCCGGTGGAGCGCGCGAGCAGCAGATTGGCGACGTTGGCGCACGCGATCAACAGCACAAAACTGACCGCGCCGAGCAGCACCAGCAGAATTCCTTTCACATTGCCGACGACGTCGATCTTGAGCGGGATCAATGAGATGCCTGTGCCTTTGTTCGCTTCGGGATAAGCGGCAGCGAGATTCTCTCCGATGCGATTCATGTCCGCGCGGGCCTGTTCGATGGTGACGCCTGGCATCAGGCGGCCAATCGAGTTCATGCCCATGCTGATGCGCCGGTCACGAAACGTAGGGTCGGTCCATTGGCCGATAGGGATGAAAAGGTCGGTCGGGCTCAGGCCGGTGATGCGCCCCGGTGCCACGCCAATGATGATGTAGGACTTGCCATTCAGCGTGATGCTCTTCCCCAAAACGTCTTGCGACAATCCAAATTTGCGTTTCCAAAGCCCGTCCCCAAGGATGGTCACCGGACCGGCGCCCGCCTGATCTTCTTCAGGACGAAATGTGCGTCCGAGAACCGGCTGCAGGCCAAGGGCCGGGAAAAATTCTGCGGAAATCATGTGAATGTGAACGCGCTCCGGCTCTCCCGCACCAACCATGTTGTAGTCGTCAGACCGGAAAGCGCTCAAGGCCGCGAAAGAATGATTATCTTTCTGCCAGTCCAGGAAATTGGGATAGGCGATGGAGCTTTCCTGAAAAGTCGGAGACTTCGTGTAGACGGCGACGAGTTCGTCGGGATTCGGGAACGGCAGCGGATTCAGGAGCACGCCGTTGACGACCGAGAACAAGGCGGTATTCGCGCCAATTCCCAGTGCGAGCGTAAGGATGGCGATCGCCGTAAATCCGGGATTCTTCGCCAGCACGCGCAATCCGAAGCGCACGTCTTGCAAGAAACTCATCATTGGACACTCTCCTCAGGTACACCCACGCCTGCAGGGCTTCTGGAGATAGAAACGAACTTGGCCTGCCTTTTGTTTCGTGAAAAGACACAGAACCGGAGAATTGGAAACATGCGGACCAACTAAGGTATGCTCACTCTCAACTATGGCACGATTAACGGGTCCGGAGCGTCGCCGCAAAGCGCGGCTGAGGCTTCGACAGACTGTTCGTGTAAGGCCGTCCGATTCGCACCGAGATGATTTCGACGAAATCTTGCCGACACTGAACACTTCGCGTGACAGCGTCTATTTTGCTTCGAAGAACGAGTCCTACACGGAAGGTATGCGCGTGTTTATCACTTATCCCTATTCCGATGGGCCCGGTTCGCTCAACCGCGAGTCTCTCGGCAAAGTTGTCCGCATCGACGATCTCGGCCATGGCCGCCGTGGCATTGCCGTCGAAATTTTGATGCCCGTCTACCTCGGCGGCAAAGAAACCCACAAGTAGCAGGTTGATAGCCAATCTCGGGAAATGCAGCCCGTGATTGTCGCGTACTTTCTTGAGCGTCTAATTCGACGATTTCGTCAGCAAAATACTCAATGCAGCCTTTGCAGCGTGCTCGGTATGAAAAGTTGACTTGGGATTGAGTGCCAGCTCTCCCAGCAACTGTACGGCGCCCGCGCGGTCTCCGTTCAGATTAAAGACGAGGGCTTTGTTGATTTCCAGCATTCCCTTGGTCTCAGCATCGGGATGCGCTGCAAGACCTCTCTCGATGGCTGCGAGTCTCTCGCTGTCATCGTCGCATAGAGAAGCAAAGTTCTTCCATGCCGGCGCGAACTGCGGAAGCGTCTTAACCATGTCGCGCACGGCATCGTCCCTTTTTGGTATATCTCCCATCCACTCCAGGGACACGTACGCCAAATAGGTTCCCATAGGAAGGTCCCCGTTCTGCTCTCGGGTCAACGTGTCCAGAGCAGTAATCGCCATAAAAAACCCGCGCGGCGACAGTTCCAGGGTCTTCTGATAATACCTTCGCGCTGCGTCGCAATCATTCATGAGCATGTGAGTGTACGCCCTGTCATATACGGGGTAAGGCCAGTCCGGTGCGAGTTCAGATGCCTGTTCCAACAGCGCGATCGCTTTCTCGTAGTCACCATGCCCGCCCGCTTCCCTCGCTTGTTGATGCAGCGTTTCGGCCTCGCGTGGGACGGTACGCTTGCCAATGACCTCGTATCGAACCGTCCCAGTCACGTCCAATAGCTTGCCTTCTCGAACATTCATCCTGCCACTCAGGCCCGCAGGTCCTCCGCGGTGAGTTTCCGGCCATCGGGAAGCGTGAATACGGTCGTAAAAGTATTTTCCTCTTCTTTGCCCGCAGCGCGGCTCCGACCCGCGAAGGATAAAAGGCGGGCGATCCATTTTCTGATAACAGGACTCAGTGGCATGCAAACTTTACTCTTCGCTTCCTGGCTCGGGGAGCGTATGATGCTTTCAATTTGTCAGGTCTAGCCGGCGGCAGGAGCCGACTATGTTTGTTCGCGTCCTAGCCTATCTCATTTTCACTCAGATTTTTACTTGTGGCGTTTTTCTGGGCGATCCTATTTTTGGACAACAACCGTCCTCGGACCTTGTGCCGAGCCCCGCGGGCACGACTACGTCGATCAAGGTGAGTGAAACCATTTCACTGATGGACCTTGATATTCACGTGCAAGGACCAGGCTCCGTTAGTGTGGAAGAACCGGCGGCGCTGACATTAATGACTCCGGCTGGGCAACCATATCGGCAAGGAACAACGAGGAAGGGCCACCTGCGATGGAATGAAGTGGCTCCGATGCAATACAGAATCCAGGTGGTTGCTCCAGGATTTGAACCCGCTGTTCAAGAAATCGACGCCCATGGCGAGGGCGAGGTCAAGGTAATCGTCCAGTTGCGGCCCGAGATCGGAGGGGGCAAAGCCTATCCTCCTCTGTCCACTGATCCTGAGGTGAATTATGTGTTCGGCGTGTACGCCTCAAAGTTGGGCGATTGGGACAAGGCTAAGACATACTGGACAAAAATCTTCGAGCTTCTTCCGGATCATGTTCCGGCGATGGTCTCCATGAGCGAAGCCCTGCTTATTGAGAATAAAACTACCGAGGCGGCAGAATATCTTGATCGAGCGGCAAAAATAGACCCTTCCTACTGGAAAGCACAGGCACTCCTGGCACAAGTCTCTCTTCACGCGGGGGCGGCAGCCGAAGCCGTCGAACACGCTGAACGGGCGATTGAATTGGGTCACGAGGAGGCCGCCAGCGTCTCGCCCCTGTTGGCCCGTGCTCTGGTGGCAGAGGCCACCGAAGTACTAAGCACATACGTGAAAGACCATCCTGCGGATGTTGCAGCCAAGAAACAACTGCAGGGCCTTAATCCGCCTGCTGAGCTCCATGGCGTCGAACCTCTGAACGCCGACTTCGGAGACAGGAACGCAGCCACAGTGGTTGCGAGGCCGGCTCCTCGCGTGCGCGAGTCCCGCTGGCTGCCTCCCCAAGTTGACGAGAGCGTTCCGCCGGTACAGCCTGGCTCCACATGTAGTCTCGAGGAAGTGCTGCCAAAGGCTGGGCAGAGAATCCAGGAATTTGTGAAGAACGTGGAACGATTCACCGCCACGGAATCTCTGGTGCATGAAACCATCAATAAATCGGGAGCAGTTTCTGGAACTGAAAAACGGCGATACAACTACATGGTTACGATCGAGGAAATCCGGCCCGAAATTTTCGGTGTGGAAGAATATCGGAGCAGCTCAAGCGCTGCGGACGCTCCGGGAGGGATCATAACAAGGGGATTGCCCGCACTCGTGCTTATTTTCCATCCGTTCAACTCAGGGACTTTTTCGATGAAATGCGAGGGGCTGGCAAACTTCAACGGAAAGCCGGCATGGCAGATTTATTTTCGCCAGAGAGCAGACAAGCCCAATAGAATTCGTTCGTACAAAATCGGCGAGAACGGCCCTTCTCACCCAGTCGCTCTGAAAGGCCGTGCCTGGTTTGTCGCCGACAGCTATCAAATCATTGGTCTTCAGACGGACTTGATCGAGGCTCTTCCTGACCTTCGCCTCACCGTTGACCATGCGGCCGTCGAGTACGGTCCAGTACATTTCAGCAGCCGTGGGGTGGACATGTGGCTTCCACAAACGGCCGAACTGTATTGCGACCTGCGAGGAAAGCGACTGCACCGGCGCTTGAACTTCACAGACTATTTGCTCTTCGCCGTGGACGACAAAGAGAAGATCTCGCTCCCGAAAACCAGCCCCTGATTTCTCTTCCAGCCTTCGAAATAAAGCCGAGCGTCGCAGAACTTATTCCCGCCGGGGAGGCGCTGGACGGAGAGCGCGGCGGCGGCTACACTGTTGCATTCCATTTGTTTTGAATCGATTTCGCGCAAAATGTGCGAGGAATGAAGGGGAATGCTTCGCTTTTACACTGCGGGTGAATCGCACGGACAAGCGCTGTTGGCGTTTATCTCCGGGCTGCCCGCGCAAATGCCCGTTGACTCGAAGTTCATCAATCATGAATTACGGCGGCGGCAACTTGGCTATGGGCGCGGCGGACGGCAGAAAATCGAAAAGGACATGGCAGAGATTTTTGCCGGAGTGCGCCACGGTAAAACCATTGGCGCGCCGATTGCTCTCCGGATCGAGAATCGCGATTGGGCCAATTGGGAAAAATTTCTGCCGGTGGAAGCGGCGGAAATGGATCCGAGCGCGCGAAAACTGGTGGCGCCACGGCCCGGCCATGCGGACCTTGCGGGGTCGCAGAAATTCGATTACCACGATGCCCGCTACATTCTGGAACGCGCTTCGGCTCGGGAAACCGCCGCACGTGTGGCGGCGGGCGCGTTTGCAAAATTGCTCTTGCAGGAATTCGGCACGGAGATTGCCAGCCACACGATTCAGGTGGGGCACGTAAAACTGGAAAAACCAGCCAGTTGGAAAAAGATTCGCGCAGTGAGTGCGGACCTGGATTCTCCTTTGCGGTGCATTGATGTCGTGGTGCAAGAAAAAATGAAAGCGGAAGTGGATGCGGTGCTGAAAGCGGGCGATACCGTGGGCGGGATCTTTGAAATTGTCGCGCACAACGTTCCCGTGGGGTTGGGAAGCCACGCGCAGTGGGATGAGAAGCTGGATGGACGGCTGGCACAGGCGCTCATGAGCGTGCAGGCGGTGAAGGCGGTGGAGATTGGCGCAGGCGTGACGGCGGCGGGCTCCTTCGGGAGCGAAGTGCAGGATGAGATTTTTTATGAAAAATCGGCGCGACGATTCCGGCGCGGGACAAATCGCGCTGGCGGATTGGAAGGCGGCATCACCAACGGCGAGGATGTGGTGGTGCGCGGGTACTTGAAACCAATTTCGACTTTGCGCCAGCCGTTGCACACCACGGATATGGTCACCAAAGAACCGGTGAAGGCCGCGTACGAAAGGTCTGATTGGTGCGTGGTGCCGGCGGGCGCGGTTGCGGGGGAAGCCATGGTGGCACTTGTGCTCGCGGACGCTTTTCTGCAAAAATTTGGGGGAGACTCACTCGCCGAGATGCGGCGGAATTTTGACAACTATGCCCGACAAATTGACGAATTCTGAACCCGCCGGCGTGGCGGCCGCCGAGACATCGCAAACGACTTCCGCAGCGCGCAAGATCTATCCGATCGTCAAATATGGCGATCCCATCCTGGAAAAACCAGGCGCGCACGTCAAGAAATTCGATGCGGAATTGGAAGAACTGGCCGAGGATATGTTCGCTTCGATGTACGCGGCACAAGGAGTGGGACTTGCAGCGCCACAAATTGGAAAGAGCCTGCGGCTTGCGGTAGTGGACGTAACCGGCGGGAAAAATCCCGAAGCAAAAATTGTGCTGGCGAATCCAGAGGTGATTCACGCGGAAGGCGAAGTTCGCGAGGAGGAAGGCTGCCTCTCGATTCCTGGCTTTCGCGGGTATGTGATGCGGCCACAGTTTGTGACCATCAAGGCGCAGAACGCGAAAGGCGAAGAGTTTGAAATTCGCGGCGAAAACCTGTTGGCGCGCGCCTTCTGCCATGAGATTGATCATTTGAACGGAATTCTTTTTTTGCAGCACCTCAGCATGCTGAAGCGCGACCTGATCAAACGGAAAATCAAGAAGCTCAGGAAACAAGGCGAGTGGTAAGTGCCGGAGTCGGCCGCCTGGCGGCCGCAGCGGGTAGATGATGCGAATCGTTTTCTGCGGCACGCCCTCGTTTGCGGTCCCCACACTGAAACATCTCCTTGCACAAAAAGATTTTGAAATCGTAGGCGTCATTACTCAGCCGGACCGGCCGCGCGGACGCGGGGGAGAGGTTTCTTTCTCTCCTGTGAAGGAGGCGGCACTCGCAGCTAACGTTGCCGTGCATCAGCCGGAGAAAATTCGAGCGCCGCAAGTTCAGGAACTGCTGCAGAGGCTCGCTCCCGATTGCATCGTCATCATCGCTTACGGCCAAATTATCCCGGCGAAATTATTGCCGATTCCGAAACTGGGCTGGATCAATCTGCATGCTTCCCTTCTTCCTAAATATCGAGGCGCGGCACCCATCAACTGGGCCATCGTGAACGGCGAAACGCGCACCGGCCTGACGACGATGCGAATCGACGCAGGCATGGACACGGGGGACATGCTGCTGCAGCGCGAGATCGCAATTGGTCCGAAAGAGACCGCGCCTGAACTTGCTGCCGGCATGGCGGAAGCCGGCGCGCCGCTAATGTCGGAGACGTTGCGCGGATTGGCTGCGGGAACGATTGCGCCGAAGACGCAGAACCACGAGCAAGCCAGCTACGCGCCGATTCTGAAAAAGGAAGACGGGCGCATCGAGTGGAAACGCCCGGCACCAGAGATTTACAACCGCATGCGCGGCTTCCAGCCGTGGCCAGGGACGTACTCATCTTTTCGCCGCCAGTCCTGCAGCCTCTGGGGTGAGCTTGCGCCTGAGGAAGCAAGCGATGCCGCGCCAGGGACTATCCTTCTCAAAAAGAACGAATTGCTCGTGGCATGCGGCAACGCAACCGTTTTACGCCTTCTTGCCGTCAAACTGGAGGGACGCAAGCAAGTCTCAGCGGCAGAATTCGCCAATGGCGCGCGGTTGAAGAGCGGTGAACGCTTTGGCGACAGCTAGTTTGCGAAGAACAGACCGGTAGGACATACTTCAGGTTTATCCCATGCACTTGAAAGAAAACATTGTTTGACTGGGCGTGGTAACGGGAGCTCATCTCACATGAAAACCTTAGTATCGGCAGCAAGAGGCGGAAACCTGCGTTTCCGCGGGAGCGCATCGCTGCGCGCGGTGGCGTGCTGGACGCTCACGGCGCAGCTTGCGGCATTGCCGATGGTATCGGCGGAGAAAGACAAATCCGCTGCAACATCTGCGGCGGCAATCGCGGCGGATCCTGTTTTGAAAGCGATGCAAAATGAAATCGCCAGGGCGACAGCGGAGTTGGGCAAGGCGGAGCAGCCCCCCTACTACCTGGGCTACACGGTGTACGACCAGGATTTTGTCGTGTTGGTGGGCGCCTACGGCAGTTTGCTCACGGACAGCGCGGTGCAGAGGCGCTTCGCCGATGTGACCATGCGCGTGGGCACGCCGGAATTGGACAATACCCACGGACAGAGCCGGCCCAGCGGCGTGACTTCGGGCAGCTTGCCGGTCGGAAACGACGCGGACGCCATCGCGCGGGTGCTATGGGAGTTGACGGACCGCGAGTACAAGCGGGCGGTGCCTTCGCTGTTGAACGTTCGCACGAACACCGCGGTGCGCGCGGAGGAAGAGGATAAGTCGCCGGACTTTTCCAAAGAGAAGCCGCAGACGCACATCGAGGAAGCGACGGCGGCGCCATTCGATCGCGCGGCATGGGAAGGCGAGATCAAGAGACTTTCGGGCGTGTTCCGGAAATATCCCGAAGTGTACTTCGCGTCCGTGATGATTCAAGTGCAGCGCTCGAGCTCGCGAATGGTATCGAGCGAAGGAAGCGCTATCGTGTCGCCAAGCACTTCCACGCGGCTGATTATGGAGGCGCAGACGCGCGCCGAGGATGGCATGGATTTGTTGCGCGTCGAAACGTTTCAGGCGCCGGCGGCGAGCGGTTTGCCGAGCGAAGCGGACCTGACCGGCAAGATTGCGAAAATGGCCGCGGACTTGAGCGCCTTGCGCAAAGCGCCGGTAGCGGAACCTTACGATGGACCGGCGGTATTGAGCGGGCGCGCGGCGGCGGTTTTCTTCCATGAAGTGCTGGGACACCGATTGGAAGGCCACCGGCAGCGCGATGAAGAAGAAGGACAGACGTTTACGAAGAAAGTCGGACAGCCCGTGCTGCCGACATTCCTGAGCGTGAGCGACGACCCGACGACGCACGAGATTGCGGGAGTGAAACTGGCCGGATCGTATGACTTTGACAATGAGGGAGAACCGGCGCAGCGCGTGGACGTAATCAAGGACGGAGTGCTGCAAAAGTTTCTGATGTCGCGGATGCCCATCAAGAATTTCGGGCAGTCGAACGGGCACGGACGAAACCAGCCGGGACGGATGCCGACAGGACGCCAGGGAAACTTGATCGTCACTTCGACGAAAACGGTGCCGGAATCGGAGATCCGGCAGAAGCTGATTGATGAAATAAAAAAGCAAGGCAAACCATACGGGTTGTACTTCGATGATATTCAAGGTGGATTCACGCTGACGACGCGAGCGCTTCCCCAGGCGTTCCAGGTGCTGCCTGTGATTGTTTACAAGGTTTACGCTGATGGACGTCCCGATGAATTGGTGCGCGGCGTGGACATTGTGGGTACTCCCCTAGCAGCGTTGACGCGCATTTTGACGACAGGCGATCAGCAGCATGTGTTTAACGGCGTGTGCGGTGCGGAAAGCGGGCAAGTGCCGGTTGCGGCTGCGGCTCCCGCGATGCTGTTTTCCGAAATGGAAGTGCAGAAGCGCGCGCACGAGCATGAGCGTCAGCCGCTCTTGCCGCCGCCGGGATTTGAAGACGGCGGTGCCGCCAAAGATGCGCAAATGAAGGCGGAGGTGAAGCCATGAAAATTCTTCACCTCGCGAGCGTGTCGCACACACATAGACAAGTTATAGGAATAGCGATTGCGGCTTTGCTTGCTCTCGGCGGCGCGTCAAGCCTCCCCGGATCCGAAGGAGTGAACGCCACGCCGGATGCCGCGATGGTCGCGGCACACGCGGCGGCGAAAGGCGACGGGCTCCTCGAGGCGCTGCTCACGGAACTGGACCGGTCGAAAGCGCAACTCAAAATGGATCACGTGCAGGCGCCCTATTACGTGGAGTACCGCGTGAATGAAGTCGACGATTTTGGCGCGGAGGCTGCGTTCGGAGCGTTGCGCGAAAACCAGCACGTTCACGTTCGCGTGCTGCGCGTCGTGGTGCGCGTCGGCGACTACAAACAAGACAGCTATTTCGGCAGGGGCCAGGGCGAATCCAGCATATTGCCGCTAGACAACGATCCGATTGCGCTGCGGCACCAGATTTGGCTGGCGACGGACGAAGCGTACAAGGCCGCAGGACAGGCGCTGGCTGAGAAACAAGCGGCGATGAAACAGTTCAGCGTGGACCCAAATCCGGTGGACGATTTCGCGAAAGCGCCGCAAATGATTGCCGTCGAACCCACGGTGTCGCTGAAAGTCGACGAAGCGGCGTGGAAGAAAACGCTGGAGGATGCGACCGGTTTGTACAAGCAATATCCTGACGTGCAGTCGGTGACGGCGTCCGCAAGATTTTCGGCGATCAACGAATACCTGGTGAATTCCGAAGGCACGGTCACACGGTGCGGGAGGACGACGTACAGCGTGCAACTGAGCAGCTCGGCGCAGGCGGCCGATGGAATGCGGCTGAGCCGGAGCCCGGCGTTCATGGTGGCGCGTGCGGAGGAATTGCCGACGCGCGACGCGCTGATGGGCGAAGCGAAAAAGATGCTGGATACGGTGGTGGCGTTGCGGCAAGCGCCGATCGTCGAGGAGGAATACCGCGGACCGGTGCTGTTCGCACCGGACGCGGCGGACGACATCGTGGCGTCGTTGATTGGGCAGAACGTGCTGGGGCAGAAGCCGCAGCTTGGGAAACCAAACCGGACGACGGGAGCGTTCGCGACCAGTTACAAGACGCGCGTGCTGCCAAACTTTCTGTCCGTGGTGGACGATCCGACGATGAAAGATTTTCACGGGAAGAGCCTAGTGGGAAGTTATGAAGTCGACAACGAAGGCGTGAAAGCCCAGGCCATCACAGCGGTCGAGAACGGGACGCTCGCGAATTATTTGATCGGGCGGCAGCCCATTCGCGACTTCCCTGCTTCCAATGGTCACGGGCGCGCCGCGCCGGGATCGTTTCCCGGGCCGAGCCTCGGTGTGCTGCTGGTGAAAAGTTCCGAGGCGCAATCGGCGGAAGAGCTGAAGAAAAAAGTCATCCAGATGGTGACGGATCAAGGCAAGCCGTACGGCTACCGGGTGGAGACACTGGGACCGGGCAATGCGCCGCGGCTACTCTATCGGGTGTATGCAAAGGATGGGCATGAAGAGTTGGTGCGCGGCGCGGTGTTTAATGAACTGGATATTCGTGCGATCCGCAATGATTTGATCGCCGTGGGTAACGATCCATTGGTAAGCAATCGAGCCGGCGGCGCACCGACGACGATTATCAGCCCGTCGCTGCTGTTCGGTGAGCTGGAAGTGAAGCGGGCGGACACCAGCAAGGACAAGCTGCCAGATTATCCGGCGCCGCCGTTGAAGAAGTAAGTCATAGCTCGCAAGCCTGGGCCTGCACTCTGGGAAGTCGGCGCTTCTAGTGGCACCGCAGAGCGCTCCCCCTCCCCCTGTTTTTGCAAGTGTTGCATCTAAAGGACTTAGGCTTTGTGTAAATGGTTTAGAATCAACACTAACACTTGCAGGCATTCCTATAAGTGTTGATTCTAAAGGGGCTTACATTGCACCAAAATTGTGCAGCCGATGTTACTTGTAGTGGTGATAAAATTGGACCGACCGCTGAGTTAGCGACAGATGTACCTAACGTTCAAGCTACCAGAGAACCAGGAATCTGTCAAGAGGGAAGAACAGAGGGAAGAACAGCGGATAGCAGGTCAGTGTGCGGCAACAAGCTGGCCGGCCTGGCGCGAAAACGGTTGACGAGTTGACGGAGAGAATCGAGACTCTAGTTGAGCCGGCTGGTTAGGGCACTGCGGGAAGGCTGAAGGGAGCGGCCCGCCTAAAGAAGGCGGGCCCTACGAGGGATTATGACCCTGGGAGAGAGATTGGAGTGGCTGGGACGGATGACGCTGCTGGTGTTCATTCTGGCGTCGGCAGCATTTCTGAGCGCGATCACAGCGATGCGCATCGCGATTCATGGGCGCGAAGTGACGATGCCGAATCTTGTGGGCATAAATGTTTCGGAGGCAAGCAAGAGTCTGCAGTCGCGAGGACTGGTGCTGCGCGTGGCAGACAGGGTCTACAGCGACCAGCCCATTAACGCCGTGGTGCGGCAGACGCCGACGTCCGGCTTGCTGATGAAGGTGTCTCAGCAGGCGCACGTGGTGCTAAGCCTGGGGCAGCGGCAATTGCAGATTCCCCTCTTGGAAGGCAATTCGCTGAGAGCTTCGCGAATCGAGCTGCTGCGGCAGGGATTGCAAGTGGGCGAGGTTTCCGCGATTACGATGACGGACCGGCCTGTGGATGCGGTGGTGATTCAGAATCCGAAACCTGGCGCGGGGGCGGCGACGCCGCGCGTGGACGTACTGGTTTCGCAAGGGCTGCGCGAGACGGCCTACGTGATGCCGCACCTGACGGGATTGAATGAAAGCGAAGCGCAGCACCGGTTGGACATGGCGCAGATGCGCCGCAAGGTAAATTACGTGACGGCACCGCAATGGCCACGCGGCGCAGTGATTGACCAGTCGCCGATGAGCGGGACGCGGATTGCGGCATCGTCCACAATCGAATTAACTGTCGCAAATTGAAACCCGAGAGTGATGAGCCGCAAGCGCCGGCAACGCGGCGGATTACTTGACAGGTTCCTTCTTGTGCAGGGTGGTGCACATGGTGAGGGCGGTATTGGGGTCTATCGCGCCTTCGTCCGCTTCCACGAATTGGATGACGCCGTGCTTGTCAATGACGATGTTCGCGCGACGAGCCCACTCGAAGGTTTCATTATTCTCGTCGTAACCCTTGAGGATCCCGTAGGACTTGAGCATCTTGCGGTTCATATCGCTGAGGAGCGGGAAGGTGATGCCAATCTGCTTGGCGAAGGCGGCGTTGGCGGCGGGACTATCAACACTGACACCGAAGACTTCCGTATCGGAGGTATCAATCTTACCGGAGGCGATTCCAGCCTGGACCGCCTGAAGTTGCTTCGTTCAACCACCGGTGAAGGCAAGGACGTAGACAGCGAGAAAGACGTTCTTCTTGCCGCGATAGTCGCTGAGCTTGACGGTCTTCCACTGATCGCTGAGAAGAGTGAAATCCGGGGCAGTGTCGCCGACTTTGAGAGTCATTTTGGCGACTTCGGACTTCCCCGCGTGCGGAGCTGCGGGAAGTGTTGAGACGGCTGCGGCAACCAGAAGTCCGAGAGCGATCTTGCGTTTCATGGAAAATCTCCCATCTGAATCGGGATACAAGCGGCAAGAACAGCTTACACCCTGCCATTTGTTTAAGACCGTCGGAATGGGGAAAATATTCCAAGATCCTTGCGCGAGAGGAATGGGGGGAACTTCAAGGTTCTCATCCGCGTATCTCTAGGTACGAGGTGGCTTGTGAAAAGACAAAGCGTGAAGAATCGGATGGTGCTTGAGTCTTGTGGCAGAGTGTTGACTTTCAGGGAAATAGTGCTGCTTGGAACGTTTTGCAGCGCGTTCGCAGTGCTGGGGTTGATGGCGGCGGCTTCTGGGAGAGGGTGGGCTGTAGGGGCGGAACAGGATCAGGGCGGAGCTGGAGTCACGATAAGCAAGCAGGCGACGGCAAAGGATGTGGGGCCGCCGGTGTATCCGGGAGCGAAAGCGCACAAGGACGAGAAGGATGATTCTGCGGCCGTGCAAATGGGACTGTGGGGCAGCACGTTCGGGTTTAAGCTGGCGGTGATGAAGATGGAGTCGAATGATGCGCCGGAAAAGATTGCAGAGTTCTACAAGAAGGCGCTGGCGAAATATGGCGCAGTTTTGAATTGCTCGGACCCTTCGCAGAAGGAAGGCGCCAAAGAAAAGAGTGGCTCGTCGAATAAACTCGAGTGCGGCGACGACAAGCCTGAAAAGGGCGGGCTAGTGTTCAAGGCTGGGACGAAGGAAAAGCAGCACATCGTGGGAATCCAGCCGAACGGGCAAGGAACTGTCTTTCAACTTGTGTATGTGGAAGCACGAGGCGACGATAAAGAAAAGAAGACGGAGTGAAGCAAACCTTGGTTGAAGTCAGGGACGCGCAAACCCTCAGCGCAGATAACCCCAGTTGTGGAGCTTGTCGGAGTCTTCGGACCAGCGGTCGCCGATGTCGGTGCGGTAGTACATGTTGGGGATGAGGACATTTTTAATGCGGGAGTAGACCTGGGCTTGAGCCTGCTTCATGGTCTGGCCGGTGCCGACGACGACGAGGACGACGCCAGAAGTTCCCGCGATCAGCCACTGGCCGTTGACTTCCTTCACGTCCTCGATGTGGATGCCTTCCATATTGGGTTTCTTGAAGACGATGGCGTTGTTTTTTGAGAAGGATTCGAACGTAGCGTCGTCATCGAAGGGGAACGGAGGGACGACGATGCGAATACCGATCTGAAAGCCGCTGCGCGTGCGCCATTTGGGTTCGACGCCCGTGGCGAGTTCCCAGAAAAAATCGCTGATGGGCGTAAGCATGCCCTCCTGCTGGATGCTGATCGTCGGATAGCCGAAACGCGAAGTGAATTCGAGAGGGTAAATGCCGTTGTTGTTGACGATGCAATTGAGGTCGATGTAGCCGACGTAGCCTTCTTCGGCAAGCTTGGACTCCATTTTGAGGAGAGTGCGGTTGAATAAGAGATTCGGCTCGCTCCAAAACATGGCGGTGCCCATTTCACCGGTGGGGGGTCCGACTTCGCCGGGGAAAAGTTTCTTGTGCTCGAAGTTGATGTTGACGGGCGTGACGAATTTTTTGCCGTTGAAGAAAGCGCCGACGGCGACCTCGACGCCGTTGATGCGGCGCTGCAGTTGAAAGACTTTGATTTCGTCGGAAAAGGCTTTCTTATAAGCGTCGAGCATGCGGATGACGTCTTCGCCGTCTTCTTCTTCCCCCACGAACAGGCGGCGCTTGACGTTCTGCGCTTCACCGCTAGGTTTGATGACATAACGGTCGGGATTCTTCTTGACGAAATCAATGGCGGGGTCGAAGGAATCGAAGTCTTCGTAGGGAATGATGCTGACGCCGGCAGATTTGAGCTGTTCCTGGCCGAAGGAGCGGTCGTCTTCGAGGCGGTCGGCGTAGGGGGTAGCGCCGATGACGGGCTTGCCGGCGGCGCGAAGGGCCTGGGCTTTGCCGCCCTGAGCTAGGGTGTCGTCAAAGACGATAATGTCGGACCACTTGGCGTCTTTTTCCCAATCCTTGGATTTAGGGACAAAACCGTCGGCGATGTCACGCTCCTTCTCGGCGTCGATGTAGTAGCGGACGTCGTGGCCTTCCTTGAGGACCTGCCAAGCGATGTCACCGATGAGACCCGAGAGCGAAACAAAGAGGAATTTACGTTTGTCCATTTTTGAGAAGTCGCGGGCTCTGACAAGGAACGGACCGCTGATGGCATTGTACCGGAAAGAGCGGCAAGCAATTGTTAAGGCGGGTTGACAAACTTCGAAGGGGCGAGAGAGTGAAGGCAACTCTTTGCGCGGCGAGGTGGCATCACAGAGAGGGGTAGCTTGGGGGCCTGACCGGAGGCGCAAAAGTTGTTGTGCGGCATGGCCTTTCGTTCAGGGTATAATTGGCCGTTCCAAACTGTGGGGAGTCAGGAAGCGCCCGAGGCTTCGGCAGGGTACAGAAAAGCACTCTGGTTAGACGAGAAAGAGGTGAAGTTTGCTTGGTACTTCATTAGTGGGAATGCTAAGACGGCCGGCTTTATTGGTGATGACCGGACTGTTCCTGCTGAGCGCCACACAGTGCGATGCTCAAATCTTCCGTAAGAAGAAAAAGGTCAATAAATCGACGAGCGCGGAGAATACCGCGGAGCCCGACAAGATTCTTTATAACAAAGCGATGGAGGACGTTAAGCACGGGCGGCATGAGGTCGGCCGGCTGAACCTTCAGACGCTCATCAACACGTATCCGGACAGCGAGTATCTAGCCAAGGCCAAACTAGCGATCGCCGACTCGTACTATAAAGAGGGCGGAACGGCGAATCTGACGCAGTCTGTCCAGGCGTACAAGGATTTCGGTATTTTCTTCCCTATGCTGCCGGAGGCGGCCTACGCGCAGTTGCAGGTGGCGATGACGCACTACAAGCAGATGGAGAAACCGGACCGCGACCGCACGCATGTCATCGCGGCCGAGGAAGAGTTCCAAATTTTTCTGTCAAAATACCCGAATGATCCACTGGCGCCGAAGGCGGAACAGCATTTGCGGGAAGTGCAGGAACTGCTGGCGGAGGGTGACTTCCGCATTGGTTACTACTATTACGTAAAGGAAGACAAGAAGGCCGCCGAATCCAGACTAAGAGGGATCGTAAACCGCTACCCCCTTTACAGCAAATCCGATCAGGCGCTGTGGATGCTGGGAAATATATGGCAAGCCACCGAGAAAAAGGAGATTGCCGCTCCGTATTACGCGCGCATCGTCCGCAATTATCCGCTGTCGCCGCTGGTTCCCAATGCCAAGAGCCGGCTGAAGGCGCTCGGGGCGCCAGTGCCGCAGCCGGATCCCCAGGCCGTGGCCTGGATGACGGCGGAACAGAATGCCCCGCGGCAGCATGAAACGCTTATCAAGAAGCCGCTGAGGTTGGTTACTAACGGACCGAAGCAGGAATTGACTGCGGCAGCCAAAGTGGGAAAGCCGACGATGACTCCGGCGTCGGAAAGTGAAGCGGGAATTGATATTTTGAAGGGCGGAAATCAATCACAGATCGGGGGCGCCGGAACAGGAATCGTGGCGACGATAACGCCGGTGCCGGGGGGCGCCAGCGGAACAACCGGCAGTGTGGAGAGTGTGACCCCGGCGGGGGATGGGAACGAGGCAAGTCCAGCGGCGCAACCGGATGCAAACACACCGCCCGCCGCGGAGAATACCCCGAATGGCGCGGCGGCAACGGGAACTGCCGACAGCGCTCCCAAGACTGATGCAACGCCAGCGGGGGCGGGACAGACGGCTGATGCGGCCAAGGCAGACACCTCGAAGATGCAAGACGGAACACAAAATGGAACCAACGGGAAGGAATCGACCAGCAAGAAAAAGAAGGGCTTGAGGAAAATCGTACCCTGGTGAGCTTTTGAGGCGGGGCGAAGATCAGGAGAAACAGTGCGGGGTGCGGCCTAAAGGCGCCGTACCCCGTTTGTTTTAGCGCCATTGGCGCGGCTGACAGAGGCAAAACCATAGTATTCACTTCCGACACACAGGTGCCCTGTTGAGATTGACGCGAACTTCAACGGGTGCTCCAATATTCTAGAGCAGGTTATTTTCACGGCCACGCATCGGGTGTGGCACGCACGTAGAGTATCGCCGGAGGACGTTCGGTGGCCAAGATTCTGGTTGCGGACGACAACAGCAACATCCAGAAGATGGTGGGGCTCGCCCTGAAGGATCAGGGCATCGACGTCGTTGCTGTTGGCAATGGCGAAGCAGCGGTGCGGAAGATTTCCGATATTCGCCCGGACCTGGTGCTTGCGGATGTATTCATGCCGGTCCGTAACGGTTATGAAGTTTGCCAGTACGTGAAGATGGATCCGTCGCTTGCGCATATTCCGGTGATTCTGCTGGTGGGCGCGTTTGACCCGCTGGACGAGCAAGAGGCCCAGCGAGTTGGAGCAGATGGCGTATTGAAGAAGCCTTTCGTTCCACCGGATCCACTGATATCGATGGTGAAGTCAGCGCTGCAACGCGCGGGAGTCGCTCTTGGCAACGCCAGCGTAGCGAAAGCTCCAGAACCCGAAGCGCTGAAGTTCCTCACGCCAAGTGCTGCGGCAGTGTCCTCTCTGGGGAGCATCCCCGTACACACCGCCTCCCACGAACCGGTCATTGCGGCCTTGGAGCAGGAGAGCTTTGTGGATGAAGTGCCGGCGCGTCCCGAGCCTGTGCGGATAGACAGCGTTTCTCAGCCGGTGGCTTTCGGGAGCCTCCTGGAAACGCCTGCGGAAGAGAAGGACGACGAGCTCGATTTTCTGCCGCCCGTAAATTCCGAATTGGCGGCGGACCGCGATTGGAGCGGCCCGGATGCCGAGGAGACGGATGAGGAAGCGGAAGGGGAAAAACCAGCCGGGGCGTGGAGGCCGGAGGCAGCGGAGAACTATCCGGACGCTGGAGCAACAAGCGGAGCAAAGGATTGGCGCTCCGGAAGTTTCGAACAGATTCTAGCAAGGAAGGCTCATGGAGAATCCTGGGAGCCCGTAGAAGAAAAACGGGAAGCGGTCGAGGCGGCCCCCGCGGGTAGCACTGTTTTGAAGGCGCCCTCTGTTCCAGCCAGCATCCCGGAACCAACGGCGCATCCGGAAACGATTCCAACTACACCATTTGCCCTCGACGCCTGGGCGGCCGCGAGTTCGCCAGCTTCACAGGAAAAAACGTCCACGAAGACGAGTGCAGCGGTTGAAGAAGTAACCGCAGTGAAAGAGCACGAACCGTCTTCCGCGGAGGCGGCAGTTGCCAGCGCAACGGAAGCATCGCAAGCCGAGCCACAAACGAAGGCCTCAAAAGAGTCATGGTTTTCCGTGCCGTCAAACCCCTGGAACACCGAGCTCGAGAAGGCCAGCCGGCTGGCCTCGACGTGGGATACCGCAGCGCCAACGACTGCTCCTTCGGTATCGGGTAACGGAGCGGAGAAGGCCGGCGATGCGGTCAGCGAAACGACGCAAAGCGTGATCGAAGAAGCGGCGTTGCCTGAGGCAACTGTGGAGGCTATCCGGGAGGAAGCTGCTCAAGTGGCGGAAGACGCAACGCAATTCGCCGAGCCGAATACTTCCGACGGAGCAGGTTTTTACGCGACTGAGGAAGTCGTAGAGCCCCCCGTGACACAGCCCGTGCAGCCGCCGGCTCCCAGTATGGATGACCTGGTTGCCAAAGTGCTGGCAAAGATGAATCCCGAGATGCTGCAGGCTGTTACGCGAGAGATTTTGAAGCCTGTCGTGGAAGCGATGGTCAAAGAAGAGATGAAGTCGAAGAAGTCCTAGTTCCCTGCCCTGTCGCACCGAGAATCCATCAACGCTTTCTACTTGATAACACCAACCACTGCTTCGCGCGGTGGCGCCTGGCCGAATTGACGCAGCTGCTTTTTCCCTCGTATAGTCGAAGATTACTCTGAACAAGATTTGGGCGCATGTATTGGAGTTGCGCCGGAACTATTCTATGGAGAATTGCATCGGATGGCTCGCGAGATAGCCAAGGCGTACGAACCGCAGCAGATCGAACCGAAGTGGGCAGACTTCTGGGTGAAGGAAGAACTGTTCAAGGCGGATCCGAATGCGCGCGGACCGGTGTTTTCGATCGTCATTCCGCCGCCGAATGTGACGGGTTCGCTGCACATCGGGCACATGCTGGACCACACGGAGATCGACATCCTGACGCGCTGGCACCGGATGCGGGGATTCAACACGCTTTATTTGCCGGGGATGGATCACGCGGGAATTTCGACGCAGCGCGTGGTGGTGCGGCAGCTCGCGGAACAAGGCATCAATTACCGGGACCTGGGGCGCGAAGAATTCGAGAGGCGCGTTTGGAAGTGGAAGGAAGAGAGCGGCGGCACAATTTTGCGGCAGATGCGGCAGATTGGAGAGAGCTGTGACTGGTCGCGGGAGAAGTTCACACTCTCGACGGAGTTGTCGCGGGTCGTGCGCGAAGTGTTCGTGCGCTTGTATGAAGAAAAACTCATCTACCGCGACAAACGAATCATGAATTGGTGCCCGGTTTGTTTGACGGTATTAAGCGACCTGGAGGTGTTACACGAAGAGAGACAAGGACACCTGTGGCACATCAAGTATCCGGTGGTGGGGACGCAGGAGTTCGTCGTGGTGGCTACGACGCGGCCGGAAACGATGCTGGGCGATACGGCCGTGGCAGTGAATCCGGAAGACGAACGGTACGCGCTCGTTGTTGGCAAAAAAGCGCTATTGCCGCTGATGAATCGGGAGATTCCGATCATCGCAGACGCCATGGTGGACCGGGAGTTTGGGACGGGCGCAGTGAAAATCACGCCGGCGCACGACCCATATGATTTCGAAGTGGGACGGCGCCACAAACTGGCCGAAATCGATGTGATGACGGACGACGGCAAGATGAACGCGGCGGCGGGCGCTTACGCGGGAATGGACCGGTTCGAGGCGCGGAAAAAGATTGTTGAAGATTTGAAGACGCTAGGCCTGTTGGAAAAAATTACCGAGCATACGAATGCGATTGGTATCTGTGAAAGGAGCAAGACAATTGTCGAGCCGCGGGCTTCGACGCAATGGTTCTGCAAGATGAAGCCGCTGGCGGAACCGGCGATTGCGGCAGTCGAGAGCGGAGAAATTCATATTGTGCCGGATAACCGGCGCGAAGAGTACTTCAACTGGATGAGGAATATTCGCGACTGGACGCTCTCACGGCAACTCTGGTGGGGACACAGGATTCCGGCGTGGTACTGCAAGGAGAACAGGCACGTCACTGTGGCGCGCGAGAAGCCGGCGAAATGCGCGACGTGCGGGTCGGCGAATCTGGAGCAGGACCCGGATGTGCTCGACACGTGGTTCAGCTCGGGATTGTGGCCGTTTTCGACGCTTGGGTGGCCGGAAGAAACGGCTGATTTTAAGACGTATTATCCGACAACTCTGCTGATCACCGGATACGACATCCTGTTTTTCTGGGTGGCGCGGATGATCATGATGGGAATTCACTTTACGGGGAAAGTCCCGTTTCACGCGGTGTATCTACACTCGCTGGTGCGTACCGGGAGTGGCGAGAAAATGTCCAAGTCCAAAGGGACGGGACTCGATCCGGTGGCCCTGAACCAGCGGTACGGAACGGATGCGATGCGATTCTGCCTGGCATCGATGGCGGCGCCGGGGACAGACATCACACTTTCCGATGACAAACTGGCAAGCGCACGGAATTTTGCGAACAAGATATGGAATGCGGCGCGATTTTTGTTCGTGAATTTGGATAAGTTTGAAGAAGGTGGTGCGAAATTGGAAGAGCTGGCGGCGCCGGACGTGCGTGAGAAAGCGCCTTACGCGTATCACGGCAGCGTGCAGTTGGTGGATACGTGGATGTTTGCGCGGCTGGCAGCAACCGTAGAGTTGGTTAATGAAGCGCTGGCGAATTACCGTTTTCATGAGGCTGCTCAAGGCGTGTACCAGTTTTTCTGGGGCGACTTTTGCGACTGGTACATCGAGTGGGTGAAGCCGGAACTCCAGAGCGCAGACCGCGAGCGGGCCACGGTTGCGTGGAAGAATTTGTTCGCGGCGTTTGATGCGGCCCTGCGGCTGCTGCACCCGTTCATGCCTTTCCTGACAGAAGAGCTGTGGCACCGGTTGCCGCAAAAAGCTGGGACGAAATCGATCGCGCTGGATCAATTGCCGAGAGTCCATGACGATTGGAAAAACGAAGGAGCCATAGGAAAAGTTGACACGATCCAGGAAGTGGTCACGGCGCTACGCACCATTCGCGCGGAACTCAAGCTTGATCCCAGGAAAAGAGTGGCGGCGGAGTTTTCAACGAGCGACTCCGGCGCAGGCGAAACCGTTGGGACGAATCGCGCAGCGATTGAGAGATTCGCGGTATTGACGGAACTTCGCACCATGCCACGACAGCAGTTCGATGCAAAAAACGGGGCAGTGCGCTCTTCTGCTACGTTTGACGTGCGCATTGCGTATGTCGACACGGTGGATGTGGCGGCTGAGAAAACGAGGCTAGCAAGAGAAACTGAAGGCCTGCAGAAAGCAATTGCGTCGAAGGAAGGGCAACTCGGAAACGAGACGTTCCGCAGCCGCGCGCCGGAAAAAATCATCAAGGGGCTGGAAGCCACGCTCGCGGATCAGCGGATCGAATTGAAGAAATTGCAAGATCGACTGGCGCAGCTCGAATAGAATTCACTATTCTTGGGGTCCCCATGGACTGGAATTCTCGCTACATCAATGACCTTGTGCGGCACGCGCTGGAAGAAGATATCAGCACAGGAGACGCGACGACCTCGGCGGTTGTACCGCCAAGAGCTATGGCGCGGGCCAAGATTCTGGCCAGGCAGACGCTCGTTTGCGCAGGATTGCCGATTGCCGAAAAGATTTTCCACGCGCTGGATCCGGAGATCCACGTCGCTTTGCCGCACAACGATGGGTCGTTTATAGAACCTGGGGCGGAGATCGTGCGGATCAAGGGAAGCGCCCGCGCGATTCTTACCGGCGAACGAACCGCGTTGAACTTTCTGGCGCATCTTTGCGGAATTGCCACGCTGACCAGGCGGTTCGTGGAACAACTGGCGGGAACAAGGACTCGGATTCGGGACACGCGGAAAACGACACCGGGTTTGCGGGCGCTGGAAAAATATGCGGTGAAGACGGGGGGCGGGAACAATCACCGTTTCGGCCTCTATGACGCCATTCTCTTGAAAGAGAATCACATCGCGCTGGCGGGAGGAATCGAGGAAGCGCTGGACAAAGCGCATACCTACGTTTCGCCTAAGACGCCACCGCCCAGGGCGGCGAGCGCCTACGATGCGGCCGGGCTGGACCCGGAGGTGGTCGGCCCAGGACCTTTGCCGGTGCAGATCGAGGTTCGCAACCAGAGAGAATTGGTAGAAGCCCTGGGGGCCGGTGCGGAGGCGGTGCTGCTCGATAATATGCCACTGGAACGCGCTGCGGATTGCGTGAAGATGGCGCGCGGGATGCGCCCGGAATGCGTGATCGAGATTTCCGGCGGGATCACGCTCGACAACGCGCGCGCATACGCTGAGACCGGGGCCGACTTTCTTTCTTCCGGGATGCTCACTCACTCGGCTCCTGCCGCGAACCTTAGCCTGCTTGTGGACAGCATCGAGGGAACGTAAGCTTAGGCAGCGCGAAGGGGCGCGGCAAAATCCCGATGAGTCAAGATTCCTTACCAGGCACAACCGACCGGCGGCTGGCAGGGTTGCTAACGTTGCTGGCGGAAAATGCCACCATCGTGATCAGCGGCGCGCGAATCGCGAAAGAGATTGGAGTTTCGCGGTCGACAGTATGGCGGTGGGTGGAACGGCTGCGCGGGCTGGGCGTGAAAGCGAAAGGCCAGCCGGCTACGGGATACTTCCTGGAGCAAGTCCCAGATATTTTGACTCCGGACATGCTCAAACAAGGGCTGAAAGGCAGCCTCTTCGGGAAACGTATCTTTCATTTCTTCAAGACGGATTCGACGAATCGCGTGGCGCTGGACTTGGGTCATGCCGGCGAGCCGGAAGGCGCGGTTGTGCTCGCGGAAGAGCAAACCGCAGGGCGTGGCCGGGCGGGACGCAAGTGGCATTCCGAACGCGCGGCGGGAATTTATGTGACGCTGCTGCTTCGGCCAAAACTGGCGCCGGTGCAGGCTCCACTGCTGACCATGATGGCGGGACTCTCGGCACACTCCGCGGTACAGGCAGTGACAGGCCTGGCGGTGGACCTGAAATGGCCCAATGACCTTCTCATTAGGGGGAAAAAAGTAGGCGGCATCCTAACGGAAATGCACGCCGAGCCAAATCAAGTAAGGTTCGTGATCGTGGGAATCGGACTGAACGTGAACCAGGAAAAGTTTCCCGGAGAACTTGCGAGTGCGGCGACTTCCCTGCGCGCGGAAACCGGCAAGTCGCAATCACGGCTGGAGCTGCTGGTGCGGTTGCTGCGTGAATTCGAGAGCGATTACAATCGATTCGTGCGGGAAGGCGTGGCCAGCGTGGTTGCGCGCTTTGAGTCGGTATCAAGCTATGCGAGAGGCAAGCGCGTGCGCGTAACCAACGGGACCGAGAGCTATGCCGGGACGACGGCGGGGCTCGGGCCAGAAGGATTGCTGCAAGTAGAGCGGGAAGACGGACGAATCACGCCGGTGATTTCAGGCGACGTCACGGAGGCACGCTAGATGCTGCTGACGATTGACGTGGGGAACACCAACTCAGTACTGGGTGTCTTTCGCGGCGAAGAGCTGATTGCAAATTGGCGTTTGACGACGGCCCGAGAACAGACGGTTGACGAGTATGGCGTGCTGACGAGGAATCTGTTCACGCTGGCGGGGCTGGACCGCGACGCGATCACCGGCGTGATCATCAGCTCGGTGGTGCCGCCGGTGAACCGAACACTGGCGGAAATGTCGCGCGTTTATTTTGGGAAGAAGGCGCTGTTCGTGGAGATGGGTGTGAAGACGGGGATGGCTGTGCTTGTGGACAACCCGTCCGAGGTAGGCGCGGACCGGATTGTGAACGGCGTGGCAGCGTTTCATCGGTATGGGGGGCCGTGCATCGTGGTGGATTTTGGGACGGCGATCACGTTTGATGCAATCTCTGCGAAGGGCGAATATCTTGGCGGGGTCATCGCGCCGGGGTTGGGGATTTCCTCGGAGGCGTTGTTTGCACGCGCTGCGCGGCTGCCGCGCGTGGAGATCAAAGACCCTGGGAAAGTGATCGGGACGAACACCGTCACGCACATGCAGGCGGGCTTGTATTACGGCGCAGTGGACATGGTTGACGGAATGCTTGCGCGGATGAAAAAGGAATTGGGCGAAGATGTGAAAGTCGTTGCGACCGGCGGCCAGGCGAGGCTCGTGTCGAAAGGCTCGAAGCATATCCAGCACACTGATGAATTTCTCACACTGACGGGCCTGCGATTGATCTGGGAGAAAAACCAGCCGGCGGAACACGGCAAGAGCGCGGCAGCAGCACCAGCAAAGAAGGCGCAGAGTTAGCAGCGGGCAGCGACAACGCAGACGGATCGCGGCTAGCGCCCGGACATTCGACGGCGCCCCACCAACGAAATGGACGGATGGAACTACTTCAATTACTTTACGGAAATCGAAGAATATTTCTGGAAGAAGCGAGGGGCGCATCTGCTGGTGTCGCCGCTGGACTGGGCGATCATGGAGGCGTGGCAGAAAGCCGGAGTGCCGCTGGAAGCCGCTCTGAAAGGGATCGACAGGGCGTTTGAAAGCTATCAGAGGTCGCGTCGAGGAGCGGGCAAGCCGTTAAAAAACCTGGCGTATTGCACAGGCGCGGTGCTGGAAGCAGCGGAAGAACAGCAGGAGGCTGCGGCAGGGAGCACGCCAAAAGCCGCGCGCGCGGCAACCAGCGATGCGTTTTCGCAGGACGAACTGAAAACATATTTTGCAAAGAATGTAGGGCGATTGAAGCAGGCAGCGGAAAAGAGTTTGCCACAGCAGCCAGAGATTGCCGCCCGTTTGTTGGAAATTGCGGAATCGCTGGAATCCAATGCTCAGCTCGTCGAAATACCGGGAGCACTGGACTTGGAAGATTTGGAGCGCCGACTGACGATTTTGGATGAGAAGATACATGCGGTGCTGACGAGCCATGCGCCTGAAGAGCTCATGCTGAAGATCCGGCGCGAAGTGGATGGGCAATTGGCGAGGTACCGGCGGAAGATGAAGGCAGAGCAACTGGCAATGGTTGAAAAGCAGTATATGCAGAAACGGTTGCTGGAAGAGTTTGGAATCCCACGCCTCAGTCTTTTCTACTTGACGTAGCGTTGGTCATCAGATTGCCCGGCATTCGCAGACAAACAAGAACGATTTGATTTCACACGACGCCACCAAGTTATCCTAGAATAGGACAACAGTATGCCTGATGAGTTAAGATTATCGATTGAGAAGCTTGTTTACGGCGGTGACGGCTTGGCGCACGCCGATGGAAACACGGTTTTCGTGCCTTATGTTCTGCCCGGGGAAGAGGTGCGAGCGAACACGAAATCGAAAAAAAAGAAATTGATCTGGGCTGAGTTGTTGGAGGTCACCTCACCGGCGAAAGAGCGCGAAAAGGCAAAGTGCCCGCATTTTCAGAAGTGCGGCGGCTGCCATTACCAGCACATTCCGGCGGCCGAGCAGTTGAGGCTTAAGAAAGAAATTTTGCGCGAAACCCTTTCGCGGCTCGGGGGAATCACGTGGGATGGCGCGATTGTGGAACACTCCGCGGAGCCGTTTGGCTATCGCAATCGCGCGCAGTGGGCGGTGCGGAGCGGGATGCCGCTGGCGCTGGGATACTTCCTGCCGGAAAGCTCCGTGATCGTACCGATTGATGAATGTCCCGTCCTGTCGCCACGCCTCGCGCAGACATTCGTGCGGCTTCAAGACATGGCTCGTTCCGGCACTCTACCGATGGGCATTCAGGAGATCGAGGCATTTGCCGATTCGGCGGACGAAAAGATTGCGCTGAATGTGGCGTTCGAGAAATTCCCGAAGCCAGCGGCGGACCTGGCATCTGCCTTCCGAGAAGCTTTGCCCCAGATCGAGAGTCTGTTGCTCCTGGACCAAAAGAAAGACCGCTTTGAATTGACGGGGCCGGGATATTTGATGCATGGGGCCGGCGGATACAAATACCGAGTCAGCCATCTTTCGTTTTTTCAGGTGAACCGCTTCCTGATCGAGGATTTGCTAAAGACCGTGACCGCGAATGCGCAGGGTGAGCTGGCGCTGGATCTGTATTCCGGAGTCGGGTTCTTCACGTTGCCTCTGGCAAAGGCGTTTCAGAGAGTGGTGAGCGTCGATGCCAATCTGGCCGCGACGCGGGATCTCTACGCCAACGCGGACGCCGCGGGGGTCACAATCACCTCGCACCACGAACATGCGGAAGAGTTTCTGAAAAAAACGGATGAAAGACCAGACTTTGTGATCCTGGATCCGCCCCGAGCAGGATTGGGGGCGGAGGCCGCTGAGAAGCTCGCGGAGTTGGGCGCCAAAGAGATTGTGTATCTTTCCTGCGATCCATCCACCCTGACTCGCGATTTGGCAGTATTGACGGGCTCACCCAGGAAACCGAAAGAGATTACGGGGCCAAGCATCCGTTATGAGATCACGGAAATGCATTTGTTCGATCTGTTTCCGCAAACATTTCACATCGAGACCTTCGTGAGGTTGCGAAGATTGCCATGAGGCTGCCGGCTCTAGCGATCGCCGCAGCATTTACCTACGGCATCGTGCTCGGCTTGCATCCCGCGGTTGCGCGAAGTGCTTACTCCCTCATTCTTCTTTCCTCTTTTTTCATTTTCATAGGTGTCCTCGTCCTGACCGGAATTATTTTTGTAAGAACCCGGCGTCTTTTCCTCGCAAGCGTCGCCTCTATCCTTAGTTGGGTTTTACTTGGATTCCTGGGAGCTTGCATTGCGGAACAGCCGCGGGATGCGGATCACGTGATCTCGCTCCTTGAGCAAGGACGCCTCCCATTGAAAACGCCTCTGCGATGGCACGGCCACCTGCGCGATGAGCCGGCACGTCTGCCATGGGGTTATGGATACGAAATCGAGCTTTCCGGTGTGGAATTCGAAGAGGCCCTGCATGCCTTGCGAGGCGGGTTGCGCTTGAGTTTCACGGCGCTTCCCGACGTTGCGCAACCGCCCAACATTCATGCGGGAGATGAAGTAGCTGTCGTGACGGAAGTAAAGCGCCCGCAAGTTTTCAGGGATGAAGGCGCGTTCGACAGGCGCGCATATCTTGCGCAACAAAATATCGATCTTGTGGCCACTCTCAGAGCCCCGCAATTAATCGATCGCCTCGCCCTCTCCAACCATAGGAACAGTTCTCGCGCGGGCACGGAGGCGATTGCGCGATGAGCTTGATGAGTTGTTTGCGGGCACTCCGCAAGTTGCAGGGGTATTGCGAGCGATGCTGCTGGGTGACCGCAGTTTTGTCGACCGTGAAGAAGGAACGGACTTTCAGAAGACAGGAGTGTTTCACGTACTCGTGTTGGCAGGTCTGCACGTGGGGGCTCTTGCGTTCGCGCTCTACTGGGCAGGACGCCGGCTGCGGCTGCCGCGAATGCGGACAATGCTGTTCACTATTACACTGCTTTCGGCTTATGTGGCGGTCGTCGAGCAACGCGCCCCCGTATTACGGGCAGCAATGATGGCGGCGATTGTTGTGTTTGGTGGATTTTTCTTCCGCCGATTGGAACTGCTCAATTCTGCGGCAGTGGCGGCTCTAATTCTGCTCGCTGCAAGACCGCTCGCTTTGAGAGACTCCAGCTTTCAATTGACCTTCGTCGCCATCGGATGCATTGCGGGTTTGGCATTGCCGTGGCTTGAGAAGACGGTGCAGCCGTATGTGCGCTCGCTGCAAGGCTGGCGAGACGTAACACGCGATGCCGCTCATGAACCGCGGGCAATTCAGTTCAGAGTCGATCTGCGTTCGCTGGCGCAGTGGATCTCCACCAGATTGCCCCAGCAGCTGGGGAAATCAACAGGCGACATTCTGGTTGGCGGATTGTCTCTGACGTTCCGCGTGTGGGAGCTCTTGGTGCTCACGATAGCGCTGCAGGCTGGAATGTTGCCATTGATGGCGCGCGATTTTCACCGTATCCCATTGTCGGCGCCGATTGTGAACCTGGCTGCCGTTCCACTTACAGGCGTCATCGTCCCACTCGGCTTTCTGACTTTGGCCTGCGGGCTAATTCTCCCAGCGATTGGAAAATTCCTTGCGGTTCCACTTGCCTGGCTGACTGCACTGCTTTTGCACGTTGTCCAGTGGTTCGCGCATTTTCCGAGATGGAGTTACCGGATTCCCGGGCCGCCATCCTGGCTGATCGTTTTGTTTTTTGCCGTCGCCATTCTGCTAGCGGTAGTGATGCGGTTGAAGCATTGGTTCCGAAGAGCGGTAGTCTGGGGACTACGCGGCGTATTCATCGCCTGCGCGCTGACGATTGCAATTTATCCTTTTGGAGAAAAGTGGACAAAGGGCAGGCTGGAATTGACAGTCCTTGATGTGGGCCAGGGGGATTCCCTGTTTGTGGTCTCACCTGGTGGAAAAACTCTGTTGATCGATGGCGGCGGAGCGTTCGGCGGCTTTCCCAGCCATGAAGAACACAATGGTGTCGACCCTGGTGAAGAGGCGGTATCGCCGTATTTGTGGTCACGTGGTTTTCAGAGGCTGGATGTCGTCGCGCTGACGCACGCTCATCAGGATCATCTGGGTGGGCTGACTGCAATCCTGGACAATTTTCGCGTTGCGAAACCTTGGATCGGGCGCGAAGTGTCCATCCCAGCCTTAGCGAGGCTGGAAGAACTTGCGCGCAAGCGACAAATCCCCGTCGAACACGCGCTGCGGGGCAAATCTTTTCACTGGGATGGTGCAGACGGCGACTTTCTGTGGCCGGAGATCATTTCCGAAGAGGTCGCGCCTTCCGAAAAGAACAACGATTCTCTGGTGCTGCGAATGCACTACGGCAATGAAATGTTCTTGCTGCCGGGAGATGCAGAAAAAAAGGTGGAACGCGAAATTCTATTCGAGAATAGTGCAGAGGCCGTGCGCGCCGATGTACTTAAGGTCGGCCATCACGGAAGTAAGAATTCGACGATGCCAGAATTTCTCGCGGCAGTGCAGCCGCGTTTCGGAATCATATCCGCTGGCGAGGACAATATCTTTGGGCATCCTAGTCCGGAGCTCCTCGAACGATTAGAGAATGCGGGCGTGCGGATCTTGAGGACCGACAGAGACGGGGCAGTCCATGTGCTGACGGACGGCACGCGGCTGGAAATCACCTGCTTCATTGCGTGCCTAGGCGCGGCGAACGCGGCTGCATCAGTGCAGGCGGAGGCGCCATCTCCAAAGCAGAACTAAGATAAGAAACAGAAAGCCAACGGCGGCCTGCCATTCATGGTTCTTCTTGTACTGGGTGAAAGAGAAGGCGGCGGCCGAGTCTCCTGTCAATTTTGCGGCGGTCACGCGCGGAATGAAAATTGGGACGATGCGCGCATACTCATCGAAGGATGCTCCGTGGCGAATATGAAGTTCATTCGCTTCCCGCTGCATCACCATGGAATAAAACAGCGCGAAGTAAGCAATAAGGACCAGAGCAGAAACCCACGAGCGCGTGGCAATCCCTGCCCCAAGGGCCAGAATGGCGCTGCCTAAATAAAGCGGATTCCGAGTGTAAGCGTAGGGCCCCGTTACGCTGAGGACTTCCTTCTTATGAAGGTAGCCCGCTGCATAAGCGCGCAGGCACAGTCCGGCGACACCAACCAGGGCGCCGACCAAAATGCTGCGAGGCGTGGGGCGCGAGAAATAAACAACTGCTATCGCAAGTGGATAACCGACGCGAACACGCCAGCGAACGAAAAAACTGCCAGCCGCGCTCATCGGCGAGCCTCAACTTGACGGCGAACTGCGTCGAAGACTGTCTCGACGTCAATTTCGAGAATGGAAGGAGCAGCCTGGTCACCTCGCTTATAGGTGGTTACCGCGTGCGGACTGCGCAGAATGATATCAACGGGAGAAGCGCTGCCAGATTGGGCACCAGGGCGGTAGGGGCCGTTCCTCGCTGGATCGGTCGGACCGAAGATGGCAACCGCGGGCGTTCCAAGAGCGACAGCCAGATGCAGCGGCCCCGTATCACCACCGACGACGCAGACCGCGTTGCGCAGAATAGCCATAAGCTGGACGAGCGAGCCATTGTAAGCGATAGGGTCCGCTTCGCAACTAGCCACTTTGACCGAGGAGACCATATCCTCTTCGCCAGGGCCATAATTCAGAACGCAACGCAGACCGAGAACGGCACGGATTCTCTGGCAGAGTGCCCCGTAGCGATCCGGCGGCCAGCATTTCGAGCGCCAGCCCCCAGCGGGGCTCAATACGACGTACCGTTCAACGGCAGAGCCTCGCAAGAGCTGCAGGACGAACACTTCCTGAATCGCAGGTACCGCGAGCGTCACAGGCGCCACGCCGTTTCGAGCCCCTGCGCGCCGCGAGAGTTCTCCATTCTGCTTGACGATGTGTGTTTGGGCGCAACGCACGCGATCGGTGTAGAGGATCGGAACGCCTAACTCGCGAATTGTTTGGGAAGAGAATCCAATCCGGCGCGAGACGCCTCCGAAGAACGGAAGGGCCGCCGACTTCCACAACCCTTGATAGTCGATCGCAGCGGTGAAGTTTTGTTTCCGAATTTTCCCGATGATTCCGCGTAAAGACCTGTACGAGCGTGTATCCGTCTCCCAAATGTCCGTTGCAAGTTCGCCGCACTCAATAAGTTCTTTCCAGCGGGGATGAGCTAGCCAAACGATTTCGGCTTTCGGAAACGATTCGCGCAGGCCGGCGACGGCGGGAAAGGTGTGGACAATGTCCCCGAGAGACCCAAGGCGCACGACCAGGAAACGCGGCTCAGGCATGCGGCGCCTTGCGAATGGAATCCAGGAGTTCTCGCGTGGAGTGATGCTTTGGGTCGCCCACGATGGCAACACGGATACCTAGGCGCGAAGCGATGGCGCGCTCCGGCACGGTCTCGAGCGTGTAATCGGTGCCTTTGGCATGAACATCCGGGCGCAGGTCCTCCAGAAGACTTTCCACGTTGGGTTCAGTGAAGAGCACGACGTAGTCCACGCAGCGAAGCGCGGCAACGAGTTGGGCGCGAGCGTTTTCATTGAGGACTGGGCGGCCGGGTCCTTTGAGGTTGCAGACGCTGGAGTCGGCATTCACGCCGACAACAAGAACGTCACCTTCGCGGCGCGCACCTTCAAGATAGCGAATATGTCCGACGTGTAGCGTATCGAAACAACCATTGGCAAAGACGATGCGTTGGCCGTGGCGCTTGTTTTCCGCGAGTTTCACGCGCAGCAAGTCTCGCGCAACGATTTTGGAAGCAGCCTCGCGCATAACTTATGACGCGGCTCCCGAGGCCTCGCCACGGACGGCGTCGAGGAGTTCTTGTCGTGAAATGGTAGCGGTGCCGCGTTTCATAACTACGAGACCGCCAGCGATGTTGGCAATGTGCGCGGCTTCAAGAGGAGAAGCCCCGCACGCGAGCGCCAAAGTATACGCGGCAAGAACGGTGTCACCGGCGCCGGTAACGTCAACGGCCTGATCGCTGCCATGAACGGGGATTTGCACGAAGCGACCGGCGGGTTCGAACAGGGCCGCGCCATGACGCCCGCGTGTGACCAGGAGCGATTGTAATTTCATTTCTGAAAGGGTCGCGTGGCCTGCACGTGCCAGTTCGCCGCCGTCTTGACCTATGACTGTGTGATGCTCCGCTTCAAGCTCGGCCTCATTTGGCGTAGCGGCGGTAACGCCCGCCTTCGCGTAGCGGTGCAAATTGTAGCGCGCGTCGAGTGTGACGGGCAGCGCACTCTTGCGCTTTGAGGACGCCTGCTGAACAAGCTCCGGAGTCGCAACCCCAAACCCATAATCAGACACCGCAAGCGCGTGGGCGATGCGCAGATTTGCGGAAAGCCGCTGCTGAAGCTTTTTTCGAATGGCATCCGGGAGAGGCGATTTTGGTTCGTAGTCAACGCGCAGCACCTGTTGCCCCACTGTGTGAGTCCAGCCCGCAAGAAAGCGGCTTTTGGTCGGCGTCGTCCAGCCTTTCACGCGGAAAATACCGGAAACGTTCATGCGCACGCGGCGGAAATGGATGATGAGCGCGTCTCCCGGAGCATCATCGCCTACAGCCGTGACGGGCAGGACACGCGCGCCGAGCGACGCGAGGTTGTTGGCGGCGTTGGCGGCCCCACCTGGAACAATCTGAGTCCCGCGATGTTTGAGGATCAGAACCGGCGCCTCGCGCGAGACACGCGAAATCTCGCCATATTGGAACTCATCAGCCACGAAATCACCGAGGAGAACGACTGTTTTCGTGTTGAATTGCTCGACACAGTCGGCCAGAGCGAGAAGGTCGACAGAAGTTGACGCCGGCTCTTGCGTGCGCGAGCGCTTCATTTTGGTTCCCTCAGAATCCAGTCTGCCGCCTGCCCGAGATCTTCCGCTACAAAGTCGGGCTGAAAAGGCCACTTCGCCGCGTGCCAGGCGAGTTCACCTTCGCCATAACCGGTGCGCACGAGGATGCCTCGCGCGCGGACGTTTCGAGCGAGTTCCATATCGCCATAGCGATCGCCAACCACAATGGAGCGCTGCAAATCGAGCCCATGCTCCTGCGCAGCGCGGTCTAACATGCCTGTTTTTGGCTTGCGGCAGTTGCAATTATCGGCGGAGGTGTGTGGGCAATAATAGATCGCGTCGAGCTTCGCGCCCGCTTCTGTAAGTTGTTGCGTCATGAATTCGTTCACACTGTGCACCAGCGACTCTGGAAAGTACCCGCGACCGGCGCCCGACTGATTGGTGACGACGATAACGGGCAAACCCGCCTCATTTAGCCGGCGAATTGCCGCTGCGGCAAAGGGAAACATACGAAAACGGCTGGCGTGATTCAAGTAGCCTACTTCCTCGGCTATTGTCCCATCGCGATCGAGGAAAACAGCGGGGCGCAGGGAAGATGGTTCAGGCACGCTGCACCTGGATCGAGGATAACCAGGGCTTCGTCGCGGCCTCCACCATTCCGGCCGTGATTGCAGTCATGCACCGATGATCGGTCGGGCAGCGACGAAGAAAACAGGGACTGCAGTAAGGCTTCTGTTGAACGATGCTACAGCGGTGTGTAACGGGAGATGTTCCAAGTGGATCCGTGGGACCAAACACCGCGACGACTGGAAGTCCGACAGCAGCGGCGACGTGCATCGCCCCGGAATCGTTGCCGATGAAGAGGTAGCATTGCGAGAGTAGTGCGGGCAGATCGGCAATTGCAGTTTTTCCCGTGAGGTCGATGGGAGGCTGATGCATTTCGGCGGAGATGGCCGTCGAAACGTTTGCCTCGGCAGCAGTCCCAAGGAGGATGACATCGGCATCTGCTTCCGATTGCAACCGATTCGCCACCTCGGCAAATCGCGAAGGCGGCCAGCACTTTGCCGATCCGTACGATGCGCCGGCCCCGATGGCAATTCGCGGCGCGCCCTGGCGTGCGCCCAATTTACAAAGAAATTCATCGGCGCTCCGCCGCTTCGCTTCTGGAACGTGCAGTCCAATGAATGTTTCGTCTTGAAGGGAATCCAGCCAACCGGCGCGGCGAAGAAGTTCCAGATAATAAAACTTCTCATGCGCAGGAATCTCTCCTTGCCGGGGAAGAGGCACGGCCTTGGTCAGAAGAAAGCTGCGGGCGTCGCGAGCATAGCCGATGCGTTCGGGAATATTGGATCGCCAGGCCAGCCACGCGGCGTCGAACGCATTCTGCAACAGCAAGGCCACGTCAAACTTCTGTGCGCGGAGTTCTGCGGCCAGCCGCTCGCGTCCGAAAAAACCCGCATGCAAGCCTTTTGGGTCGTATGGGATGAGTTGATTGCAGATTTCCTGATCGCGATAAATATCGGCGACATAGGGACGCGCGACGATGGCAATTTCCGCATCAGGAAAACGCTTGCGCACCGCGCGAAGCGCCGGTAGCGCCAAAATCGCGTCTCCGACCCAGTTCGTCGCGCGAATGAGAATTTTCATGCTGCCGCTCCTGCGGCGGCCGCAAGCGTTTGCTCAAGGACGTTCCGGAAATCAGCCTCGGGAGTCACAACCAGATCGATTACCGCGACGTAAAGCGGAGTTTCGTCGAACTTCAGTCCAGCCAGATTCTGCGCATCCTTCTCGGTCGTAACGAGCGCGTTGGCGCCTGCCCGTTTCGCCGCCTGCTTCACTGCTAAAAAGTCCCGCTGCGTGTAGCGGTAGTGGTCGGCAAACACGGCTTGGCCGCAAATGGCAAGACCCCAATTCCCAAGGTCCCGGAAGAAGGCGTCTGGATTGCCGAGGCCGCAGAATGCAAAAAAAGGGCCAGCTCCGATTTCATTGGCGGAGAGAGGAGAGATCTCACCGCCAAAGCGGCGGAACCCAAGCAGCCGAGTCGAAGCAGCGAAAACCGGATACTGAGCTAGCTTCCCGATCGCGTCGAGTGTTCCCGATGCCATTTCGGCGCGCGTAAAAATAATCAGATTTGCGCGGCTCATTGCCGTTACCGGTTCGCGAAGCCGGCCGGCCGGCAGTAAGGACTCTCCAGCAAGTGGCCGGGAAGCATCCATCAGGAGAATGTCCAGGTCGCGAGCAAGCTGAAGATGCTGAAAGCCGTCATCCAAAAGAAAAACGTCAATCGGCTGCTGCGATTCGAGCCGGCGGCCCGCGGCAAAACGATTCTTGCCAACGCCAAAAGAGACGCGGCCCTGGAGGCGGAATCTCATCAATTCGATTTCGTCACTGGTTCCATTTTCGCCACCGTAGCCGCGGCTCAGAATCGCAACGCGCTTCCCTTCTGCAAGAAACCTCTCAGCGATCCAGATCACCGTGGGCGTCTTGCCGGTGCCGCCGACAGTAAGATTGCCAACGCTGATGACTGTTCCTTTCAGCCGCTTTTTCTTCAGCCAGCCATGCGCGTAGAGCCAGACCCGCACCCGGACGATCACGCCATACAGCAAGGACAGCGGCCAAAGTATCGTCCGCAGCAGCGGCGAAACCTTCATCGCCCCGCACCATCCAGGTGCTTCGCGATCTCCGCAGCCACTCGATTCGTCGCTCCTCGCGAGTCGGCCACCAGGTGCCGCGCCGTCTCGCTCATTTTCTTCATGCGTTCCGGATCCCGAAACAGTTCGATCCAGGCGACGCCGACGTCTTCCGGACTTTCCACCTGAATCGCGGCCCCCGCGGAAACGAAGCGCGAAGCAATTTCCGCAAAATTTTCCATCGATGGCCCGAACACGGGAACCTTACCGAAGGCCGCGGGTTCAAGAATATTATGACCTCCGGAAGAAACGAGCGATCCCCCGACAAACGCTCCATCGGCTAGCCCATAAAGTGACGCAAGTTCGCCGATGCTATCGAGCAGTAGAACGGTGACGTCATCGGGTATCGTAATGATGTTGGGGTTCCCATCCGATTGCTTTGCGGCCGGTCCTGGAATCGGCATTTGAGACCGCCGGATGAACTTGCGGTGCGATTCGTCGATAAACTCCGCGGCGTCATCAAAACTCTCCGGCTTGCGGGGCGCAAGCACAAGCAGCGCCTTGGGATACTCGCCCTGCAAAGTTCCAAAGGCGATGAGCGCGTGAGGCTCTTCGGTCGCAACGACGCTGCCGGCAACGATAATCGGAGAACGGCCGCTGCGCCTGATTTCGGTTGCGAGCCAATTCGACAGCGGCGTTGGCGCGGGAAGTTCTAAGTCGTATTTCAAGTTTCCGCTGACCTGCACGCGATCCGCTGGCGCGCCCAGTGCACGCACGCGATCCGCATCCTTTTCGCTCTGCATGAGGAAGGCGCTGGCGTTCGACAGCGCGTCTCGCAAGAAGGGTCTCAGGAAAAACCCAAAAACTGCGAGATAGCTCTGATAGCGCGTAAACGAGCGATCCGAAATCCGCCCGCTCACGAAAACCACGGGAACATCTCGCCGGCTAGCTTCGCGGAGAAAATTTGGCCAGATCTCAGTCTCTAGCACCAACACGACCGAAGCCTGCACGGCATCGAGAGCACGACGAACGCAAAATGCCCAATCCAAAGGGAAATAGATGATGGCATCGGCAAAGGGCAGGCGCTCGCGAGCCAGTGCTTGTCCCGTCTGGGTGGTAGTCGAGATAATGAGTGGCCGATTGGGATAGGCTTCTTTCAGCCGCCTCGCAAGAGTTATGCCGGAAAGGGTCTCGCCGACACTCACGGCATGAATCCAGATGGCACCGGGACGCTTCGCTGGCAGCTTGGTAATCGCTGGAAACGAGGATCCTAAACGTTCAGCGAGGTTTGAGAGATACTTTCCGTGGCGTAGTCCTTGCACGAGCCAATAAGGCACCAGCAACAGGGCCGCGAAACCCATTAGAAAGCTATAAATGAAATACACTAAGCATAGCTCCGGTCTGTGCTCATCCCGCCAGCAGCGGGCGGCGCGCGACGCAGGGCAACCCTGCGCAACCCCCAGGAATCGAAGGCGTCGAGATGAGAAAAGTCTATTATAACCCGATGCGAAAACTAACACTCATCCTTGCTTTTCTTGCTGCGCCGTCGCTGGTCGCCCAAAAGGGCGCCTCCCAACAGCCGGCTTCGCTCAAGACCGCTTCGCTTGAGTCCCACGAGGGCATGACCATAACTGCCCGGCCGTGGACCGACTCCGCGCTCTATAAGGAGAAGTTTCCAAAGAAATCGCCATTCGCGGCAGGCGTCGCCGCCGTGCAAGTCGCTTTCAGGAATGATTCCAACGACAGCATGAAGATCAACCTGGAACGCATTCGGCTGAACGTCTCGCTCTCGGAGGAAGATCGCCAGTCGCTCTATCCCCTTACGTCCGAGCAAGCGGCCGATGTTATCACCCATCCCGGGTCGAAAAACGTAACCATGAAAAGGCTTCCCATTCCTCTTGGGGGACCGAAGGTTGGGCACGACAAGAAATGGGTGGAAGTGGAGAAAAGCTTGAACGACGCCGGCGTGCAAGCCAGCGTTGTCGCGCCCCATAGCACTGTGCAGGGGCTCCTATACTTTGATCTTCGAAGTCAATTCGATCTGTTGAATGCGGCGCGCCTCTACGTACCTGAAATTGTGGCCATCGAAAAGAATCGCGGCCTCATGTACTTTGAAATTGACCTGAGCCGATCCGCGGAACACTGAGCTACTCGTGGTGGAACGCAGACCGCCCAGGTTTGCGCGCATCCCCGCCGTCGGCTAACATGACGTGTGCCCACTTTCTCCGATCACGCCGGACAAATGCTATCTCTTCTCGATGAATTGAATCCCGAACAACGGCTGGCCGTCGAAACCACGGAAGGTCCTCTGCTGATTCTCGCGGGCGCAGGCACCGGCAAGACACGTGCCATTACGTTTCGAATGGCCAACCTAATCGCCAATGGTGTGCCCGCCGAATCCATTCTCGCTGTGACCTTCACCAACAAAGCTGCGGAGGAGATGCGCAATCGCGTCTCGGCCCTGCTCCTGCGTGCCGGCATCCCTCCTGCGCAGCCCTGGCTTTCCACGTTTCATTCTCTCTGCGCGCGCCTTTTGCGGCGCGAAGCTGCCGCTGCCGGTTTGCCGCGCGATTTTGCCATTTACGACGATGATGACCAACTGGCTGCCGTCAAGCTGGCTATGACCAAACTGCAGATCGAAGACGACAACTTGACGCCAAGAAATGTTCTCAGTCAAATCAGCTACGCGAAAAATCATGGCCAGACTGCGGAGCAATTGCGCGCCGAAGCCTTCGATCAAAACGGGCGCCGCACGGCGGATATTTTCGCGGCATACGGAAAGCTCCTGCACGAGAGCAAGGCCCTGGACTTCGATGACTTGCTCCTCCGCTCAGTGCGTTTGCTGCGCGAGTCCACGCCGACTCGGGAGAAGTGGCAAACGCGCTTCCAATACATTCACGTAGACGAGTATCAGGATACCAATCGTGTGCAATATGACCTGATGCGGCTCCTGACCGGGCCGCGGAACAATGTCTGTGTCGTGGGAGACGAAGACCAATCGATTTACCGCTGGCGAGGCGCCGACGTCTCGATCCTCTTGAGTTTTTCCCGCGATTTCCCCGTCGCGCGAATCGTCAAACTGGAACGCAATTACCGATCGACGCAGAATATTCTCGACGCCTCTGGTGCCGTCGTTGCAAACAATCCCGAGCGGCTGGGCAAGTCGTTGAGCGCGGAGAAAGGCGCGGGCGGAAATCTAAGGTATTTCGAGGGCCGGGATGCACAGGCCGAAGCGGAATTTGTCGCCGGTGAGCTCGAGCGTATTCTCAACGACGATTCGGATCAAGCCTGTGCGGTGGAATACCGCACGAATTCCCAGTCTCGCGCCTTTGAAGAGGTGTTCCGCCGGCGCGGTCTGCGGTACAAGCTGGTGGGCGGATTCAGCTTCTACAATCGCGCCGAAGTAAAAGATGCGCTCGCCTATGTCCGCCTGGCGATGCACCCGGAAGACGATATTTCGCTACTTCGCGTGATGAATGTTCCCCCGCGCGGCATCGGCAAGACAACGGTTGACACGCTCCGCGAATCGGCACGCGTTGATGAAACACCGCTGTGGGCGGCCATTGAGAAATTTGTCTCTGGTGCATCCCCGGGCCGTGCAGTAACTCCTTTGCGGGCATTCCAGGAGCTCATCCGCAAATTGCAGGACGCGCTTGCCACCAAAGAACCCGCGGATTTCCTGCATGTAGTGCTTGAGGAATCCGGTTACATGGACATGCTCAAGGATCGCAACACGCCTGAGGATGTCGCACGGATGGAGAATCTCGAAGAAATTACGCGCGCTGTTGCCGAAAGCATAGAAGCCGGTGAGACTTTTGCCGACTTCCTCGATGCCGCGGCGCTGGTGAGCGACGCGGATCAATTTGAAGGCAAGCCCGGCGTCACGCTCATCACCTTGCACAGCACCAAGGGTCTGGAATTCGATCACGTGTTCCTCACCGGCATGGAAGAAGGCATCTGCCCGCACAGCCGTTCCATAACCGAAGAAAAAGGAATCGAAGAGGAACGCCGTCTCGTTTACGTGGGAATGACTCGGGCGCGGCAGTCCCTCACTCTGACTCGGTCCGTCTACCGGCGCATTTTCGGCAATGAGCAGCAATTGCGCGCTTCCCTGCCCTCGCGCTTTCTTGCGGAAATTCCCAGCGAGCTGGTGGAAACGGTTCGGGGATCAATGGCGGAAATTGGCGAGAAGCGGCGCTACGAGCCCGACCCGGAGTATTCGTATTCGCCGGAAGAATTCCTGCGTCGCGTGCGTGGCGGGCCCAAGTCAACAGAAGCGGCTCCGCGCCGCCAACCAACTCAACCTTCTTTCAGGCGCCTCGCCGCAAAACGTGGCGGCGACGCGAACCCTATGCTGGGGCGTAAAGTTCGGCATCCGAGCTTCGGCGTGGGAACCATTGTTGGCGTCGAGGGCGACGACGAAGACCGCCGCCTCTCCGTGAGCTTCCCCGGTCGCGGCACGAAAAAGTTCATCGAGCGGTACGCGCAGCTTGAGCAGGCGTAAAGTGGGATACTCTCTAGAACGCGGCTACGTCGGCTGATTGCGCCGACCCGTTGCGTGGGGGGGCTTCTCGGGGTACATTGAGGCGCGTTCATTCCTCAAAAGCGTGCTTGATCATTTCAGGCTTCCGGTTTGCCCGGATGCGATCGGAGCGCATGGGTGGGATCATATCTCTTCCGTTGCAAGGGTATCGACCAACTGATCTCGGATTCGGAAAATGCTGAAGTCCGGCTAAAAAAATCCCTTGGATGGCTGAGCCTGACGTCCCTGGGAATCGGCGCAGTCATCGGCTCCGGCATCTTTACCATCATCGGCACGGCAATCGCCGGGCAAAAGTTTCAAGCCTCTTCCATCCTGAACGCTCCTCTTCTGGAATACCTGATTCACCATTCCGCTTCGTTTGGACGCCCCGGCGCGGGCCCGGCCATCGCTCTCTCCTTTGTCCTGGTCGCTATCGCCTGCGGATTCGCATCGGTGTGCTACGCCGAGCTTGCCGCCATGATTCCGATTGCAGGCAGCGCGTACACCTATACTTACGCGACGATGGGAGAACTCGTCGCCTGGATCATCGGCTGGGACTTGATACTCGAGTACGCCGTCAGCAACATGGCCGTCAGCGTCGGCTTTTCGCAGCACCTGGTCAACATGCTGGACTGGTTCGGCGTCCATCCGAACCCTCGTTGGATTTCTCCCGCCTACCTTCCCAGCGGGCTTTCCGACCTGGAAGGCAACATGCTCTACGGGCCCGGTTGGCATTTCGGCTTTAACTGGCCGGCCTTCGTCATCGTGATGCTCCTGACGGTCATCCTGGTGCGCGGCATCAAGGAGTCCGCGCGGACCAACAACATCATGGTGCTGCTGAAAATCATCGCCATTCTGGTCTTTGTGACTTTTGCATCCAAGCTCATACATCCCGCGAACTATCATCCCTTCGCGCCGAACGGCTGGCCGGGAATCCTGACCGGCGGGTCCATAGTCTTCTTTACTTACATTGGATTCGATTCCGTCTCTACCGCTGCCGAGGAATGTAAACGCCCGCAGCGTGACTTGCCGATTGGCATCATCGGCACACTTGTCATCTGCACGCTGCTCTATGTGGCCGTTGTGGTCGTGCTCACCGGGCTGGTCAAGTGGGATACCCTGTTGGACGACGCTGCCCCCGTCGTCAACACCCTCAAAAAACTTCATTTCACCGGAGTCCGCTTGGTCGTCCTCATCGGTGCAATGATGGGCATGATCTCTTCCCTGCTGGTTTTCCAGCTCGGCCAGGCTCGCGTATGGTTTGCCATGTCGCGTGATGGTTTATTTCCCAGAATTTTCGGACGCGTGCATCCGCGTTTTCAGACGCCGGATTTTTCAACCTGGATGGCCGGATTCGTCGTCGGCATTCCTGCAGGCTTACTGGACATCGGAACGCTGGCCGATCTTTCAAATATCGGCACGCTCTTCGCTTTTGCCCTGGTGGCCGGAGGCGTGCTGATTCTCCGTTACCGTGAACCGAATCGCCATCGAGCTTTCCGCGCGCCGGGAGGGCCAATTGCCCCTGTTCTGACGATTGTGACTTGTCTCCTTCTGATGGCCGGGCTCCCCATCATGAATTGGATTCGCTTCTTTGTATGGATGGCCATCGGACTTGTGATTTACTACAACTATGGCCGCAAACGCAGCACATTGCGTGCGGCCAACCAGGCATAGAGGAATCGCGTGACGGAGCGGCGTTTCATAGAGTCGGTGCAACGGAGGGGCGCTTTCGTTTTCTTCGCCTCCCTCTGTCTATTGCTCCCCAATCGTTCGTTCGCCTGGGGAAGAAACGGGCACAGGCTGGTGATAAGCAAAGCTGTCGAAACTCTCCCGTCGGACATCCGTCCATTTTTCGAGGTCAATCGCGCGATCCTCTCTCAGCACGTTACCGATCCTCTGGACGCCATCGCGAAGACTCCTGCGGAGCGCCATAATCATTTCATCCTCCTCGACAAATACGGACGATTCCCGTTCGAGGCCCTGCCGCGCAACTATAAAGCCGCCGTAACAAAATTCGGCAAAGCGAAACTGGATGCTAACGGCCTTCTTCCCTGGCAGATCGGCGTCTACAGCGAGAAATTGACCGAAGCGATGAAGGCCGGGAAGTGGGAAGAAGCAAAACTGTACGCGGCCATCCTGGCGAACTACGTGGCGGAGGCGCACGATCCCTTTGACACGACGGATAATTTCGACGGCCGCCTAAGTGCGCAACCGGGTGTCAACGAACGCTTCGGGACCACGCTGATCGACCGTTATTCCTCTTTTTTCCCTATGCGACCGAACGACGCCATTTTCATCAACGACCCCACGGATCGCGCTTTCGAGGCCTGCCTCAGCTCTCATAGCTGGCTGGAGACCATTCTTCTCGCTGACCGCAACGCGCGCCGCGGCGAGAATTCCTTCAATGACGAGTATTACGACCGCTTTTACAATCAAGCCGCGGCGATTTTGATTCGCCAGCTCTCCGATGCTGCAACGGACGTCGGCTCTTTCTGGCTCACGGCGTGGAAAAACGCCGGCAGCCCGCAATTGCCACACTAATCTTTCGCGGATGACGCCGCCCTTGCTCTCTGACCGGATTGTTTCCCTGCCAAAAGCAGAGCTGCACCTCCATCTCGAAGGCTCCATTCAACCCGCGACCGTCTGCGCGCTGACAGCTCGTCACGGCGTCGTCATGACTGAGGAAGAAGTCCGCCAGCGATACGCTTACCGCAACTTCGGCGAATTCATCGAGGCCTTCAAATGGGTCACTTCGTTCTTGCGCGACCCTCAGGATTACGCGCTCATCGCCCGCGACCTCGCCGAACACTTGCTTACGCAACGCGTGGTCTATGCGGAAATAACTTTGTCTGTCGGCGTCATGCTCCTTAGAAAACAGCAACCCGAAGCAAATTTTGAGGCCCTCCTCCGCGCCACTGAACCATTCGAAAGCCGCGGACTTCGATTCTGCTGGGTCTTCGATGCCGCGCGCCAATTCGGCGTGGACGCCGCGATGGAAGTCGTCGGATCCGCAAAGCGGTGCAATTCGAAAACCATCGTTGCCTTCGGCATCGGCGGCGACGAACTCAGCGTCCCCACCAAGGAATTTCGTCCCGTCTACGACCGCGCTGCGCAACTCGGTCTGCACCGGTTGATGCACGCAGGCGAAGTCGGCGGCCCGGAGAAAATTCGCGAAGCCATCGAATTGCTCGGTGCGGAACGCATCGGCCACGGAATCGCCGCCATCAACGATCCGAAGCTAATGGATTTGCTCGCGGAGCGAAGGATCCCGCTTGAGATTTGCCCGGCAAGCAATGTGAAAACCGGCGCTCTCGCCCGGCAACTCGGCCGCGAGGACGCAAGAATTGAAGATCATCCGCTCCCCAAACTCCTACGCCACGGCATACCCATTGTGCTCTCCACCGATGACCCAGCTATGTTTCACACTACGCTTCACGAAGAATATGCAAACGCCGCGCGCATGGGACTACACGAAGAAGAACTGGACCGCATCGTCGAGATGGGTTTTGAACACGCCTTCCTCCCACCCGGTGAAAAGCGCGGGGCATGAAGCCGTTCGCGGCAATGTTATACTGACGCTATGAAAGCACACGTCTGGGTTATGCCAAAACGCACGGTGCTCGATCCTCAGGGACAAACGATCCAGCACGCCCTCGCGGGACTGGGCTACTCCGCCGTGCGCGATGTCCGCCAGGGCAAATTTTTCGTGCTGAATCTCGATGGCTGGAGCCGCGACGAGGCGCAGAAACAACTCGAGCACATTTCCAAGGAAGTGCTCACCAACACGGTCATCGAAGAATACCGCTTTGAGATCGTTGACTGAAGAATCGGCGGCATGCTACGTCGCTAAAAACTCTCTGAGGAGACGCCGCGTATGTGCGGGATAGTCGGCTATATCGGGCCCAAAAAAGTGGTGCCCGTCATCATCGAAGGGCTGCGGAAGCTCGAGTACCGCGGGTACGATTCCGCGGGTATCGCCGTCGTGTCGCAGTCCGGCAAACTGGAAATCCGCCGCGCCCCGGGCAAGCTTCGCAATCTCGAAGAGGTCATTGCCAAGTCTCCTCTCGAAGGCACCTACGGAATCGGACACACGCGATGGGCCACTCACGGCCGCCCCACCGAAGAGAATGCCCACCCTCACCGCGACTGCACTGGCGAAATCGTCGTCGTGCACAACGGGATTATCGAGAATTATCTTGAGCTGAAGGAAAAACTGCAGAAGGAAGGCCACAAGTTCGCCACCGAAACCGACACCGAGATTGTGGCTCACCTGGTGGAAAAAAATTCCCAAGGCGGCGTGCCTCTCGAAGAAGCGGTGCGTCGCTCGCTGAAGGAATTGCGCGGAATCTACGCGCTGGTTTTCCTCTCCGCGAAAGATTCTCAGAAGATTGTTGCGGCGCGCCTCGGCCCGCCGTCGGTGATTGGCCTCGGAGATAGAGAGTATTTCGTCGCCAGTGACATTCCGGCTCTGCTCCAGCACACTCGCGAAATGTTTTTCCTGGCGGATGGTGACATCGCCGTTCTCACTGCAAAAGGGGTGCGTGTGATGGATCACGACGGGCGCCTCGTCGAACGGCCTTCTCACCGTGTCGCCTGGGACCCGATCATGGCGGAAAAGGGCGGCTACAAGCACTTCATGCAGAAAGAAATCTTTGAGCAGCCGCGCGCCGTCCGCGATACCCTGCTCGGCCGCATCTCGCAGGACACGGGAAAAGTCTTCCTGGATGAAATGGCGATTACAGAAAAACAGTTCCGCGAATTCCAACAGGTGCGCATCGTCGCCTGCGGCACGAGCTGGCACGCCGGGCTTGCCGCGAAATTCATGATTGAGCGTCTGGCCCGTCTGCAAGTTGAAGTCGATTATGGAAGCGAATTTCGCTATCGTGACCCGATTGTGGATTCCAAAACGCTGACCGTGTGCATCAGCCAATCCGGCGAAACTGCCGATACTCTGGCAGCCCAGCGCGAGGCAAAACTCAAAGGCTCGCCCTCGCTGGCAATCTGCAATGTAATCGGCTCGATGATCACCCGCGAAGCCAACGGCACAATTCCGACGCACGCCGGGCCGGAGATCGGCGTTGCGTCCACGAAAGCTTTCACTTCACAATTAACGGCCCTGCTTCTGCTCGCTTCCTATCTCGGCCAGGTTCGCGGCAAGCTAACCGAGGACGCCGCCCGAACCCTGATGCAGGAATTCACCCGCATCCCCCACAAAATCGAAACTGTTCTGCAAGCGGATGAATCCGGATTCTACGAGAACCTGGCGCGTCAATTTTTTCGCTACACCGATTTTCTTTATCTGGGCCGGGGCATCCACTACCCCATCGCTCTCGAAGGCGCGTTGAAACTCAAGGAGATTTCCTACATTCATGCGGAAGGTTATCCCGCCGGCGAAATGAAGCACGGCCCCAACGCGTTAATCGACGAAAATTTGCCGGTCGTGGTTTTGGCGACGCGCGATGATTCTGACCCTGAAGCCATGACTCGCTACGAGAAAAGCGTTTCGAACATCAAGGAAGTCAAAGCCCGCGACGGCATTGTCATCTCCATCGTCACCGCCGGGGACCATCTCGCGCGCGAGGCTTCCGATCACATCATCGAGCTTCCGCCAGCGCCGGAGCTGCTCGTGCCTTTACTGGAAATCATTCCTCTTCAATTGCTCGCTTATCACATCGCCGTGCGCCGCGGTTGCGATGTCGACCAGCCGCGCAATTTGGCCAAATCCGTCACCGTGGAGTAGCCAGGCCCGTTTCCGCTAATATAGAAAATATGCAGCGCTATTTTCGAGCTTATCTCGGCCCTCTTTTGCTTCTCCTTTTGCCGTGCGGATTCTCGGTATCGGCGCAGTCTCCGGACGCTGTCAACGCGCCGTTGCGCGAAGTCCATGTCGACGGCGAGAAAATTCTGACTGAGGCACAAGTCATCGCCATAACCGGCTTGGTTCCTGGCGCTCAAATCGGCCGCAACGATTTGCAAATCGCCGCCGACAAGCTCGTGCAAAGCGGCCTCTTCGCCAAGGTGAGTTACAACTTCCAGACGAAGCTCGCCAGCGTCCTCGTGACTTTTCACGTCGAGGAATCGCCTCGAATCCCCGTCTATTTCGACAACATTCCGTGGTTCGCCGATTCAGAGCTCGGTGATGCCATCCGCAGTAAGCTCTCCTTCTTTAATGGGACGCTCCCGGAAGCCGGTGCCGCCGTGGATCAAGCCGCTGACGCGGTGAAGGAGTTGCTCTCTTCGCGTGGACTGCAAGTGTCGCTTGAGCACGCCGTCATCGCGAATCCTATTGGAGAAGGCAATGTACAGGCATTTCGAATCGAAGGCGCCGCACTCCAAATCGCAAAACTAGAATTCGGCGATCCAGAGCTCCTGGCCTCCAAAGCGGTGCAGCAGCACCTGTCCGAGATAATTGGAAAACCCTATTCGCGAATGACCATCGATCTTTTTCTCTCCGAAGCAATAAAACCCGTTTATTTGCAGCACGGGCACCTGCGCGTGAAGCTCGGGCCGCCGGAGGTCCGGCTGACGGGCGATCCCAATCAGAAGCTGCCCTCGCAAATTCCCGTTTACATACCAGTGGCGCCGGGCGGGATCTATCATTGGAAGGAAGTCCTTTGGACGGGAAATAGTCTCGTATCGGAATTCACGCTGAGCGCCCTGCTCAGGATCAAGCGCGGGGAAATCGCGGATGGCATGCAGCTCGAAGCAGGGTGGGATCGCGCTCGCGAAGAATACGCTCATCGCGGCTACCTTGAGGCCAAGCTCGATCCCGTCCCCGCGTATGACGAGCAGGCGCAAACCGTTTCCTATTCCGTGAGCATCCAAGAAGGCCCGGAGTATCGCTTCGGCAAGATGATTCTCACTGGAATTTCCCCCGCGGCCGAGCGAAAGCTACGCGCCGCATGGCCGATCTCTGCAGGAGATATTTTCGACAAGGCACAGTTCGAGGAACTTCTGGCAAAACTCCAAGCACATCAGGAGCAGGTCTTCGGCGAATTGCCGGTGCACTACGATAACGTTGGCCACTGGCTGCAAACAGATACAGCCAAGGGCACCGTGGATGTGCTTTTGGATTTCAAGTGATTCCCGACAGGGCAGTCTGCTGCGATGTCGGCCGCGCTCTGAGTTATACTCAGCACTGAAATGAAAGACCTCATTCATATTCGCAATCTAGAGGGCGCCGCACAGCCCGCGGAAGAAAAAGAAAATCTTCTGCTCGCCCGTCTGGCCGAAATCCCATCGCTCATCGTCGCGCTCTCCGGTGGCGCGGACTCTGCCTACCTGGCCTGGGCAGCTCACGAAGCGCTGGGCGCCCGCGCCCTCTCCGTTACCGCGCTCTCGCCGAGTTACTCCGCCCACGATCGCGCCATCGTGGAAGAATTCGTAGGCAAATTGGGCCTGCGCCACGAATTCATCGAAACGCACGAAATGGATAATCCCGCCTACCGCGCCAACGCCGCCGACCGATGCTATTTCTGCAAAGACGAGCTCTTTTCCGTGCTTGACGATCTGGCGAAGGGGCGTGGTTTTGCCGCCGTCGCTTACGGCGTAAACGCCGATGACACGCTCGACTTTCGCCCGGGCCATCGTGCCGCCACTGAGCATCAGGTTCTAGCGCCGCTTCTCGATGCCCGCTTGAACAAAGCCGAGATTCGCCTGCTATCTCGCCGTGCAAGGCTGCCCACCTGGGACCGCCCCGCCTCAGCTTGCCTCGCTTCGCGCTTGCCTTATGGCACGGAAGTTACACCAGAGCGTCTCGGACTAGTCGAGCGCGGCGAAGCAGCCCTCCGCTCCCTTGGATTTCGCCAATTCCGCGTGCGCCTCCACGACAAACTCGCCCGCGTGGAAATCTCTCCCGACGAAATGCCACGCGCTCTTTCGCCAGAAATGGCCGCCGCCATCGCCGACCGGCTGAAAGCCGCCGGCTTTGCTTACGTTGCCTTGGACCTTGAAGGATATCGCCAGGGCTCACTGAACGAGACTCTTTCACCCGTCGGCCCGCGTCCTGCCAAGGCTGCTCGGGGAACATAATTCCCAGGTCTTGCGTAACTATAAGTGGGACTACTCACGGTAAGTCTCTGTACTGTTACGGAGGATGAATGGCGCTTTACCGCAAACTCTCCTTACCGCTCGCGGTCTTTTCGGTTATGCTTGTCCTGGCGGGCTGCCACAGCGGACCTTCGGTTAGCGGCTCGTTCGATCGCAGCTACGCCGTGACCGGCCCCATTCGGCTGGAACTGACCAACGCCTCCGGCGACGTGGACATCACCGGCAGCGCCGACGGCAAAGTGCACGTGCGCGCTGAAGTACGCGCCTCGGGGTTCGGCTTTGACAATCCACAGAAGCGCCTGGACGACACGCTCGCGAACCCTCCTATCGAACAACGGGGCGACACCATTCGAATCGGTAAGGACATGTCTCGCATGCGCCACATCAGCATCGCTTACACCATTCAAGTTCCGCACGATGCTGAAATTAGCGCCAGCGTCGCATCCGGCGCTCAGACCATTCGCAATGTAACCGGTCCAGTAACCGTGCGCGCCGCCTCCGGTTCCATCCGCCTCGAAAAAATTGAACGCGATGCCGCGCTTACCACGGCAAGCGGGACAATTTCCGCCAGCAATGTCGGCAGTGACCTCCGCGTTTCTACCGCTTCAGGAAACATAAACGTGACGAGCGTCAAGGGCGACGTGCGCGCCAATGCCGTTTCCGGCGTTGTCCGCATTGCGAATCCAGGCGCGCGCGTGGAAGCCAGCGACACAAGTGGAGAAATCGAGATCCAGGGCGCTTCGAACGACGTGAAAGCACACGCGATCTCCGGGCTGGTCTCCGTGCAAGGGAATCCCAGCACCGGCAGCTATTGGGATCTGAAGACAGTTTCGGGCGGTGTGCAGTTGCGCGTCCCGACGACAGCAAATTTCCATTTCTCGGCGGAAGCGGCCTCCGGCGAAATTCGCACCGATGTTCCCATTGTCATCGAGGAGCAGGGCAAGCATTCTCTTCGGGCCCACATGGGCAGCGGTGGCGGACGCGTGGAGGTCCATACCGTCTCCGGCGAAATTCGCGTCAGCGGCACGAAATAGCCTTGAGCCTTTCGATTGGAACAAGAAATCGTTCCATTTTCATGCCCTTTCTCTCGCATCCAACCAGTCTTCCATTGCCGGTAAGAAGCCAGCGTGAAGGCCAGAATGATGACCGGCGCGAGGGCTTTCACAAAGGGATCACCGGAAAGCGCATGCGAAGCCGACGCTCCAAGCAAGTTGAAAGCCATAGCCCAAGAACTAGCGACAATTCTGCCCGATAGCTTTAGAATCCCGGCATGCTTTCCAGGTCCTACCCCGCCTGCGCGATTTCAATTCTTTTTCTTTGTGCGATTGCTCCGCCAATTTGCAGTCAAGCTGCAGCTCAAGATGAAAAGGGTCAGAAGCCAGCGTCGAAAGCCGCCAAGCCGGACGCTCCCGCCAAACAGCCCTCGCCGGAAGAACAATTGCAGCAGGCCATCAACAACTCCGGGAGCGATCGTGTGGCGCTAGTCCGCAATCTAGAGGCGTTTCTCAAAGAAAATCCGGATTCGCGCCAGCGGCCACAGATTTATCGCGCCCTTGTGGAGGCCTGCCTGCAATTGCGGGACAACAAGCGTGCTGCCGATTACGCCGAACGTATTGTGGCGCTCAGCCCTGACGATATCTCCATGACCATTCTGACCATCCAGTTGCTCGAACAAAGCCGCGACGAAGCTGCTCTCCGCCGCGCCGCGCATTACGCCGCTCGCGTGCTCGAATTTGTCGAGCGCACCTCTTCCGGAGAAAAATCTCCAAAGATTTCGCAGGAGGAGTGGACCATCGAAAGGAAGCGCGATCGCATGTCCGTGCTCACTTTGCGCGGAAGGCTCGAACTGAGATTGAAGGACACGGTTTCCGCCCAGAAAGATTTCGAGGCGAGTTACGCGATTCTCCCCAGCTCGGCGGCAGCGGAACAGCTCGGCGAAATCGCCGAACTGAAAAAAGATTCGAAAGGCGCGATAGAACAATACGCTCGCGCCTTTGCCCTGGCCGACGCAACGAATGGAGCCGCGGCTCGCCGCGAGATCAGGCAGAAACTCGGCAACGTGTGGCGACTTACGCACGGCTCGGACGTCGGATTAGGCGAGTATCTGCTTCTCACTTACGACGAAGTCTCGCGTTCTTCCATCGCGCCAAGGCCGAAGAAAAATGCGGACGCTCGCGAACCCGCCGATTTCACGCTCAGGAAAGCTCCCGAAGGCACCGCGTTTCCTCTGAAAGATACGAAGGGAAAAGTTCTCGTCGTCAACTTCTGGGCCACATGGTGCGGCCCTTGCCATGCCCTCGAACCGCTGTTCGATCATGTCGCTGCAGATTTCCAGGCAAGTCACGATGTGCTCTTTCTAGCTGCCAACTGTGACGAAGACGAATCTCTAGTAGGCCCCTACGTGGAAGGGCACAAGCCACGCACCGCCGTCGTGTTTGCCGATGGCCTCGACCGCTTCTTTACCGTCAACTCTTTCCCGACAGTTATGGTCATCGACCGCGCCGGCAAAATTGCCTATCGCTCCGATGGTTTCGAACCCGAATCGTTTGAACCCAACCTGGCAGCAGCTATCCGCCGCGCCCTCGCTCCCGCGGACGTCTCGTCGTCGGACGGCAATCCTGCTCCTTAATTGCGCGGAATCCTAGGCGCTTCTTGAAGATACTTGCGGATATTTCTCGGCCACCTCCCGAGCGGCCAGGATCGTATTGACGTGAATTCGAATCGTGTCTTCCAAACGTCGCGCGTAGCCGCCGGCGAGTGTCGTCGCCACCGGAATCTTGCGGCGCCGCGCTTCTTCGAAAACGCTGCCGTCGCGCTGCTTTAATCCTTCTTTCGTGAGTGACAATCCGCCGAGCTGATCTTCGCAGTAGGGATCGACGCCGCCGACGTAACAAAGTATCTCCGGCTGGAATTCGTCGAGCGCCTTCTGCACCGCTGGAATCAATGCGCCCAGATACTCATCGTCGTCCACGCGATCCGCCATGTTCAGATCGATGTTCGAGGGCGGCTTGTGCGCTGGATAATTGTTCTCCTGATGAATCGAAATCGTGAACACTGTCGCGTCGTTTCGAAAAATCGCCGCCGTGCCGTTCCCGTGATGCACGTCCGTATCGACAACCATCACCTTTTTTACAGCACCGTCCGCCTGCAGCTTTCGAATCGCCACCGCCACATCATGAATTGCGCAGAATCCTTCGCCATGGCCGGGGTAGGCGTGATGAAATCCCCCGCTCAGATTCGAACCGAATCCATCGCGCAGCGCCGATTGCCCCGCGAGTATCGTTCCGCCTGCCGCGAGCCAAACTGCTTCGGCCAATTCTTTTGAATACGGCACTTCCAGTTTCATCACTTCGCTAGCGGTGAGCGTTCCGGTCTTCAGTTTGTGCACCCAATCGGCCGTGTGGACGCGCAATAGATCCTCGTCACTCGCCGGATTCGGGCGCAGGAAATCATCTTGTGTGGCAATGCCTTCGCGGAGCAGCATCTCGTAGATAAGCCGGAATTTCTGCGACGGAAAAACGTGCGGGCCGAGATTCAAATCATACCGCTCGTGATATACGAGCTTGAATGGAAGAAGCGCTCTCATCAACCGGAATCAGAATTTCTGTCTCTTACTCGCTTATTTTCTCTCTTTTGTTTGCTTTCAACTTTCAACTTTCGGCTGACAACTTTCCTCAGTTCTCGCGTTCCAGGATAAAATCAGGGAGCGTGGCGAGCGCGCGCGCGAATTCGGAATCGTGACGGCCATTGAGGCAAGCCTTCGCGCGGCACGCATAGTGCTGCGCGAGCGCGCGGGCGCGATCCAGGGCGCCTGATTCGTGAACCAGCGAAACGATGGTTTCCGGTCGAACGGAATTAAATTCCTTTTCTTGCAGTACACGCGCGACCAGCTCGCGCGCATCGCGATGGCCATTCTCCATCGCGTAGATCAGCGGCAAGGTGACTTTTCCTTCTTTCAAATCGCTGAGAACAGGTTTGCCAAGTTGCTCCGCGGACGCCGTGAAATCCAGCAAATCATCGACGAGCTGAAACGCCAGCCCCGCGTATCTTCCGTAATCGGCGAGTGCTTGTTCTTCCTCGCCTTCAAGGCCGCCCAAGACTGCGCCGAGTCGCGCGCAGCCGCTGAACAAGCATGCAGTCTTGTACGTGGCCAAACGCAGCGCATCTTCTTCGCTCACATCGATGCGTCCGATTTTTGCGAGCTGAATTAATTCGCCTTCGACCATTTTCTGCGTCAGGTCGATCAGAATGTCGAGGATTCGAAAATTTCGCTCTTCCAGAGCCATCTGAAACGACTGCATGTACAGCCAGTCGCCGGTGAGGACGCTGCGATGATTGCCCCATTTTGAATTGGCGGAAGGGCGGCTACGGCGCGTGTCGGCGCTGTCGATCACGTCGTCGTGGATCAACGTTGCGCTGTGCAAAAGTTCGACAACCGCGGCGAGACGGATCGCGCTGCGATCTTTGCGGCCCGCATAGCTCGCGGAAAGAAGCAAGAGCGCGGGACGCATACGCTTTCCTCCACCACCCAGCAAATACGCAGTGATTTCCGAAACGGGAGGAAAAGCGGCATCGCTTTGGCGCGCAAGTTCTTCCTCAACCAAGAGGAGGTCGTCGCGGACCAGATCAAAAATCTCTTTAGCCGTAAGCAGCGCGATGGCAAATCTCCTGATCTAACCCTTATCCCTGAGACCTGGGGCCGCGAGAGTTGCCGGCCGGGCAAGACGAAAGAAGCGCCGGAAATTCTCGGAGGTGGCGGCGGCAACTTCGTCCGGCGACAAGTTTCTCACATCCGCAAGCGTGCGCGCTACTTCGGCAACGTAGGCGGGCTCGTTGCGCTTGCCGCGGTACTTTTGCGGCGCGAGGTACGGAGAGTCCGTCTCAATCAAAATGTTTTCGAGCGGCAAAGCCTTCGCAACGTCGCGAAGGTTCTGCGTTTTCGGATAGGTAGAATTTCCCGCGAAGGAAACCAGGAACCCCATTTCAACGCCGCGGCGAGCGTCTTCGAGAGTGCTGGTGAAGCAGTGCAATATTCCGCCGAGGCCGGTTGGCCGCCAGTGTTCTTCGATCATGTTCAAGCAATCGGACCAGGCATCGCGGCAATGAATGACGATGGGAAGCTTGGCTTGCTGCGCCAGCGCCATCTGGTCGCGAAAAACGCGATGCTGCACGTCGCGCGGAGAATGATCGTAGAAATAGTCAAGACCAATCTCGCCCCAGGCGATGACTTTGGGATGCTTCGCCAATTTTAACAGCTCGTCCAAATGTCGGTCGGTGACTTCTTTCGCTTCGTGGGGATGAATCCCGATCGTGGTGTAAATCCAATCGTGCTGCTCGGCAAACGGCAACGCGGCATCGAGTTTTTCCGGGCCCGGGCCTGTGCCGATGGCAAGAAGGGTCGTTACGCCGGCGGCACGGGCGCGCTCGAGCATGGCTTCGCGGTCTTCCGCGAATTGCGGAAAGTCGATGTGCGCGTGTGAGTCAATCAGTTCCATGGGCGGAAATTGGGATTGTTCGGCAACCGCAGGGGCACGGTATATCGTGTCCCTACTTCAAGCGGGCGCCGATTTCGACGTCTTCGTCGGGGAAACCGGCTAGGACGGGGCGGCCTTCGGGGCCGACGGAGGCGGCGACGATCATGCCGTTGGATTCGACGCCACGAAGTTTGCGAGGCGCGAGGTTGACGACGACGGCGACTTTGCGACCGATCAATTTTTCCGGCTCGTAGAATTGGGCGATACCGGCGCAAATCTGGCGAATTTCGGTGCCGATATCCACGGTCAGCTTCAGCAGTTTGTCTGCGCCGACGATGCGTTCGGCGGTCTTGATTTGCCCAACGCGCATCTCGACTTTGGCAAAGTCCTCGATCCCGATTTTTTCCGTTGCGGCCGGAGCGGCGGCAGCAACAGCGCCACCAGCGGCCGGCGCGCTCGCGGGCTTGGCCGCGGGAGCACTAACTGGTGACGGTTGCTTTTGTTCTTCCTTTTCCATAGCTTCCATCCTCTCAATTGCTTCTGCTTTTTCGATGCGCGGAAAAAGTGCTAGTGACTTACCAAGCGGCGTGCCCGGGACAAGCTGTCCCCACCGCAAACCATCCAGCGCAATAGATCCAGGCTGCCCGGACTGGCCGAGTAGCGACCACACTTTTGTGGTGCTCTCCGGCAAGACGGGATGCGTCAACGCCGTCGCGACTCGAAGGAGTTCCGCAGTGGTCCAGAGAATCGTGGCACGGCGCTGTTGGTCGGCTTCGGTCTCGCCGAGCGACCAGGGATGCTCGGTGGTCAGGTATTTGTCCGTGGCGGCAATGAGCGACCAAATCTCTTCCAACGCGAGCGAGAATCCCAATTTGTCGTATTGCTCCAGAACTTCGCCGATGGCCTCTTGCGCTTTTGCGGCCAACGCCGTGTCCTGCGGCTGAAGCGCGGCGGGCTTGGGAATTTTTCCGCCGCAGTTCTTCTCAATCATCGCGGCGGTGCGGCTGGCGAGATTGCCGAGGCCGTTGGCGAGGTCGCTGTTGTAGCGCTGGACGAGTGCGTCGTAACTGAAATTGCCGTCCTGACCGAAGACGGTTTCGCGCAAGAGATAGTAGCGAAGCGCGTCCAGGCCCAGGACGTGCACGATGGGACGCGGGCGAACGACGTTGCCCAGGGACTTGCTCATCTTGGCGCTGTCCATGAGCAGCCAGCCATGGGCCCAGATCTGTTTTGGCAACGGGAGGCCGGCGGCCATCAAAAATGCAGGCCAGTAAACGGCGTGGAAGCGGATGATTTCCTTGCCGACGAGATGGACATCGGCAGGCCAGTATCCAATTTTCTCGTAATTCGGGCCGCCGACAGCACTGAGATACGCGGTCAGCGCATCGAACCAGACGTAAAAAACGTGTGGCTCCTCGCCAGGGACGGGAATGCCCCAGCGAATTGTGGTGCGCGTGATGCTGAGATCGCGGAGGCCGCCTTCGACAAAGCTGAGAACTTCATTGCGGCGGGCTTCCGGCTGGATAAAATCAGGGTGCTTGGCATACCAGTCGAGAAGAGGTTTTTGAAAGGCAGACAGTTTGAAGAAATAGTTTGGCTCGGTGACAGTTTCTGTCGGCCGGCCACAATCGGGACAGTTTTCGCCGGGCTTCACGTCCACGTAAGCATTGTCGTAAATGCAGTATTGCCCGGTGTAGTGCCCGGGGTAAACGAAACCGTTTTCGCGGCACAGTTTGAAAAGCCACTGCACGGTGTGGGCGTGTTTCAGGTCGGTGGTGCGAATAAATTCATCGCCTTGAACACCAAGTTCGTCCCAGAGGGCGCGCCACTCGGCGGCCATTTTCGCGACGAATTCGGATTCCGGAACGCCAGCTTTTTTCGCGGAGCGCTCGACGTTGACACCGTGCTCATCGGTACCGGTGGTCATCACCACGTCGTAGCCGCGCATGCGTTTGTAGCGGCGAATGGTGTCGCACACGATCGTCGAATAGGTGTGGCCGATGTGCGGCAAGCCGTTCGTGTAATAGATCGGCGTGGTCAGGTAGTATTTTGGTTTTCCAGGCATCGTTAAGTTTCAGTTTTCAGTTTCGACTAAGAAAAATCAAGCGGTCGACTCATAGGCGCGGAGAGCTTCGCTGATCACGCGCTGGAGAGGGACATTTTTTTCGACGGCCAGCTTTCGGCAGTCGTCGTATTCAGGCGCAACATGCAGGATGCGTCCGTTGACGCGGGAAATCTTAATGCGCACGTCGCCGAAATCTGTGGCGACACTCACGAACTCGCGCGGGAGCGTTCGGCGCTGGGCGCGGTAGGTGCGCGCGCCAAAGGTCGTCGTTTCAGCAAAGATGAGCGACATCAGCGCGTTGGTATCCTGCGGCCTGCACAGGACCGTGAGTAGCGTGCCGGGGCGATTTTTTTTCATCTGCACCGGCGTTGTGTAAACGTCGAGGGCGCCGGCGGCCAAGGCTTTTTCCAGGAAGTAGCCGTAAATTTGCGGGTTCATGTCGTCGAGATTTGCTTCAATGACAGCAATTTCTTCGTCGAAGCCTGCGACGGTTTTTTCTGCAGCTTCACCGATCATGATACGGACAACGTTGGGCTGGCCTTCGAGATCAGCCGTGCCCGCACCGTAGCCGATGGCGGTGACACTCATCGGAGGCTGCGGGCCGAAAGTATCGCAAAGAGTGGCGACGATCGCCGCACCCGTTGGCGTGACGAGTTCCCTCTGAACGCCGTTCGAATAGGTCGGCTTGCCTTTCAACAAATTTGCCGTGGCGGGCGGAGGGACGGGCAAAACTCCGTGGGCCATTTTCGCGGTTCCACCCCCCACGTTCAAAGCGGAACAGGCGAACTTCTCGACGCCGAGCGCGTGGAAACCGATGCAGACGCCGACGATGTCCACGATGCCGACCTCGTGAAAATGAATTTTTTCGGCCGGCACATCGTGGACGCGGGCTTCGGCTTCGCCGAGCTTGACAAAAATTTCCGCGGCGCGGTGGCGAACTTCGGACGCAAGCTGCGATTTCTGCAGAATCTCCAGAATCGCGTTTAGCGAGCGATGCTTCTGCTGGTCCTCGGTCTTGACCTTGACGTAGGTGGCGGCCATGCCATTTTTCCAGACTTTTTCGATGGTGAGCTCCCATCCGGGGAGTTGCAGGCCGCGGAGTTCAGCGCGGAGATTCTCCACATCGCAGCCAGCGTCAACCAGGGCGCCGAGCGTCATGTCGCCGCTAATGCCGGAAAAGCAATCGAAATAAGCGAGTTTCATGGGATGCTGCCGTGCGCGCCTGTTTGCCGCCTGAAACGTCTCTCCGCCGGATGCAGATTGATACTATCGGCGGAGGGTAAGGGTGTCAAACCGAAGGGGTGACTAGTGACGGGGGCGCGGACGAAATGACTAGCGCACCCCCCACCCCCCCACCAATTTGCATGAATGTCAAAACAAAGGGCTTACAATATTTGCATTTCGTAAATGATTGATTCTAAAGGGCACGATTTTGGTTGTTTTGGGCTGGCAAAGACTGAAATGGCTCAGCTGAAAAAGAAAAGCGGGAGCAAGCTCCCGCACTCCAGATGCAGATTTATACGAGAGGTAGTGTACCACAGGAGTAATAAAAGTCAAGAAAAACTTGAAGGAGAAAATGCAATTTAGGAAGGAGACGCGAACACGAGTTGAAAAGTGCGGTTCTGGGAGACTGGTGTTCGGTTGTGCGAGTCCCCTATACATCCGCGAGAAATATGGCGTGGAGCTGGCGATCGTTCTGGAGCGGCCGCCAAAGATTGAGATGGGAGAGGCAGCTTCGCCAGTATGTTTTGAATTGGCGAAGCGGTTGAAGAAGGCGCCGCGGCAGATTGCGCAGGAGATTGCGAACGGTTTGGGCAAGGTTGAGGGGATCGCTCGGGTGGAGGTCGCGGGTGGCGGGTATTTGAATGCTTATTTTGACCGGGGAGCGTTTTGGGAAGCGCTGAAACAAGGAGGGGAGCAGAAGAAGGACAGCCAGGATTGGCTGTCCCACAAAATCATTGTCGAGCATACGAGCATTAATCCGAACAAGGCGGCGCAACGTGGTGATTGGTCTGCTGCACATGGAAAAGGTTACGCCAGTTTGGGTGAGGAACCGGGCCGCGGAAACGAAGTTCGATTATTACTGCTGGGATTTGTACGCGAAGGCAACGAGCTTTTTTGCGGAGAACAAAGAGCGGGCGGCGAAATTGCGCGGGGAGACTCTGCGTGCGATTGAGGAAGGCAAGGGCGAAGATGCAGAGGTAGCGCAAGTGGTAGCGGATGCGATTGTGGGATGCCATTTGCGGACGATGGCGCGGCTGGATATTGGGTACGAATTGCTGGCACGGGAGAGTGAGATTTTGCACTTGAAGTTCTGGGATGCGGCGTTTGAGATGCTGAAGAAGTCGGGGGCGATTCAACTGGCGACTAGCGGGAAGATGGCGGGATGCTGGGTGATGCCGTGGGAAGAGGAGGTAAAGGAAGTTCAGGAAGTAAAGGAGGTAAAGGAAAAGAGCGTAGAAGAAGAGGAGGAGAATTCGCAGGACAAAATTATTGTGCGGTCGAACGGGACGGTGACTTACGTTGGGAAGGACATTGCTTACCAGCTCTGGAAATTCGGGTTGCTAGGTAAGGACTTTCATTACCGGAAGTGGCCGAACGCGCCGGAGGGGCAAACGGTTTGGGCTACGACGAGCGCGGCGAATGATCCGGCAGCGCCGCACTTTGGCGAGCCGGCATCGAGCGTTTACAACGTGATTGATGCGCGGCAAGCGTATTTGCAAAAGGTGGTGGCCGCAGGACTGCGGGCGCTGGGACATGCGAAGGCGGCGGAGCGTTCAATTCACTTGTCGTATGAGATTGTGGCGCTGACTCCGCGATGCGCAGCGGAAATGGGTTACGAGCTTACTGCGGAGGAGGCGAAGAAGCCGTATGTGGAAGTGAGCGGGCGCAAAGGCTTCGGGGTGAAGGCGGATGATTTGCTCGACAAGCTTGAGGCAGCGACGCTCGAGGAAGTGCAGCAGCGGCATGCGGAAATGAAGGCGGAGGAACAGAAGCTGACGGCGCATGCGATCGCGGTTGGGGCGCTGCGATTTTTTCTACTGAAATTCACGCGGAACGCGATCATCGCGTTCGACTTTAAGGATGCGCTGAGTTTTGAGGGGGAGACAGGGCCGTATTGCCAGTATGCGGTGGTGCGAATTCGCGGGATTCGGCGGAAGGGTAAAGAGGCGGGCGCGACTGACGTGGAGGTAACAAGGGAATCCGCGGGCAAATTGCTGGCGGGGGCGGATGGAAATTCGCTTTGGGAGTTACTGGTGGCGGCAGGTTCACTCGATTACGCGGTGGATGCGGCGATCGCTACGCAGGAGCCGGCGTTCGTGGCGAAATACGCGTTTCAATTGGCGCAGGCGTTTAACAATTTTTACCACAAGTATCACATTTTGTCGGAAGCGGATGAACAGAAGCGGGCGTTT
>WNFS01000113.1_pt1 | contig 86013 bp, 94 predicted proteins | sample 5400141 | NCBI WGS metagenome assembly WNFS01 (sample SAMN13153358, study PRJNA577476) | soil metagenome | isolation source: 60 cm saprolite under Madrone tree | place: USA:California | collected 2016-06-14 | reverse complement strand
TCCTGCGCGGCATCCTCGTTGGCTTTTCTCGCGTTGTTTGTCCGCTTCGCAAAGACGCGCAACCGGGTACTGGACAGCCTCCGCGACAACGCTTACGGCGTCTATCTGATCCACTACGCCTTGGTGAGCTGGCTGCAGTATGCGCTGCTAAAAACCGCGCTTCCTGCCATCGCGAAAGGGTCAGCAGTATTTCTGGGAACGCTCGTGCTTAGCTGGAGCGCGACCGCTGCCTTGCGGCGAATACCTGCCGTTGCACGGGTGATCTGACCATGTGAGTCGGTCCGGATCGGGAACCGATCAGACCGCACGGTCGGTAGATGCAGTCACCGGCTGGCCTCTAAGATGGCGTTCGCGCTGACGGTCGACCTGCCCATCATAGCCAAACTCTTCGTAACGCTCGCGCCAGCGCCGCATCGGTCGATCCCTGACCCCGATAATCTCGGTCGCCTGCCGCCAGGTAATCTTCTTCGCCAATGCCCGCAAAATCACTCTCCTGCACTTTCATGGCCCGCTCCATCGCGGCCTTCGAGTCTTCGAGTAAGAGAACATTGTTGCCATGGTCTCCCACCCGCACCGCCTGCCAAGCCGACAGAGCACACGCTATCTCGACCGGACATTTGATGTGCTACCGACCGGTGCCCGGCTATCTTCGGTCCTGGACATCGCAGGAACGTGCCGCATTCTTGGGCGTTTCTCTGGTGGGACACTGATCCGACAAGGCAGCGGGTGCGTCGTAAACCTCAAGGAGTCCTTCCTTTCTCAGAGGTTCTGACCACCCAACAGAAATCACGACGGCTCAGGACTCAACGGAGGCGAGCACCGTCTCGAACCTTGCGAGCAACACGTTCCAGAAAATCATCGAGGGACTGGTCCGGTTGCCGTTCGATTCCGGTCTTGGCGGTGATGCGGTTCGCGATCTGGCGGGCGGTCAGATCTCGGACTGCAAAGTCTAAGCTGTCCCGCCGCTGCAGGTAGGTCTCAATCAGGACAAGTTCGTCGGGTGTGACAGCCAACAGCTGTGAGACCGACTCGGCGGCGGGCTCTCCCACCGCCCACTCGGGTCGGGCTTCGTCTAGACGTTTCTCGTGCACCACGATGCTGCCCGCCAAGTGATCTCCCAGCCGCTGGTTGCGCTGACTGATCATCATGCTGACCAGCCCTACAATGTACAACCCTGGTAGTCCATCCACTGCGCGCAGCAGGTTGCGCGCGACGCCTTCGTAAACATTGAGAGGCCGGCCGGAATCCTTGATTACTCGAATTCCCGCCAGCCGCTTGCCCGGAGTCTGGCCGCTCCAGAGAATTTCAAACAGCGCAAAATATCCCCAGTAAATACAAAACAGGAACATCACGATCAGGGCCGGCATCCAGTTGACTGGGATCCAGTCTCGCCAGAATGGCGCCCACTTCGCATAAGTTGCGGTCGCGAAGAATGCAAAAGATGCTGCGATGTAGAGCAGGAATTGCAGTACAGTATCGAGGGCAAAAGCAAGGAACCGGCTTCCGATCCCGGCAAGCGGAAAGTCCAGTGCGATCTGCTCGGGAGTCTCGATCCTAATTCGATCTTCGGACGGCAACGTGATCTCCACAAATTGGCTCGAACGGCGAAAACCTCATTGGCAACGGCTCGAGCGGCTACTCGAGGAAAGTGCGCGCAACGGCTTTCGCAACCTCGGTCGCAGCGAACTCCGCGAACTTGGCTTGCTCTACCGCCAAATCGCTGCCGACCTGGCCGCGGTACGCGAAGACCCCGGCTCGGTACACTTCGCCCGCTACCTTAATCACCTGCTGGCGCGCGCACACAATATCATCTACTCGACCCGGAAGACGAGTCCATCGATGATCCTGAATTTCTTCCGCGAGACGTACCCGCGCGCATTTCGGCGCAACTGGAGTTATGTGCTGGCGGCACTTCTGGTCTTTGCGGCTTCCGCCCTGGTGGGTGCAGCGCTCACCTGGCAGGACCCCGACTTCAAGCTCTCGGTCCTCGGACCCGGGATGGTGCAAACCATCGAGAAGCGCGAGATGTGGACGCACTCCATCGTTGGCATCAAACCGCTGGCATCGAGCACGATCATGACCAACAACATCAGCGTGGGGTTTACCACCTTTGCCCTGGGCATCACCGGCGGGCTGGGTACCCTTTACATGATGACGTTCAACGGCCTGCTGCTGGGTGTGATTGGAATGGCATGTCATCTCTCTGGCATGAGCCTGAAGCTGTGGGAATTCGTTGCGGCCCACGGCGTGCTGGAGCTGCCTGCGATTTTCATCGCCGGCGGGGCTGGCCTGTGCATCGCCGGAGGCTTGCTGTTCCCCGGATACCTTCCCCGTCGCGAATCCCTGGTGCGCGCGGGCGCCGAGGCCGTGCAACTTCTGCTCGGGTCCATCCCGATTCTGGTGATCGCGGGCATCATCGAGGCGTTCGTGTCTCCGACTGAGCTCGCTCCCCCTCTCAAGTTCAGCCTGGCTGGGGCGCTATTCACGCTCTTGCTGCTATACCTGTTCGCCGTCGGCAGGGGCTCCCCTAAAGTTGACTCCTCTGCTTGACCTGCAGATAGGAGTTCACGAGCAGCGGAGCAAGATCTCCGGATTCGGCTTCAAGAGCCAGTGCACCGCGCTCGCGCAGCCTTGCCAGCAATCGTTCCCTGCGGTGAATGACTTCCTGTGCAGCCGAGACTTCATACATCTCTGCCACGCTGGATGGGCGCTGTGCGGCCGCGCGCTGCAAGTCCGGCTGGCCGATCACTACGAACAACACCAGGTGGCGTGACAGCAGAGCAGACGCGGCCTCAATCACTTCGGGCGTCATCACGGTTTCGGCCAGATCGGTGATCCACACGACAAAGCTGCGCCGTCTCTGGTTACGCATAAGGCGGCTGACCGCGTGCAAATGATCCGCCTCCGAGCCGTCCTCACGCACGCCAGCCAGCGCCTCAAGCAGCTGCCGCAACTGCGCCTTTCCCCGCTCGGCGGGGATCAGGCTCTGAATGGTACGCTTGTACGCCAGTAATCCCACGCGGTCGCCCGCCAGAAGCGCCACCTGAGAGAGTGCCAGCGCCGCGTTCACAGCGTAATCGAGCTTACTGAGCGAGGCCACGCGGGTGCGCATCAATCGACCTGTGTCTAGCACAATCCACACCGTCTGACTTCTCTCGAGTTCGTAGAGCCTGGTCACGAGCTTCCCGCGCCGTGCGGTGGCCGTCCAGCAGATGTCGCCGAAATCGTCGCCTTCCCGATACTCCCGCAGGCTCTCAAATGCGTGTCCGGCACCGCGGATGCGGCTGAATCGCTTCTCCAGCTCGACCTGCCGGCTGCGCATGAGGAACATCGCGACACGCCGGGCATCTCTGAGGTCGGGGTAAACCGTAACCTCCTGCGTCAGGTCGGCGATTGCCCATCGTTCAGCCAAGCGCAGGGCGCTCTGGTAGCGGAGGTAACATGGTGCCACCGTGGCTGGCCCGCGGTTTGTGGGTTGAACGGTGTAGGTGGCCCCGGCTTCACCGCGAGCCGGTACCGTCAGTTCGACAGCCGCCGGCTCGTTCCTGAGCGACGACGGAACATAGTCCAGTATCTGGACGTGTAGCGTGGACTTGGATTGGTTTGCTACCGAGATCTCGGCCTGCGACTCAACCGACAGTGCGAGAGGAGTGGTCCAGCGTCGCCGCACGATGAGGTGGCCGGGCTGGGGAAGCATCCGAAGGTCGGCCAACCACCCCAGCAGCAGCAAAAGGTCCCACCCCACCATCGCGTATGCGAAGCGGCCGTCGACCAACGCCGGCACCAGCCACACCAGCCCCGCCAGGACGAGAAGAAACCAGCTGCGGCCAAAGGAATATCCGAGCCTTGTCGATGGCCGGGGTATGGCCTCGACGGGCGCCGGAATCATGGCCGACCATTCCCTCACTTGGGCAACTCCACGGCGCGCACAACGTCTTGCATCACCTGGTCGGGCGTGATGCCTTCCAGATCTGCCTCCGGTTTCACCATGATGCGGTGACGGAACACCGGTGGCGCGGCCTGCTTCACATCGTCCGGGATAAGATAGTCACGGCCATCCAGCGCTGCGAGCGCCTTTGAGAACATCAACAGGTTGACCGCCGCTCGGGGACTGGAGCCGAGCGACAGGGCCGGCCAGTCACGGGTACGACGCGTCAACTCAGCAATGTAAGCAAAGAGCGACTCCTGCATCTTCACGGCTCGGACTGCCTGACGCGCCTGTGCAAGCCATTCTCGTTCGATCGTTACGATCTCGACATCGTCCAGCCGTTCGGAATCAAAGCCGTTGTGCACGTTGACCAGAAGCTGGACTTCCTCGTCGGCCTCAGGATACGGGACGCGCACCTTTACCAGGAAACGGTCGAGTTGCGCCTCGGGGAGGGGGTAGGTGCCTTCGAAATCGATCGGGTTCTGCGTCGCAAAGACCGCGAAGTCGGCCGACAGCGGAAGCCGCTCTCCGTCGATGGTTACCTGGCGCTCCTGCATGCACTCGAGCAGGGCCGCCTGGGTCCGGGGCGGCATGCGGTTGACCTCATCCACCAGCAGCAGACTCGTAAACACCGGACCCTGGTGAAGCTGGAACGCGCCCGTTGCCATGTTCAGAATCTTGGTTCCGATGATGTCCGCCGGCATCAGATCGGATGTGCATTGCACGCGCTGGAAGTCGAGACCCAGAATTCGCGAGAGGGTTTTGATGGTGAGCGTCTTTGCGATCCCGGGCACTCCCTCGAGCAGGGCATGGCCGTTGCAAAGAAGAGAGACTAGGCATTGCGTCTTCATCTCCTCCTGGCCAACCACCACCTTGCTCATTTCCTGACGAACATGCTGCGCCAGTTTTACGACCGCTTCCATGCTTTCTTCTCCTGAGGTGGCAATGCGACCAGTTGCAGGCGTTCTGCATATCCGAACAGAGTCTGGACCAGCCGCAAGGCCGTTTGAGGCCGCACGCCAGGGTCGTACCGGTAGGATTCACACTCGCGTAGCGTTCCCGCGAATTCCTCATCCTGCAAGCCCCAGCGCCGGCGGACTGCCCGATCCAGATCCTCCACCGGGCTGTCCACGGGCAAACCCAGCTTGCGTGTCAGCAGGTATCGGAAGCGCTGATAGTAGATCTCCACCGCCACGCTCCCCGCATGCGCATGGTCGTATAGCGTGCCCAGAGTGCGCACGAACTCCAGCGGGGACAGCCGGACTTCAGCAGCCGGCATCCACACCGCGCTGCCGCGGCGGGAGAAGGCCAGCAGAACTGCGATGGCGCAAATGGCGAGTTGCAACGCGATCCAGCGCAGGATCCGGTTGCCGGCCTGCCCGGCCGGCGAGCGCTGGTACCCATGTACATATTCGTCCCACAGGATCTGGGTTTGCTCCGGCGCGCCCACCGCCGCCAGCAAGAACTCCAGATTCCCCGCCTCTTTCAGCCCTGCATTGGTAAAAGGGCTTGCCGCCGCCAGCCACAGCACATTCCCCTCGCCAACTTTGTATTCAATGACCACCGGCTTCGCGGAATCACCGTAGAGCGCGACTCCGCCCCTGTCCGCTCGCCAGTAAGCGTTGGGGATCAAAGTGATTTCTGGTGCGGCACGGGTGACAGGCGACAACCCCACAGCCGGAACCCTTTGCCAAGTCGAGGTCACAACAGGTTCGAATACCGACTCATTCTCCGGCAGATAAAAGCCCGCGAACCGTCCCGCGGCCAGAACGCGGCCACCCGATTTCAGGAAATTGTGCAGCTGTTGCCGTTCTTCTTTGGTGGGATACCCAGCCGGCTCCATCAGGATGAGCATCCTGCCCCTTCCGTCTGGCAGATCGCTCATGGGCTGCTCCCATGAAGTCGTTTGATATCCGGATTCCTTGAGCAGAAGGTAGGCAGCCTTCGAGCCGCCCGACGCTGTCGAGTAGATGCTGGGGACCTCTTCGTTCGAATCAGCGCTGCGGTTCAGTAAAACCACCGCCACAACCATGAGAAAGAAAATGGCGCAGGTGATTCCCAGGATCCTTCGGTCGCCAGTGGTCAGTTGCATGGGCAACCGAGTCTCTCCAACTCGACCAGGGTCTGCTGGAATGCCTCCGGACCAGCCTCGCCCATGCCGTACCAGACGATCTCCAGTTTGTTTGTGAGAGCGCGCAGGGCGGGTTGCTGCTCGCTACTCGCGGGGAGCAGACGAAGATACTCGCGTGGAGTGCGAGCGGTGTCGGCGTGCCACGTGCCTTGCGCTTCAAGAAAGGAGATGCCGCTCCAGTACGCGAGGTGGACCGCCTCCCGCCAGTCACCACGGGCCCCGGCGGCCCGCGCTTCCCGGAGCCAGATCGGCCACTGTTTCGTGCTGACCGCGAGCGGCTGTGGCATGATGGTCTCGAGGTTCGCGCTCTCGCGGATCGAACGGTACATCCAATACGCGACCCCGAGCACCGCGAGCACCATTACCCCGTACACCAAGACGTCGCTGATCGTGGGAATCGCGGATGATGCAAACGCCCGCCCCAACCAACGAAACAGCAATTCCATCAACCGTTGTTTCAGCCGGTCCAGCCACGTCGGGCCATGCACGCCCTTGAATTCACGCCGCGCCAGGATGCTGTCTAACAACACATGGCGGGGGCGAACGTCGCTGGGCGGGCGCTGGTAGTCCCGAGCATCGGAGCGCAGCGCATCGAGTTGTGCCCTAATGCGCTCTCGCAACGCGTCGCTGTTCTTCTTCTGCCAGTCTTCCACATCGTGACGCAAGCTCGCGGTCGGGATGTAGAAATCCTTGCCGTCGTCGCGTACCCGCCACGAGGATTCGGGCAAAGCTTGCAGCAGGTCAACACCCGTACTGGGATCGTCCTTAAGTTTTTGTGCGATTCTGTGAGAGTCGTCCAGCGCTTCGATGTATTGCGCCAGGGAAAGCGGGGCCGCAGGGGGCGCATCCTGCGCAGCGCAGAAACCCCATCGACACACGACCAAGATCAGCAGGATCAGCCGGGGTCGTCGCATCGAAAATTACACGCCGACTGCGGGCAAGGGTCCACTCTGCGCGCCATCCAGTGTGCTCATCATGTGCTGCAGATCGAACGCCTCTTTGCGCACGCGCTCGTCATAGTAGAGCAGCGACAAGCCGATGGTCAGCAAGGGACCGACCAGACACTGGCTCAAGAAGGTCCCGATGGGGATCGCAATCAGGGTCCACGTAGGTGGAGGTGCCCCGTGGTGGTTGCGCATGGCTGTGCCAATGAACGCAAGAATCGGCAACTCCCAGGTCATGTAAACCGCGTAGAACAGGACCATGAAAAGGAAAAATACAGCAAATACGCGGCCCCGGTGGCCCTTTGTTAGTTCAGCGCTGCGTTCTACCGAGTCGCGCAACCCTTTGTCTTCCAGGACTGCCACCGGAATTGTGAGCGCCCACATCAACGACAGAATGATCCCGGGAACAATCAGCAGCACGAACCCGATGCCGATGCCGAGCCAATATCCGATCATGATAAGCGCCAACGAAAATATCCGCCCCTTGAGGCCCGCAAATGCCTCTGCGATCGACACCGGTCGGCCAAGGTGGACATGCGAGACTGCGATGACGGTTCCGCCCTGGGAAATGGCTGCTACTCCCAGCGTAATCAGGGCCGTAAGCAGGTTCCATAGCAGGCTGATCCCCGCACCGCCTAGAGCTCTTCCCGGGCGCAGCGCAACCCCGGTAAGTTGGAAGGCGAGCAGCACCAGATGCGGAAAGGCGATGATCCCGACGAACACCAGGAAGTACTTGCGGTAAAGGAAGAATGTGCGATCCAGCAACTCGCCCAGGCTCAGCGGACGTAACTCGGTAAGCATCGCGGCACCCCAAACGGCTGACCAAAATGGCCCATGATAGTACCACAGGTATCTCGGAGGAATTCATGCGTATCTTGCGCGCGCGCTGAGCGTGTCCAGCGAGTAATCCACCGTGAAAAGGTGAACGCGCCGGGTCGGACCCATAGAGTCTTTGATATCCACTGCCGAGACCTGCCCGTGGTCTCCGGTCTCGTAGGCAAACTCGTAGACTCGTCCGCCCGCCAGCGTCTCTCGCCGCACGCGATCGCCGGCCTCGTGCTCGAAAGTGCAAAGCACCACTCCGTCGCGTTTGACGGAATTCAGATGGCCGGCGTTGTCGTAGCCATAATCGGTAACTTGCCCGTGAGCGTCGGTGACGCGAGATAAGTGCCCGGTCGCGTCGTAGTCATAAACGAACCGGTCGCTGGCCTGATCTCGATCTTCGACGGTCTTGATCCGGCTAGCCGAATCGTAGGTGAACACGATTGCGTGGCGCCCCGGGGATACCGCCCGCAAAAGATTGCCGGCGCCATCTCTGCTCAGCGCGAGCCGATCTCCGTTGGCGCGCTCGATCGCAATCAGCGCCGTTTGCTCGGGCCGTTGCGCATTGCCGCCGTCCGGAAAGCGATACACATCCGGTCCTCTCGTGAGCTGCCACCCCGGCCCTGCCCATTGAATCGTCGAGTAAGAAAACTCATGGTTGCCTCGATCGTGGTTATCATAGCGAGCGTCCCAATAACCGAAACCCCAGTTGGAGCGCTGAAAGTGCGCTCGACCTCCTGGTGCCAGTATCAGATCCATCCAGGTAAAGGGCCACCGGTCGCCGACCAGAAAGATGTTGAGATTGTGGTTGCCGCCAACCCCGAACGCGCGAGAACGGGTGTCTTGGGTACGCAACACGCGAGTAAGCTCGAGGGGAATCCGGTCGTCGATCAGAAAATCTGTGCGCTGGTCGAGAACAAGACCATAGCGAAGATCGATCTGCACCGTTTCGAGATCCCGCTCCTTGTACGATCCAGAGCAATCGCGAACCGCGGCAGGCTCGAGATGCGCTCGCTCCGGCTGTGTGTACTGCCGCAGGATGAAACAGGGGTCGCCTTGCCGAACATGTAAGTCCGCCCGGACCTGGGCATCGCTCTCGAGATAATCGTCGCCCAGCTCGTCCAGATCCGAAGCGTCGTCTGCAAATTCGTACATGATGCTGCGGATGTTCCGGCTTGGCTGCAAGCGAAAATGCAGGCTTCCGACGTCCCGCGCAAGCACCTTGCGCAGCCTTCTCTCGGTAACATCGCCGCCCTGGGTCTCGCCGTCTTCGTGCTCCGACAGATGGGCGGTCGAGATAATGGCAAACCGCTCTTCGTCACGGAAACTGAACGCGTAGTTCCATTCGAGGGCGGAGATATACGTATCGGCGTCGGTCAAACCGATCAGAATCGCCTCCGGGTCTGCGGCAAGTTTTGGGTAGCCGGCTTGCATCGCGGTAATAAGATCCTCGGCCACATACTGGCTTCGGGTTGTGTTCTCGGCCCAGGGAGGCAATGGAACCTCAGGCAGTAAGCGGATGGCAGTTTTGTACTTGCGAGAATAGTCCTTCAACAGGGTCGCAATCGTCGACGCTGACTTGATCGGTCCGATCGGCACCAGATATACCATGCCACGCCCGCTTAACTGCTCGGCCGACGCTGCCTTCGACTTTGCTGGCATCGGCGTCCTAGCTCGCCCTTGGCGGTTCGGTAGATTGGCGCGGGGCAACTGTTTGAGGAAGTTATCAAAGTAACCGACCCCAAGCGCCATCACGACCAGAGCACCCATTCCCCAAGTCACTACAAACTTCAGAAGGAGTGCGTCGCTGCGTTTGCGGGTAATTTTGACAATGAGCTCTTTTCGAAGGAGTTCCTTGAACCGGGAATATTCTCCCGGAGGGAAGGCGCGCTTCGGGATCGCGAGCCCATCGCCACCAGGAATCTGCAGAAGCAGCAGGTTTTCTGTCTCATGACAGGCTTCGATGTTCGCCCAGCGGACGTCTCCGCGTCCCTTAGAGCTGTTCCAGCCTAGGGAATCCTCGTCTGCTCCCAATTCGATTGACTCCCCGGCGCGAACCGGTCCCCGAGGCGATCGTTCAGCGCGCAAGCGCCAGAGCAGCGTGCGTTCAACAACCACCAGCAGACCGGCAATGTACAAGACCAGGGCGAACCATTTAGCTCCCGAGAGAAGAAGCGATGTAGCCGCGGCGAGACACAGGACTGCAAGGACATAAAGGTTACGGAAGACGAGTCGCCGCTTCGCCATCCAGATGCGGTAGGCATGTTGCGACTCAACATACTCTTGGGAAGTCAAAGCGTACTTTAGGATCACTAGCCCAGTTACCTCAGGATGAGACCAGATCGCTAGCCGGTCAAATAACCGGTTCGAAGGTCGCCAGACATTCTATCCGAGCTGCGGCGCCATCACGGGAGATCACTTTTGGGAGGCGGGTGGACATTTTCCCACGATGGGAGCGAAAAGGAGCAGGCCAGCAACCTTAAATGAAGCTACCGAGCAGATCGTTTTCTCAGGTACCGGGCGGGGCAGGCGACGGTTCGAGCGGGAACGCGACAGCGATCCTTGCGGTCCTCTGGGTGGACGCTTGTGTCTCACAGCGGTTTTCAATCCGACTCACACTTCGATTAAAGTAGCAGCGCGATGAAGTCCGCAGTTTGCGCTGTCCTCTTGCTTACGGCGAACGCGGTGGGTGCTGAGACGGCCGACCTGCCCGTCAGTTTTGACATCAACGTTGCCGAGCGATTCGCCAATCTTGCGCTCGCGTGTGTCCACAAGCAATATCCGAACAAGATAAGTCACAGCTTGAATAGCGACGCGGATGTGGCCCCGCCACAAAAACTAACGCCCGCGTTCTATGGGTGCTACGACTGGCACTCTTCTGTGCACGGACATTGGCTGCTGGTCCGGCTGATCAGGACTTTTCCCGAAGCGACTTTCACCGCCTCGGCACGCGAAGTCCTGCGACAAAGCCTAACCGGCGAGAACATCGCACAAGAATCGGCGTACCTGCGGGCAGAGGGCAGGGCCAGCTTTGAGCGCCCCTACGGACTGGCTTGGCTGCTTCAACTGGTCGCGGAACTGCGCGAGTGGGACGATCCACAGGCACGCGAGATGAGTACGAACTTGCGTCCGCTGGAAAAGGCTGCATTGGAACGGATGAACGACTGGCTTCCCAAACTTTCTCATCCGGTGCGAATCGGGGAACACTCGCAGACGGCCTTTGCGCTCGGCCTGATGCTCGACTATGCACGCGCCCTGGGGGACACGAAGTTCGCCGACTTGTTGGTCTCAAAATCGCGGCAGTTCTACCTCGAGGACAAAGATTGTCCATTGGCGTATGAACCTTCCGGAGAGGATTTCCTGTCGCCCTGTCTCGGCGAAGCTGATCTGATGCGCCGGGTGCTGCCGAGTCCTGAGTTTGCTCGCTGGCTCAGAGCTTTTCTGCCTCAGATTTCACCCGCGAGAAAGCGGACCTGGTTACAGTCAGTGGTGTCGCCCGATCCCAGCGACCCCAAGTTGGCACATTTGGATGGGCTCAACCTGAGTCGTGCATGGATGCTGGAGGGCATCGCTGCGGGCCTGCCCCAGGGCGACCGCCGCCTGCCGATGATCATGGCGGCTGCCGAGGAGCATAGCCGTGCCGGACTGGCCGCGGTGACTGGCAAGCATTATGAAGGTGGTCATTGGTTGGGGAGCTTTGCGGTTTACCTCGTGACCAAGCGTGGCATTCCCCAGAAGGCACAAATGGCGGCAAGCAAAGGGGATTCGTGACCGGCTAGGTCGGGATCTCTCTCTCTCCAGGAACTCCCCGTCAGAAACTCGCGGTCGTAGTTTTAAGCCGCGGCAGCAACTTCGATGATTTCCAACCCTAGCTGGGCGGCTTTTCGCTTGAGATGAATGACCTGCTGTTTGCGGGTGTTGTGTCTCATAGAACTCGGCTCCTTGGTCTACATATTTCATTCCGTAGCGCAGCATGCGGTAGACGAGCCGGGCGAGTTTGGCGGCCATCGCCTTGGTCGCCACCGGAGGCCCCAGCCGAGTCCGAAATCGGCGGAACTGCGCCCCTAAATAGCTGTCGCTCTCCCGTAAAGTAGTGGCCGCCATCCTTAAGACAGTGGTCGCCCGGTTGTTGGTGGGCATGCGACCTTTCCCAATGACTTTGCCCCCACTGATTTTGTTGTCCGGAGACAGCTTCAGCCAGGAAACAAAATGGTTCTCGGTCTTCCACTTGCTCATATCCCATCCTACTTCGCTGACCACCGTCATCGCCGTCATGACATCGATGCCATCGATCTGGGTCAGGTCCGTACCGGTCATGCGAAACAACTCTTCCCGCAAGTTAAACTGTGGATTGCCTTTCTTCTTCTTGCGCCGTCCCTTTCGGGTCTCTTCCGGCAGAGTGGCTCCCTGGGTCTGATCCTCTAGTCGCGCGAGGTACTGTGCCAGCTGCTGATCGCACTCCGTGATCTGTTTCTGGCAAAACTCGTATCCCGCCTGTTCCTGCCGCAAGACAAACAGCTGATCCTCTTGCCAGTTGCCCTCCAGAGCCTGCACGATCTCTTCCTCGCTGGCCTCCACCCGGCAATCCCGATACGCCGCCAGTTCCCGGGGATCGCGTTGCCCATCCAGAATCGCCTTCAGGATGGTCTGCCCGGTCACCCCGCTGATGTCGCTGATCACGTTGGCCAACTGGATATTCATCTGCGTCAGCGCCTTTTGCATGCGCTGAATGTGGCGACCGGTACTCCGCACCAGATCGTGGCGCTGCCGCCAATACGTCCGCAGGGTGCGAATCTCCTGCGACGGGCGAAATGCATTCCGCAATAAGCCGTAGGTGTGCAGCTTCATCAACCACTGGCCCTCCTGCACATCCGTCTTCCGCCCCGGCAGATTCTTCGTCTCGCGTGCATTCACCAGATACACTTCCATACCCGCCTCTTCCAAAATGTCGTAGACCGCGATCCAATAGACTCCCGTAGATTGCATCGCCAGCGTGCGAATCCCGCATTGTGTCAGCCACTCGGCCATCTTCTTCAACTCGGCGGTCGTGCAGCCAAAGCATCGCACCGGTTGTGGGTCGCGGCTCGGCGGTACCGCTACGTAGTGGGATGCGTTTCCGATGTCAATGCCCGCAGCATGAGGATGCACCACTTCCAAGCTGAGATCTTCGCTTTGCATCTTGCGCATCATCTCCCGCCGTTGCTTGCGGTTCATCTCGTCCCACTTGCCCGGCGTTGCCTTGCCACTGGCTTTCTTGCTTGCCTTCTTGTCTTTCTGGGCTTTTGTCGCTGGTTGGATTTTCATGCTACCTTCTCGGGTTGAATTCAACCTAGCCCGGCCCGGGCGGCGAAACTTACACAATCTCTCCATCGGGGTCCAGGCCTTGATCCTTGTTCAGGACAATCCCGGCCACCATCTTCACAATCGCCAATACCGGAGCCATGCTTAGTGTCGGGCAGAAACGCTCCAAAGATATTGCGGCCTTAGCTGCCGAGCAGGCTGTGCTCAGATTCTAGTGCTGCACGACTATCGAAATCAGGTGGGACTCTGAGAGACTCTGAGGGAGTTCCTGGCTCATACAACCACCCCCCAAGGGGTGGCCCGTGCTTAGTGGGTGTACGGCTAACGGGTGTACGGCGAAGCGCCAAACATTGCGACCAACCCGGTTTCGCAATTTAGTCAGGGTCGCTGGTTGGTCCAGATTGTCCTTTGCCTGCGAGTGCAAAAACTCCCGGCGTAAATCCAGCACTGCCATTTGTGCCGCGGTATGCGTGTGATGTCAACGACGCGCCTTGCGGAAAAATCGTGACCGTCGGAAAACGAAATGCAAGTATGCAGGTCGGTTGCGATCCAGGACTAAGGCCAACCGAGCCACAAGGATCCCCGCCGGAAAGCGTGGTTTGTGGTGGATAATAGGCGTTGCTGCAGACCGGGCGGATCGAGTACTCAAAGAACGCGTGACACGAGTGCCTCGGCATGCATTTGTCTATTCCTGAAGTGAGTTCCGAGCGTTCCCTTCCTCCGAACCAGCAAGGGACACCCACGGCGAGTCCCCAGCCGGATGGGCGGTCGAAGCTATCGATTCGCGCGATCGTGATTACCGTGTTCCTGGCCCTTGTCGCTGGCATCTTCTTATTCGCTGCTTTTCGCCAGGAGACCTCGTCCAAAAGAAGACCCCGCCAAGCCTCGACCGCCGCTATCCGCTCGGGCCGGACCCTGCGTCTCAAAGGCATCACCGAGGCGGTTCGGATGCGCGGAATCCTCGCACCAGTGTTGGCCGGCCAGTTTGTGGCCACGCTTACCATTACAAAGTTGACTGCGGCAGGAACAAATGTAAAACGGGGGGACTTGCTCGCGGAATTCGACCGCCAGGCGCAGATACGAGATTCCATCGATAAGCAGGCGGAGCACGACAAGCTGGTCAGCCAAGTGGTGGGGGAACAGGCGAAAGAGGATGCTGCCCGCGCCAAGGATGAGACCGAGATCAAGCAAGCGGAAGACAGCCTGAGTAAAACGCAGCTCGAGATGCAGAAGGCCGAAATTCTGTCGCGCATCGACGCTGAAAAGGCCCAGGAGGCCCTCGAGGAGGCGCAGGCCACGTTGGCGCAACTCCGCGAAACCTTTGCCCTGAAGCGAAAGGCAGCGCAGGCACTCATCCGTATCCTGGAGATCCAGCGCGACCGCACCCAACAAATCATGTTGCACGCCCGGGCCGATGCCGAACGGATGCAGATCCGCGCTCCGCTGGACGGCGTCGTCGTCCTGAACACGATCTGGAAGCAGGGAAAAATGGGAGAAGTGCAGGAGGGGGACCAACTCCGGCCCGGAATTCCCTTCATGCAGGTCGTCGACCCTTCCCTGATGGAAGCGCGCGTTCTCGCGAACCAGGAGGATTTTCTGACTCTGCAGGTGGGGCAGTCCGCCCACATATACCTGGATGCGTATCCGGAGTTGGTGTTTCCGGGCAGGCTGGAAGAGATGGCGCCCATCGGCAGAGGGGGAGACTTTTCTTCCCGTCTCCGCACCTTTACAGTTTTGTTCTCGGTCGCGGGCCAGCATCCCGATTTGATGCCCGACCTTTCCGTCGCGGTGGACGTGGACACGGCCGATCAAAACACCACTGCGCAGGGGCCACGATGATTGCACGTCTTCGCCGGCTATGGACGGAGCGGAAGGAGCGCGTCATTGTGGTCGTCCTGTTAGCGAGCGGCGTTCTGCTGGGAACTGTCCGCTACGCCGATCGATCTCCTTCCGTTCCAACTCTGTTCGTGAAGCGCGGAGATTTTATCGATTCCGTCCAGTTTCGCGGCGAGGTGAAGGCCCTGAAGTCGGTGACCATTGTTGCCCCCGCCGAGGCCGGCGACTTCCAGATCCTGAACATCGCGGCCGATGGCACGGCAGTGAGGCGGGGTGATGTAGTCGTCGAGTTTGACAAGACCAGGACCGAGCAAGACCTTGCGCAATACAGGTCCGCGCTGAAGACCGCGCAGTCTGAGATCGACCAGGCGCGTGCGCAGGCGCGCCTGACTGAGGAAGAGGATCTGACCGGGGTAATGAAAGCCCGCTACGACGTGGAAGCGGCGGAACTCGACGCCAGCAAGCAGGACGTGGTCTCCAAGATCGAGGGCGCCGAGGCGAAATTGAAGTTGGCAGACGCGGAGCAGAAGGTACGCGAGCTCGAAGAGAAGCTGAAATCAGACCGTACGCAAAGCCAGGCGACCATACAGAGCAAAACGCAGGCCAGCGCGAAAGCAGCCTATGACGTACAACGCGTGGAGCGCGCGCTGACCAAAATGACTCTGCGAGCGCCTTTGGACGGAATGATCAGTCTGGTACCAATCTGGCACCCCCAGGGAGAGTCGCCTTTTAAGCGCGGAGATAGGGCGTGGCCGGGTGCGCCGATTGCGGAATTGCCCGACGTTTCTACTCTGCAGATTTCTGCGCGAGCCGAAGAGACCGAACGGGGCCGGCTAGCCGGCCGGCAAACGGTCGCGGTGCACATGGACGCGATCGCTGACCGCGAGTTCAGCGGGAAAATAGCGCAGATCAGTACCATTGCCACTTCCGATTTCTCCGGCGGATGGCCGTTTCCCCGCAATTTTGATCTTGGTATCGCGCTCGACCAGACCGACGCCCGCCTAAAGCCGGGTATGTCGGCGCAATTGACGGTGATTGTCGACAAGATTCCAAACGCACTCACCATCCCGGTAGAAGCGTCCTTTCAGAAATCGGGCCAGACCGTGGCTTACGTGTGGGCGGCATCGAGGTTCCAGGAGCGCGTGATTGCGGTGGGGCGGAGAAGTGGCGATCGGATCCTGGTGGTGAAGGGCCTGAGCCCGGATGAGCGGGTGGCACTCGCCGACCCCACGGCAAAGGAGTGAGCACAAATGAAGCGACGGCATGCCATCGTGTGGGGAGTGGTCGCGATCGTCTTCGTTGCTGCGGCCGGCGTGCTGGCGATCACCAGGCGGACCATCAGGGCGGGGGATGACGAAGTCCCTATCGCCACGGTCCAGCGCGGGGACCTGGAGCTGAAGGTCTATGCCACGGGCGAGCTGCGGGCCAACCACGCCATGGTCCTAACTGCGCCTCCGGTCGGGGGTGGCGCGCTGCAGATCACGCGGCTGCTGCACGGGGGGACACCGGTCAAGAAAGGCGACATCGTCTTTGAGTTTGATCCCGCCGAACAACGTTACAAACTTGAACAAAGCCGCTCCGAGTTGCTGCAAGCCGAGCAGGAAATTGCCAAAGCGATGGCGGATGCAGCGGTCGAAGCAGCACAGGACAAAGTGGCGCTGCTCAAGGCCCGCTTTGCCCTGAGGCGGGCCGAGTTGGAGGTGCAGAAGAATGAGCTGGTCAGCGGGATTGACGCCAAGAAGAACCAGCTTGCCCTGGAACAGGCAAAGAATTTGCTGGCGAAGCTTCAGAAGGACATCGAATCGCATACCGCTTCCGGACAGGCCACGATCCAACTGGCGCAGGAGAAGAAGAACAAAGCGAGGCTGGCAATGGACCAGGCGCAACAGAACATCGAGAAGATGCTCGTGGCCGCGCCCATGGACGGTCTGGTTTCCATTGAAAGGAACACCGAGACATTGGGAGGGATGATGTGGCAGGGGATGTCGATCCCCGACTATCGGGCAGGAGACCAGGTGCAGCCGGGAAGCGCCATTGCCCAGGTCATCGATGCAGGCCAGATGGAGTTGGTTTCCAAGATCGGTGAGCAAGAGCGCGACAACGTTACGTTGGGCCAGGCGGCTGAAGTGGAGTTCGACGCGCTCCCCGGCCAGATCTTCCGTGGGAAGGTAAAAGCGGTGGGCGGCATGTCAACCCGGCAGTTCTGGGAAGAGAATGTTGGAGGGAAGTTTGACATTACCATCCAGCTTTTGAACCAAGAGCCGCGTTTACGTCCTGGTCTTACCGCCCAAATCGTCGTGCTTGGCGGCAAGAAGAAGAACGTGACCTGTGTCCCCCGGCAGGCCTTGTTCATGAAGGATGGTAAGCTCATCGTCTATCTGAAGAATGGCAGAGGCTTCGAACAGCGCCAAGTCAGGATCCAGTGTGAAAATGAAAGCCGTGCCGCCATTGAAGGGTTGACCGTGGACGACCGGGTCGCGCTCCTGGACCCAACCGCGCCGCGGAGAGCCGGCTCGAACCCGACACCGGAGATGAGAGGAGTAACACCCTGAGGGCTGCGGTGGCATCGGCTGACGATCGGCGCAGAGTCTACGGCATCCAGCAATGGATCCCCGACCTCCAGTTGGGGCTACAGAACCTGCTCGTGCACCGGCTGCGCTCGTTACTGACGATGCTGGGAATGATCTTCGGAGTTGCCGCGGTGGTCTCCATGCTCTCCATCGGCGCGGGGGCGCGGCAGAGGGTGATGGCCTTCATCGAGCAGATGGGCGTGCGCAACCTGATCGTGGAAGCAAAGGAAACGACCGAATGGCAGGCTCATCAGAAGATCCGCAGGATTTCGCCGGGGCTTACGCTGCAGGATTACCGCGTGATCGCCGATGACGTTGACGGTATCGTTGCCTCCACGCCTCGCAAACGATTCACTCCTACCAAGACCATTCCCAAATCACAGCAGGATGTGCCTTCGGTGTACGGCGTCCAACCGGTTTATAAGGAAATTGCGGGCCTTCACCTTTTGGAAGGACGCTTCTTTGACCCCCGTGAGGAAAGTCGGGCGGACCCGGTCTGCGTTTTGGGCGCGGGAGCACGGTCGAATCTGTTTGGAGCGTCGGACCCGATTGACCAGTACGTGAAGGTCGATGAGCAATGGTTTCGCGTCATCGGGGTCGTGGGACCTCAACTTAGTGCGCAGACCGAAAGCTCCGGCCTGCCTTCACAAGACCTCAACAACGTCATCTATGCTCCGCTGAACGCGGTAGTCCTTCGCCTGGAGAACACATATAGCGATCTGAGAGACGACATTGACGGGATCTACCTGAACCTGCAGGAAAGGACGGACATGTCCGTGGCAGCGCAGGTAGTCCGCGCCGTGCTGGGATCTTCGCACCACGGCGCTGCCGACTATAGCGTCATTGTTCCGGCTGAATTGCTTGCCGAGCAGAAGCGCACGGAGCAGTTATTTAATGCTGTCATGGTCGCGATTGCTTCGATTTCGTTGCTGGTGGGTGGCATCGGCATCATGAACATCATGCTGGCCAGCATCCTGGAACGGACGCGGGAGATCGGGTTGCGACGAGCGGTGGGCGCGCGCCAGTCTGACGTGGTGCGCCAATTCGTCGTGGAAGCGGTCATGATTTCTTTTGTAGGTGGAAGCTTCGGAATCGTGTTCGGCTTCGTGATGTCCCGCTTGATCGCGTGGCTGGCGGGATGGTCCACGATTGTGACAGCGACTTCCATCCTGCTGGCGTTTCTTGTGTCGATCACGGTGGGACTGGTTTTCGGTATCTATCCGGCGGTTAAGGCAGCGCGCTTGGATCCGGTCGAGGCGATTCGTTACGAGTGAAGCCCGCTCTGCCGCAGAGCCGGAGGACCTCACATCGCCCACCAGCTCAATCGGGAGAAATTGGGATGAAATTCTGTCAAGTCGTGACCTGCTGCTTGTTTCTACTGCTCTCGATTTTTCCGGGAAGGGCGCAGCAGCGCGAGAACTACCGGGGACTGCTGACTCCGCAGGTTGCGTCCGAGAAGCTTGCTGGCCCGCAAGGTTTGCGTGACTATGTGGCCGACGGCAAGTTGCGTCTCAGCCTGCGCGACGCGGTCGTCCTGACGCTCGAGAACAACAGCATCGTGCGGGTGCAGGAATCCCAACTAGAGACTGACAAATTCTACCTGCTCCGCACCTATCAGCCCTTCGATCCGCAACTGCAAACCGTTGTTGATGTAAACCGCTATTCGTTTGCCGGAACGAACCAGCTGCAGGGAGTGGGAACTTCAGGCAACGGTACGCTCAACTCCTTGACCCAGTCGGTGCAAATAAACTACAACCAGACCTTCCAGACCGGCACGAACATCATGGTGGGACTCGGCAGCTCCAAGAACTCCACCAACAGTGCGTTTTACTTTTTCAACCCCTATTTCAGCTCCAACCTGAGATTGCAGTTTACGCAGCCCCTGCTCCGCAACCGCTGGCGGTTTGCGAACCGCGCGCCTTTGGTCATTGCACGCCGGGTCCTGCAGCAGTCGCTGGCCAACTTCGAGGCCCAAGTCAGCGATGCCGTCCTGCAGGTAGTGACGCAGTATTGGGCGGTGGTCCAGAGCCGCGGCGATCTGGAAGTGGAGCGCAAATCGCTCGAAGCGGCGGACGTGAGCTACCAGCGCGACAAACGTGCTTTGGAACTTGGGGCTCTGCCCCCACTCGACATCTATCGTTCGGAGTCCGAAGTCGCGTCTCGCCGGGTGCAGATGATCCAGGGCGAATATGCGTTGAAGCGGACCGAGGATGCTTTGCGCTTGACCATCGGAGCCGACCAGGACCCCTACTTCCGCGCGCTTGATCTGGAACTGACCGAGAAACCGGATCCCGAAGGCGAACTGAGAAGCATTGACGCCACGACCGCGCTGCAACAGGCACAGGCGCAACGTCCGGAATTTCTGGCAGCGCGCTACGCGCTCGAGAATGACGACACCAGTGTTCGTCTCGCCCGCAATCATCTCAAACCCGATCTGTCTCTGAGCGGTTTTTACCAGAGTAACGGCTTGGGCGGCAACGAGTTCAGCCTTACCACCGGGCAGTTGATTTCCCAAGGCGGCCTGGGCTCGTCGTTCAACCAGCTCTTTGGCTTCGGCTTCCCCGGCTATGGAGCGACACTCAGGTTGAATTTGCCGATCAAGAATCGAGCCGCCCAGGCGGATTTAGGGAGTGCGCTGGTCTCACGTCATCGCGATATGTATTTGGCGCAGCAGGTCCAGGAGCAGGTAATGCTCGACGTGAGCAATAGCATTCACCAGCTCGAGCTGGCGAAACTCACGCTCGCCGCAGGCAAGACGGCGCTCGATCTCGCGCAGAACACGCTCACCGCCGAACAGCGGAAGTATGAACTCGGCGCCCAGACGATCTTCTTTGTCCTTGATGCACAGACCAGACTGGCACAGGCCGAGTCAAACCTATTGCAGGCCGAGATCACTTATCAGATCGCCGTTGCGGCGGTTGATCACGCCACCGGAGGCCTGCTGCAGCCCTACCATGTGCAGGTTGCGGAACTCTCGCAGTAGCCAGATCCAGAATGGTCGACGGTGACCAAGACGGATGTCGACCACGTTAGCAGACTTGAGAGGGGCGCGAACAAGTCCTCCGGAAACCATGCCCGGGTGACGGCGCACTGGAACGCACCTGTTGTGGACCAGTGGCCGACCAACTGTCCACAGTGGCGTTCTGGCGCGTGCAAATCCAGCACAACGTCGCTTTTTAATCTTCGAGGAGCGAGAGCATCGCCGCCACACGGAAAGCCGCGATTTCATTTGGACTTGGCCTGCCACAGCCCAAGCACCGCACCGTTGGGATCCCGAATGAAGCTAAGCCAACCCATGCTCGGAACTTCCGTGACATCCTTCATGACCTCGCCGCCCAACGATTCCGCCTTCTTGGTCGCGGCGTGAATGTCATCTACCCCAACGTAGGAGAGCCATCCAGAGGGTCCACCTGGAATCTGCTGCATGAGTCCGCCACCCGTGCCTTCTCCTACTTTGATCATGGTATAGCTACCGCCGGGGACGGCGGGGTTGGGTACGTCTTCCAGCTGCCACTGAAACAACTTCGAATAGAATGCCTTTGCCTTCTTCGGGTCAGGCGTGTTCAGTTCTACGTGTACGAATGGATTTGCCACGATGTTCTCCTTCCCGGTGACATTGGATGCTCGGCCTCTTCCTTTGTCGCAATATTCGATGCGAGAAGAGCACCCAATGCCGGTTGTACGTTTTCGGCTACCGACAAGGCGGAGGAGAACAGAGGCGCATACCACCCCATACGTGTTGGTTTATCTTACGCGTTCGCCGCGCCAGCGACTTGGTTCTAATACTCGTTCGCTCTCAAGGACGCACGTAAACCCCAACTGTGAGATTAGGACACTGCTCGCCATCTACAATTGGCGAATGCCAATATCAGCGAGGAACAGACTGAAGCGTACGGTGGAAGAAGTCGGGCCCGATACCGTCATGGCTCATGTCGTCGTGCGTGTCGGCGACAACCTGATGGAGAGTGCAATCACACGCCGGAGCACCGAGGAGATGCACCTCGCAAAGGGTGACACGGTGAGGGCCATCATAAAATCTACGGAGTTGAGGATTCAGAAGGACTGACGGCGTTTTCCGCCGGGAGATCCGTAACCCGTGCGAATCCATCGAGCGGGACGCTTGCCGGCTGGCGGCAGACTCGTGCGGCCCTGGATGGCGCGATTGCTCGGGTTTCTGGCAGGTACCCTGCGCTGCGTGCGGTGTGGTTTGACTGCAGAATGGTTTCGCTTCTCGATCCGGACTTGTCCTACGCTAAAACTGCGCCGAATCACCAGCATCCATCGCTTGGGGCGCGGGTGACTCGGCGATTCCCGCTAAAAGGCGCACACCTCAGTGACCGTCGAGACATCCCTCTGCCCTGAGCTATTGGGGCAGCCAGCGCCCGTATTGTAAGCGTTGTCGGACCACCCGCTCTGAATCTTTCAATCGCTACCATTGCTGAACCTAACCAGCGGAACATTGAAGGTCCACGCTGCACTTATCTCCGTTCTCCTGGCCGCGGCGATCATACCAGGCGCGGGGAGAATTTGGGCGCAGCAGATCCGGCCAAGAGTGCAGGTATTGGCAATCACAAAATGAAGTGCGGTATACCATGAGGTGTGCAACTTCCCGTGAACCCGCCGCTATTGCCGATGCTTGCCAAGCGCGTGGGCGAATTACCAGGCGAAGGGGATTGGTTTTTCGAACCGAAGTGGGATGGGTTTCGCGCACTCGTCTTTCGCGATGGCGATGAGATTCTGATCCAGAGCCGCGATGAAAAGCCGCTGAACCGCTACTTTCCTGAGCTGCTGGAGCCGTTACGCTCGGCCTTACCCGCCCGCTACGTCCTCGATGGAGAGATTGTCATCGTTAAGGACAATGGACTCGACTTCGACGCCCTTCAACTGCGCCTGCATCCGGCCGCATCGCGCGTGAATCTTCTGTCCCGACAAACTCCATCGTCATTCGTGTTCTTCGACCTGCTTTGCCAGGCAGACCGGGACCTTCGGGGCGAGCCATTCCAAACCAGGCGCCGCGAGCTGGAATTGCTGATTTCATCGGCTCCGCCACCCATCCATCTAACGCCGGCCACCGACGACCGCGGCGTTGCCTCCGACTGGTTTCGGCGCTTCGAGGGCGCAGGCCTTGACGGAGTCATTGCCAAGCCCGTTCTGGGAATCTACGAGCCAAACAAACGCGTGATGCTCAAGGTCAAACATGAGCGTGACTGCGACTGTGTAGTCGCAGGATTTCGTTGGCACAAAAAGGGTGATCGCACCCTCGTCGGTTCATTGCTGCTGGGCCTGTTCGACGACGGCGGAGGTTTGCAACATGTCGGGGTTTGTGCGAGCTTCAGCACCGAGAAGCGCCGGGAACTGGCAGAGTTCCTCAACCCCTACCGTAAAGCCGCGTTGGCCGCTCACCCATGGAAGCATTGGGCGGAGCAGGGAACCGAGACCGGCGAGGTTGTCAATCGCATGCCGGGTGGCCAGAGTCGCTGGAGTCAAGGCAAGGACTTGTCCTGGGAACCACTGCGGCCCGAGCTCGTGCTCGAAGTTGCTTACGACCACATGCAGGGAAGCCGCTTTCGCCATACCGCGCAGTTTCGCAGATGGCGAATGGATAAGAAGCCTGCCGACTGCACCTATGCCCAGCTCGAAGTGGTTCCGCCGCAAGAGCTGGCCGCGATTTTCCCTCACGGTCGCTGATTCTGGCGCCTTAGCTACCGGTCTTTCCCCTTGGTTGCTTTCTTCTTGCTCCACTCGCGCCATTCACGTGTCGGATCATCATCAGGGTCGGGAATCTCTTGCGGTGGCCGGAGCGTTTCAGGCACATGACGTAGGTTCACTCGGATGCGCGTCCACGTCGATGACCTGCCTCGCATGGAGTCGACTAGCACGTCGTCGATCGCAAGCAGATCGGCGATCTTGGCGTGCTTCTTCCTCCATCTCTCGAGACCCGCCAGCGCGGCACCTTTATCGGGAGAGTTCGCAATCACGATGAGCGGCATTTTTACCCGCGGCTTCTTTACCACTGATTTGGCCCGGGACGGTGCCACTCGGGGCCCTTCCGTTTCCATCTTGCGAAAGTGCGGTGGCCAGGGTGCGTCGCCGAGACCGGCGGCTTCGTCTTTGGCCGCGAGCTCGAGCAATTGTTCAAGCGAACTGGGCGCGGCATCCATCTCCGCGTGCGGGTCGCCGATCTTCGCGAAGCGCTCGGGCATCGTGAATATCGTGAAGTCGGTGGGCTCACAGTCCGGGACCTCGTGCCAGTGAAGCGGCGCCGAGACCCGAGCGTCGGGAAGCGGGCGCACCGAATATGCAGAGCAAGTGGTCCGGTCCTTAGCATTCTGGTTGTAGTCGAGGAACACACCGTGACGCTCTTCTTTCCACCATTTCGAACTGACCAATGCGGGTGCACGTCGCTCCACCGCACGAGATAACGCGACAGCTGCGCGGCGTACCTCAGCAAACGTCCAGTGCGGTTCGATACGCACATTTACGTGCATACCGCGCGAACCGCTGGTCTTGGGCCAGCCGCGAAGCCCCACCTCCTCCAGAAAGCTTCGAACTTCGAGAGCGACACGACGCACATCGGGCCAACTCACGCCCGGGATGGGATCGAGGTCGATCCGCAACTCGTCGGGGTGCTCTAGATTTCCGGAGCGGACCGGGTGCGGGTGTAGTTCGATGCAACCCAAATTTACGATCCAGGCGAGCCCAGCCGCGTCATCGACCACGATCTCTTCCGCGGTTCGGCCCGAAGGGAATGACAGTGCGACCGTTCGCAGCCAAGGGGGGCGCTGGGAGGGCGCACGCTTTTGATAAAACGCCTCTGCCTCGGCACCGTTGACGAAACGCTTGAGAACGATCGGGCGATCCCGAATTCCGGCGAGGGCGCCGGGTGCGACGGACAGATAGTAGCGTACGAGATCGAGTTTAGAGATTCGCGCCTGTGATGAAAAATAGAGCTTGTCGGGATGCGTTATCTGGACTTCACGCCCCTCAACCGAGAGCACCTTGCTGGCCGCTTCTTTCGCCATTAAATCAAGGCTACCACCTGGATGCGGTACGGTGTGGCCTGCCCGTTCACCTTGCTGAACTGCACGTCGGCCGCGGCCCAAAGCCAGCTAGCGCTCCACCCGATATAATGCGATCACAACACCTGCCCTTATGGTTGCTGACGGCGTTGTTTGAACGGTTTGCGTCTGATAATCGCCAGATTCCAGAGGCTAATGCAGATCGCCACTGCTAGGGTCAGCATTCCCAAGACCGACCATCTGTCCCAGACGAAATATGTCTGTAGTGGTACCGAAAAATTGGCTCTCCCGAACACCTGGCGGAAGGGACCGGGAGCCGTGAAGTACAAATAAAGAGGCAAACAGAGCAGGGACGCTAAAACGGTGATGGTCGCAGAGATTCGTCGAGAGAAAAACCTCAGGAGCAGCGCCGGGACAAACAGCAGTGCACCGACGTCGTAGAGGGTGAGCAAGGGCCCTGTGAGCCGACCACCGCGGAACTCAGTTGCTTCGAGATTGGGGCCGTATTTGCGCATCAATCCGCCCAACAGGCAACTCGCTGCCTGACTCAACTCCCGCGTCCCCAGCTTCATTACCCGCACCTCTAAAACGCAAGAGCTCGCCATGATAGTTCGACACCAACGGACCTTGGAACAGGGCCGGTAATCCTTGGGTCATCGGCAGTACGGCAAACTGTGTGCCCTTCACCTCTGTCTAAGGGGCACTGTTGAGATATCGCCCCAGCACTCATCGGGGATTCGCAGCCGAAAAACACTGAACTGATCATGTCCGAAAACCGCTAGTTTATCTTTATTGGGAGTGCGAAAATTTAGACATGGAATTGCCCGGCCGCGAAGTTTGTTATCGCGCTCTGCAGAGTCGAGATTCCCGCTTCGATGGCTTGATGTTCGTCGGCGTTACATCGACGGGTATCTACTGTCGTCCCATATGTCCGGCGCGTACGCCCAAGCTTGAGAATTGCAAATTCTACGGTTCAGCCGCCGCCCAGGATGCCGGTTTTCGTCCATGTCTTCGTTGCCGCCCAGAGACAGCCCCTGACTTGGCTTCATGGCGTGGGACTTCGAATACAGTTTCTCGCGCCTTGGTTCTTATCGCTGAAGGTCTCCTTCATGGCGACGGGAATAGCGTTGAAAAACTGGCTGAACGCCTGGGCTTGGGGGAACGTCAACTGCGACGCCTGTTTCTTCAGCACCTCGGAGCGTCACCGATCTCCATCGCGCAAACACGGCGAGTGCTTTTCGCAAAGCAACTGATACATGAAACCCAGATGCCAATGACTGATGTTGCCATGGCGGCTGGATTTGGTAGCTTACGGCGATTCAACGAAACATTTCGCGACCTATTCCATCGTCCCCCCAGCTCTTTGCGCAGAAAGGGCTCCGCGAGGCTGGAAGAGAAGGACGTCGCACTTCGGCTTCGCTACCGTCCGCCCTATGACTGGAACTGTATGCTCGGCTTCTTGCGAGCGCGCGCGGTTCCGGGCGTCGAAATTGTAGACGGCGGACGTTACCTGCGCACGGTTGAAGTCGATGGGGCAATGGGAAGCATAGAGGTCATTCACCTGCCCGATCGGCAGAGCCTTGGTGTCAGCATCCGCTTCCCTGATGTCCGGCTGTTACCTGCGATCGTTGCCCGGGTACGACGCCTGTTCGATCTTGGAGCTGACATCGAGACGATCGACGACCATCTGTCCGGCGATCCGGTGCTCGCTCCGTTAGTGGCACAGCGTCCAGGGTTGCGGGCCCCCGGGGGTTGGGATGGTTTCGAGATAGCGGTACGGGCTGTATTGGGCCAGCAAATCAGCGTGGTCGCTGCACGTCGCTTGGCTGGCCAACTCGTCGCTCTCCACGGCCGCACTGTGCCAAAGTCCTTCCGGATCCACCCGGATTTATATTACGCGTTTCCGACTGCTAAGCGTATGGCGTCGGCTTCCTCCTTCAGTCTGGCTATGCCAGCGGCGCGTTTGACGGCATTGAAGGCAGTAGCCCAGACGGTAAAGGCTGATCCGAACCTGTTCCGTCCGTTCGGCAGCATCGAGGAGACGATTGCGCGTTTGCGAACGATTCGTGGCATTGGCGAATGGACTGCACAGTACATCGCCCTTCGCGCTATCCGCGAGATGGACGCATTCCCCGCGACTGACATTGGACTGCTCCGCAGTGTGGCTTCCATGGATGGGGAGAAAACAACGGCTGCGAGCCTCTTGCGTCGCGCCGAATCTTGGCGACCGTGGCGTGCCTATGCGGCGCAGCATCTTTGGGCTGCCGACCGAAGCGCTGTCATAAGCCAACCGCATGTTTCGAGTGGATCGTCAGCCGGATTTTTTCGAAGTCAGACGCCAATGCATTCATAAACCAGAGAGGCTAAGAAAGAGAGGCTAAGAAGATGAGTCTCGCCTACAAGAAGATTGAATCGCCGATCGGAACGCTGAAACTCGTCGCAAGTGACAAGGGCCTGGTCGCCATACTGTGGGAAAAGGACAGTCCCCGTCGTGTGCGTCTGAGCGAACTGGTTGCGAATGAGCAACATCCAGTTCTCGTTGAGACGGAACGCCAGTCAGAGGAATACTTCGCCGGGAAACGAAAAACGTTCTCCGTCGCTCTCGATTTGAGAGGTACTCGTTTTCAGAAAGACGTGTGGGAAGCCTTGCTTGCCATACCGTTTGGCGAGACGAGAAGCTATGGGCAGCTTGCGAGACAATTAGGGAACCCTCGGGCGACACGAGCGGTCGGGGCCGCGAACGGAAGAAACCCAGTATCAATAATCGTGCCTTGCCATCGCGTCATTGGATCGTCTGGAAAACTTACGGGCTTCGCGGGCGGACTCGAGGCGAAAGCCCATCTGCTCCGCCTAGAGAAGTAGGGCTACAAGCCGTCCAGGTAGCACGCGGTCACGATGGCAATGTCCGCGGCCAGGCACAGCCAACGCTTTCCATCCATGGTCGTACCGGCCCCGGAGCAAGTCATGGCATGGATCCTGCAGATTTTCCTCGAAAAATGGCTGCATTCTCTCGACCTGGGGAACTGACGACCACAGGCTTGTACTTTGATTGAATCGGTCGTGGAATCGATGGGCGTTAGGAATCGGTATCCGCATCCCGCCTGCGGTCCACTGAATCGGGCTTCATGGTTATTTCTCCGGCTGCCGGTCGAATGCTTGCTTACAGTTAGCACAGCAGAAGTAGACGTCGCCACCGTTGTGCTCTGATTTGTGCTTCGCACCACTGACGTTTGGCCGGCCTCTGTGTTTTCCGGAGGTGTAGGTAGCGGTTTTATGCTCGGTGCCCCAGGATCGAACGGCGGATCGGTGAGTAGCCGCGTTGCGCGCTCGTCAACAAAAGAAGGTGAGCGTTGGCTGGCCCAAGTTCGCGATCGCCCCGCTCGGCGGAGACTATTTCGCTGCCTGTGCATTCCTGGCGCGGCGCGCGCAGCCCGAGGTGTTGGCAAGTTTTGGGCCGACGCCGTCGATAACGTGAAGGCGCTGGCGGGCTCGCGGTTTAAAGAAACTGATCGGAGTAACGACTAAACCATGGGTGCGGCAGAATCTTCGCGTACGGGAAGCCGAGCCAGCTCAGAAACCAGCCAGCGTCGTAATACTATCTAGGACATTTCCGCCTTGACAATACTAGGATTCGGCATAGGCTATCACACAGAGCCGAATTACGTCTTCTCCTCTTTCAGATCCTCTGAACTAAGGCAGTCCATCTGAAGTTCCCTCCTCTTAGCCACGACAACCCAGGAGGTTGACATGTTTGCTCGTCATGTTTCCATGCATCTGAAGCCCAATACCCGTGCGCAGTTTACCCAGACAATCGAAAACGAGATTCTTCCCTTGCTTCGGAAACAGCACGGCTTCCGCGACGAAATCGTATTCGTCGCCCCGGGATCCGGAACGGAATTGGTGGCCATCAGTCTTTGGGACACGAAAGAAGACGCCGAAGCCTATCACCGCGGAAGCTATCCGGAAGTGGTGAAGGCCCTGGCGAAAGTGGTCGAGGGTACACCTGAGGTCCGAAACTTTGATGTGGCCAACTCGACCTTGCAAAAGACCGCTGCCCGGGTAGCAGCCTGAGGCAAGCAGGTAGGCTTTCGCGTTTGGCTGGGGGCGGCAGATCCCCGCCTCTTTACCAAAGACGCAAGAAGAGTCGAGGTTTGGATCTTTCTGGTGACGCCCGCTTCTCAAAGGTAGCCCTGCTTTCCGAAACGCCCGCCTCTAGAAACCTGGAGGTGTTCTGTGCCCCGGCAATCGCCGATTTTCTTTCAAATGGGCACGAAAAACGTGCTCATCATCGATGCCAACGAAGCGATGCGCGGAACCTTTGACTAAGAAAGACGCAGCTAGTACGCCTCATCAGGAGAACGTGCGCGCTCGTGCTTACGAGCTGTATGAAGTGCGCGGCAGAATAGATGGCCATGCGGAACAAGACTGGCTTCAGGCAGAAGGGGAAGTGGCAGGAAGAAACGAACGAAACGCCGTCCTAGCCTCAGGATCACTTTGACTAGAAATCGTGAGTGAAGCAAGTGACGGGTTGGGCCATTACTTAGTGGAAAGCGATGCTCAAACCACCGGAGGCACGCCATGACCAACATCTATGTCGGTAACTTAGACTTTTCCACTTCTGAGGATGAGCTACGGCCATTGTTCGCGGCCTACGGAGCCGTCAACACAGTCACGGCCGTCACGGATCGCGACACAGGCCGACCACGGGGATTTGCGTTCGTAGAGATGACTAGCGCTGGGGAGGCGCGAAACGCGGTTCGCGCCTTGAACGGTTCAGTCCACGGTGGGCGCGCCCTGATCGTGAATGAAGCTCGTCCCAAACTTTACCGAAGCGGTGAACACGAGGGACCTGCCAGTAGGGACCACCGGCACCATCGAGTCTAATGATTAACCGACCATTGGAGACTTTTCAGACTGCCTGGGAAGCAAAACAGGGTGGCATCATCTAGCTCGACGGTTCTACTCGCGAGCACGACTGTCGTCATCAATCGTGGGGAAGACCACAAAAGCAACAAGGGACCGTCCAAGGAGCTTAGCCAGGCTTTCGACTCCACTCCGCTTTCAATAGAGGAGAGGATCTCTTGGAAATGCCCACAACTCGGCCATGTCGGAAGCCCTAACACGATTGCGGGAAACGTTCGCACTACTGCCACCGTATTTGGCAGTGCTGGTGGTGGCCAAAGGCCTCAAGCCGATCTGAGTGTCATAGGTCGTGTGCCCCGGAGCCCGACCCTTAGAAATTAGGAACATTCCTCCTTACTCGATGCGGAACATGCCAGGAGGGGCGCCCTTTTATCTTTTATGAACGCAACCAGTATTTTCTTCGGTCTGCTTATCGCGCTGTTCACGATCCTGCTGCTCACCAGGATGCGCAAGCCGAAACCACAGATCGCCGGGTACGGAACCCAAAGGATGTGTCCGTCTTGCGGATTGATCACATCTCGATTGAAGGCATGTTGCTTGGAGTGCGGCAAGCCTCTTACGGCGGTGGTGTACTCGATTGTAAAGAAATGAACGCCGCTCACCTGATCGTTGCTCGACCGAGGATAAAACCATGAAAAACACTAAATGTGCTGTGAAAGCGAACCGTGGCGGCACTCGCGCCCTGAGTACGTGCAGCGGATTGAATCGGACTCCAATACAGACAAGGAGCAACCGCAAGCTGGCGCTGGTACTGGGCAAATTCAAGGCGCTGTGAAATCCCTCCAGACTTCCCGGTGCAGCCGAGAGTTAGTCCGTACAGGTCGGTGCCTGAAATGTTAGGAAAATATTAATGGTAGGTAAGTGTTCGAACGCTTCGTGTTCCGCTTCGTTTCTCCGACGGCCCATAAACTGTCTGCCATCCGCGGTGCCCCAGATGGAGAACAGGGGTGCGTTGGTCCCGCGGGACTGGGCGGCCCAGTGCTCGGCGTCCGTGGAACTAAGGATCGTACATTGCTTTTCGCGGGCTCGCTCTGAAATGTTGTCGCCCGGGGTGTCTTCCCCTCCGACAGCCCACAACCGTTTGACGTCAGGCGTACCGAAAACGGAGAAGAGCGTTGAAACTGGTAGTCGCTTCTATGGTTTCCGCGATCGCGCTACTTCAACTTCAAGGCCACTACAGCTACATCAGTGTGTAAGTCACCAGGAAGATCCGCTTGGCTGCTTGTTTCAACATTCTCTTCCGGGGCGAACAGCGGATATTCGAGACAGATTGAACGGTCCATGGGTGTTTTGAACTAGCGGCGATGATGCATTGGAACGACTCGCCTTTACCTACTCTTTATTCGTTTATTCGCTCAGCAGATTTAGGCCGGCTCTCAAAGGATCCCAAACCCCTGATCCGTTCGCAGTCGGTGTCGGCGCGTGTGCTAGCAGTTCCGCTTTGATCTGCTCGCATGAATATCGTCGTCAATTCCACAAGACAAGCAAACTGGCGATCAGCGCTACCGGCATGGCGATGACGCCGATTTTGAAGAATTCCCAGGCCGTGATCACAACCTTTTCTCGCCGAAGAGCAATGAGCCAGAGAATCGTGGCGAGTGAACCTGTCACCGAGAGATTGGGACCCAAATCGACTCCGATCAGGATCGCGTGCGCCACAACGCTTGTTTCCTGCGCGTGCTGAATCGCGGCACCGCTCATCTGACCGACGGGCAGATTATTCATTCACACGCGGACATGAACGGCGCAGCGGCTTTCGGGCTGTCCTTCGATAGCATCTCGCCCAGCTGCGGCAACATCGCAGCGTTGGCCAAGTGAAAAAGAAAGGCGGTCGTTAGGAAACAAAGAAGAACGGGATCCTTGAGGAGGGAAGACAATCCCTTCGTCTGCCTCTGGCCTTCTTCTTGGATAGACCCACGAGCGCGGGCATAGTCGATCTGCTTTGGATCTACAGCAAAGAGAGACACGGCTGCGGGAATGGCCAGCAATGCGGCAATCACGAAGATCGCGTGGTAACCAAATTTGTAGCTGACATATGCGACGAGCAGTGCGGTGAAAACGTTCCCAGCGGACTTGCATGCTTGATTCTTCCCAAACTGCTTATCAAAAGCACCGGCCCCAACAATCCCGAGTGTGATAGCTGCAACTGTGGGCGCGAGAAAAGCTCCTGAAGCACCGATAAGGAACTGTGCCGAATATACCGACACCGCGCTGAGACGACCCATGAGGAGGAAAGCTCCTGCAACCAGCACACCGAGGCTCACCGCCAGCAGCGCTCGTTTGCGATGCACTGCGTCGATCACCGCTCCTGCCGGAGTCTGCATCGCGACCGTGACCAAGCCGCCAAAAGTCAGGGCATAACCTACACGGCCCGGATTCCATCCGCTCGAAGCCAGATAGGCGGCCAAGAAAGGCCACGAGACCTGTTTGCACGTCGGCGAGAAAGAAGTTCAGCCATTCGAGCGACTGTAAACTCCGCTGGTTTCCTTGCGTGATATCGCTCACAGAATTTCCCTTCGATTCCGGCTCGAGAGCTGTGAGATCGGTAGAACTCCGTCGCGGGAACGATTCAGCAATTCAACTTGTGGACTTGCAGGAGAAGTTCTGGATTCTTGCTCTCGACGGAATCGAAGTGAATTTTCCACGCGAAATCGGGGAGCCGTGCCTTAGCCAGAACCAATGCTAAGGTCACTGTCCGGCCAGTGCTGAGCTCTCTTTTTGTTAAGGTCCACACCCCACCTAAGAGCACTTCATCTGCCAAGCGAGCCATTAGCCAAAATCGCTGTAACTGATTGAGCGCAGGGAGACACGGACTGCGCGTGTTCCATACGACGCAAAAAGCGTCGGCATCTTGACACTTCTGTCGATACCCTCGGGGCTGAATGACGCTACTCACCCGGACGTGAAGGTTGCGGGCACGCCCGCGCGACCGCCCTATGGCGAGCAAAAAAGCGAATCTATCAATCGGTGAGAAACGAGTACCGGCAATCGTGCTGGGGATCTGATTGCGCGTCAGCTGAACACACCAGGTAGCAGAAGTGCCCAGGGGGCTGACATGATGACCGTATTTGCGATGGATCTGGGTGCAGCCGGATGGGACAGTTTTCCACCACGTACGCCGAATCACGGGCCGATGACGGGCTAGAGAATTTTCGAGATTCTCTCTAATCCTATGGAGAGAATGGTAGGCACGAACTCCTGACCTCTACCGTGTCAAGGTTGGCTTAACCCATACATACAACAACTTCCATGTTCGCTCGGAAACCGCTAAACCCCTTTAAACACACGGAACGCGGGCCAATCACGGGCGAGAATCACGGGCCGAAACTTGGCTGCTGCCATGGCTGGGCATGGCGGACAAAACACGAAATTGCAAACTCGTTGACGTGGACGAGGGCACGGAAGGACGAAATCGCGTCGTAGCCGGCCGCGAAACCATCGTCTCGTAAAGAGCATTTTAGATTCCTTCCCGACTCGGTTCATCCAAACGGATTTTCATCCGCGCTCGGCCCATAAATCACCGGCAGTGGAACATCGACAAGCCGCAGATACACCGACAACTGTCCGCGGTGGTGATACCAGTGATTCATCATGATGCTTCGCACGAAGCTAACGCGCGCAAGGCTCATCAACTCCCGTTCACCCCGCAGTAAACGCCAGTTCGCGCGCCCGGTCGTCAGTCATGCTCTGCAAACATTGCTCCGCATCGCGGACACTTTGCTCGAAAGCCGTGAGGACTTCCTGCATGCTCTTCGGCTGCGGAAGCACGAAGTTCCCTTGGCTCACATCGAAACTGTCCTGCTGGAGCATGCGCGCCACGCTCCCCGGAACGCTCGCAATGTGCGAGGCCAACTGCCCCAGCGTCATCGACTTCGCATGTGGCTTCCACGAGAGTTTTTGCTCCGGAACCCTCTCGAGCACTCTCTTGGTTGTAGCAACTTCCTGGCGAAACTCATTCAGCATCGGATCGGTAATTGTTCCCATTCGTCATCTTCTCCAAAAAGCGGTTTCAAAGTTTCAGAGGTTTCAAAGTTTCAAAGACAATTCCAGGTTCAACTTTGAAACCTGCAACCTTGAAACTTTGAAACCTCACTACTTCTACTTTTCCGAACAACACCCATCTTTCGACTGTGCAATTAACATGAGGGCGTCCAGCGCCTTCGGGTCCCCATATTTGTCATGGTGCCGCACCCACGCCATCGGATAGGGCAACGAATCCTCGTCGCGTCCCTTCGGCGTGAGATCGATAAAATTGTACGCGTTCAGGGTCATGTCGAGCCCGCGCCCGTAGGTCGAATAGGTATGGAAGATCTCGCCATCCTTGCGATAGAACACGCTCGCGCCCGGACCTTCTTCGGACGGGAAGCTCGAGGTTTCGTAGTTATAGATAGCTTTCCCGCTCGCGATGTTTTCCTTCGAAAACGACACATGGTAGTCGTAGTTGAAATCGTTTCCGAACGACGACACCCACGGGAACTTCCATCCCATTCTCTTCTTGAACGCTTCGATCTCCGGCCCTGTCGCCCTCGATACCGCGACCAGTCGCGTATCTCTCTGCGCCACGTGCAGAGCGATGGAGTCAAACTGGTCCGCGATAAACGAGCAGCTGGGACATCCTTCTTTCCATCCCGGACCAAACATGAAGTGATACACCACCAGTTGGCTGAGCCCGCCGAACAGATCCGCAAGCTCTACTTTCCCGTTTGGTCCTTCGAACACGTATTTCTTTTCTACCTTTTCCCGGGGCAATTCCCGCCTTTGCCGGCTCAGTTCATCGCGCAGACGCGTGAATTCCTTTTCTTTTGCCAGGAACTGCTTGCGCGCCGCCAGCCATTCCGCGTGTGATACCACCTTCGTTCCGGTCTTCTCGATTGTCGCTGTCGTCATGATCGCTACTCCTTTTCCTTCGAATCGCTTTTCTCACCTTTTTTCTTTCGAAGAACTCTCATCACCAGGGCAGTCACGCCGCCGGTCGACACTACGCTCCCCACCACCATTCCCGCACTCGCTATGCACGCTGGACACATAACTCCTCCTTACTCGCTCCCAAGTTCGACATCCCCATTCCTGATCCATGCGAGATCCCTCGCTCCGCCTGAAATGCGGCCGCGCTCGGGATGACACCCCTTCGGCTGGAATCGCCTCACATGAGAATCATGCTCATCGCGCGGATCTCACTTGCCCTTGGCTTCGGCGCGAGTTTTAACGCGCCCGTTAATGTGAGCCCAACCCTGGCTGACACCCTTGCGATGTTCTTCCTGGATCAGTCCAAACGCCTTGTGATGGAACTTGATCAAGGTGCCGCCGTTCGCTTCGCTCAACCTGTACTGCAAATTCGAAACGACCCCATAGGACATAAATAGCGGCCCGGTAATTTCCAGTAGCGTCGGACGCTTGATCGCCTGCACATGTCCCCAGAAGTGCCCGTTGCAGTCGCCCAAGTCGCGGACCCATCTGCCGCCCGGCCAAGCCTCAAGCTTCATCGGCATCTTTTGCTCGGGCGTCTCGTTCTCGGGCCCAATCTGCTCCAGCAAGGACTCAAACGTCGTCTCAAGCGATGCTTTCACGTGGATTTCCTGGGTCACGATCAAGCTCAAACTCTCAATTCCCGGGATTGTCGGACTCATGCTCATTGATTCCTCCTGATCATTTAGTGGAAGAGCGGCGCCTCTAGCACCGCTTAAGTCATTACATTGTGGTGGGCTTTAGCCCCCGCTGCGGACCGCGCTCACGCCTTCTCCGCTTCCCGCGCCTTCTGCTCGGCCCGCTCCTTGATTCGCAGCAACTGATCCGCCCACAGACGCTCGAACGTCTTCGTCCACTCATATAAGGGACGAATCCCATCCGCATTGGCCTGATACAACATTTGCCTCCCGTGCCGCCGCACCTTCACCAGCCCTACCTGCCGAAGCACCTTCAAATGCTTCGAGACCGACGGCTGCTCCATTCCAAGCCGGACGACAAGGTCGCCTACCGGCCGCTCTCCGCCGGCGAGATGTTCCAAAATCTCGCGACGCCGCGGCTCAGCCACCGCATTAAACGCATCCGAAGTTGTCGCGGCCCGTGCCATGAGCAGAACTATATATTCCTATATGGGAATATGTAAAGTTTAAAAGTGTCTCCTCAATACGGTTACAAACGGGCAGGCAAACGGGTGCTGGCAATCGTGGCGGGCATCCTGGGCCAGCACTTGAAGACGACCGGAGAACCTCTCGTGCAGCCCCTAATGCGCAGACGGAGTCGCTGGTTGGTGCGGCGGTTCATGTGAACTGTGTACGCGGAATCACGGGCTGGAGAATTTTGGCGATTCTCTCTAAACGTATGGAAGAAATGGTAGGCACGTGGGGAATCGAACCCCAGACCTCTACCGTGGAAAATCTCGTTTAAACAATACTTACAACAACTTCCACGAACGCGGGGAACTGCCACAGTCTAGATGTGTTCAGCGTCACGTTCCATAAAATTGTACGTCATCGTATTTACGTTACTGGCTAAGCTAGACAACTGCCGGCAGTACCTCGCGCATGTAAGGATCAATCTCGCAACACGCGGGCGGGATCGGTATGCGTAGCGCGCCAGGCAGGCAAAAGACAAGCTGCGACTGCGGTAATCGTCATCACCGCCAGCGCCGACCCAAATGCCAGCGGGTCGTGCGGACTCACATTGTAGAGCAGTTTCCCGAATAACCGCGTCAATGCAAATCCCGCAGTCGCGCCACAGAGGATGCCGCCGGCAGTTAATCTCAAGCCACGCGAAATCACCAGACGAAGCAGATTGGCTGCGTCGGCGCCAAGAGCCAGGCGCAGCCCAAAGTCGCGGATGCTCTGCGACACGGCATAAGACATCACGCCATACAGGCCGACGGCAGCGAGCAGAAGCGCCAATCCTCCCAGGATCGAAACCAACGTTACGGCCACGAGTTGCGGCGAAGTTGAGCGATCAACCTGTTCCTGAAGCGTAATCATCTCGAACAGGGCAAGGTTCCCGTCCAGTGCGTGCACTTGGCGGAGTAGGGCAGCCGAAATGTGCTGCAGAGGCTGGGTTGTGCGGATATTCAAGGCCGGTCCTCTCACGAAATCCTGCAACAACGGCACATAGAAAAATGGTTTTGGACTCTCGCGCATGCTCTGGTACTTGGAGTCTGCAGCTACACCGACGACTCGCACCCAGCGGCCCTTAACTTGAAGACGCCGATCGATAGGATCCTGACCGCGCCAGTACCGTGCGGTCATGGTCTGATTCACTATGGCGACCAATGGCGCGTTTTCGTCATCGGCACGAGTGAATTCGCGACCGGAGAGCAGTGGTATACCCAAGGTGGCAAAGTAGGCAGGACTGACTTGGTTGTACTCGACAGTAGGCTCCTCCTCCAGTGGAGGTTGGTAGCCGTCAACCGCAATAGGTGTAGAAGAGTATGTTCCATAGCCCAATGGGGTCACCCGGGCGAATGCGGCGGACTCCACGCCAGGTAGTGCCCTGACGCGATCAATGAGCTCTTCCTGAAAGATCTTGGCCTGCGACGCGTCGTATCCAGATGAGATCAAAGACACCCCGGTCTGCACCACACTAGTCGTTGAAAAACCCGGGCTGGTGGTTCGAATCTTCTCCAGGCTTTCCAGCAGCAGTGCCGCTCCAACCAGCAAAATAAAGCTCACACAAACCTGGAAAACGACCAGGCCCGAGCGCACCCACGCTCTTCCCCGAGCGCCGACCACACCCGAGGATTCTGCTTTCAGGGCGCTAGCCAGGTCGATGTTGCGCGTTTGAAACGCGGGGATCAGCCCCACAATAAGCGTGGCGATCAGGCAGATACCGGCGCTCAGCGACATCACCCGCCAGTCGATCTCCCCAGGCAGGTACATCGTCACTCCGGAGCGCGCCGGGAAAAGTAACACGAGCGCGTGCCGACACCAGTAGGCAACCAGGAGTCCGCCGGCTGCCCCGAACGCCGAAAGGACCAGGCCTTCAGTGAGAAGTTGTTTCCACAAACGGGCGCGGCTGGCTCCGATGGCGAGCCGAACTGTCATTTCGCGGCGACGGGCAAAGGACCTGACTAGCAGCAGGTTGCCGACATTCGCGCAGGCGATGAGAAGAACGAACGCCACCACTGCGAGCATGATCTCGAGTGTGGGGAGCAGAGTGCCGGCATTATTGAAAGGGGTTTGCCACAATGGCCACAGCCTGATGCCGCGTCCGCGGTTCGTGGCTGAGTAGTTCGTCTGCAATCGTGTTGCGATTGCCGAGATTTCTTCCTGTGCTTGCGCGCGAGCGACCCCCGGCTTGAGTCGTACATAACCTTCAATCCACCGCGCGCCGCGGTCCTCGAGTTTGTATCCACCGCTTTCAAAGGTTTCTTCCATTGAGGCCGGAACCCAGAAATGCACCGCCCAGCCTACGAAAGTTCCATAAAACCCCTCTGGCGCGACACCAATGATTGTGTGCGGGACGTTATTGAGGCGTTGCATCTTGCCGACGATTTGCGGATCACCTTTGAAGCGTTTCCGCCACAGCTGATAACTAATCACGACGACAGGGTGAGCGTCGCTTCCTACATCTTCGTCGGGCTCGAAGCCGCGACCCAGAATGGGATGAACGCCGATCGCGTCGAAATAATTTGCTGAGACGATGCTGCCCGTAGTGATTTCGGCGCGGTCACCGATACTTAGAGTGCTGCCTGTAATCTTGCTCACGAAGAACGCTTCACAAAGGGTGCAGCTTCTCTGCAAATCAAGGAAATCCGGCCACGAAATTCCCGTCGATCCGCTCTCGCCAGGTGCCGTTCCGGCTAGGGCGAGCAGCCGCTCCTGGTGGGCTATTGCCGGGTACGGACGGAATAAGATCCCTTCGATCCAACTGAACACGGCAGCACTAGCGCCGATTCCCAAGATCAGGCATAGAATTGCCAGAAAAGAAAAGCCCGGGCTGCCGCACAGTTGGCGAAGCCCATAGCGCAAATCCTGAACTAGGTCTTCAATGACGCTTCCGCCGCGCGCGTCTCGGCACTGTTGTTCGATCTGCGTCATCCCGCCCAGTGCGCGCAGCGCCGAGTAGCGCGCGTCCTCAGGCGACATGCCTGCTGCAAGGTTCTCCTTGATTTGGTGCTCGAGGTGGTCGCGAAGCTCATCTTTCAGTTCCTGATCCACCTGTTTGCGGCGGAAAAACGAGCGCAAACGCAACCGAAGGGTATAAAACCATTGTTCGAAGGTCATCTCAAGCCTCCTTGAGCTTGACTATCCCGGAGATGGCAGCGGAGAGACGATTCCAGTCGGCCGCCTCTTTTTCGAGTTGCTTCCGCCCGAATCGCGTCAGAGAATAAAACTTGGCGCGACGGTTGTTTCCACTCGGCTTCCAGTGAGCGGTAATCCAACCCCGATGTTCCAGCTTGTGCAGCGCTGGGTAGAGAGAGCCATCGCTAACCCCTAATACATCGCTGGACATTTGTTTCAGGCGCTGACTAACGGCCCAGCCATTGAGCGGCTCCAACGCCAGTATTTTCAGGATCAGCATGTCCAGAGTCCCCTGAAGAAGGTCCGAAGGCTTACTCAAGCGGTCTCCTCTCGGTTACCGAGTTAGACTGAACCTTTACCTCTCTGGTTAGCAAGGCGCGTTTAGAGATCGGCCGACAGCCCGATGGTCGGCAACCCGAAACTTATGCCCCAGACCCAAGCGGAAGTCGTTCCTTAGCCCCCGTGGTTTAAAAGGGGGTTTCACGCAGCAGCCGCAAGCGAATGATTCAATTGGTCGGCAACCGCGGGTTCGAGATGGTCAGCCCGGTATACCTTTTGACCCTCCGCTCACAAGGGTGGGAAGTACAAGTTTCCGAGGCTCTCGAAGTGCTGGGAACCTCCCTATTGCCAAACTCCAACTCGGCGCAGGAGGGTAGGAAAACGGTTGTCGGAACGTATGCTGTCGAGGCGGGGGTCAACCGCCAGCATGACCATGCAGTCCGACCGATCTTCTACTGCCTTGTCGAACCAACGGAAGGCTTGCTGCTTTTCTCTCAGAAGGACGTATGCAGTCGCCCCCTCATAGGAGCATACATAGCGCCTCTTGGTCAGCTGCTCCAAGTGCTCCAGCGCTTTCGCTGCCTCCGACTTGTTTCCGGAAAGGCCTGCACCTGCGCCAAGTAAACCAGCAGAAGTGGGCCGTCGTCGATTTGTGCGGCCCGTTGGGCTTCCACCATGGCTTCAGCAGAGCGGCCCGTCAACGCGTAGGAGAGTCCCAGTACAGAGCGGGCATAGCCAAAATCCGGGAGTCGCTCCACGACCGCTAGGCTTTCTTTGACCGCCTGATCGTACCTTCGGGCCATAAGGAGCGTCCAACTCAGGTCGCCATAGGTGAACCGGGCCAAACGGATCGAGCTCGATCGCCCGCTTGGCCTCGCGGATGGCCTGCTCGTGCCGTGCTGTCGCCGACAGACACCAGGCGTAGCTGGCATGAGCGTCGGCGTAGCCAGGGTTCAGTTCAATGGCACGATTGAGCTCCCTTTCTGCGGTTACAGCATCCCAGTCGAAATTGATACTTACGAAACCTAGCCACGCATGTGCTTCGGCAAGGTTCTGGTCTAGTTCCTACGCCCTCAGGGCAGCCGCTTTGGCCTGAGGCATCACCTCTCGAGGAGCCCGGTAATTGCTGGACAGGTTGGCGTAGGCGCTTGCTAGGCCAGCCTATCCGGCAGCACTGCCGGGACTGGTGAGACGTTGCTCTGACTCTATGGTCGGGGCGCTCATCGCAACGTTCTGCGGCTTTATAATCGCTTCGCTCGTTCCCGGGCCTGAGGTCTGGGCACCGAGTCCTACCTGCACAGAAGGTGTGTCCGAGCGACCAGCATGTGGGGCCACATTCGCCACGCCTATCTGAGTAGCGTGGATAGCCACAGTCGAGAACTTTGACACTTCATCGAGAGTTCCGTGGCGCACAACGTGCAGCGCCCACAGTCAACAGAAATCAGAAAAGCGACAAGGCCAGCGTTCAAACTTTGAACGCCATTGGGGGAGTACAGCAATGACGCAGGAAGAGATCCGGATGTCAGAAGCGGGCACGCGCAAAAAGCATTGGAAGCGCTGGGGGCCATACCTCGCCGAACGTGCCTGGGGAACTGTGCGCGAGGACTACAGCGCCTCCGGGAGCGCTTGGGAGTACCTGCCTCATGACCATGCGCGTTCGCGGGCCTACCGATGGAACGAAGAAGGCCTGGCAGGGATTAGTGATCGGCGGCAGACGATCTGCTTTGCGGTCGCCCTTTGGAACGAGCGCGACCCTATCTTGAAAGAACGGATCTTTGGTCTCACGGGTAACGAGGGCAATCACGGCGAGGACGTCAAGGAGTACTACTTCTACCTCGACAGCACTCCCACGCACTCCTATATGAAGTACCTCTACAAGTATCCGCAATCCGAGTTCCCTTACGCGAAGTTAGTGGAAGAAAGCCGGCGCCGGGACAGATACGATCCGGAGTACGAACTGCTCGATACCGGCTTGTTCGACGAGAACCGCTACTTCGACGTACGGGTGGAATACGCCAAGGCGGACACTGAGGACATCCTGATCAGGATTACGGTTACGAACCGTGGACCGGAAGCCGCCAGGCTCCGAGTTCTGCCGACGATTTGGTTCCGGAATGTGTGGTCCTGGGGAAACCACCACAAAAGGCGCCCCGAGTTGCACGAGCTCCATTCGGCTCCGGATCCCGTCATCGAACTGAACCACGATCTGCCCGGTAACCGCTGGCTCCATTGCCAAGGCCATCCGGAACTACTCTTCACCGAGAACGAAACCAATTACCGAGCACTCTTCGGGTTGGAGAATGCAAGTCCATACGTGAAGGACAGCATCAACGACTACGTGGTGCACAGCTGCAAGAATGCTGTGAATCCCCGGCGTGTCGGCACCAAAGCGGCTGCGCATTACAGGCTCATGATCGATACTGGCCTGACGGTAGTCCTCTGCCTGCGGCTTGCTGATTCCGAGTTCAGGCTCAAATCCGCGTTTGACGATTTTGACTGGATCGTCGCGCGGCGCCAGCATGAGGCGAATGAGTTCTACGCAAACGTGATTCCCCAGGATCTGTCGGCGGATGCGCAGAATGTGATGCGCCAGGGCTTTGCGAGCATGCTCTGGTCCAAGCAGTTTTATCATTACGTAGTTAAGGAGTGGTTGGAGGGGGACGCAGGCCATCCTGCCCCACCCGAGCAGCGCCGGAAGGGACGGAATCACAACTGGACCCATTTACACAATGCAGACGTTATTTCCATGCCCGATAAGTGGGAATATCCTTGGTATGCGGCCTGGGACCTCGCGTTTCACTGTATTCCCTTGGCCCTTGTTGACGCAGATTTTGCGAAAGACCAGCTGACCCTGATGCTGCGCGAATGGTACATGCACCCCAATGGACAGATTCCAGCGTATGAGTGGGCGCTCGGTGATGTGAATCCTCCCGTGCATGCCTGGGCGGTGTGGCGAGTCTACAAAATTGACAAGAAACAGCAGGGCAAAGGCGATCGAGCATTCTTGCAGCGCGCATTTCACAAGCTGATGTTGAATTTCACCTGGTGGGTGAATCGCAAGGATGCCGAGGGTAGGAACATTTTCCAGGGCGGATTTCTTGGCCTGGACAACATAGGCTTGTTCGACCGCAGCGCGCCACTGCCCACCGGAGGCTACATTGAACAGTCGGACGGCACCAGTTGGATGGCGATGTATACCCTCAACATGCTCACCATCGCACTGGAGCTGGCGAAAGGGGAACCCTGTTACGAAGATATTGCTTGCAAGTTCTGTGAGCACTTCATCCGCATCGCCCATGCCATGAGCCATCGTGGCCAGGACAGCATGGGGCTCTGGAATGAAGAGGACGGCTTCTTCTATGACGTGTTGCGGCTGCCGGACGGTTCGCAAGTCCCCATGAGAACGCGGTCCATGGTGGGGCTGATCCCTCTTTTCGCGGTGCAGACGCTCGAACCCGACGAACTCCATCGCCTGCCCGAGTTCAAGCGGCGTCTGGAATGGTTCATTGACAACTGTCCCGAGCTGATAAGAGATTTGGCTCCCATGCGCGCCGAGGGGATCGGCGAGCGAAGGCTATTGTCCATCGCCGACCAGGGGCAGTTTCGGCGCATCCTTAAGTACATGCTGGACGAGCGCGAATTTCTGTCCCCGTACGGAATCCGGGCGCTCTCCAAGCGGCACCGTGAACAACCCTTCTGCCTTGCCGTCAATGGCAGTAAGCGCTGCATCTCTTATGATCCGGGGGAGTCCACGACTTCGGTATTTGGAGGAAATTCCAATTGGCGCGGGCCCATCTGGTTTCCGTTGAACTATCTGCTGATCGAGTCTCTTCAGAGGTTCCACCACTATCTGGGCGATGCTTTCAAAGTCGAGTTCCCCACTGGATCGGGAAAGATGAAGACCTTGGAAGAAGTTGCAGGGGAGTTGTCGCGCCGAATGACAAGCATTTTCCTTCGGGATGAACATGGCCGCCGACCGTTGTTCGGCAACATGGAAAAGTTTCAGACGGACCAGGATTGGCGCGACTTATTGCTCTTTCACGAATACTTTCATGGTGATTCCGGGGCGGGGGTGGGAGCGAACCACCAGACAGGATGGACGGGTTTGGTCGTCAAGCTAATGCAGCAAAGCGGCGAGCGCGAGCCCGGAAAGCATTTGTTGTCCCAATCGGTGGCCTAAACGGGCGAGTCGCTGTTTTGGAACGTTCCACGACGAACAAGGCTTCTCCTCGCTAACCCAGCGCAGCCGGATGCCTCCGAGCAGCTCTCTTTCACTGATGAGGGGCCTCCAAAATCTTCTCTCCATCGAAGTGCTGTGGACCATTTCATGCCTTGGCCTTTCTTATCGACCCGTCGGACTCCTTTTGAAAATCAATCACGAAGGGCTGACTCGTCATGAAGAAATTGGTATCCGATTCCGGTAGCAGCTCTTGAGGTTCCTCCCCAAATGGGGCGTATTGCACGTACAAGGTTCCGCTCTTTTGAGCAATGATGAACTTGAATTGCCCACCAAAAAGGTACACGCCCGTGTATGCATGAAGGGTTGCAGGATTAATCTTAGCGAGCGTGTGTTCTTCGGAACGCGACTCAGGCCAGTCGTTTTCTTGCGCCACGGCACGCTCAACCTCGCCCGTCAATCGGAATCCATTATCCCCATAAGCGTCGTTTTCGCACAGCGCAATGAAATGATAAGAGGATTGATTGCTGACGTAAACGTATGCTAAATGTTTTTTTAACGGCATCATCATCCACAACGAGATCGTCGAATGATGACGCTCTGGCTAGAGGAACAGTCCTCTGAGGAGGTCGTGGAAGAGCAGTCAAGCGGGTGGCGTTAGCTTCTTGGGCACTGTGGACTGTCCACTCAATGCGGAGCGAAGATCAGGTTCTCGACGTCGTCGAACTGCCCTCCGAAAAGCGCTCATCGGCTTTATGGATCTTCGTCAAGTTGTTTTTGGACCCGTACTGGTCCCGGAGTTGCCCCGAAGAGTCTCAAGTGGTTGAAAGAAAGCGGCACATCTCGAGACTCGAACAGAGATGTCTACCTTGCAGCGGTAGCATTCGCTTCTGGGTGGCACATCTTTCGAACGACCGCGGTCAGGGAATGCGCCGACCCTTGTCGAGTCCTTTCAAACCCCACTGGCAAGACGGCGCAAAGCCCACGTCTTTGCAAAAGGACCAAAGGACCGAACCCTTGGGCGGTTCGGGAAAAGCATGTGCTTTTGCCGGACCAAATCAACGCGCTATTGGCAACCCTCGAAGAACCCGCGCGCACGATGGTTTTGGTCGGAGTGCTCACTGGGCGGAGAATTGGCGAAATTTTGGCTTTGCGCTGAGGAATGTGGATTTTGCCTCCGGCTAGGTTCAGGTCGAGCAGGCCTGCTACCGGGGTCTGATCGGCGCGCCAAAAACCAAGGGCAGCCGACGTGCGCTCCCCAGGCCGGACTCTCTCAAGGGGGAACTCAAGCGTCTGAGCGAGAAATCTGTATCCGGAGGAATTGGTTTTTCACACCCGCAACGGCACCCCGTACAGCGACACGAACCTGCTGCACAAGCACCTGAAACCGGCAGGTCGCAAGCTGGGGATGCCCTGGCTCAACTGGCACACGCTACGCCGCACTCACGCGACGCTTTTGCAACACGCGGGAGGCACGCTCAAAGAGACGCAGGCACAATTGGGCCACACGAAGATGTCAACTCGAACCCTCGTTTCGCCACGTTTGAACTGCGAGAGGAGGCCTGATCCATCATCGGGGAGAGCTGGGCTGCGTGACTATTTCTGAGCCAGAAGCCAGTCTCTCATTTCCCACAAGCCCTTTTCTGGATAGTTCCGTGTTGCCGACTACGGGTGAGTTTCGCTCGACAGAATTGCAATTCGCGCTCTTTCCATGAAATTCAGATGATCGAACAGGAACGTGCTTCCCATAGTCATTCGAGTGGAGTATGGTGCTTCCCGCAGGCATTCGAGTGAGGCACGCAACCGTGGTCCGTAAAACGATGGCCCTTAAAGAGACGTCTGCAGCCGGCGACATCTTTCAAGGAACCCTCGACATGCTCATCCTGCGCACGCTGGTCATGGGTCGCGCGCATGGCCACACGATCGCGCAGGTGATTGAGCACACCTCCGAGAAAGCGCTCGAAATCGAGCAGGGCTCGCTCTATCCCGCGCTGCACCGCCTCGAAGATCGCGGCCTGCTGGCCTCCGAGTGGGGCACGAGCAAAAACAACCGCAAGGCGAAGTTTTACCAGATCACGGCGAAGGGCCACAGGCATCTGACCAGGCAAACCAACCGGTGGCGCCACATGACGCGCGCCATTGGCCTCATTTTGGGACAATCGGCTGACTAAGTCAGGAGGGAGGCACCATGAGCCTTCGGCGTTTCGTGCAACGCAAGAAGAAGGACGCCGACCTCGCGGAGGAGATTGAATCGCACCTCGCGCATGAGCAAGAAGCCAACATCGCGCGCGGGTTGTCTGCCGAACAAGCTCGGCGTCAGGCGCGCTTGAAATTTGGCAATCCGGAGAGCGTCCGCGATCGCGTGTGGCGCGATCGATCCTTTCCCTGGATCGAAGACGGGTGGCGCGATCTTCGCTTCGCGCTGCGCTCGCTCGCCAACGTGCCGGGCTTCACAGCCATTGCCGTCCTGGTGATTGCCGTCGGCATTGGTGCGAATACGGCGGTCTTTTCGGTCATCAACACCGTTCTGCTCAAGCCGCTCACCTATCCCGAGCCGCAGTCACTGGTGCAATTGATGAATACGGCGCCGCAGGGGACATTTCCCGGCGCCAACGTGCCCAAGTTCAACATCTGGAACCAGCAGTCCAGCATTTTCCAGTATGTTGCGGGCTACGACCAAGGCGGTGCCGGACTCAACCTCACGGGGGGCAACGATCCCGAGCAGGTGCAGGGCATCCATGTAACCGTGGACTATTTTCGTCTCTTTGGCGCGCCAATCCTGGCTGGACGCACCTTTTCTTCCGCCGAGGACAGCCCCCATGGTGGCAACGTCGTCGTCCTCAGTTATGCCCTCTGGAAACGCCGCTTTGGCGGAAATCCTAAAATCGTCGGCACCAACATTCATCTCGACGGCCAGCCATACCTGGTCGTCGGAGTCATTGGACGCGACTTCGTTACCGAGCCGACGGGCGATCTCTGGCTGCCCTTTCAGTTCGATCTTACCTCGCAGGACATGGCACACTATTTCGTAGTCGCAGCGCGCCTGCGACCTGGCATCACACCACAAAAGGCTAACGCGCAACTGAAGCTCGCTGCCGATCAGTTCCGCCGAACCTATCCCGGCGGACTCGGTCCACAAGGTGGTTTCGGGGTTACCTCTCTTCAGGATGTCATGGTCGGAGACACGCGCACTTCTCTCCTGGTTCTGCTCGGAGCCGTCACCTTCGTCCTGCTCATCGCGTGCGCCAACGTAGCGAATCTTCTACTAATCCGCGCGACCGCCAGAAAGCGTGAACTCGCGACCCGCTCCGCTCTGGGCGCAGGCCGCGGGCACATCATCCGGCAGTTGCTCACGGAGAGCCTGGTCATATCGCTCACCGGCGGCTTTCTGGGCCTGATCCTCGGCATGGTCGGAGTCCGGCTCCTGCTCGCCGTTAGTTCTGGAAGCATTCCTCGTGTCGGCGAAGACGGATCGGCTGTGACGCTCGATCTGAACGTCCTGTTCTTCACGTTCGGTGTCTCAGTGCTCACCGGAATCCTTTTTGGCCTCCTCCCCGCCATCAGCGCATCGCGCAACAATCTTGCCGCCGCGCTCAACGAGAGCAACAATCGCTCCGGCGTTGGCTTCCGCAGCGGCAAAATCCGCTCTCTTCTTGTCATCAGTGAAATGGCGCTCGCGCTGGTGCTCGTCGTCGGGGCCGCTCTGCTGATCCGTACGTTCATAAATCTCCAGGCCGTCGATCCCGGCTTCGACACCCACACCATCGTCACAATGGCCATGTCGATCAGCGCCGATCGATTCCAGAACACGGCCGGTGTCGCCCAGGTCATCCGCGACGGGACCCAACGCGTCAACACCGTCCCCGGTGTCACCACCACCGCTGCCGCCTGCTGCCTGCCGCTGCAGGGCGGCTTTGGCTTGCCCTTTGACATTGTCGGCCGCCCCAGCGGAGATAACCCTTCCACCGGCGGAGGCGGTTACTTTCCCGTATCCTGGGCCTACTTTGAGGCCTTCAAAGTCCCCATCCTTCACGGTCGCAATTTCACCGAGCATGACGACGGCGGCGCGCCGGGAGTAGTGATTATCAACGAGGCGATGGCTAAACAATACTGGCCCAACGGCGATCCGCTGAGCGATCGCCTGGTGATCGGGGCCAACATGGGCCCTGTTTTCGTGGAGCCGCCGCGGCAGATCATTGGCGTCGTCGGGAACATGCGCGATGGAGGCCTAAGTCGCGATCCCGCCCCTACCATGTACATCCCGGTCGCGCAGATGCCGGACAGAGTCACTGCGCTCAACTCTCGCATCGCGCCCCTCTGGTGGATCGTCCGCACGCGCGTAGAGCCGCACACGGTGATCCGGACCGTATCCACCGCTCTGCGCGAAGCCAGCGGAGGCCTGCCCGTGGCGCACATCCGCACCATGGATGAGATCGTCATCGTGACCACCTCGCGGGAGCGTTTCAATATGCTCCTGCTGACCATTTTCGGTTCGTCCGCTCTGCTCATGGCCGCGATTGGCATCTACGGCCTGATGGCCTATTCCGTGCAGCAACGGACTCAGGAGCTCGGCATCCGCATGGCGCTGGGTGCGCAAGCCTCCAACATCCGCAACATGGTGATCCGTCAGGGGATGGTGCTGGCCATCATCGGTGTCGTCGTTGGCATCGGCGGAGCCTTATGGCTAACGCGCTTTCTCGCCAGCTTCCTCTTCGGAGTCAAAGCGTTGGATCCAACCGCCTTCCTCGCGACGCCTGTCCTGCTGACGGCCGTCGCGTTCCTGGCAGTCTGGATACCCGCCCGGCGCGCCACGCGCGTGAGTCCCATGACAGCGCTGCGCTTTGAATGAAGAACAAAACTGGTTCCGCGTGCTGTCCTCACCGCTCCGAGTATTGGCTATCCGGAAATTGTGCCCATGCATTTCGTCGTTCCGAGCGACTATAGTAGGAAGAACCGGTGCGAAGTCGACCCTAGCGGTATCAACTACTTGCAGCGCGTCTTTTTACGCTTCGACACAAGACTTACGAGGGCGTCGGGGTTAGCTCGAAGAGCTCTTCGAATTGGTCGCCAAATATTCGCATCCGTCTGTTGCGATTTGGATCTGCTTCGTTGAGTGCCAATCCCGGGGCTCGATCGAAGAAGAAGGGTCCACCGAGGACCTTGCAAGCGCGCTGTTTTGGAGCGTTTTGGAGCAAGAAGAAAGGGGGACGGAGCCGCTATGTGATTGAAGGATATGGTAGGCACGTGGGGACTCGAACCCCAGACCTCTACCGTGTCAAAAAAGTTCACGGCTAACTTACTGGTATTTCACGGCATCCACTGTCCCTTGGAAGTACGTTGACGTCCGGTTAGCCACGGCTTGTTGTACCCAGATTTGTGCCCAAGATTTCGCTCCTGCACAGGCAATTATCTTTTGCAGCTGGACTGGTTGTTTTTGTTCGGGCCCAGAACCGGACAACCTCGCGATGCTGGATGTGCTAGCCCTGGTGTGGCCCAGAGTTTCAAAGGTTTGCCAGCGGGAGATTTGGTCATATTTCTGAGGCAGGAGCATCTCGAGTGCGAGGTGCCGGATAAGACAGAGGCCCGTTCCGCGCTCCCTAATTGGATGAGAGTCCACGGCAGAGTCAGCTATGATTTAGCCGTTCTTCTCGATTACATCGCGAAGAACACGCGAGTTGCTTCCGTCCGGGCTAGATTGGAGGAAACTCGTAAAGCTGTTTAAGAAGCCGAGGTCTAAGTCTTACTGGTATGACTTCACGATACGGGGCCGACGTTGTCGTGGATCAACACAACAAACCAAAACGGCAGAGCCGTGAAGGTGGCGGGCTTGAACTCGCCCAAGCGGTGGAGGGTGTAGACCTGCTACCGGCATGGCACCTGTTTTGGCCGAGTTTTCCCGGCGATTCATGGACCGGCTGGACAACGTCAGACTGGAGGACAAAACAAAAACCTACCGTGATGGCTGGCGCCTCCTAAAGGGTGACAACCATCGTGGATTTACGATTGGGTCAGATTACGAGCAACAGCGTCGAAAGGCAGAAGCCAAGCCGAGCGCTCTTCCGCGACATTGTCGTCTTGATGCGCGATACCGGAATGAGAAACGAGCGCGAACTCTACCGGATACACATTGAAAACCTGGATTGGGTAAATCAGTTGATCTTCGTGCCAGACAACAAGACTGCAGAAGCGAGACGGCTCGTTCCGATGAGTCATCGTGTCAGGCCGTCATTACCGGTCGTGAAGCCCGATACAGCTGCCCAGCAAACGCTCCCAAACCCAGGCAAACCACCCCCATGCGGACTAGCCCGCCAAGATACGGGATGAACCCAATGATGGTGAGGATCAACAGGCCCACCAGGAGTCCCAGCAACCAATCGCGCTTCGTAGCTCCGGATGGCTTCAGAAGTATCCGCCCCAAGAAGGCTCCCACCCAAATCTTCGCCAGGTAGATCGCAGCCAGATACACCGCGAACAACATTAGCGAGACCGGGATACCAACCAGCGTGATGGCTGCCACGACCATGGCCACCGGCACGCCCGCCAGAACCCCAACCCCCAGCCCGAGACTGCGCCAGCCTGAGCCCACCAGCTGAGTCGTGGCCTGGAAAAAGCCGGGAAACAGAACCAGGCCCAGCCATCCCACCAGCATGGCGCCAGCGAGCCGGACAGCTTGGTAGAAGTAGAATCTGGGGCGCGTGAAGTGGTTCTCCCTCACGTTCACCTGGACGTCACGTTTCCCCGCAATGGTCGCACCGTCGGCGATGTGCACATCTTTCATCTGGCGCACGCGAGCGCTCAGGTTGCCGCCCACCCGGGCCGTGTTCGTCAGCGTAAGGCTGCCTCCGGCCATCGTCAGATCGCGGCCGATACTGCCGCTCACATCTCCATTGCTAGTGAAAATGTTTACGCTGCGCTTCACCACGCCCTCGAGGCTGACGTCGCCGCTACCAACCACGATACCTTCGCCCACCTGGCCCCGGTCATCCACACGCAAGGATTGCACCAAGCCGTAAATGCTGTGACCCAATTGCCCGTCCAAGTCGAGCGAGTGCGACAAGGTGTAGATGTGACCTTCCACGGTTCCGCTGACCTCGGTTTTCTGGGCACAACTCACGAGGTCGCCCTTAACGGTGCCGCGCACTTCCACGGTCCGGCCAAACGCCAGCAAGTCTCCGTTGACCACGCCTTCCACGCGCACAGTGTTACCGGCGGCCAAAAGAGTGTCGTCCACCGTCTCGTTCGCCGCCACGGTGACGAACTCGCCGTGACGCCGCTCTAGAGCAAAGCTGGGCAACGACAACGCAAGCAGCACGATCAGCAGGCGCAGGCCAGGCTGGCGTAGCCGCCCTCGGCGTCCCAGCAGCAGTGCGCCGCCGCCCAACAGCAACAGCAAAGAAGTCCACCCCACGACAGCAGCATAATCGGCTAGCATGGCAGTACCTCCGTGTGCAAAGTAGTAAAAAACGTAGGAGATCAGGTTCGTGCGGCCGCTTAGGCTGAAGGGATTGACCCATTCCAACGCTGCCGGAATACTTAGCTCATCGAGCCAAACGGAAATGATCGAACCTACCGCCAGCACTGCGGCCATGATCGCCAGGTCGCCCCACCCCCAGGACCAGCGCGGACGGGAGAAGCCCGCCGGGCTGGCTGCCTCATCCGGAAGCTCGTGCAGACTTTCGCTCAGAACGCGGTTCTCAGCGCGCAATGCGTCCACTAGCGCCCGGCAGCGCGCGCAAGTGGTTAGGTGGTCTCGCAGGCGCCGCGCCTCGTCCGCCGCCAGTTCGCCGTCCACGGCGAGGGCGCAGGTCTGTTCCGAATAACATTCCATGATCACTTGCTCCTATGGGCCAGTCTCCGGCGCAGCTCCTGCTTGGCCCGAAATATCAGCGCCGCCACGTAGTTCCTCTCCAAGTCCAACTTCTGCGCGATTTCGTTATAGCTCAGTTCGCTGTAATAGCGCAGGACCAGCGGCACGCGATAGTTCTCCGGCAGGCGTGCGATGGTATCCCGCACCTGCGCCCTCTCTTCCGTGCTGATGACAGCACCCAGCGGCGACGGCTCCGAACTGGCCGCCTCGATGACCGCGGCTCCGTCTTCAATTTCCACAATCACCCGCCGTCCACGCTGGCGGCGCCGCAAAGCGTCAATGCATTGGTTGCCAGCCACCCGTAACAGCCACCTGGGGAACGGTATCGAACCGTCGTAGCTCTCGATGGAGCGCTGCAGCTTGAGGAAGACTTCGCTGGTGGCATCTTCTGCGCTCTCCCGTGAGTCCAGCAAGTAACGGCACAATCCGAATACGCGCCGAGCATAGCGGCGATAGATCTCCCCAAGGGCCTCGGCATCCTGACTCCGTGCGCGCTCTACTACGCTCTCCAAATCCAGCCCCTCCATCTGCCTAGTTTCGCCCTCGCGGAGCTGCGGTCCTTTCGCCATGTTCCTCTTGGCGTCCATTAAGCAGTACGCTGCAGATCGAAGGATGTTACACACACTTTTAGGGGAACGAGGGGCACCCAATCCTGGACTCCTAGCCCTGGTTCTTTACAAAGTTCGAGGTGCCCACTGTAGCCAGCGGCCAGAAACCGGAGCCATCCTCGGGAAAATCCCAGAATTCGCAGTGGCTGTGCGTGGACGTCGTTGTTCGTGGTAGCAACCGACACGCAAACAACACCGCACGCGGAGAAAAGGAGGCACTTGTGCCCAGGCCCTCGATCCATAGGCGTTTGCAGTTTGTGGTTGTGTTGGCTCTTCTTGTGTCCTCCCAGCTTGTCCTGGCCGCAGAATCTTTTGGGCATTGTGGCGAGGTGGACGGTGAATCTTCTCTCAGCGGCACATGAGTTGGCGTGGACGCAATACCCAGCGATCTGGCTGTGCGAGTCGTGTGCGATCCTGTGGCTAGTGATGCGGGCAGTTCGATCCCCCTGCGTTCGGATCGGCGTTTTGCTGATGCTCTGCGGATTAGTCCTGAACGCTCTGGTGACGGAGGCAAACGCCGGAGCGATGCCGGTTGTCGGAATGCCATCGACACTGCGTCCAGTGAGTCCGATGTGGCGGGTTGCAACGTCGAACACTCGGTTTCCCTTGCTGGCAGACCAGGCGCGGCTCGGACTGTTTAGCGTCGGCGACCTAGCGTTGCTCCCCGGCGGCACTATTATTGTTGCGTTTTGCTTTCAACGAACCCTAAAAATGCAGCGCCGACGAACGGCCCTGGGCAGCCGATACTTGTCTCCAGGCAGACCCTCAATGGCGTGGAAATCGGAGGCACAACTGAGTTCAAGGCAAAACAAATACTTTGCAGGTGAAACTGTAAATCGGAAGAGGCGAGGGATCTCGCGGCGAATCAAGGAACTCAGATCATCCGCACGACCTGCTTGCTGCTTCACAGCTTCTTCCCATCAGACGTGAGAAAGAAGCCGGAGCCGTTTATTGGAACCAGGAAGAGCTCTTCTCCTCCACCAATCGTCACACCATGGAGGTGAAATACCCGCTGCCGATAGGAAGTTTCAGGAGCGCGAGCATGTGGACTAAGCTGGCGAGGCGCATGCATGACGCCCCGAGATACGTAGTTTTGTGGAAGCGATGAACGGGATTTCTAACGTATTGTCCGCAAGCCGGAAACGTGCGCTGAGCAGCAGGTGGTGCCGGAGGGCTAAAGTCCTTCCGCGCGCTCAAGTGAGGGGCGCCCGGCCATTCTTCCCCGACAATATGACATCGGCCACGAGCAGGTGTATAGGCGGAAACCCGTCCTTCCACCTCAGTCGGCAAGGCGGCAGACCCCGTGCAGGTCAAGCCGTGACTTTTTGCTTCACTTGATCGTTGCCTGGCAGTCGTCACCAACGCGCCCAATAGCTCCAGGGTCTGCAAGTCCTGATCGTCAAAGGCATGAGGGTACGGCGAAAATGCTTCTAGGATGCCCGCCACTCTGGTCCTTCCGAATACAGGTACGACCGCAATCGAGCGCAATCCCAGTCGGCGGCAGACTTGCGGGTCTACACGGATGTCTTGTTCCGAGTCCTCACAGCGCAGAACCTTGCCAGTGCGCAAGCACTCCGCCGAGATCCCGGAATCTGCCTCTAGCTGGGTACCCCGTGGGGGGGCCATCTCGCCGCACCGTGCCCGGCACAGAATAATCTGCCCTTGACGCACGGCGATGGCAGCTCCGCTTGCACCCGTGAGAGTTTGCGCGCGTTCGACGACTTGGTCTAGAAAGGCTTCGAGATCCAGATCGTCGGCTTCCGACTTTTCCCGTAATGCAGCTATTCCCTCTGCAACAGGGAACCGGCGAGGCGGCATCGCGACCGCTTCAAGATTCCTCGTGACAGGACGCGAGCCGATTTCGGGTTCTCCCGGATTGGGAGGCCGAACAAATCCAGAGGAAAACGGCGAGTATTTTACCCCCATCTTGCCTGCTCCTAGGATGTTGAGACGATTTTCATCTGGAGCACCCCCAAACGGTCTGCGGTCCGAACCCGCCAGCCCAAAACTGCTCCAGATTCCAGCCCACTTTTGCAACACTTCTCCTTACCCCTAACCCGCTGTAGACAGATTTCGCTGCTGACTTGGCCACCAGCATCTCTATCCCGTCCGTACCAGTAACAGCGAAATCCGGCCCAGCATCGCCCCGAACCGCCACCGCGTCAGATGTCCTTCCGCCCGTAGCGGCTTTCTCTTGCCGGACAGGTTTATCGTCGACCATGTCGAAGTAACCTTTGTCGTCATGGTGACGATTACAACTGAGAACCGGGCAGGCATGTGAAATCTTGCCAGTCGAGTGTTTGATCGAAAATGGGATCATCTGCAAGTTCTTGTGTCTGTCGCAGGAGGGCCGTATCTGAATCATAGGGGCGTTCCTCCCAAGCGCACTCGTTCGATTAGATATTCAGGTCAAACGCACACCGTGAGGCGCCCCGTGCAGGCGTCGTCAGGAGACCGTTGGAACGTCGTTGTGAGCCTGCATGGCAGCCTCGACAAACTATCTGACATCAAACTCTGAAGACGAATCAGGTTGGCACTCCGGAAGCAGGGTTGAGACAGGTCGACAGGCCCATCGAGAACAGCGATGCGTGTCTCGGCACTACTCAGCGATACTTCCCACAGAAGGCGAATTTCGGGTAGTTTGGATTTGATGCCGGATGGCTCGGTCGGTCTTATGTTTGGTGTTCTCACCAGGGCTCCCTGTGGCGGCCCCAAAGAATGCCCCCATTTCACGTCTCCGGACAACGGACGAAAGATAGAGGGGGTGCCCTGTCTTTGTGCCCCCATTTCACGTCTCCGGACAACGGACGAAAGATAGAGGGGGTGCCCTGTCTTTGGGAAGGGGCTCAGCCTAGGCCATTGGTCCGGGAGGAGTTCCCAGTCGATTGGTTTAGCCCGTTTGGTTCTTTGGACTATTGGTGGGCTAGTAGTTCGCCCTGTATTTCCGCCGAGACAAAGCGGGTCAACTCTGTTCCGTTCTCGCACGGAATGGGCTCAGGAGGTCCCGCTCACCGACCTCTCAGGTTCGCGCCAAACCTGGTGGCCTCATTGGCCGGCTTTGCCGGTGGTCGCCGGGCCCCACCCACCCGGCGGCCGCACTCCGATCCCGGCCGCCTTCAGGTAGCCACCGGCTGTCTCCCGGCGCACCGCGGTCTCCTGCTCGATGCGCCGCAAAGGCCAGCGCAGCCGTCCCAGGGCTCTCATTTGTTGTCTTTTTTCTTCGCTCAAGACGTTGCGTATGCCGACGAATGCGCCTCCCGCCGGAATCAACGTCCCGGGCCTCATTCTCGTTGGCCGGTTTGGGTGACCGCTGAGGGAGCAGGGTCGCCTACCTTCGATGCTGGAAAGGAGGATGTTCCCCAAGACTCTGGCAACCGAGTGAGAGGAAGTGACCAGAGCAGCAAACAAAATGTGCGCTCTTCTGTGTGCTGCATGAGTAGAGACAGCGCGTCATCCTGTCTGACCTTCGCAGCTTTCTACCAAATCCAATCCTTGCACCGCGCGTGAAGTTTTACTTTGCGTGCTCGACCAGCTTAGCCGCAACCTCCAACAGTTGCTCAAGCTGCCATGTCTCAAATGGCTTCGCAAGTGTAGGAATCTTCAACTTCTGCCACAGTACCTTTCCCGCTTCCCATGTGGCTGTCACGCACGCTATAGGCTGTCCTGGATTCTCCTTGCGTATTGCCTCAGCCAAAAGGTACCCATTCAGGCCCGGGTGGTCGTAGTCAGTCACAACGATATCGTAGGGACCGCACTCTCGATAGCGTAGGAGTGCTTCATCGCCATCCCGTGCTTCGTCAATACGGACCTCAGGGTCAAAGTGCGCAAGCATTTCCCCGACGGTTGCTCGTATGGGTTCCGCATCATCAATCAGCAAGATTCTCACGCTGGTCCTACGCCGAGGCCGCGAGCGTTGAGCGCTTGTTCTGCGCCTTTCTCCATGTTGCCCAGCCGAAAAAAACCGGAACATCGGCGGCAGTCATATCAAATCTGCGGATTGTGGAATCTGCGAATCTGCGCAAACCGTTGATTTCACGGCCGGACAACATTTTGGTGAGCCAACAACAGCCAATTGCTCGGTCCGCGGCATGGTCGTCACAAAGTCGGAGCGCCAACCGGCGGTCGTTTTGGATCGTATGTCCGTTGTGTCGCGAAGGAGGCCATCGAAGCGACCGCTGTCGACATCATGAACGGCGATTTGCCCACTCCAGGCATTGTCAATCAGCAGGTGGTGGCTGAAGAAGCCGAAGTTTGCCAGCGCAAGTACCGCACCCTAGGCGAAACAACCCCTGCCTCCAGGGGGTCGCGTTCGGTCGCACCTCTCGTCTATTTTAGGCGAAGGCACTGGGTCACTGTGCTCGCGTCGTGGTTTGCGCTAGCGCGGCAGGGACTCCATTGCTCGATCTGCTCACGATGCTAGACTTGAAGCTCGCATACTTCCTGCATAAATCGCTGTGTGCTAGCTCGGTTTTCGGGTTCATGCACCGCCGTGAACGATTCGATAGCTTCCCCTCCAGCTTACCAGGCTCTATTATGCGACACTGCGGCTGCTTGACCTCACAACTGATTGCGAAACGCGCTCACCCAACATGTTATTGAGATCTTTAAAAATGCCTTCGAATCTGTCCAAGGCTTGAGGCACGTCGGGGAGTGCGTTGAATACAGCATCCCGGTGCTTAATGAAGTACTCGGACGCTGTGTATCGGCTGAATCCCGCTTTGAAGGAGGGCATCGTGCGAAATTTGTCTTCCACGACCTTAGCCACGCGTTCTTCGGTCTGCTCCTCGTCCTTCAATTCTGTTGCACCCACCAAACCGTACGCCTTGTTCACCAGGGTGAGGTAGTTTCGCCAGCCAATTACATCCTCGACGTCAGCTTCGGGCTTGTTGACGTACAGAGGTAACGTAAGGACGTGGCCGTCCCGCAGCAACTTGGATCTTCTAAGATCCGTTGTGTTGTTCTTCTCTCCTAGACTGTAATCGAGCAACACAGCAACCTGGAGGTTATTAATGCCGAACAGCTTAGCGAACGCGGCGACGTTATCCACGCCCCCGACCGGGCAGAGGGTCCATCGAGGGCTAAGATGAATCCGGCCTCTGTTCTTCAGCGCTTCGGAAAACCCGGTCAGATAAAGCAAATCGGATGGCGACCGGACGATGAGGCTATATTCCGCAACAGATAGCCTCTTACTGATCTCGTAACCGAGAGCACCTTGCAGAGGAAACAGTGTATCTCGATCCGAAGTGCAGACAAAATCACTGACTTTCGAACCCACAATCTGCACGCCACCTGTGCCATTATCAACGATAACGTCTTCGACGGTGCGCACATTCGTGAGATTTGCCGAGTCAACCATAAAGGGAGAGTGCGTAGTATAGATGACTTGATAGTCTCGCTTCAGCCTCTCGTCGATGTAGCGGAGCAAGTCTGCTTGTGCTTTAGCATGCAAACTAAGGCCTGGCTCGTCTAAAAGGATGATGACGTCCTTGCCGTAGCTCTTCCGCACTTGCGAGAAAAGCACCAGAAAAGAGAAAAACCAGACGAAACCGCGGCTTCGGTCGTCGAAGTTCACTGAAACTTCGTGGAGAGGATTGTAAATGCGAGTATGCAAGATTCTGCCAAGGTTCAACGGAGGAGGATCTGCAGGCTGCGCAGCATCCAGACTGAAGAGCACCCGAAGACAACGGTTCTGGGACCAAAACTCGAACATGTCGCGAGTAATTTTGTTGGAAGCGGCCTCCAGTCGGGCCTTAAGAGGCTCAAACTTTTCGATCGAACTGATCTCTTCCAAGCTGGTACCCACGAAGGCCAAGAAAGCGAGAAACACTTTCTCGCCTGGCAACAGATAACTTGGGTTGTTGGTCTTCCGCTGTAGCAGATCCTCAAGTGCGACCGTTCCGCGCATTAAATCATAGTCGCTAAAATAGAGAAACGTGGGTAACCTGAGCGCGCTGACGGCTGCTTTTCTCGGGTCTTGGTCCCGAAAGCTGTGAATCTTCTCGAGTGCCCTATTTTCCCGCTCTGAGGTTGAGGCCGCGGCAATTTTCGTATGGAGATACTTCCTGAGTTCGGCGACCGTTCCATACCTGCGCGCCCGTTCGGCTTCTTCCGGATAGAGGCCCGCCGCATCAATGATGTGGTCGATGACCCTCGCTTCATCGATGGAGATAATCCAGACGGTCCCCTTGTCATGATACCTCTTGTACACTTGAACTTCGCGCGAGGTTACGGTGTCAGAACCTAAAATCTTCTCAATAGCATTCACGTCCGCATCGTCGAGTTCCCAGGTCGTCAAAACAACACACGCCTCACGGCCTCGATGGCGATCGTCATACTCCAACAAGTAGCGGCGGGGATATTCTTCAACCTTGTCATATTCGGCTGCGTCCGCGTCGTAAGGGTTCAAACGATAAAGCGCGTGCAAGAGTGCAGTCTTCCCCGACTCATTCTTGCCAATTAGGCACGTAACGCGGTCAAGGGTGAACTCGTTCGAATCCTCGACAATCTTGAAGTTAGTAACGCGTGCTTTGCACAGTAGCATCTGAAGACTCTCCTTTGAGTGGGTATCGCAATGAGGAGCCGACCATTGCAGAGGTGAGCCTGCGTGCTTGTCCCCTCAGCGTGGCACGTGATCATACCTACGAACGCAAAGTTGATGAACGGCAAGTAGCTCGGCCAGACTGCCAAACTTCCAAGCTCCCCATTATCTCCTCCCTAAGCCCGCGTGTCAGCGCACAGGGCGCTCACGGGTATCGGTTTGTCCAGTCGGCCAGTGTCCAGTAGATGTACCTTCGGTCAGGCTTCGCCTGGACTGTCCAGGTGGAATCTTCCTACGAACCTCTCACGCGGTCATCCTGGGGTCCGACGGCGGGCACACTCCTGTTTTTCGCGCCGATCGCCCTCATGATTTCGTCCCTTGCTGAGGCTATCCTATTTCTCGCGGTTTTCTCTTCCCGGACAGGTTTATCGTCGACCATGTCGAAGTAACCTTCGTTGTCATGGTGACGATTACAACTGCGAACCGGGCAAGCATGTGAAATCTTGCCAGTCGGGTGTTTGATCGAAAATGGGATCATCTGCAAGTTCTTGTGTCTGTCGCAGGAGGGCCGTATCCGAATCATAGGGGAGTTCCTCCCAAGCGCACTCGTTCGACTGGATATTCAGGTCAAGCGCACACCGTGAGGCGCCCCGTGCAAGCGTCGTCAGGAACTCGTTGGAACGTCGTTGTGAGCTTCATGGCAGTGCCCCCATTTCACGTCTCCGGACAACGGACGAAAGATAGAGGGGGTGCCCTGTCTTTGGGAAGGGGCTCAGCCTAGGCCATTGGTCCGGGAGGAGTTCCCAGTCGATTGGTTTAGCCCGTTTGGTTCTTTGGACTATTTATGGGCTAATAGTTCGCCCTGTATTTCCGGTTCCGCGCAGGAATCTGTAAGAGGCCCCGATTTTAGCGGGGATGCGGGTTTCCAAGCGCCGGGGACGGTCCTGTTTGGGACTCTCCACCCTTGGCCCGGCGCGTCATTTTCACACCGAACTTATGGATTCTGCCCATTTTGGTGAGAAGCGGGCCATTCGGGCACGCCTCAAGAGCAAAAACGTCACCTTCCAAAAGCCGTTTAGATTGGACTTGCTTACCGATTGTTGTTCAGAGTCGTATTTCTGCCGAGACAAAGCAGGTCAACTCTGTTCTGTTTTCGGAACGCATATAGAACTTTCGTAACATCTCCAGCTTGCGGCGGTCAAGTAGTCTGTGGTCTTGCACTTGAAAGATCGGGGTACGAACGAGTCCTTTCGAAGGTAGCTGTTCCACCCCGACTGGCCGATTTTAGGGTGTGAGATGTCCCTTCGGGTTGTGCGATCCAATTTCTCGACGAAGGAAGCCAAGACTGCTCGTCTGCACAGGACTGCGCAGGAGGAAAGGCGCCATTACGTCTATGTTGCTGAGCAGAACGGTCTTGCTGCACAGTATCTACTCTCGGTATTAGCGAAGGATAAGGCGCTTCATGGGACCCTTCTCCAAGACATGGTTGAACACAAGTCTATAGAACGAACACCGGCTGCCTTTATCTTGGATCAGTTCGGAATCGACCTGCCCTTGGCCGAATGTCTCCGGTTCTTGAGGAAGCGATACCCGGAAGCGAAGTTCGTTGTTCTAGACGAGGAGCACGCTCCTGCAGAAATATCTCAGTTACTACCGCTCGGAATTCATGGGTTTGTGGCATACCCGCACATCCATGACCAGCTGATAAAAGCCGTGCATTCTGTGGTCGAAGGCAAAATGTGGATTTCGGCTAGTGTATTGGAGGCCTATGCGCGACAATCCATTTCGTCGCTGAAGATCGCCAATGAATCCGTTCCCGGTCAAAACGTCACTCAGCGAGAAAGTCAAATCATCGAATTGGTGAAGCGTCGGCTTTCAAACAAGGAAATCGGGACAACGTTGAATATCACAGAAGGCACGGTGAAGTTCCACCTCTCGAACATATTTTCAAAGCTACAGATCAAGAAACGTAATGACCTACAAGGTAAAGCCCAAATCAACGAAATTTGGAAAAAATTGATGGCTTCTTGAGATCTCGAAATCAGCCCGGGCGCCGCGGCGGAGGGCTCAGCGCTCTGCTCGCTACCGGTTTCGAAGTTGGCTGACATCATCCGGAACAGAGTTGCCCAGAGCACGCTCGAGGCTCCGCTCTCAGCATGTTGGGGATCGGCTTCCAGTCTCTGGAGGAGTCCTCGCCGAGCAACTTAAGAAGAAGGGCGAAGCTGTAGTGTCGGAAAACATCAGGATCGCGCGCGCCGGTTATGATGACGCGGCCGCAAACTTCAAGCCCCTTCCCCTGGCCGTGCGCGACATTCCGTCAATCGAAGTGTTATAGAGTCGAATGACAAGCACGCTTCACTCAAGAGGGGGGTGCGCATGAACAAGAACAAACGTCGCGCGTTCCGCCCCGGTTACTTCCACCTCCTCGGGGTCACCGATGGGCGCCAGCGAGTCGTAGTTTACGTCCAACGAAATCTTCCCCGGCGGCACGGGCGCTCCTGTTCCAGAGAACGTAAACTTCCTTTCCACGCTGCATTGTGGAGGGCAGCGCTTCATTCTCGGCACGATCTCAACCCATTCTCGCGGAGACGGAGTGGTCCTTCACCCTGCCTACTCGTCCCTCGACAGGCGAGTAATGAACGTGCCCCAGTTGGCGAAAAATGATCGTGGTCGAGGCCCTATGTACTCGTTGGCAAGCCAGATCGAACCATCAGCGTCTACGGTAGCTGCTCCGTAGTCACCCCAACGGGCTGAGCAAAGCTTCCCGCTCGGATCGCACGGTGGCGGTACCGGCGACTGGTTCGGATAGCCGGAAAACCCATCCTCCGATCCCGCGCCGATACCAGCAAAGTGAATGCGGCCAGTCTTGCCATTGCTCCTTATTTGGACATACCCGGTGCTGGGGAAGACATCGGGGCCCGAAATGGAGAACCCGATCGCCGCCTTGCCCTCGCCGCCGACACCCACGGCGGGAAAGAATACATTGCCGTTCTCCACAGCGACGTATCCCTGCCGGTGGATCATGGCATCGAGTTCGCCGTCGTCCACCTCAACATGAACAGCAAACCAGGCAACCCCCGCTTTCAAAGACGCCTCATCGGGCGACTGCAGGCCCGTGGTGACAGAACTCCAGAGCTGTCCTTCCGCAAACGTCACTTGCTGCATGCGATGCTCGTTCGTGGACAGCAACTCGAAGACGCCCGGGTCAGCCATTGGACCCAGGAACAACGTCCCCATCTTCTGAGTTGCGTCGGGCGGCACACCGTAGACCTCACTGCCGACCACTTTCCTGAGCAGGACAAACTTGTTATTTGGTCCGGGCGGCGATTGCAGCAGAGCCGTGTTGCGAAGCGCCCAGACGATCACATTTTTCTCAAGTAGCAAGCGGGTGTTAAAAGAGCTGAGGAAATACTCGGACCCGAAGTCTTCGAACTCTTGCCGGTGAGCACGAACGGAGGGCTGAAGACTGAAAGCTCGACTGCCATCCGCATTCGTCGCCGGTGACAAGCTGGCATGGAGAACAAAAGGTGGAGGGACGCCTGCCGCCAGAAACAACTTGGACGCGGCATAGATCTGAACTCCACGAAACCCACCTGTCACAAGTGAAAACGAATTTGTGCTTACGTACAGTCCATTCGCATCAGTGCCGATCAGCGGCTGGTCCCCAAAACAGGGACAGTCGGCCGAACCATCTGCCGTGGTAGAGAGTTCGAAAAGATTCCAGGCGCCAGTGGGATCGCCTGCGTTCGAAACCGCGAGCAAGAGATTGGTGTTTCCCGTCAAGTTGCCGGTGGGCGGATCAACATCAAGTTCGAGAATCGTGATGAAGAACGGGTTGGTCTGGGCATCGTAGAGGCAACGTGGATCGCTCAGCGATTCACCGAATACGGGTGGGGTGGAGCGCACTACCGAAGGGTGCAGGTCAAAGAATTGGTTAAGCGCGGTTGGCCCGGAGAGGAGGTTGCCGGACTTGTCATACACCGCCAGCGCAAGGTTTACAGCTTCAACAACGAAGCCGTTACCAACGCACAAGCCCTGGTCGGGTGGTTCGTCGCTAAACTGCGAATTCACGAATGCACCAGTTCCGGCAAAACGTTGATCGCGATGGTCCAAAGCATCAAACCCGAAATGTTTAGGCTTCCCAAGGCTTCCCCATTCCGGCCCGCACCCATCTGGCTAGCAAGGTTTTGTATACAACTCTGATTGCGTTACGACTTTCCTCTGTCCGCCAGCTCTACGGCGAGCTCTGTCTGGCTGTAAGGATCGACAAGCCCCGCAACTGCGATCACCCGCTCGCGCTGGCAGTCCCGAGTTTCGTTGATTGACAGATTGACACACGTAGTCCCTCGCTGGCCTGCCAGGCGTCTTTGGATTGGATATTGCTGGAAGCTTCTCGATCACTGCCCTGCGACGCGCACGCTGGCCCGTGGTTCAGTGTCCTACCATAAGGGTTCCCAACAGTCAGATCCGGCCTTCCTGCGGCCAAGCCAAAGATATCCCCGCTGATAGCGCACTCGATTTCCCTTCCTCCAGTGACGGTTACTTTCATTAAGAGATTAGGTTGTGGAGCTGCGGAGTAAACCGGGTCGGGCTCTGGCACAAAACCTGCCGCCGGAGGTGTCCGGGGCGGCTTTATGTTCGGGGAAACGCCGAGATTGTTACCCTCGGGACTGTTGAGGAGAGCGGAAGCGGAGAATCCATGTTTGCGTGTCCGCCGTGGTTGTCGCCCCCAGCGGGTTTCGGGGCCATTTACTGTCCTGGTGAACTATTGGCTAAGAATTGCACGGTAACTCTAAGTCCAATGGGCATAGAGCGCGGGTCACCGCTTAGGTCGATCTCCACTTCGAGAACGTCGCGGTCCAGCTTGTCAGATGGATCGCCCGTATAAACACTCTTTCTCCCCATGACAGCGGGTATGCTCGCCACCCTACCGGGGAACTTTTTCCCGCCAAGCCCGTCGGCTTGGATGATGACGCCCTGACCAACCACGACTTTACCAAGATCTCTTTCGTCCACTTCAGCTTTAACACGTCGTCCCGAGGCATCGGCGAGCGTGAATAGCGGGCGGGGAGTGACTGTGCTAAAGGCTTCCCCAGCTCTCGCGTAGACTCTCAGAACTGTCCCCGCAATCGGGGCCAAGATTGCGCACTTCTTGATCCTTTCTCGTGCGGTTCGCACACGACCCTCCGCGGCGAGCACTTCGGCGTCGGTCCGCGCTTTTTCCTCCTGTAGCGGGGGCGCGGCGAGCCATTCCTCAGTTCGAATAGCGGCCTGAAGGTCGGCGTCCGCGACGCCGAAGTCACGTTCTGCCTGCTCGTAAGCAGCGCGGGAGATCTCTCCATCTTCATTGAGCGCGCGCTGCCTCTCCAGCCGCAACTTCGCCTCTGTGAATGTTGCACGGGCCGCATCGCTCTTTTTGGCGGCTACTCTCTTCTCCTCGTCACGTGCGCCCCGCAGCAGACGAGTCCTTGCCTGACGTGAGCCCTCAGCTTCCGCCAACGCGGTTTGTAACATGGCGTTCAGATCATCGCATGCAATCTCCCCCATTAACATGCCTTTGGTCACAAACTGATCCTGTTTTACGTAGATTGCTTTCAGCACGCCATCTGCTGCCGCTGCCACCTCAGTCGTCTCTGAAAGCCCTTCTACTCTTCCCGAAGCGGCGAACACTACGTCGGCCCTGCTAGCAGAGGATGCCTGATGAGCCGCAACCGATTTTCCGCCTCGTGAACTCCCCAAGAACGCGACAGTCACGGTTACGACTGCAACGGCGAGCACGGTACTGCTCAATTTGGTGTGTGCTGTCACGCGCCTTTAACCTGCTCTTCTTGCTCGATCTGGCCATCGCGGAGCGTGATCGTTCTATCGGCAAATTCACGCCATCGTGGGTCGTGGCTAACCACAACAACCGTTCTTCCATTCTGGTCGACCTGTTCGCGCAGAATTCGACAGATGTTCCTCCCAGCTTCTGCATCCAAAGATGCCGTCGGTTCATCCGCTAGAAGAATCGGGGGGTCCCCCGCCAATGCGCGTGCAATCGCTACACGCTGCTTCTCTCCCGGACTCAGGTCGTTAGGCCCATGATCCAGCTTATGTTCCAAACCCAGCCGGATAAGTAGTTCTCGCGCCGTGGCCATTCGGCCGGATCGCTTGTTTTCCCGAATTTCCAGACCCAGGGCCACATTGTCGATTGCGGTCAGGGAGTGCAGGAGTCGAAATGCCTGGAAAACGAAGCTTATCTTCTTGCAACGGAGCACAGTACGCTCGCTTTCACTCAGTTTTTCTGTTGCGATCCCGTCGACAAACACTGTCCCTTCATCTGGTGATAGTAAGCAGCCAAGGAGAGACAACAACGTTGTCTTTCCACTACCAGATGGCCCCATCACCAACGATAGGGCACCACGCTCGAACCCGATCGATACCCCCCGTAGCGCCCGGACTTGTGCGTCCCCTTTACCGAAAGAAACTCGAGCATTCTCAAGGCTAAGGAATTGATCAGGCACGGAATACTCTCCCGGGGTCGACCGTCAGGGCGCTTCGAACAGAAGCTAAAGATGCCAATGAACACATAATCAGGCTCAACACAATCATCATCGCAGGCAGCCACGACGAGGTGTGTATCCACGGAATCAGCGACCTTGCGTAGTTCACCGCCGGAATCACGGCGAGCAATCCCAGGATGCTCCCTGCTGCGCCGCAAATCAGAGATTGCATGAGAACAATCCGCACCACGAACGCTTGCGACGCTCCAAGAGCTTTCAACGTCGCGTACTCCTCTATGTTCTCCATAGTGTTCGCGTAGATGGTTTGTGAGACGACTACGAGCCCTATGAGAAACCCTAATACCCCTGCGGTCAAAATTGCACTTCCGGCGCCAGTCTTTATCACCCAATACATTCGAGACTTGTGCGCAAACTCCTCACGAGTGAGAACATCAACCTCCGGCAGGCGACGCCTAAGATTTTCCTGGACTTCGTGAACTGAGTACCCTTTGTCGACTCGCAACAGTACGTACATACCATCTTCAGGACGAAAACCGATGTAACGAACTGCATTGCGATAAGAGGTAAAGAGAACAGGGACGCCAAGAAAACCGCCAAAGCCCCGGATTTCGTGTTCGATATTGGCACGGTGCCCGTTTATCTCGACAGCCGTAGGTAACGCGGCAACCTCAATTGCGTCTCGATCGCTTGCATCGTAGAGCACCGAATCTGGCGACCTATCGTCGGCCTTTTGCGTCAGATCGGGTACCGGGAAACGCCCTCCCAAATTAGAATCTCCGCCAACGACCGCAACCACCTGTTGCTTGCCGTTCGGCTTTCGATACACGGAAAATGCAACGCACGCCCGGCCAGTTTCCACCACACCCGGCACGCCTGCCGCCATCTCTCGCACTCGGGATTCCATCGGTGCTCCAAACTCGAAAGCCTCCACTCCTCGGGCGGTTATCCAAATATCGAAGTCGCTAGCGTCGACAAGCCTGGAAGCTGCCTGCAGGAATCCGACGAGGAGACTGCCCTGAAATACCATCAGAAACGCTGCAAAAGATACCCCGAGAAGCGTTGCCAAGAAGCGGGCTCGATCATGCAGGATGTTCTGCCAGGCCAGTTTCATGCGCACCTAGGTTGCACCCGTCTCTGTGAAACCTTGCTCATACCTTGCTCTCTGACCACGTCGGTTGTTGCGTCAACAATGACGCCGCATCCTCGGCTGAGAGTGGCTTGGAGAAGTAAAACCCTTGGCCGTACTTGCATTCCAGTTTCTTCAGCAATGTCAGTTGCTCAAAGGTCTCCACCCCTTCCGCAACCACGTCCAGATGAAGATTGCTAGCCATCGGCAAAATCGTTCGCGCTATCTCTGTCCCGTCTTCGCCTTCGTCCATGTGGCTAATAAAGGAACGGTCGATCTTCAACGTGTCAAGAGGAAAGCGGTGTAGGTAACTCAAAGAGGAGTAGCCCGTTCCGAAGTCATCGATGGCCAAACTGATGCCAAGCGACTTGATTTGCCGCAGCATCTCAACGGATGCTGTAGGATCGCCCATCATTGTGCTTTCCGTGATTTCCAGCTTCAAAATTCCCGGTGGCATCCTGAGTTCATGCATTAGGTTTCGTATGTCTTCCACCAAGTTAGGTTGCAGAAACTGTTTAGGAGACAGGTTGACACTGATGGTGAGATGGGAATAGTTGCAACCGCGCGCTCTCCACTCGCTCATCTGACGACACGCCTCGCGCAGGTTCCACCAACCCAACTCGCGGATGAGACCGGTCTCTTCTGCGACCGAGATAAATTCTTCGGGTGCGAGTTGCCCACGTGTTGGATGGTCCCAACGCAGTAGGGCCTCAAAGCCAACAATCTCTCCCGAAGCGAGCGAAACGATCGGTTGATAGAAATTCTGAAATTCGTTGTGTTCGAGGGCACGGTGCAGATCCATTTCCAATTGCAGGCGAGCCATCACGCTGGCCCGCATATCCGCGTCGAATATCTCGTAGCGCGCCTTTCCCAGAGACTTGGCGCGATACATAGCGGTGTCAGCGTCACGAAGGATCTCTTCGGGTTGCTCGTAGCTAGAGTTGCTGAGAGCGATCCCGATGCTCACGGAAGTGAACACTTCCTTCCCGTCCAAAATGAACGGAGACGTTACTGCCTTCATGAGGCGGTCGGCCGCCAGTTTCGCATCAGCCGGATCCTTGAGGTCGTCGAGGAGAACGGTGAATTCGTCGCCACCCAGACGGGCCACGATGAAACCTTCTCCAAGGCGGGCGACCGTGTCAGTGGCCCGTAAGCACTTCTCCAGTCGAGTCGCTACTTCGACTATGAGTTGATCGCCAACTAGGTGGCCCAGACTGTCGTTGATCATCTTGAACCCGTCGAGGTCCAGGAACAGGACTGCGAACAGATAGTCTTTGCGCCGTTTCGTATGCTTGATGAGTCGCCCAAGGCGATCAGAGAACAATAGGCGATTGGGTAAACCCGTCAGGGGGTCGGAGACTTTTCCCTCAGTAATGTCAGTCTGCCATCCAGCCATACGCAGTGTGCTTCCAGAATCGTTGTGGACCGCAAGCCCTCTGCTCAGCATCCAGCGGAAAGTTGCGTCTTTGTGGAGCATGCGGTGCTCACTCTCGAACTGGGGCGTCAGTCCCCTTTGATGGGCCGCAATTTCTTCTTTCACGCGATCTCGGTCCGCATCATGGATGCGGCCAAGCCATTCTTCCGACTTGTCCCCAATTTCATTTTCCCGGTAACCCAACATGTTCTTCCAGCGGGGAGAGAAATAGACGACACCGGATTGCACATCCCAGTCCCACAGGCCATCGTTGGCGCCCCGGGCCGCCAACGCATATCGCTCTTCACTCTCCCTCAATGCCTCCTGCGCACGCTTGTGTGACAACTGTGTGCCGATGCGGGCCAGAGCAACCGCAAAGTCGATCGGCTTTGTGACATAGTCATTGGCCCCTAAATCCAGAGCCTTGACCACATCGTCGCTCTGATTTTTGGCCGTCACCATAATGATGGGCAGCTCGACCGGAGAGTAGTTTTCACGGAGTGTTTTCAAGGCCTCCAGGCCGCTGATCTCCGGCATTTCGATGTCGAGGAGAAGGAGGTCTACTGCATCTTCTTTTACTCGCTGCAACAATTGCTTCGCGTTGTCTGCCAGCACGACCTCGTAGCCTTTACGCGCCAGGCGGCGGGCCAGCATATCCCGGTTCATTTCATTGTCATCGACGATGAGCAACCGATTCGCTTTCGAGTTCATAACACCTTCTTCTCAACGAGCAATTTCTCGATCTTTTCACTCAGGCGGCCGAATTCTATGGGTTTGGTGTCATAGTCATCGCAGCCGGCGTCAAATGCCTTTTCACGATCGGTCACGAGCGCATGGGCAGTCAGTGCGATGACAGGGATGTGACGGGTTCCGGGGTTGGCCTTCAATCGACGGGTAACCTCACAGCCGTCCATGCCTGGAAGACTAATATCCATCAAAACGAGGTCAGGTGTTTCCGAACATGCCAGCGAAAGTCCCTGCTCACCATCGTGGGCGATGACGACGGAATATCCTTTGCGTTGGAGCCGTCTGGACAGCATGTCCCGGTTCATTTCATTGTCTTCGACCAGCAAGAGTTTCGGCATGATTAACGTCTCCGGGGAACTCCAGCTTCGACTTCCTCGTCATGTTTCTGATCGTGCGAACGGGAAACCGGCATTCTGACGGTTCCAGTGGCAGTCGACGGACGTGCAATCCGGTGCTTTTCTATCAGGACTGCAAGACGGTCGCGGTCCACCGGCTTGATGAGATAGTTCGCAGCGCCCAAGTCCAGTCCCATTGCTTCGTTGTCCACGATCGTAACCATAATCACCGGGATCTTGGACAATTCGGCGTCTGCTTTTAGCCTGCGGAGCACAGACCAGCCATCGCAGTCGTGCATGACCACGTCCAGGGTGATGACCGCGGGGCGAACCCGCTTGGCAAGCCGCAGGCCTTCGTCTCCACTGCCGACGGTGAGTACATTGAAGCCCAGCTTCCCGAGAAAGCGCGACATGAGGTCACGAACCGCTGGGTCGTCGTCTATCACCAGAATCGTGTCCCGGTCAGTTTTCACGTCGGAGACCAGGGTGGGAGGATCACCGGCTCCTTCCGCATGGATTGGGTCAACTGCCTCCATTTTTGCTTGAGCGGGAAGGTGTACCGTAAACGTGGAGCCTTGGCCGGGCTGGCTCTCTACCCCAATACGACCTTTCATCAACTGAACGAAGCGGTGACTGATGGCGAGCCCCAGGCCCGTGCCGCCGTATTTGCGAGCGATGGAGGTATCTGCCTGGGCAAATTCCTGGAATAGATTTTCCTTCTGTTTAGCGCTGATCCCGATGCCGGTGTCGGCAACCTGAAGCCGGATCCAGTCCTCGCCCAGTTCCGTGCGTTGATCCACCTCTACAGTGATGATGCCGTGGTCGGTGAATTTGCAGGCATTACTCAGCAGGTTGAACAAGATCTGCCGGACCTTTGTAGCGTCGGCCCGCATCACGCCCATATCGTCGGCGAGATGCAGTCGAAGGATGTTTTTGTTCTTCTCTATGGCGGGCTGGAGAGTACTGACGATCTCCTCGATCATTGCAGATATGTCGAAACTCTCCAGATGCAGAGTCATCTTTCCAGCTTCAATCTTGGAAAGGTCAAGTACGTCATTGATCAGGGAGAGCAGGTGCTTACCTGCCGATTGAATCTTCTGAAGATCCTGTACATTCTCTGCGGTCGCCGACTCTCGCGCTTCCTCCTCCAGCATCTCGCTATATCCAATGATTGCGTTAAGCGGAGTACGCAATTCGTGGCTCATGTTCGCAAGAAATGTGCTCTTCGCGCGGCTTGCTTCCTCGGCTAAGTGCTTTGCCTTGAGCAGTTCCTCTTGCGCTCGTTTGCGATGGGACACTTCCTCTTCCAATTCTCGTGTTCTTGTTTGTAGTTCATCATTGGTACTTCGCAACGCCGAGTCCCGTTGTTGGATATCAGACAACATAGTGTTGAACCCGTCGATGAGGCTTCCAATTTCATCGCCGTAGAATCTGGTGGCTCGAACCTCATAGTTCTGGTTCGCGGAAACCATTCTCATCGTGTCCTCCAGGTGCAAAATTGGCCTGGAGATTAGCTTCTGAAGTTTCGAACAAACTAGCAATGCGAAACAGCTGGAGATCAAGACGAAAATAAAGACGATGCTTGTGTATCGTTTTGCCCGCACGCTCAATTGGCGCATGTCCGATTGCAAGAACAGAGTTCCGACACGCTCCCCTTTTAGGGTGACGTCCTGGAACACTTCCAGGTAGCCTCCTTCGAAACGATAAGCCTTTTCTTGCGAGCGGGTGGGCAGAGAGTTCGGCAGGAGTGTACTGGTGCGCGAATAGTGGGCGAACATCCTCCCGTCGGGAGTGTATAAGACGGCTGCCACCACGTCTTCCTTGGCCGTGAGGGCCGACAGTGTCGCGGCCGCAGCGGCCTCGTCTCTAAAAGCCATCGCCACTGCGCTGTTGTATCCAATAATCTCGGCCTGGGTCGTCAGATCCTGACTAAGCAATTGACGAAATGAGACTAGATCGTAGATTAGGAAGCTCGCGGAAGACAGGACCAGAGCTGCGCTGCTGGTCAACATCGTTATCAACATTAGTTTCCGCTTGATGGAAAGATTCTGAAGATTCATTCTGACTTCTTTCCATCCACAGCGGATTGCGGAACGATTCTCGCCAGGGCTAGCAGTCGGGAACTGATGTTTAGATTTGCTTGTCGAGCCGCCTCGACATTGACCTCGAAGCGTACTTTGTTATCATCGAGTATGAGATTGATGACGCCGCCACGCTTGGCAAAACCGGGGGTATCTGCAACCGTCAAGATTGGGATGCCCTTCACAATACTAATCAGCTCGTCTAGGTGCGGTGCCTCTGACGAACTGACGAACAGTATGTTGCACTGAAGCAGGTCGTTGATCCAGGCTTTGTACTGGCGCTCTTTGAGACGGTCACCCCACTTTAATCGTTTTATGACAACCCCACGTCCATTGATCTGTTTATTGTCAACGACGTGGTCGATAATCGCCCCGAAGGGGTCTGTCCCGAGAATGCCGATTACGATTGGCGAGTCTGGCTGCGCGAACGAGCCCGCCGGCCATTCGGTAAGTTTCGCAAAATTGTAGACGAAGCCAGCTTTGACCAGATATTCCGAGGAATCCACGGGGTCCATGGCCTGCGTGTCGGCCTGCGAAGCCAGACTAAGGCAGATCAACACAGTGATCATCAGCCGCGGGCTTCTCATGGTGAACCTAGTCGCCTCGTAGTAATCGGTGTCCCTGTGAGACCACCCGACAAATAATTCAAAATCTCAAAGTAATGCGCCCACTGACTGTCCGGCCAACTTGAGTCGGCTTTGTGTTGATGAACTCTGGTATGAATTCCAGGTGGCGACTGTTCAATAGGTTTTGGCCAATGACAGACAGCTCGAGCGCTGTGAATGGCTTCCACCCGACACGAGCATCCAGGGAGTAGTAGCTGGGTATATTGACACTCGGCAGTTTATCCACGTATCGAAGAGTGAGATCGTGCTCCAAATGCTTGGGAAGGTCGAGTGATGACCCAATGTAGAACTGATGACGAGGACTCTGGCCATTTGGATTGTCAGGAGTTGGATCCAGACTATCGCGGTCCTTGCGTATATTCATTTGCAGATAGCTGTAAGAGCCGCGAAGTCTCCATTTAGGGAAAACTTTCCAGTCCGCAAATGGTTCTATCCCGTAAGTACCCCCGCTCATTTTGTTGCTGGCGATGAAGGGAAGGACAAGGTCAGTGGGAATCGGGCTCCCTTCAATGAACGGTGCGCCCGGCTCCGCTGATCGAAGGCTGGTGTAATTGTTGTAAAAGGCTGCAATGTCAACTGAGAAGGAGCGCGTCGCTTGCACGCGGTAACCAGCTTCATACGCAAGAAGGTCTTCTGACTTAAACTGATGGCTGCCGACCACCGCTTCTACAATCGGTAAGGGACTGTTGAATGGAGGCGCCCCGGGGGGAATGACCCCTTCATTCAGCCGAAGACCCTCTTCGGTTAGGGCAGGAGTCCTGACGGCACGTGAGATTGCAACCCAGACCGATTGATCTTTGCTCAGGTTTCCTAGGAACCTCAGGTTGGGCTCAGCTTCAAAACCTGTAAAATCGTTGCGCTCAAATTTGGAGCCAAGCGTTATGCGTAACCGATTGTCGAGAAGGCTTACCTCATCCTGCACGAATGCGCTAAGCTGGTTGAGGCTGCTGTGATTCGGCTTTACGGAAACCGTGGGGCTGGAGCCGTTCGTGTCCTGAATTGATCGATAGCCAAACCCCCATACAAGTTCCTGCGATTCCCCCACGTGTACATCATGCTGGAAATCAATGTCAAATATCGGTTGATGGTCTGTAAAAAGAGAATTGTCAACTATGTTTGTCACGTCATAGTACATTTGTAGGGACGTCGTGGATCGTGAAAATGTATGATTCCAACGGCCCAAGACATTTCCGCCGCCGTAGCTGCCATTATTGGGAAACGTGCTTGAATAGGGAAGGGTTAGGGATGGAATAGTCAGAGTCTCGTCATAGCGACTATGATAGAGATCCCCCTGCAGCGTCAGGGAATCGCGCCGTGATGGTTTTGAGTCGATTCGGAATCCGCCACGAACCGCACCCCAGCCATCGTGGGCTTGCGTGCCCGACATATCAACGGAAGGAACCCAGTCGAAGTATTTTGCATAAACTCTATAGTAGGTCTTGTCGCCGATCTTGCCTCCGTAGCGGACACTTTCGGCGGTTCGCTCCTCTGTTCCGACTTCCGCCGTGACGATTCCAGATTGCGTGGATGTTGCCGGTTTTGTAATGATATTAATGACCCCATCGACCGCGTTGGCGCCCCACAATGTCGCTCCGGGTCCGCGAATAACCTCGATCCGATCCACATCTTCAAGCATGACGTCCTGCACGTTCCAATACACTCCAGAGAACAAGGGTGTATAGACGCTCCGGCCATCGATGAGGACTAGCAGCTTGTTGTCGAAACGGCCATTGAATCCTCGTGAGCCGATGGCCCATTTGTTCTCATCGATGCGGGCCACTTCGAGACCAGGAACCATCCGCAAAGCCTCAGGGATACTGGCAGCCCCCGACCGTCGTATGTCTTCCTGCGTGATCACAAAAATGGCTGCCGCTGCGTCCGACAACTTTTGTGATCTCTTCGAGACCGAGGTGACTTGGACATTCATCAAGTCTTCGACGCTCATCGCTGTTACGTCGGGCAGGTCCTTCGACTGTGCCGACCCGCTGGCTCGACACAAGACTGCCAGCGCGACGACTAGGAAGACGCGTCGGGTGGAGTTTGCTGAGCCGATGTTTCGGTGGTGAATCGTTAGCATATGTGGCTTCTTTCTCGAAGGGGGAGCAAGGCCGGCCTGGCATGACAACTCCGTGCCTTCCCTTTCACGCGTTGTTCTTGTAACGGGGCCGACTTCCACAACTTGTCTTTCATCCTGCACCATGATCGATAGCCGACTCATTGGCGTTTCTCCCCGGTCACTGTGAACACAGTGGAGTAAGTGAGGGTGTCCGGGCGCCTGAGGTATTCAAGAAATCTTTGTGTCTGTGCTTTGGCATCGCCGTCGCCGCCAAGAATGCGCGCGATCTGGGGAGCGGCAATTTCCAGCTTCAGTTCCCATTGCTTCAGAATGGCAGGGTCGATCTCTCCGACAATTAGGTGGTAGCACTCCACCTGAACATCGATGTTCCTGAGACCGGCCTTATGTGCCAGCGAGAAAAGCTTGCGACCGACAAATGGGTCAAAACCTGTGGCGGCTAGACCGGCCACCACCTTCTCAACAGTGTGTTGCACCCCACGATCTTCGGGGTAGTTCCACAGAAGTTGTCCATCCAGATCCTGCAGGAGGACGCAGCCGCCTGGCCTGCAAACTCTCACCATTTCAGCGACGGCCCGCTCCTTGTCCTTCAAGTATTCGAACAACATGCGAGAGTAGACCACGTCGAAGCTATCTGAGGGAAACGGCATTGCATGCGAGTCCCCATGCACAAACTTCACGCGTGGATTCTCGCGATTTCTTTGACTCGCGTCCCGGACACGCTGGGCACTGATATCGATGCCGGTTGCTCTGGTCGAGGGATCGAGTGCGGCGACCGCGCGCAAAATTACTCCCGGCCCACACCCCACCGAAAGGACTTCAGCCCTCGGCGGAACACGCTGGGCCAAATACTTGTTGACCCAGGCCTCAGGATCGACCTTCAGCTCCAGACGCATGGCCTCCCGCGGGTCTTCCATGATGTAGTCGATTGAGGAGACTGAATTCATCGCGACCCCGAGGCGGCAAGACTTCGTTGCGTTGCCTGCTTTTCTGCGCGAGCTAACAGTCTTGAGTAGAAACCATCGACGTGCCGGTAGAAGCCCTCATGTCCGGCTTTAAGCCAGATTCCCTGGCAATAGTGGCGCAGGAATTCCGCGCCAAACTTAAGCAGGACGTCGGTAGCCATTTCGTCAGCAATCAGCGGAATTTCATCGAGCTCAAAGTCTTCATAGGCAGTAGACGATGCTTCGAGAAGGGAAGCTACAGTGTCTGGAATGTCTGCCTGGGGAAGGGTCGGATGCAGCAACAAATCGCACCGGTTCTCGAGATAGCTGAAATTGATGCCCAAGGGACCGCGATAAGCGATTGCCGCCCCGATCGGTTCATCCTTCTGTTTGTCGTAGGCGAGCCACACAGAACGGGTTCGGCGGAGACCTACGCGACGGTACTGTTCATCAACGCTCTGAAGTTCAACGTCTCCTGCCAAATCCTCACCAGCAACGTACACGCTCCCGCGCGTCGCGGACGCGATGGCGCAAAGGGCTTCTTTGTGGGTCGGATTGTAAGGCACGACGCAAATTCTTCCTTCCGACGGTAGCGATAAGCGCCGAGGTAGCGCGAAATAGCTGTGGCGTTGAACGGAACAAAGAGATTCGCCAATGGTCTGGACCATCGAGCCGAAGACTCGCGCTGGAAACCGATTCTCGGGACGAAACCAATTCTGAGCGTCGTCGATTCCTTTTAGGATCGTTCCTGCGGCAGCAGCCAGCATCACTGCGCGCGATGCGAATGGATTGTTGTAGCTAACCAAATGTTGTGACATCCACCCGTGAGGCGCTGTCCGCCAGACAGCAAGCGAAGCCCGGCCTAGCTTTTCGTCACCCCCGGTCAAGACGTATAGCAGGGATTGCCCTGCGCGCAGCATGCGCCGCCAGTTCTCTCTGACGAGTCCGAGGTGCGGACGGAGGCGTGCGGCTTTGTCCGGATAGAGAAAACCGGTTCGTTCATACAGCGCAAAGATCTGATCGACAGACAAAGCGTTGATCTCGACGCCATAAGTGGCATACAGGTTTGACAGCTGTGGCAGGCTGTTCACCGGTTGCCGATCCTGCGCATCGAACGACATGTTCCCCCCCTCTGGGCACACCCGTCGCAACTGCAAATGAGCTATGTACGCCTGACTGTAGGGGGAGTCGGACAATTTGCCCCAGCGGACTGGTCAAAAGGGAGGTTCGGCACCCCTAAGTCCGATGGGTCGAGTGTCGCTTATGTTGGCAAAGAGATTCTTGCCCGACAAGTTACGAACGTAAGCTTGGAATTACCAAAATTCGAAAATGGACCAAACTCGGAAAGGGAGCACCGACGGGCATTGCGTGGTGGTTCGTTTTCAGCTAGTTGGCGGGGTTGTTGCTTCAAGGCTGGCCGCAGCCTTCATAATGTTTTCGCTATTGATAAACGATGAAGTGCTCGAGTGCTGGCAGGAGGGTCCAGGTTCGCTCGGAAGGGGATTGGCTTCTTTGAAACGCTGCCGTCGGCGCGACCTATTGCCGCCTCACTCCAAAGGCTTGCTCAAATCGCTCTAGGCGACCTCAAGGGAACGCACGCTCGACGAAATAGGATTGGTTCATCGGGCCTGCGGCAAAGCCGGGAAAGAGCCATGTCTGAGCGACTCCTCCCAACTCCGACGCGATGAGGCAGCGGTGCGCCGCCGCTCCACTCGACCCTGGAGATTCGCAAAGACTCGGTCAGGGGCACAGTGCTTGCTCACGCCAAGGAATCGTTTCTTTGAACTCAAGGGTTCGGGTCGGGGAAGCGATAGTCTGGGAGAGGGTGATGTCAATGGCTGCGAAAGGGATGGTTACATCGTGCGCCTTCAGCAGTACTCAAATCATACACCACGCCAGGAGGTGCGGTGGGTTCAAGGCTTAGTGCCGCGGGGGGAGGCGGACAGCCCTGTAGCTTGGAAGCTTGCTATTCAATGAGGCTGAGAAGCACGTTGATCTCAACGACGAGTTCACGCAGCTTCTCGGGATCATTTTCTCCGCTGACGTGTTCCCTCAAATCGCGTAAAGCTCTTGACACCGATTCTTGTCACATAGTCGCCTTAATGACGATGAATGAGGGATGCGAATGCGACAGCCTATTTCGACTGGAGGCGCGAAGCGAGATCACGTCGACCGAGAAAAAGCTACCTTCGTAATCAGAGTTCACTGTTCGGTAACGGGTGGGTGGGAGGGCACTTTGGTACGGACGTCAGGAAGCCATCTTGAAGTGATGACCTCTAGCAGTCACGAGATCGGTGAGTAGTTCCGGGGAAGACCGGTCGCCCACGGCGACACCAATCGCCTGAACAAGTGGCCGACGTACTTCACTGCAGTCAAAAAAGTGGCAGGGCACGCAGACTAAAGGGGTTTTGCGCCGCTGCCTTACCCTACCTTTCTCGAGATGGTGGGCTGGTTCGCTGGTTCGTCCGAGCGTGCAACTGATCGCGCTCCTTCCTTAAAATGAGGCAGCAGCCCTAACGCTACGCCGGGCTCTTCATGCGCAGAAATCGGTACAAGCCTGCCCCGGCTTGCTCTTACAGATGGTTCTTGGGGAAGATGTGATGAACATCGCACTTGTTCAATATCCAATCCGTCACTGCCACGAAGATTGAGAGCGCGGTTAGGAGGTGGTTCGTATTTGCTGAGGCCCTCCGCGACCTGAACGCGCATCCCACTTCTACAGAGATGGCCGGGGAAGGGGAACTGCCCCTTCCCCGGCGCCCGATCCTCAAATGCATATTCCGGGCCATGTGAATAAGGATTCCGGAGCGATGTGAATAAGGATTCCGGGAGGATGTGGATACCGATTCCGGGGATGTGAATAAAGATTCCGGGGATGTGAATAAACCGGGATCCGACTTTATTCACATCGCCGGAACGGCTATCCACATCGCGCTGGAATCCACCATTCACATCACCGGAATAGGCACCCAAAAACAAAACTTGGTCGTTTACACAAAAGTCTGGACGCACCTGACCTAGGCTGACTTCTTAGTCTGCGAGCAAAACTCGATGATCTTTCCGTTGTGCACCTTAGGAGCTGACTTCAACGGTTTCTGAATGTTCTTCGGTATGTAGAACTCAATCACTTTTGCCATGACAACCTCTTCGTATCTTATGAGCCTCTGTGATGGGGCTGCATTCAGCTTTCAGACTCCAATGGCCCTACCAAACCCATCCGCATTGACAACGCACGGAATCGCACAATCGGAGCTTGCGCAAGAGTGCTTTACAAATAGCGCATGATCTCATCCACATAGTTTCCCCCGAGGATCGTGCGAGGATAGGTTTGCGGGCGTCTTTCCAAATCCCTCAAGCGACGCGCACCTTTCATCAACATCGCCCAGGCCAGTGCTCTCATATCCGGATCTATAGAATTCGCAGCCCTTAGTTGCTCCTGCCAGCCTCTTGCCGTCCTTCGTCATAAAGTGTTCACCTGTACTTCCCCTTTCCTTTAGGCCATCCTCTCACAGCGGCTCGTGGCGCTAAACCTGGCCCGTTGAGCAAGGGAATCTGGGGGCGGGAAAAATATAGGCATACAGTAACTACCTCAAGAGCCAAGGCTACGACATGATCTGGGCTCCCATCGACTCCAGGTTTACCTCGATCTTCCACGATGTTCGCCAGGAGAGCACCTTCGTCCACCACGAGGACGGGTTTGATCTCCCCACCTCGGAAACACCGAGTCGGCTGACGATGTCTTTGAAGCAATGGCTGCCAGCCCGTTACCTGGCTTGGTTAGGTGGCCCGCGTCAACTCAACGAGCCGAGCACCGAGAAGGTGGCGTCACGTATTACAACAAATCACGAGGGGTTGATGAACCCTTGATCGTCACACACTCAACAGATCGCAAGTGGATCGTCGCCAGTTTCATACGTACTACCGGCAATGTCTGGCGCAATCCGGAACTCACATGCCAGCATGTCGAACCGCAGACCTCGGTGGCGCTGGGGCAGCAAGCGATATTGGAAGTGAAGATCCTGATCTTCCAAAGGTCTCTCGGCCAAGTCTTGTGTAACGCCATCGGTCAGCGCAGCTCCCTGAAATAGACACTGGAACCTCGAACAGGCTGCGAACATCGAACCAACTCGGGAACTTCGGCTCTCTCCCGCCCTGCAGCTCTTGACGGATGCGGGCACGGGCACATGCGTCAGCTCGGATTTCGCACATCGGTGCGCCGCGCGGGTCCGACCATTCTGGAGGTGTTGTTTGAATGCCTAAGTCAGGAGGATCGCCAACGAGGTTCGGCTCCTGCTCCATGACGAGCGAAGCGTAGCGGCCGGATAATCGTTCTACATCCTCCCTACAGGTGTTTTCCCTCCAGCCGGACTAGGCGTTTGCCTCAATCCGAACCGAGGAAATGTTCATTTGAATTTGCATGTACCTTCCCAATTGTTGGGGATTACTTTGTTCATCGCCAGCATCGTAGTTCCGAGCCTCCTCCGGTCTGGTATGGCCACGACCGAGGCTTTGGCCGGGGGTTCACTCCATACGATCAACACCGTCGGAGTTACGTTCTCGTACACGTACAAGAACGTGGGTTTTGCGATCCTGGGAGTGCTAGCCGGCGCGATAGGAGCTTTTGCCCTTGCGTCTCCCGTCACTACGCCCAAAAGCAGAACCTCCAAAGCAACCCACGCAACATGCGGTAGAGATGGCAGGGCAAGCCCGGGCGCGAGGCAAATCCAATTTCGATGAGATTCCGATTCTGAGAGTCTTTGACATTGAGAGCACATGGGAGAAAGAGATCTGGCTTCGCATACGAAGTCTATCGGTGGTGGCCCAAGCGAACCGAGTGCCAATCCTAGTCCAGTTATTCTTCCGAAGACTTACTTAAAGATGCTTTTCGGTGTCACGCACAACGCTTTGGTGCAGTAAGTTCGCATCGGAGCTACTTATCCTTGGTTGGTGCTGGTGGAAGGCGCTGGAACTGTTCCTGAGGTATTGATGCTCGGGGTAAATCCGTTGGTGCGCGACAATCTGCTCGTTTTGCTGACGGCGATGGGGTGTCACTGCGTCCTCGCTCCTGGCCTCAAAGAGGCGCTTGTGCTGCTTGAGAAGGCAAAACCCGACGCCGCTATCCTTGACCCACAGGCAGACGCTTTGCCCGACGGAATAGTAGCCGCTTTCCACAGAAAGTTCCCCAGCCTCGAGACCGCACAATTGTTCTCACCAGTGAAGAGACACCTCCAGAAGTCCTTAACGTGCTTGATGCATATTCGCTTCCCCGGGTTTCCCTGCATCGGCTTCTGCAAGAGCTATGGCCCTGCTTGGATTCGTTGCTCACTCGGAACATCGTGCCCCGGCAAGTCACAAGCAGCGTGCGACTTATCTTTGATAGCTTTCTCCAGCCGATGCGCGCCGGTGTTCGAAGTTCGCAGTCTATGGTCCACAGAGTCCTTTACCAATCCGAGGGTCTTATGGCTGATCTCTCGCTCGATCCGCAGACAGATTCGCAGCGCGTCACGCTCGTGGGCCAAGTTCTGAACCCTTCCAGACCGGGCTTCTCGGCGTTGCTAAGACGAATGAGTTCGGCGAGTTTCACTTTGACTTCGATTCTGAGCAAGGTGTGACGCTGGAGATAGGAGTCAGGGGAAATCACTGAGTACTCCTCGATGTGCCCGATGCGAGGGAGACCATCGCGGAGACCCCCACAAGAGTCGCAACTGGCGGGACAGCCGGAAACTGCGCAGCTCAGAAGACCTGCTTCGCAGGGGAAAAAGACAGAGAAAGGCGGTAAGCCGTGAAGTTCAGGGGGCTGTGTGTCCTTCTGTTACTCTGCGGAGGTCTGGCCTGCCCAAGCCGCTGCTGCCAACCTGGTTTATCGTCCGCTCGACCCGTAGTTCTCGAGGCGCTGCAGTAGTTTGCAATCTTCCCTTGTTGCCCAATCTGCAATGTGGTTGTGGGCTGGGAGATCCCCGGGAGATGCAAAATTGAGCAGAGTGGTTAGGTCAAGCGGACTGGCGATCAGATAGTGTTGCCCCGGGTAATCCACCGGGAATTGTCGATGCCGAAGTGGACCGCTTGTTCGACCTGATCGGCGGCCTGAGCCGCGTGATCACGCTGCCTGCCGCCCTTGCTGATTCAGCTCCAGTAACTTACTACTACTCAACAGTTTGGAACGGGTATGCGAATCAGCCCGCGGCACAAATAGTCCGAGTCTCGGCCGCTCAAATCCAGTTTTCAAGTCGCCGGCAGCGGGATCATCGCCGAACATCGATACCGGAATTGATTCTCATCATTCGGTGTTCGCGGGTATTCTTCTCCAAGGCTACGACTTCACCGCAACCAGCGGTGCGCCTCTGAGCTAAACGATTTGTCTCCGAAGGATTTTCCGTCGCCGCCTGGCGCGTTCCTTGGCCAGATCAATTGAGCCTCGGGGCCTTATCGTCCGAACTTGTAGGGAGTCCATGTGATGTAACCGAAGCCGAGCAGCAGCGAGATGGCGACCAGAAGGAGTGACCCGATGAACCACCAGCCAAGCTTCGGCCTTTGTTTCACCAGCCTCCGCTGCTCCCAGGATGAGTTGGCGAGGTGAATTTTCCTGAAAATCGTCTTTAGAATGAACAAGCCGCCGTAGCCATGCAGTGGCGACGACGGCTTGAACCGGGGGAGGGAACGGAACTGCAGTACGGCGCGGTTCACAAGCTGCGCTCGTGCTGGCAGCAAATAGAGCGCCATCCACAATCTGGATTGTCAGAGCCGTGGATCGGAGAAAGGAGCGAGAGTACCGATGAAACATCGCTTCTCAATAGACGGACGCTCACTTATGGGTCTGAGCGACTCACGATGTGTCTCGATGTAGGCCGCACCTTCCGTCGAACGCGATGCGCTAGTCACAACACCTTCGCCAAATACATGGCGTCTTCCGACGCCATCGACGCACCTTTCCCGGCATTCGGGCTTAGGGCATGCGCCGCATCACCAATCAAGACCACGCGGTCTTTGTGTGCCATTCAGTTGTCCGATCGGGCTACCATCGAGTCGATATACATTGATATACATATCGGGGGAAGTGGAAACCGACGGCACGTACATGGGCGTTGTAGACGCATTCGGTCATGGCTGTATCCTCCTTCTGCTTAAGTGACGGAGTGAACGTTTTTCATCGAGCTGGAAATTGCGGACCGATCTCTGACGGGCATGGATTCACGCTGCCTCGGCAAGAAGTTTCAGCGCATTACTGGTCTAGTAACACAGGATTCAGATGATCGTTGCGCTGCAGCAGTGCGAGGCCGCCTCAGCGCGACACCCCCAGCTGGCCGCTCTTGAGAGCATCGAAGCGGAGCGTGAGACCCGTTTCGTTCATTACGCAGTCGCAGGCTGAAAAGCGAATCAAAGTTATCTTGCTGGTTCTGGAGACAACAGGTGAATGCAGTTTTCTGTTTGCACAAACGAAACGTCCAGGACTTCGGTTGTCCCGAAGCTAGGACGCTCGTTGAACGGCCCTCCCCCATGGCAAAGACCGTTCAGCTGCACCTTACGCTTTGCGTGAAGACGGACGAATGGCTCGGACGTGCTCAAACCTGCACCACTGGAGTGCTAGGACCGCCCACACACCAGTGCCATTCTTTCACCGCCGAAATCGAACTACCGTTTGCACGCTTAGCGGTCCCCGAGAGGATGTTCTTGTGTTGCGGTGCGCGTCATTTCCACAGTGAACTTATAGATTCCGCCCATTTTGGTGAGAAGCGGCCATCGGGCACGCCTCAAGAGCAAAAACGGTCACTTTCCAAAAAGCCGCGTAGATTGGACTTTCTTACAGATTGTTGTGCAGAGCCGCTTTTTCCTAGTCCGCACCATGAGTACACTTAATGTAGCTATTCCGCTCTGCACCCTACGCCGACCCGCGTCGTCCCTGGATGACTCCTGCGGCGCGGGTGTTTTGCTGCTCCGAAGAGGTATCCTTGGGCAACCGATCAATTTTCGATAGACATTCCTCCGTCCAGGGGAGAGCGTACGTGCTGGGGGCTGCCATACTCCACTGCGAGTGCTAAGATGCACTGAAAGGTGGCAATGAGAGAAGAGAATTGAAAAGCGTCAACCACCTGCGCTGGGAGGAGGCTCCGGTGCCGAGGACACATCCAGGCTGCGATAGACACCCGAACTTGCAAATGATCCCATGCAGCCTCAAGAGGACAAATGGGCAATCTCTTGGCTACGTCTGTCCGGTTCCCGGTTGTGGTCGTCACCGCGACGATGAGGGGTACTTCGATGTGGTCGGAACCAGATGTTCCCTGGACGATAGCACCCCAAGAAACCCGCGAGACGTCGCAATCATGAAGGCAGTCCAGGAACGGCTGCGACCACCGATCCTACCGGACAAACAAAAGTAACGTTTGCTGAAACCTGTAGAATTCTCCCGTCCCTAACATCCTATGGTACATTCCTATCTCGATAGGAAAACTCCCCTTTTGCTTCTATGGCGACGAGGAGGCGACGGCGACGAATGGAGCCTTGGGAGGCGCAGAGATGGGTGGTTCTTTATAAAGCCGCGATGATAGAAGTGGATCTCAGCAAGCTGCCTGAACGAATAGCCAACGCGAAGTCGGCGATGACCGACCGAACCAAACACTTGTCCGCGTCCAATGACGGGCAGGCAGAGCTAGAGGCGATCGCGGACGCACTCAAAGGACTGAGAATTCTGCGAAAGGAAGCGGATTGAAGCACTTCACGCCACTGAAGTTTGGCCCGCATTGCAGGGGAGGTGCGCGTTTCTTCTCACGCCGCGGCTCGTTCTGTTCGCGACCCGACGTTGTTTCTTGTATTGCGGTCTGTCAGGTCGGTTTAGTACTGTCGAATCCCCACGCCGAAGCGAATCTTGATTGCCGATGACCATGAGTCGGTAACTGCGAGCAGTTCGGACATCGCTCGAATCCAATCCGGATTAGGAAGTTTGCGCCGAAGCCGTGGATGGACGAGAAGCGGTCCCAAGTTTGCGGAACTGCATCCGGACCTCGTCCTTCGGCTGATCCATAAAGTGTGTTCATCACGATAGGCACTGAGCGTAGCAGCTTGCGGATCTCCTGCGCCGCTCGCAGTCCATCCAAGCGTGGCATTGCGAAATCCATTACGATCAGGTCAGGGCACAGTTCCGCGGCTCTCGCGATTGCTTCTTTGCCATCGGTGGCGTCGCCACAAATCTCCCAACCAGGATTGGCCCCCAGCGATGCCCGAAGCCCTCGCAGCACCGATTCGTGGTCATCGGCAATTAGGATTCGCTTAGTCACAGACGGCCAACAAGGGAAACCCCACGTCGGGAGGTTGGGCAAGCCTAGGGACGGAACGCGAGCGTCCAACGCGGGGGACGAACGCTCTTGTATTTATTGGAGGCGAAGAGTACTTGGACTGTTTGCCGCGCTGAAATACAGGAATCATGCCGATTACGAGAGTTTTTCCGTACTTTTTGCCGCACGTTGAACGCGAGAGCAGTGCCAGCGGCCCGAGTGGCCCCGTTCGAGGACCGACCCTCACTACATCCCATGAACACCCAATTCGAGACCGCCAGCTGGTCGGTCCCGTTAGGCAGTCCACCGCCATTTCGCTCCCCCGCGAATCGCGAACGGACGCGTCAAGAGTTACGTCGCCTACACTCAGCCGCGATCGGTTCTTTCTTCCCATCCCAGTCCGCTCCAGCGCGTTTCTCGCGGCATGTTCGTGGCGAGCTCGAGTGCTCCTTCCAACAAGAGAGTAGGTACACCGCCGGCGCAAGGGTGTCAGTGGCGCTGTGTACCTGCGCCTCCTCACTACGCCAACGATCTGATAGGGCTGTCATCGAGTAAGACTGTCTGATACAGCAGCAGACTACCTTTGGGGCGGGAGAGTCTCTTAAAGAGTACGCCGACTGGGGTGTTTGCCTAATGCGCAATCGGGAATTCTTGCGCTGCAAAGCAAGCATAATCCCAACTAACCCCCAGCCTAATGTGTCTGTGTCAAAACAGACAAGTATCTGACATCCGACCACGGATTTGGGTGCTGGGCTGAATTGATTTGAGAGAGAGCCACCCACTCACGGATTTCCAACGCAACACAAAAGCGCACCTGAAACACCTGAAGAAGGCCGGCAAGCCTCAGGGCTGACCGTCAACGGCCCGACCGATTGCTGCGGCATACCGTCGCGCGCGCGTCGGCCATCTCAGCTTTAACTGGAGGAGAGGAAAACGTACAAATGAACGCAAAGAAAAACTCGACGATCGCGATCTATCTAATGGCGATTTTGGGTTTGGGCCCTGTTGCCAGTTTTGCGCAGGCCAGTACCACGTTCAGTGGTCAAGCCGTGGCTCTGCGGGCAAGTGCGGTGGGGCTTAGGCTCGCGCTGTCCGATACTGGACCGCTTCCTGCAAGCGGCGGGAATCTGAAGACGTCTCTGGCCAGTGTCAACGTTCTGGGTTTGGTCTCGGCTGACGTGCTCAGCAGCGCCACGTCTGGCAGTGGCACCAGCAGTCAGTCGCAATCGTCGGTCCAAAACCTGAGCCTGTTGGGTGGTCTGGTTGCCGCCGATCTCGTGAAATCGAACTCGAGCGCCACCTGCAATGGACAGGCCGCCGTCACCGGGAATTCCGAGCTCGTCGGCCTGGTCGTCGCGGGCCAACCGGTCCTGGTCGCCAACCCGAACGTCGCCATCTCGTTGCCAGGTGGCATCAGCATCATCGTCAACGAGCAGACGAGTTCGCCGAGCGGAAATACCGGAGCGATGACGGTCAATGCGCTGCACCTCACGGGACCAAGCATCGACATCATTGTCGCCTCCGCCCATTCCGATATCACGTGCGCGTGACGACCCTCGTCTCGGCACGGTCTTATTATAAGACCGTGCCTTACACCTGTCGGAGGGCTGCTCATGATAAGTGAAGGGACCGGTCTTGATCCCTCGACGAACTCGGGATGCTCTGTGCCCGTCGAAGGGGAGGCCGTGCCTCGTCTCACGGCACGGTCTCAAGACCGTGCCCTACATCTCATTCGGACTTGCTCACCAGGATCTGACGGTCAATGGGTTTCGGCCCGCTTCCCGGGGCGTCGGCTATCGCCTCGTATCATTGTGCCGGCATTCACCCGGCGGAACCGTTCGATCACGTGCATCTTCGCCCTCGGACCACTTCTGCCGCCGAGTCTGCAGGCGTTGCTACGATAGCGAGCATTTATCAACACGATCGGCATGACATGGGGAGTTGCCGGGCGGCGAGTCAGCCGCGTCGATCCAACGCAATGAAAGGGGGGCATAAAAGTGCCCATGCCTTCCAGCAATGTTACCCGTCGAGAACTATTGAGAATGGGCGCTGTTACAGCGGCAGCAGAGGTCGCGGCCGTGCTTCTGCCTGGATGCGGTACTGGACGTGCTTCCCCCGTTCCCGCTCCACTGGTTTGCTCCAAACTGACGGACGTCGAGTATGTCGTCATCTTCATTCAGGAAAATCGTTCGTTTGACCATTATTTGGGGAGCTACCACGGCGTGCGTGGATTTTCCGAACAGAGTCCGGCATTCCAGCAACCCGACCCCGCGAACACCACCAACCCGCCGGCCGGCGTATTGCTGCCATTCCATCTCGACACTTCCAAGACGAACGCAGCATGTACCCACGACATCACGCACGACTGGGTGCCCCAGCACCAGAGCTGGGACAACGGTGCTATGGATGGCTTTGTCACCTCTCGCCTCCCGATCAATACCAATGATGCCGTCCTCACCATGGGCTACTATACTCGCGCAGACCTTCCTTTTTACTATGCCGTATCTGACGCCTTCACCCTATGTGACAACTATTTCTCCTCGGTGATCGGCCCCACGGATCCGAACCGCCTCTACACCATGGCCGCTTCCGTAGACCCCGCTGGGCGGAACGGCGGACCGCTACTACAAACGCTGGTCGCAAATCGGTCGTCGTTCTACGGCAAACTCACCTATACAACGATGCCCGAACAGCTTCAGGCTCGCGGGATTTCGTGGAAGGTTTACT
>WNFS01000032.1_pt1 | contig 88300 bp, 93 predicted proteins | sample 5400141 | NCBI WGS metagenome assembly WNFS01 (sample SAMN13153358, study PRJNA577476) | soil metagenome | isolation source: 60 cm saprolite under Madrone tree | place: USA:California | collected 2016-06-14 | reverse complement strand
GGCGATGCACGCGCAGATTGGAAGTAGCAAAAACCAAATGTCCACTTTCGACATAGATTGCTACCTTGGCCCGTTCGCGTTCGAGGCGCAAAGCGCCTGTCAGCCCTGTTGCCGTGATCTCGCGAATTAGCTCAGCTAAAGGATGTTCGGCTAGTGTGCCTTCCATGAATCAAAAGAAACGCGGTGGCGTTTCGGCTCTAAATCATAGCGCACGGAAGGAGAGTGGCGAAAGTGCTCGTCGAAACGGGTAGTGTCCGAATTCAGTTTTTCTCTGCGCGGTCTCTGCGACCTCGGCGTCTCTGCGGTGAATTAATGGTTTCAAATACACTCACCGCGGAGACGCCGAGAACGCAGAGGGGGCGCAGAGAATTTCAAATTAGGACACTACCTCGAAACGATTACGCTTTTGGATGGGCCTTGTCGTACACCTCGATCAACTTTTCCATCGAAACGTGGGTGTAGATTTGGGTAGTGGAAAGTCGCGCATGACCCAGCAGTTCCTGAATGTCGCGCAAGTCGGCGCCGCTGTCCAGCAGATGCGTGGCGAACGAATGGCGCAGCGCGTGTGGACTGATGTCATGTATGCCCGCGCAGAGGCGAATGTACTTTTCCACCAGACGTCCGACTGAACGGGTCGTCATGCGGGTGCCCTGGTAATTCAAAATCAGAGGTTGAGCGTCGCGCCTGGCCGCGGGCGCGTGCATCAGGAAACTCTGGCGCACGTCGAGGTAATCCTTCAGGGCCCGCGCGGCTGGATCGCCAAAGGGCACAATACGCTCTTTGCGGCGTTTGCCGAACACGCGCAGCAATTTGCTCTTGAAGTCGATGTCGCGGAGATTGAGCTGGACCAGTTCGGAAACGCGCATGCCGGTGGCATAGAGCAGTTCGAGAATGGCCCGGTCGCGCTTTCCGAAATCGGTTTCAATGTCCGGAGTTTCAATGAACCGGACGGCGTCTTCGATGGAAAGATGGACCGGGAGCTTCTTTTCCTTGCGCGGAGTCGCGACTAATTTTGCCGGATTCAATTCGACGACGCCTTCGCGCACCAGGAACTGAAAGAACGTGCGCAGTGCCGCGAGCTTTCTGGCTATCGACGTCTTCTTCTTTTTGTCAGTGTGAAGAGTAGCCAGCCATTCGCGAATCGTCAGATGATCGACTTGTCCGATGTCCGGTTCCTTTCGCTTTCCATTGTTTGGATTTGCGGGCGCCAGATAATTGAAGAACTGGAGAAGGTCACTCTCGTAATTGCGCAGAGTGTGCGCGCTCACGTTGCGCTCGTAGCGCAGATGGTCGAGGAATTGAGTGAGTAGGTGATCGATCAAAGCAAGTAAACCCAAAGTGGTTAATACAGGTCTTCGCTCTTTTCGTCAATTCCCAAGCCTGAAATGCTCAGCAGATAGATACAAGCACCGCGATACGGTCCTGATGTGGGACTCCATACATCGGTCAAGTGGTAGCGACCCAGCCTTGTCCCCTCGATGATCCATTCAGCGCCATCCTCACCTTGATACTCCGGGTTCTGTAGCGGAAGGTTCCAAAAGCAAGACTCGTCGAGTGAACGCGTAAAAGTAACCCACTCTTCTGAGCTGAGTTCACGGGCCTTTCTCGCTAGCTCCTTGCCAGGCTCGTAGCCTCCGGCACCGCGTAGTTCTACAGCATTTAGAAAATACTTATCACCGGTTCGCCAAACTCTTACTGCTATTGGATGGTGGAAGCTGCGCAGCCAGAGAAAACGGTAGACCTCGTCCAGAGAGTCATTAGAGGAAAGAAGGGAGGGCTCGTTCATAGCCCGCAAGAGCCTTGAAAACCATTTTACTAAGGATGGCGGAACGTCCTGAGGAAAATACTGATCGTTAACACGAAGCCGGCTTATATCGCTGGAACGACCAGGAAAGCACGACGGATTAGCGGGCATCGTGATTGGCTCAGTCAGAGAGGGCTTAAGCTCTGAAGCTCTCTGATGGGACCATCGCTTGAATTGCCATAGTCCGCCGATCGCAACGAACGCCGTCAGCGCGAGCAGCGAAATAGCTCTCTTCACAACCGATGTCATGATGTTTGGAGTTGCCGTGAAGTTAGACGCCTGCTTGCGGAGAATGTTCCGGCCAGCTTAAACCCGGTCGCGATTCTTAACCACAAATCCTTTGCGCGCGCGCACTCGCGCGTTGGGTCTGGTCTTTACTTTGATCGCAATGAGGTGATATTTGCCGTCACGCTTATCCTGAGCCGGGTAGTAACTTAGGATGTATTGCTGCGCCAGGTCAGCGGAGATTTGAGCAAACGCATTATCAAGATCGTCAGCTGATTTGGGGATATATACAGCGCCGCCGGTCTGCGCCGAGAATTCCTGCATACGGCGTTCGGCGGCCAGCGCGCGCACGTTCGCATTCGCATAAAGCCCGGTCTGCACCACGTAAATCTGGCAATCGTCCGTGAGCGCGCGCTGCATTGTCGTATCAAAATCCGCTCGACTGGTGGTGTCTACTCCGTCAGAGACGATCACGATTACGCGCCGGCCCGGGTAAGGGTGCAGATAGTCTCCGGCCTGAATGATCCCATCGAAGAGAGAAGTTGCCCCTTCGGGCTTTCCGAAACTGTCTATCGTTAGTTCCAGCCGTCGCGCGTCATTCGTCAAAGGAGCAGCCAGAGTGACATCGGTCGAGACGGAAAACACCGCCGCCTGATCCACTGGCCGCAACACGTTGCGAAAGAATTTGATCGCGGCGCGTTTTTCAAAGTCACGCGATTCGCTAAGACTGCCGCTGTTATCAAAAAGCATGGCCATGCGGACAGGGGTCTCGGTGCGGCTGAGATCGCTGATCGTGTTTGGCTGACCGTCCACCTGGAGTTCAAAGTCCTCAAGCTTCAGATTTGTTACGGCTATCCCGCGGCTATCCACGACGGTCGCGGGCACTGCCACGAGATTTGAAGTAACGCGCACGACGTCCTCGGCGTCATTCGCATCTTTCTGGGTTGCATCAGGCTTTGTTGAAGCCTCTGCCGTTTTTTGTGGGCTCGCTGTCTTCGATGCCTGACGCGAGCGCGTATTGCTGTTTGGTGAAGGGCTGGTTGTGGGCGGCTTCTGCCGGCCTGATTGCGAGTGGGTTACTAACAGGGAAGCGGCGATCAAAAAAGAAAGGACCATCACTGGGATGGCAATCAAACCTGAGCGCAGATTGTGAGTACCGTCACAGTAGTGACTTGGTTTGTCCTTTGGGCAAGACCACGAATATCGTTCGCGCAAATTCATCGTGTTGCCGCTGCCAGTACTGGTTCCCGTTCTTTCCATGCCGTCTGCAGCCACTGGTCCCACTCTTCCAAAGCCAACTTAACCTGGAGCAGATGGCGGTCACGCTTGCGGCGCACGGTCCGTGTCAGGTCGGTGCTGAGCGGCTCAAGCAGCGCGAAAGTAATATTGACCGGCTGATAATTCTTCGTCTCAACGCCCGAAACGTATCGCGCCAGAGCGCCAATCGCACTACGCTGCGGCGCCAGCAAAAGTTCTTTGCCCAGCAGCAGCCGCGCCGCATTGTTGCCGGCCAGCCAGCCCATTGCCACCGACTCGACGTATCCTTCGACGCCCGTAATTTGACCGGCGAAGAAAAGGTTTGAGGCGGAACGCATCTGCATGGTTGCCGCGAGGACGCATGGCGCGTTGATATAGGTGTTTCGATGAATCTGTCCGAACTGCAGAAACTCTGCCTGTTCGAGACCCGGAATCAGGCGTAGTACGCGCGCTTGCTCGCCATAACGCAGGTGGTTCTGAAAACCGACCATACTGTATGCGTCAGCCATCAGATTTTCCTGTCTCAGTTGCACGGCGGCATATGGCTCGCGGCCAGTCCGCGGATCGACGAGGCCGACTGGCTTCATCGGCCCGTATCGCAAGGTGTCGACGCCGCGACGCGCCAACTCCTCGATAGGCAGACAGGATTCGAACCAGCGGGTTTCCTCGAAGCGCTGCAAGGGGACGCTGTTGGCTTCAACCAAAGCTGTGTAGAACTGTGCGTATTGCTCCGGATCGAACGGGCAATTGAGATAATCATCGCCTCCCTTGTCATAACGCGCCGCGAGAAACGCAATCGATCGATTGATCGAGTCAGCAGCGATAATGGGCGCGATGGCGTCGTAGAAATAAAGCTGTTCGTCGCCGGTTAGCTTCATAATCTCCGTCGTCAAGGCATCGGAAGTTAGCGGGCCGGTGGCGATGATGTTGATGGAATCAGGCGGAATAGCCGTAACCTCTTCGCGCACGATTTCAATCTGCGGATCCGATTCGATGCGCTGAGTAATGTATTCGGCAAACTGTTGTCGATCGACTGCCAGTGCGGATCCGGCCGGTACGCGGGTCGCCGCGGCCGCCTCCATGACCAGCGATTGCCCGCGCCGCAGTTCTTCCTTGAGCAGGTGAGAAGCAGAGCCCTGCTCGTCCGATTTCAATGAGTTCGAACAGACGATTTCCGCGAGCCGATCGGTGCGGTGAGCGGGCGTCTGCTTAACTGGCCGCATTTCGTGCAGACGCACGCGAGCACCCGCGCGGGCTGCCTGCCAGGCAGCTTCAACGCCCGCTAATCCGCCGCCGATAACGATGACTTCGTCCATATCATAGGAGCGCAGGCATCCATGCCTGCGATTCGCCGGCATGACTCGCCGGTCGTGACCCGCCCGCTCACCGCGGCGGTTCTAATACAACTAACGCCGCTTCTTTCGTCGCAGAACTTTTGCGTGCGCTTGCTTCGTAATCTCGGCGATTCGTTCAGCTTTAGTTAGGGCTGTGCCCGCTCCCTGTTCCGGTTGGTTGTCGTGATGCTCCTGCATCTCTCCCTGTTGCTTATGAAAATCGAATTCGTTCACTCGGGTCGACCCGACTCTGAATGTTTCGATGTTGCGTGTTTGACCTTTCATTCTTTCCCTTTTCCTTTCTCGCCGAATGGCCACTGGGCTAAAGCCGCGGTGCTAATAAGAAGTAAAGCGCGCTCAAACCTCACCATTACTCAAAACCAGATGATGCATTCCACTTTTCAAACCTGCTTGACAGCGCAAACAACGCGTTCGTATAGTTCAGGAACCAAATTTAGCCGGCTTAGCTCAGTTGGTAGAGCGTGCGATTCGTAATCGCAAGGTCATCGGTTCAACTCCGATAGCCGGCTCCAGATAATCTATACTCCGACTATCGCTGATCGCAAAGATGAAGGTGGCTCCGGGCTGCCTTTATTAATTTCCTATGCCTATTTTTTATTGTTCCGGGCCAGTGACAAACTGGGAAAAGTGTCAGGCTGCCGCCGGCTCTGTGTGTTAGCGCACAGACGCAAATCAATAGCTGGTTTAACTTCTCGTCGCCACCCCAAATCAGTTCCAAGATAGTTCGAAGGAGGTGAGGCCCTGCCTTACCCTCCGCCATCTTCTCCGCCCGCCCCGCCGTGTCTAATCATCGATCCCTATGGAGGTTTCCTTATGTCTCAGTATTCACCATCTTTCGAGGCGCCCAACTCTGCATTGCGACGCAGATCCTTTCGGCAAATGGATACCGATAACCCTGTCGTGCTAATGGTGGAAGATCATGCACACACTCGATCAGAGTTAACTCAGATCCTGGAACTGAACGGGTACCGGGTAATCGAAACGGACAACGGACTGGACGCGGTCAAGCGCGCCCTATATGTCCATCCGGATCTGCTGCTGGTGGATCTCAATGTGCCACTGCTCTATGAAATGATGGCCGCTCGTCAGATCGTCAAGAACGCTCGCCTGGGAAGCGTGCCGGTCGTCATCGCCACCCATGAAGACGCACTGGATCCGGCCGCCATCATGGAGTTAGGCGTTCGCAGCAACGAGTACTTGACCAGACTCTCTGACTATCAGCAGTTGGAATGCTTACTCGACTATCTGCTGGCCGTAGCGCCTCAAGCAGCTTGATCCCCACGGTTTTGGCAATTCACGTTTTCGATCACAGCCGAACTATCGCGCTGTCCGATCATTCACGACTGCGCTGACTAATCGAGCATCCTCGCAGCATGACGATGTCTGTGCACTCCATATTCTCAGAATGATCTACGAGGCGGTGTATTCATCTGCGAATATTCAATTTCTTCTCAGGCGCCGTTGAAACAATACTCGGACGCTGCGCGTATGCAGTCCGATCGACCATCTGTGATTGAGTGCATTACAGCTCGCCAGGACTGCGCGGGTATTCGAGCCTCGTTCAGAAATAAATTTTGTAGGAGCGAAACAAATGTCCACCACCAGGAGAACCTTTCTAAAGCTTTCTGCCATCGCCGGTGGAGGCGTCGGCCTAGGTCTAATACCCGGAGCCAAAGCTTTCTCAGAGGCGATCAATGCGACATCCGGATCAGTCGGCAAGGCGCCAAAGCCATTACGAATATTGATCCTCGGTGGTACTGGTTTCACCGGCCCGCATCAGGTTCGTTATGCGCTTAGCCGCGGACACAAAGTGACGGTGTTCAATCGCGGCAAGACGCATCCGGGCGAATTACCAAAGGAAGCCGAACAGCTAATCGGCGATCGTAATGGTCAATTGGACGCGCTCAGGGGCAGGACCTGGGACGTGGCGATCGATATCCCCACCAGCATTCCGGTCTGGGTGCGCGATGCGGCCCAGGTCTTGAAAGGAAACGTAGATCGTTACGTTTTCATATCCACTATTTCGGTGTATTCGGATAACAGCAAGCCTGGCATGGATGAGACGGGACCGTTGGCCAAATACGAAGGCGCGGACGCCATGAAAGAGACGCAGGCAACTTTGAAGGCCTCCAATTACCGTCTCTACGGCCCGCTCAAAGTGCTCTCTGAAGCGGAAGCTGAAAAGTGGTTTCCCGGAAAGGCGCTCATCGTCCGGCCAGGATTAATTGTCGGACCTGGCGATGAGTCCGATCGCTTTACCTATTGGCCCGTGCGTCTGGATCGCGGCGGCGAAGTTCTAACACCCGGGAATCCTACTGATCCCGTTCAGTTCATTGATGCCCGTGATGTCGCTGAATGGACGATTCGCATGGTCGAGCAAGGCGGCACGGGAATCTTCAACGCGACCGGTCCCAAATCGACACTCACGATCGCGGAAATGCTCGACGGCATTAAGAAGGTGACGAAGAACGATGTTCGGTTCACCTGGGTAGATGCGGATTTCTTAGCTGCTCAAAAAGTCTCGCCATGGTCGGACATGCCTGTCTGGGTTCCGCCAAGAGGCGACTCAGCCGGGTTCTCCAGGATCAACATCAGCAAAGCGCTGAGTAAGGGTCTGACGTTCCGATCCGTTCCCGACACTACGCAAGCGACACTAGAATGGTTTAGAAAGCAGCCGGCCGATAGGCAAGCGAACTTACGTGCGGGGATCAAGCCGGAGCGCGAATTGGAAGTACTTGCGGCGTGGCACGCCAGCAAGAAATAGGCGGAATTGGGTGCGCACCAGCCGAGCTGCCTTTAGATACAGCTTCCTTAAGAGGATATTGTGGCGCAGATTCTCCTCCGGTCTCATTAGCACCGTGGCTTTAGCCCGATGAACTTGAGTACGCAACACAATCTGAAACCGTTCTAAACGGTTTCCCTTCCTAACCTGAATTATGATCACCGGGCTAAAGCCACGGTGCTAATGAGAAGAGCCAACGAGATCCACACTGCCACTATGTTCCGGAGGAGCATTTCTTGAACGACGAGAGCGACCCGGGAAGAAACCAACCGAACGCCCTCCTGCGGCTCCTACAAAAAGCCGTGGATGTGAAAGCCGAAGAGGTCCGAGCGCTCGGGCTCGGCTTCACTTATTACTTCCTCATTCTGTCGGCTTATTACGTCATTCGTCCCATCCGTGATGATTTTGGCGCTGCCGGTGGGATCGAGAATCTGCCCTGGATGTTCACCGGCACGCTGTTCACGATGTTAATTGCGAACGCTCTGTTCGCTGCTCTGGTAGCAAAGTTTTCGCGCCGGCGTTTCATCCCCATCGCTTATCGATTCTTTATTGCCAACCTCCTGATATTCCTCGTGCTCCTGATGACGATTTCAAAAGCTAATCAGGTTTGGGTCGGGCGCGCCTTTTTTATTTGGACGAGTGTCTTCAATCTCTTTGTGATCTCGGTGTTCTGGGCCTTCATGGTTGATGTTTTCAGCACTGACCAGGGGAAGCGCCTGTTCGGCTTTATCAGTGTCGGTGGAACGCTGGGTGCGATCGTCGGAGCAGCAATCACGGCCAGTCTGGTTCGTAAAATTGGCACCGTCAATCTACTTCTTGCTTCAGCGGCTTTGCTCGAGCTGAGCGCTCAATGCGTTCGCATCTTCCCGAAGACAGTTGCTGAGTTGGGCGTCTCGATCAAAACGAAAGACATTGCAGAGGCGCCGGTTGGTGGAGGGATTTGGTCCGGCATTGTGCATAACGTCAGGTCACCGTATCTGCTGGGCATCAGCACTTACATGCTTCTTTATGCGCTCACCTCGACGCTGCTGTATTTTCAACAAGTCGGGATTGCGGCGAGCGCCTATCCCGATCGCTCGGCGCGAACGGCGTTCTTTGCTCAAATCGATTTGCTGGTCAACGTTCTGACCGTGCTGGTGCAGGCGTTTCTCACTGGTCGACTTCTTAAGTGGTTCGGGGTCGGAGTTACGCTGGCAATCCTGCCCGCCTTAAGCGTCGTGGGATTTACCACGATGGGTGTAGTGCCGACGCTGGCGCTGTTGGTGATCTTTCTGACTCTGCGCCGGGCGGGGAATTTCGCAATTGCCCGGCCGGCTCGCGAAACTCTCTTCACGGTCGTAAGCCGCGAGGACAAATATAAGGCTAAGAATTTTATTGATACCGTTGTCTATCGTACGGGGGATCAAATCGGAGCATGGTCATCCGGGGCATTGACCTGGTCAGGATTGGGTCTAACTGGAGTTTCGTTTGTAGCGGCGCCGATAGCTGCAGTTTGGCTCGTAGTCAGTCTTTGGCTGGGAAGAAGACAAGGCGAGATGGCCCGCGAGGCGCAACGTTCGCGGAGCGGCGCGGCCGCCTGAATGTGCGGAACGCTACCTTCGCTCCGTCAGGAGAGAGATGTTTATACCCCACGAAACCTGATATAGCGCGGTATGCTTTGAAGCGATCGAGGTCTCGAGTGTCAACCAACCGTAGAAAGTTTCTCAAACTGGCAGCCCTGGCAGCTGGAAGTCTGGGCATTGGTCCAATAGCTCATTCATATAATTTCCTGGCAAGCGCTATCGGTCAGGCAGTCAGGCCCCTACGCCTTTTAATCCTGGGCGGAACGGGCTTTACCGGGCCCTTTCAGGTTCGTTACGCGCTCAGCCGCGGACACAAAGTCACGGTCTTCAATCGCGGCAAGACGCATCCGGGCGAGCTTCCCAAAGAGGCCGAACAGTTAATAGGCGATCGCAATGGCCAGCTCGATGCGCTCAAAGGGCGCCAGTGGGATGTGGTCATAGATATTCCTACGACTCTTCCCTTGTGGGTGCGTGATGTGGCGAGCATTCTGAAGGGAAACGTCGATCGCTATGTCTTCATCTCGACTACTTCAGTCTATGCCGACAACAAGCCCGGATTGGACGAGAACGGGCCGCTGGCAAAGTACGAGGGGGCTGATGCAATGAAAGAGACGCAGGCGACGATGCGGGCTTCGCCTGTACCCCTCTACGCATCACTCAAAGTCCTTTCAGAAAGAGAAGCCGAGAAATGGTTTCCTGGAAAAACGTTGATCATTCGTCCCGGATTGATCGTTGGGCCAGGCGACGAGTCCGATCGCTTTACCTACTGGCCTGTGCGGATTGATCGCGGCGGCGAAATCCTGGCGCCCGGCGATCCCGACACTGATACAGTTCAGTTCATCGACGCACGCGACCTCGCCGAATGGACAATTCGAATGGCCGAGCAGGGCGCCATCGGAATCTTCAACGCCACCGGTCCTGACTCAAAGCTGTCCATGGGAAAAATGCTCCGCGAGATTAAGAAGGTGACAAAAGCCGAGTCGCGGTTCACCTGGGTTGACACGGACTTTCTGCTCGCTCACGGCGTCAGTCCATGGAATGACATGCCCGTATGGGTCGCCCCGCACGGACCCGAACAAGGCTTCAAGGCGATCAACATCAAACGGGCGGTGAAGAATGGCCTGACGTTTCGGCCCATTCCCGACACCGCGAGCGCAACGCTCGAATGGTTTAGGAAGCAGCCCACCGAAAGGCAGGCGCGTTTAAGATCAGGAATTAGTCCGGCGCGTGAGACGGAAGTTCTTAAAGCATGGCATGCTTACAAGACATAGGCTGGGCAGAGTCGCCACCGTGCTGAAGCTCGAAGCGAAGAGCGCTCATTCACTTTCATATCCATGTGCCTTCGCCGGCCAGGCAAGAATGAACAGCAGTGTCCCGATCCCCGCGGCGATAATTAATCCTTCAAAGCCTACTTTCCAGTCATAGCGCTGCACCAGCGCACCTAGTCCCCAACCGGAAAGCACCGTGCTCGCATAGCCGAAGATGCTCGTCAATCCGATGGCGGTGGCGGCTGCTCGCTTGGTCGCCAGGTTCGCCGCCGCGACCGCCAGCAGACATTGCGGGCCATAAACGAAGAAGCCCGCGGCGCCCAGCAACGCCGTGGTCAGCAGTTCGGAGTGTACGGGCAGTTTCCAGAATGCGAACAGCGCGACGCCCGCCATCGCCATGTAAACGACGCAAACTCGCACGGCCCGCCCGCCCAGGTACCGGTCCGTAATCCAGCCGCCGGAGATCGCGCCCAGCGCTCCACTGAACTCGAACGCGAGGATCATCCACCCTGCATGAGTGATCTTTACCTGCTTCGTGTCCAGCAAGATCGTCGGCCCCCAATTAAATACCGCATAGCGGATGGTATAAACGAAGAAGTTCGCCAGCGAAACGATCCAGATGTACTTGTTGCGGAAGACACGATCGATAACGAAGCGTCTGAACTCAGCCCGCGATTCCTCCTGCTGTGAATGACTTTCCGTTCCGGCAACTTCCGGCAAGCCGACAGACGGCGGCGTGTCGGGGAGAGTAAACCAGATGAAGATAACGATGACGAAAGCGATCGCGGCCGGAACGAAAAACGCGAGCCGCCAACTAATCACCACCAGATAGCCGCAAAGAGCGACGATCAATCCGCCGCCAATCTGATGCGAGATATTCCAGATCGACATGCGGCTGGCCAATTGCTTTGGTGAAAACCAATTTGTCAGTAGACGCGCGCACGGCGGAAAGCCCATGCCCTGAAACCAGCCGTTGGCCATCCAGATCAATCCCAGCGTTACCACAGCGGAATTTAAACCGAACAGCACGTTCATCAGCGCCGAGGCGCCCAAGCCAAACGCCATGAAGGCCCTGGCGTTCGCTCGATCTCCCAGAAAGCCGTTGGCGAACTTTGATACTCCGTACATCGACCCATGGAGGGTGAGAAACAAACCGAGTTGCTGTTTATGAATGCCGAGATCGCGTTCCATCAACGGCATCGCAATGGGAATATTCGCGCGCACAAAATAGAAAGTTGCATAACCGATGATGGAACTTAGCAGGACGCGCTTTTGCCAGAAGCGATATTGTTTCGAGATCTCACCCGGGTCGGTAGATTGAATGGGTAGAGCGGGCGCGGGACGGAAGATGCTAGATAAGCCACCGGCTGGTGGTGGAGAGATGGTTGAGTCGTCGCTCCTTCGATCCTCTTGATCGGCCAAGTTCGTCTGCCTCCGGAAAGTGTTGGGAGTTTATCCCCGGTGTCACTCCAGGCAAAGCGGCCGAGAGGGCTTTAGCCAGGTTGGAATCGCTCAACCCGTTGCTGGGAGCGCGGACAGCTCATCCGCACTGAGCGCGAAGCGCGAACGCTCGCGCCTAACTCGTGGTTACCGCAGATGTGAGCGTGCTGCGCACGCACCGCGGACGAGACATCCGCGCTCCCAGGAAGAAACGTTCGCTCCGCCTTAAAGTAGCGCTGTATTCCGCTCCGCTCCGAGTTGTCTTGATTAATCTTTCGTGGAAACTGAGAATGCTTCTCCGTATGAAACTCAGCGCCGCACAAATCGCCGCCTATGATAGCGACGGCTTTCTGGTACTCGAAGACTTTGTTGACGGAACCTCGTGTGACCGTCTCCGCGCGCGCGCCGCGGCACTCGTCCGCGATTTTGATCCCGAGGGGCTAGTGTCGATCTTTTCGACCCATGAGCAAACGCGCACCAGTGACGAATATTTTCTAGGGTCAGGGGACCAGATTCGGTTCTTCTTCGAAGAGAACGCGTTTCATCCCGACGGCACGCTCCGCCAAAGCAAGGAGCAATCGATTAACAAAATCGGGCACGCCCTTCATGATCTGGATTTGGTTTTTGATAAGTTTTCGCGTACGCCAGAAATCGAACAACTCGTTTCCGATCTTGGCATCGACGATCCTTTGCTGCTCCAGTCAATGTACATCTTCAAGCAGCCGCGCATCGGCGGAGAAGTCACCTGTCATCACGACGCGACCTTTCTCTACACCGAGCCTTTGCGTCTGGTCGGACTTTGGTTCGCGTTGGAAGACGCGACGATCGAGAACGGATGCCTTTGGGCGATTTCAGGCGGACACAAACTGGGATTGAAATCACGCTTCGTGCGCGCCGAAGGCGGCGGCACTCGCTTAGAGGTATTCGACGACGCGCCCTGGCCGGATGAGAAATTACAGCCCCTGGAAGTTAAGAAGGGAACTGTGATTGTTCTCGATGCGCTCCTTCCACACCTCAGCCGCGAAAACCGATCATCAAGATCAAGACAGGCGTACACGCTGCATGTCATCGATGCTTCGGCGCACTATCCAGCGAACAATTGGTTGCAGAGATTGGCAGACATGCCGTTGTCGGGATTTTGATGGTATCCAATTGGCTATGACACGTAGGGCTGAGGCGGGCAAACTTCATAATTATGCTCGGCTTCCCTTTACAACAGTGTCTTCGCGCGGTCTTGCGCCTGCAGCCATTCTCTAATAGCATTCAGAGAGATTCGGAGCTGCACGTATGGGAAATGGCGCCCACCTTTACTTTCACTCTCCATGTTTCGACGGGATTGTCTCTTGCGTGCTCGCCTGGGATTTTTTGGAATCCTCCCAGGGTTGGTCGGTCGAAGAGATCCACTCGGTAAACTACGAATCAAAGACGAGCTGGCTCTCAACGAGCCTGAACCCCAAAAGCGCGGTTGTAGATTTTCTTTATCATCCGGACGCGCAGTTCTGGGCCGACCACCACGTCACTACCTTTCTGACGGAGGAGGCCAAACGAGACTTCGAAAGGAGAATGAGCCGTTGGTTAGTTTACGACGAGCGGAGCGGATCTTGCGCATTATTGCTTTGGAAACACTTTGCCAATTCCTTTGGCTATCGGAATCACCGTTATGAGAGGCTGGTCGAGTGGGCAGATCGGATTGACTCGGCACGATACGCGTCGGTGCAAGAGGCCATCTTCGGTACTCAACCGGCACTCCGCATAAACTTAAGTCTTGCCGGAAGAGATGGCGATGCGTACTACCGCAACCTCGTCAAGCTGCTTAAATATGAAACGCTGGACGATGTAGCAGCGCTCCCGGAAGTGAACCTGAGGTCGGAATATGCGGAGTCGATGATTCGGGTTGGCATGGATCGTTTTGCTAAAGGAAGCAGACTCGAACACGATGGGATCGCGGTATTCGATGTCGACTCGGCCGACGCGATCATAAGTCGCTATGCGCCTTACTATCTCTACCCACAGGCGCGCTATTCGGTTGGCATTGTAAGGTCGCCTAGCGGGACGTCGATCAGGGCCATGAGAAACCCTTGGCGAGAATTCCCAAGCGTTCCTCTGGGTAAGATTTTCAGAAGATTCGGCGGTGGAGGTCACCAGCGGGTGGCCGCTCTCGTACTCACCAATGATAGCGTAGAGGAAGGGAGTCTTAAGCTAGACCAAATCATATCCGAAATTCGCAGGGAGGTTGAGCCGAGCCGCAGCAACTCGGCCAACTTGTAAGCGTCGGAGGCACCGGATCGTGATACAAAATCTGAATTTCTATGATATTTACGGCTACCTCATCCCGGGGCTCATTCTCGCGACCTTGATGTGGCTGCCCCGTGGCTTGATAGATAAACAGTGGCCTTCAGCGGATTGGACCTCGGCCTTGCTGGCGATTGTAATCGGATACGTAATTGGACACCTTGTGCAAGTTTTGGGTCGTAATGCTCTGCCGTCCAAGACCATGGATGGTCGATTTCCATCAGAGGCGCTTTTGGACAAGGATAACGACATCCTTTCTGACGATCTCAAAAAGCGACTTCAGGAGCGAATACTGACCCTCTCAGGTATTGACGTGAAAACCGACAAGACCAAATGCGAGGTGGCCGCAGACGCGAGAATTAGTACGCAACGTAAAGATGGTTTCGTCTTCTGCCGGGATGCCCTGCTGACATCTAAGACAATATCGTACGGAGAGCAGATGCAGGGGATGTATACCCTCATGGACGGACTCACGATGGCCTTTGCCTTGGGAGCGACCTATACCTTGGGCTGGACAATATCCGGCATTATGGGTGGCGCATTTGAGAGTATTGGATGGTTTGGAATCGTGTTGGGGCTGGTTCTGGCAATAGTGATTGCTGCGCTTGGCTTAGAGAAGGCCAAGATGATCAAAGCGAGGCTGATGGCTGGCTTTCTTATGCTCGCTCTTCTTGCCTCGGGTTACATCTTTGGACTGGGAAAAGTTTCGAACCTGGATCAGCGCGGACGGCTGGGAGCAATCATGCTTGCGAGTATTTTCGCTTCGTTAGCTTGCTTCGCGTCGTACAAATACTTCACCCGGGTATACGCCGAAACCATTTACCGAGCTTTCAATCTTTACGAAAAGCCGAGTAAGGTGGTCGAGGACTATAAAGCTCTATTGCGTGAACGCGGTTAAGAGATATTCGAGACTGCATCCTTCTCACTTGTTTCAGAGAAGCCAACATCTACGAGTTGCGGCAATGATTGATAGATTGCTGAGTTACAAGTCCATCTCAAAGCGCTGAACCCATGCTCCAGTGAATGTCCGACCCACCGTGAATCTACCAATTGGTCAGGGGAGCCAAAGGGAGAGTTGCACAATAAGAGCCGTCCTAAATACTTATACCAATCTTTCTCTTCAATCAAGCAGAAGAAGTATCCGTGCATTGATTGGCCGCTGTCGTAGAGCGTGATGTCAACCGGAACTGATTGGCGGACAGCCTGCGTTTTGAGGAGAAGTGCCTTTAGCGAGTCCACCTGGGCAAAATCCACCATGGGTATGTGAAGGATTCTGTCCTTCTGTACAACCCTTGAATGTAAAGCTAATTCCTGCGTCTCTGCCAGACCACGGATCTCTTCCGCAAGCCACGTGTCATCAAGGTCCCGTGCGTTGACGTGAAAAATCTCTCTTGAAAGCGTTCGGCCTGAACCGAGGTGTACATATCTACTAAATTCGAGGGTCAATTCCGGATCCTGCTCCAATAAACTACGAGACAGACCGTGGATCGGATGTCGTCGGGAAACCGTCGAGTCTTTAGGCCTATACATTTGGCGGTTTATGAGGTTCTTATGTGAACCTAAGTCTCACTTTGGAAGCATCATCCATCATTGAGAAAGCACTCCGGTAATGACGTCCCGAGAATGCGTATGCAATCGACAAGTATACGCTAATGCCAGGCTTTTCTTTTTGGCAGGGTATGGGACACGAGACAAACGGTTGAGCTTCGTACTTATGAAAACGTCAACAACAACTGTGGAGGATCAGCCCTCTATTCAACCGTCACCGACTTTGCCAGATTCCTCGGTTGATCCACATCGCAGCCGCGTCGCACGGCGATGTGATATGCAAGTAGTTGCAGCGGAATGATCGAGAGGATTGGCGAGAGCAGGTCGCTGGAAGACGGAATCTCGATCACGTGATCGGACACCACTGAAGACATCGTATCGCCTTCAGTCAAAACGGAAATCACAATGCCTTCGCGCGCCTTTACCTCAACGATATTCGAATGCGTTTTTTCATAGCGCAGTTCGGAAGCGCGATTGCCGGCTTCGCGTGTGTTGATGAACATTACCGGCAGACGCTCGTCGATCAAAGCGTTCGGGCCATGCTTCATCTCGCCGGCGGGGTAACCCTCGGCGTGGATGTAGGAAATTTCTTTCAGCTTCAGTGCGCCTTCCAGCGCGACAGGAAAATTAATGCCGCGCCCAAGATATAAGAAGTCGGTTGAGCGGAAGAATTCTTTTGATAGCTCTTCAATAGCATCCGAATCATTCAGCAGGTGTTCCATCTTCACCGGCAGCTCGGCGAGTTGCTGCGCGTGCGCGCGGCTCTGCTCTTCAGTTAGCTTTCCGCGCAACTGACCGAGATAAAGTCCAAACAGATAAAGCGCGATCATCTGTGACGTGAAAGCCTTGGTTGACGCGACCCCGATTTCCGGGCCGGCGTGAGTGAGCAGCGTGCCGTCCGCTTCACGCGTGACCATCGAGCCCTGCACATTGCAGATAGAGAGGACTTTCCCTCCGCACTCTTTCACTTCGCGCATGGCCGCGATCGTGTCGGCGGTTTCGCCTGACTGTGAAATCACCAGCAGCAGAGTGTTTTCGTCCAGCACCGGATCGCGATAGCGAAACTCTGACGCGTAATCAACCTCGACGCTGAGCCGTGCCAGTTCCTCAATCATGTACTTGCCGGCCAGTCCCGCGTGCCAGGACGTGCCGCAGGCGGCGATCTTAATCGAAGTAAAGCTGCGGAAATCTGCTTCAGTGATGTTCTTCATCTGGTCGAGAAAAACCCGGCCAGTGTCGAGTGAGATCCGGCCTTCGACTGTCTCTCGAACTGCGCGTGGCTGCTCATAAATTTCCTTGAGCATGAAGTGCTTGAAGCCGCCCTTTTCCGCCTGGATCGGATCCCACATGATCCTTTGCATCTGCGGCTCGACCTGGGTGCCGGCGAAATCTGTTACCCGCACGGAGTCTTTGGTCATGACGGCGATTTCACCGTCGCCGAGAAAGAAAACATCGCGGGTGTGTTCCAGGATCGCGGGAATGTCCGAAGCGACGAAGTATTCGCCATCGCCGACTCCAATTACCACGGGCGGTCCCAGCCGTGCCGAGATGACCGTATCGGGCTCATCAGCCGAGAGCATCGACAGCGCAAAGATACCGCGCAGTTCGCTGACAGTCTGGCGTACTGCCTGTTCAAAACCATTGCCCTGCTTGAGATGCTCTTCAATTAAGTGAGCTACGATTTCGGTGTCGGTTTCGGTGACGAAGTTATGATCTTTCTTGCGCAGCTCGTCTTTTAGTTCCAGGTAGTTCTCGATAATCCCGTTGTGCACCACGACTACGCGGCCGGAGCAGTCGCGATGAGGGTGCGCGTTTTCTTCGGTGGGGCGGCCATGCGTGGCCCAACGTGTGTGACCGACGCCGTAGGTGCCATCGAGCGGCTGCTGTCGCAAAGCCTCTTCGAGGTTGCGCAGTTTTCCTTCGGCGCGCCGTATTTTGAGCTGATGACTCTCGTCGACGACAGCGATGCCGGCCGAGTCATAACCGCGGTATTCGAGCTTGCGCAAGCCGTCGATTATTAACGGCACCACCTGTTTGTTTCCAACGTATCCGACAATTCCACACATATGTTTTCCTGAATGCCTGGTGACGAGTGATCACTCTGGTTTACCGAAATTGATCAATCCTTCTCGCAGGCGGCCGTGTAGTTAGTTCTGATGAGTGCCTCAAAGCTTATCATCTTCTTAGACCCAAATATTGCGGGGCTAACGCAAAAGGGATCCACGAATCACACGAAACGGCACGAACAGGGTCTTCTTAGTGTAGCTTAGTGTGGTTTCGTGGATCGTAGTTCAGTTGTTTCAACAGCCGATAAGGGTCACCACACCAGAGCTCAACTCTGATTTGAGGGAAGCGATGAGTCATTCGAGCAGTTGCCGCTGGTTGTGTTTGCTCATCACTCACTACTTAACAACTGTCTTTGATTTTCTTTTTGACTTTAGCCGGAACGCCGGCCACGAGCGTGTTCGGGGGCACGTCTTCCGTAACCACTGAGCCGGCAGCCGTCACGGAACCATCGCCAACGTGTACCGGCGCGACGAGCATTGTATCTGAGCCGATTCTCACGTGGCTGCCAATCACGGTTGGGTGTTTGTCCTTACCGTCATAATTGCAGGTCACTGTCCCGGCCCCGATGTTGGTGTCTTCTCCAATTGTAGCGTCGCCCAGATAAGTAAGGTGCATCGATTTTGTCCCACGGCCGATTTGGGACTTCTTAACTTCCACAAAGTTTCCGACCACGGCGCGCTCTTCCATGCGCGCGTTCATACGTAGATGCGCGAACGGTCCGACCGCGCAATCATCGCCAATTTCAGAATCGACGATTACACTATGATCTTTAATGGTCACGCGATTACCAAGATGTGATCTCGTGATGCGCGAGCCCTGTTGAATTTCGCATCCTTCACCGATTACCGACGCGCCTTCGATATGCACGCCGGGATGAATTATTGAGTCTCGCCCAACCTCTGCCTCGCTGCTAATATAAGAATGCGAAGGGTCTATGAATGTAACGCCGCCGTCCAACATTAAGCGCCGGACGGCATTGCGCCGAAGCAAATTCTCAAACTCGGCAAGTTCCGCGCGCGTGTTGACTCCTGAAACTTCACGACCATCGGCGTGCTGATAAATCGCCACTTGCTCTCCGTCATCTCGCAGGATTCCGGGGACATCAGTGAGATAGTATTCACCCTGGCTATTAGTCGGGCGCACGCGTTCCAGCGCGCGGAAAAGCTTTCCGGTATCAAAGCAGTAGATGCCCGCGTTTATTTCCCGGATTTGCCGTTCGTCCTCGCTCGCGTCTTTCTGCTCGACGATTTTGAGGAAGTTACCGTCGTCATCGCGCACGATCCGACCGTAGCCAGTCGGATTCTCCAGGCGAACGGTAAGCATGGTGCAGGATGCTTTGTCGGCTCTATGCTGCTCAATCAGTGTCCGTAGAGTTTCGGGGCGAACCATCGGGACGTCGCCCGAAAGAATCAGCACGGTAGAGTTCGCTTCGGCCAAAGCGGTTCGCGCTGCCATGACGGCGTCGCCGGTTCCGCGCTGTTCCGTCTGGTTAACGAAACTGACCTGATCTTTACCGAGTTCTCTTTCGACTGCGGCCCTGACCTCGTCAGCCTCATGACCTACAATGACGTGAGTGCTGTGCGGATCTAACTGCGAAGCTGTCCGGCAGACGTGGGCAATAATCGGTCGCCCCTGGAGCTTGTGCAGTACCTTCGCGACTCGCGATTTCATCCGCGTGCCCAAACCCGCGGCAAGGATAAGAATGTCCAGATCCGCACGTATGCCTGTCTGAGTTTGCTTTGCGGTCATGCGCGTTGTCTTTTTTCGGGACGTGTTGGGTTAGGATTCGATCCCCGCTAAAGGTCGAGAACGTTTTCGTTCGGCACAGGTAACTACGACGCAGGCGAGACGTTCAGAATCATGCCGCACCATATCGCCAGAATCGAGCAGATCTGTGCGTACAAATTCGGTCTCAGGGCCGAAGTCAGTTGCGTCGATTTCGTCGTCCAAATCGACTTGATACGCGCCATCGGCACGATACGTCTCAGCCTGGGTCGTGCTAATCGGACGATTATTAAGTACCACGTAATCGAAATTGATTTGTGGTGCGTACCTGGTCACTGCTGCCAGATGTTGGCGCACGTCATAGCCGTCGGTTTCACCCGGTTGTGTCATCAAGTTTGCGATAAAGACCTTTGTGGCGTTCGATCTGCCTATGGCGTCTGCAACCCAAGCCACGATCAGGTTTGGAATGATACTAGTGTACAAGGAGCCGGGGCCAATCGTGATCACGTCAGCCGCGCGAATCGCGGCCATTGTTTGCGGCAGCGGCAGGCATTGCTCTGGCTCGAGCCGCAGCCGTTTTATTGGAGAGCGGGCCGCGGTAATTTGCGTCTCGCCGTGCACGACGCGTCCGTCTTCCAGCTCGGCCACCAGCCGCACGTCGTTGATCGTTGCGGGAAAGATGTGTCCCTTGCTTGCCAGGACTTCGGAGGATAGCCGCACAGCTTCAACAAAATCTCCGGTCACGTCAGCCAATGCCGCCAAAAATAAGTTTCCAAAACTGTGTCCGGCGAGGTCGCCGGATCCGCGAAAACGATAGCGAAACAAACGCGAGAGGAGGGTCGAGTCCTCTGACAAAGCGATCATGCAGTTGCGAATATCTCCCGGCGGCAGGATCTGCAATTCATCACGGAGGCGCCCCGAACTGCCGCCGTCATCAGAGACCGTAACAATAGCGGAGAGAGAATCCAGCCAGAGCCCATCATCACGATTACCAACAAATCGTTTCAATCCGCCCAGCAAAGTAGACAGACCAGTGCCCCCGCCGATAGCCACCAGCTTCAGGCCGTCGTTCGCGTCTGGATTCTGCAAGTATTCGCTCCGGTGTGACCCTGCGGTGTTTACTAAGAGGAAATAATACCTGAAAGCTAAATGCTTTCAAAACAACCTGGACTCAGGCAAGCGGCGCATTCTTTCGCTGCGGGCAGGGCGACATTAAGCACTAGTCGCGAGCAGCAAAGACTAGTTGATCGAATTCCGGATCGCTGCGCAAAGGGTTAAGATCCTGATCACGTTGCGCACGGATCCGCAGGGTAGGTTGAATATCCAGGGCACGCCGCAAGGACTTAAGTGCCGTGTCAATGGCTCCCAAACGCGCCCGACTCGCCGCCAGGCCATAATGAATATGAGCCGCCTCGGGCTCGCGTCTGAGCGCGCGCTCGAAGAGCTCTTGCGCCGCCACATACTCGCCCCGATTCAACTCAATCACGCCGCGATCGTAAAGCGAATCAGCGTCCCTGGGCAATGCCAACTCCGTACGCAAACGGGCTTCGGCTACAGCGAGATAAGTGCGGGCGCGCGCAGTAACTTCAGACACCGTCGGATAATTCTCCACTAGAGAGCGAAATTGATTTCGCGCCTCTGTAAAACGACCGCGAGCAAACTCTTTGTGCGCAGCCTCGAAAGCCCGCAGGGCTGCAGCTTCGTCGTGAGTGGGCTGGGGCGGCGGCAAAGGTGGCACCGGCTTCTTAAAGATGACCGGTGCTTTCGTTACGGCGCGCTTAACTTTTGCGGCAGTCTTGACGGCCTTTTTCGAACGGCTAACCGTAATCTGCGAAGCGCGCTTTACGGTCTTTTTTGCTTTGGCCTGGGGCTTTGCGGCCGGTCGCTTCGCCGAAGCTGCGTTCGGTTTTGCTCTTGGTTTGGCGGCGCGCAGCTTTGGAGCCTTTCGGGCTCGCGCTTTTCCGGCTGGCGAACGTTTGGTGGCCGGTTTGAGACGGGTCGACTTGCCCGCCACAACTCGCTTGCGAGACGCCGCCGCCGAAGATGAATGGCGCGAGGAAGGGCGCGATGTAAGTTTCTTCGCACTCTTGGCGATGGGACTGCTCATGCGCAAAGCCCTCGATTCAAAGACGATTCACCACAAAGATCGTCGCAAAAAACAAGGCGAGAGCTTAACATAGCTGCTGACCTAATTCAACGAAAGAGTAGGGTTTGCGGCCATCGAAGGAATGATATGTTCAACGTACGCAGTCAGCGATGGCCAGAGGATAACACTTGATGGTCACAAAGTGCCGTGTTAAAGTGACTCGTGAGGATTCGGAGACTCACGTTTGAGTCTCCGAACTTAGACAAATTTCGGGAGACTAGCAGAGCCCGCACAAGGAACATCGTTACTTTTTGGCTCCAAATTAGAAGTTCCAGGTTTTCTAAGAACAGCGTTAGCCTGCCTCCTCGCTGTTTTGGTTCGAAAGTCCAGTCGAATCTTCAATGTCCAACGGTCCAATTCTGATCCGCGAACAGCGCTATCACCAGATTAAGGCGGTGCTGGCTCGTCTACGCCTGGATGCCTCTGCCCGTCTGGTGGTGTTGGTCGACAAGGACGGTCAACAGATCGCAGTCCACGGCGAGCTGGGAGAGTTGGACACGACCAGTCTGGCTTCTTTGGCTGCTGGGAACGTCGCCGCCACTGGCGGCATGGCCAAGCTGATTGGAGAGCGAGAGTTCCCCACGCTTTCACATGAAGGCGAGCGAGAAAGCATTCATATCAGCGTGATTGGCCGGGTGTTGTTGTTGGTGGTGTTTGACGACCGGTCGAGCCTGGGCCTGGTCAAGCTGCGTTCCAGACAAATATCTCAGGAGTTGGCTACGGCCTTTGCCGAAATTGAACGTGAATCGCAGTTGGCGGCTTCAGATAATTCCCTCCCGTTCTCCGAAATTACCGACGAGGAGATCGACAGCCTTTTTTCAAACCGCTAAGCGACGTGAGCATCCTTTGAGTCGCCCTGCTAGCTACCGGCCCTATGACATTCATTAACTACGCATCCCGAGAGATTAATTGCAAGATCGTCTACTACGGACCTGGGCTCTGTGGGAAAACGACGAATCTTCAGCATATCTACGATTCGACGGCGCCCCAGGCGCGCGGCAAGCTGATTAGTTTGGCGACGGAGACCGACCGGACCCTCTTCTTCGACTTCATGCCGCTGGAGTTAGGCACGGTGCGAGGATTCAAGACCCGCTTTCATCTTTATACCGTTCCCGGTCAAGTGTTCTATGAAGCATCCCGCAAGTTAATTCTCAAGGGTGTCGACGGGGTAGTGTTCGTAGCCGATTCACAGGAAGAGCGGATGGACGCCAATATTGAATCTCTCTACAACCTGGAAGAAAACCTGCGTGCTTACGGTTATGAACTAATGAAACTCCCTTATGTGCTGCAATTGAATAAACGTGATCTCCCAAACGTGATTCCGGCGCCTGACTTGACTGCTGAATTGCAAAGAAAAGGCGAACCCATTGTTGAGGCAGTAGCGTCGACAGGCGTCGGTGTGTTCGACACCCTGAAGGCTGTCGCAAAGCAGGTATTGACGGAACTGCGCAGGAGCTAGAATAAGTGCGGCGGGTAAAAGTCAGGTCAGCCGATCGACTTAATCATCAACAGGCCATCGCCGCCGTTTGAATAGTATTTCGGTAGCCTCTGAGTCACCAGGTAACCCAGGCTCAGGTAGAGTTTCTGCGCTGAAACATTGCTGGCGCGCACTTCCAGCCGCACAATCCGTACATCCCGGCGGCGAAATCCATCTTCGATTCTTTCCATCAGACAACTGGCCAGGCGGCGTCTCCGGTGCTCAGGCGCGATTCCAATCGTAGTAATATGACCGGTGTGATCGGGTTCGAGCAGTCCGATCACAAAGCCCGCCATGGCGCTATTCTGCGTAACAATTCGGTACGAGACTGATTCCGGCGCTGTAAGCAGATATTCGAAGGTGTCGCGGCTGTATGCTTCGCCGTCAACAAAGCAACGCTGATCCAAACGCCAGCACTCGTCGATTTGGGAAATAGTTAGCGGGCGTAGATCGTAACGCGCATTAATGGGTGGGACCAACGCAATGCTGGTCTGAGTCTCTGGAGATTGACGGCCATTAAGCCACCACCGCGGACGAAATTTCTTGAGAACTGCCATAGCGCAAATGCAATCAGCCCAGAACTAGAGATCGTGGCGGAGATTATAGCCTGTTACCCACGCCCGTTTACAAGTGTGTGCCTTGCCTGAGGGCGCAATCAAAGAATCAGCATGCAGTCGCCATAGCTGTAGAAGCGATAGTCTCCTTTGACTGCGTGTCGATAGGCATTCAGGATCAAGTCGCGACCAGCGAAGGCGCTCACCAGAATGAAGAGAGATGACCGGGGAAGATGAAAATTGGTGAGCAGCGCATCCACGGCGCGAAATCTGTACCCTGGAACGATCGTTAGATCCACAACTCCTGATTGGGCCTTGATTCCACCGCTGGCACTAGACGAAGATTCAAGCGCCCGCGTAGTAGTAGTCCCGACCGCAATTACCCGCCCGCCATGAGTCTGAGCGTGGTTTATCGTTGCGGCAGCTTCGTCCGTAATCGAAGACCACTCCGGGGCGACGCGATGACGCTCAACGTCGTCTGTGCGCACGGGCTCAAACGTGCCGTAGCCCACGTGCAGAGTAATTTCAGAGATCGAAACTCCGCGAGCTTTAACCTCATCCAGAACGTTGGGAGTGAAATGCAGGCCGGCGGTGGGAGCGGCAATCGCTCCCCTCTGGCTTGCATATATTGTCTGATATCGGTTCTTGTCGTTGGCATCGCCCGCTACACCGCGCTTAATGTAGGGAGGCAGCGGAGTCTCACCGAGATCGTCGATGACGCGGTCTAAAGCTTCACGAGACTCAAACCGAACGACACGCATTCCGTCGTTCAGTAAATCGATAACTTCGGCGTTGAGTCTGGATCCGCCAAAGACGATCCGCGAGCCTTTGCCCAGTCGTCGCGCAGGGCGCGCCAGCGCTTCCCAAACATTCGTGTCGATTTCCCGGATCAACAGCAGTTCGATTGTTCCACCTGAGGGTACGCGGCGGCCTGTCAGTCGCGCCGGGAAGACCCGTGTGTTATTGAGAACGAGGGCATCGCTCTGGTTCAAGTATTCCGGCAAGAGATTGAACTGAGAGTCAGACCACGTTTGTGATGCACGATCTAGTACCAACATTCGTGAGGCGGCGCGCTCAGTCAGCGGTTGCTGAGCAATTAATTCCCGCGGAAGTTCGTAATCAAAATTCGAAATGTGCATGCCGACTGTGACTGGCGGTGGAGACCGAATCAGGAAAACGAAGCGGAGGGAACACTGATCCCTGGCGCCGGCAGCGGTTGTTCCATGTGCTCGCGATGAAACACGCCGGTCAGTTGGGCTCCGAAGAGCAAGACCAGGCTCGAGACATAACCCCAGGTCAGGACCGCCACTACCGCGCCGACCGATCCATAAATCTGATCGTAATGAAAATAATTCAGACTCCATGCAAAGACGTACTTTGCTGCTTCCCACAAAAGGCTGCCAATCAACGCTCCCGGAAGAGTGTCGCGCAACGTTACGTGAGCGTTGGGCATGAAGCGGTAAACGACTACAAAAAGGGTGAAGGTCACCAGTAAGCTTACCAGTGCAAATACAATCTGCCAGAACACACTGCCGACTGAAGCCAGCAACCTATAATTTTCCAGTTGTCTCGGCGACAGCCGTTCGGCGATCTCCTGTAGAGCCACCAGAACGGAAGTAACAAACACTGAGAGTGAGAGCAGGACGCCGACGCTTCCCACCATAGCCAATGTCAGGGCGCGACCGTGAAGAAAAGTTCGTGGGGTTGTTCCCCAGATCCGATTCAAGGCGCGCTCAACCACCGCAAACACCCAGGATCCAGCCCACAACACGATCACCGCGCAGGAAATAATCACTCCGGTGCTGATGTTCGAAAGCGACTTAATCGTGTCGTGCAGGAACTTGCCTGAGCCCGGATAGACCTGAACTACGTGGGTGATCATCTGACTGCCGGCCGCGATTTGATTGCTCAGAGCCAGGAGCAACAACAGCGCCGGAAACAAGGTCAGCAATCCGAAGTAACTCATCGCCGCGGCGGATGTAAACAAATCGTTCTCATGAAATTGCTGAACTGCGTGCGAAAGCATTCGCCCCCAGGGGGAGCGATTTCTGACTCCAAAGGAATGACGTGAAAAGCGCTTCATAACTGTTCCGCAAATTGTTAATTTGCGATTCCGCGGTCAAACGCGGCACTTGCGCCGCAAGCTACAGCGGGACAACTCCCGCCTCTAAACGAAAGAAATAATCATTCACACGGAATCAAACAGGCCCGGCCGTTGTTGTCCGGTTTTGATTCCGAAATGTTGATAAGCAAGTTGGGTTGCCATCCGGCCCCGCGGCGTGCGATTGAGGAAGCCTATCTGAATCAAGTATGGTTCGATGATTTCTTCGATGGAATCCTTTTCTTCGTGAATCGCCGCCGATAAAGTGCCAACTCCCACCGGTCCGCCTTCAAACTTTTCAATAATTGTTAGCAACAATTTCCGATCCATCTCGTCGAGCCCGTAGGTGTCAACTTCCATGCGGTTGAGCGCATCATTGGCCACTGCATGAGTAATGCGGCCATCGTAATCAACCTCGGCATAGTCTCGGACCCGCCGCAACAGACGATTGACGATGCGCGGAGTGCCGCGCGCGCGTCGCGCAATTTCCAGCGCCCCGCCTTCGTCAATTTCAACCCCCAGGATGCCCGCTGAACGTTTGCAAATCGTTTCCAAATCTTCGCGTGGATAAAAGTCCAAATGAAAGCCGATTCCAAACCGGCCGCGCAAAGGAGCAGTGATTAATCCGGCGCGCGTCGTCGCTCCGACCAGAGTGAACTTTGGCAGATCCAACTTGATCGAACGTGCTCCCGGACCCTGGCCGATGAGCAGGTCGAGACTAAAATCTTCCATCGCCGGATAGAGTTTTTCTTCCAGCTGAGGCATCAATCGATGGATTTCATCGATGAAGAGCACATCGCCTTCCTGAAGATTTGTTAGCAGGGCGGCGATGTCGCCCGTCTTCTCAATGGCCGGGCCTGAAGTGGAACGCAGTTGGGCGCCCATTTCGTTGGCAATAATGTGCGCCAACGTGGTCTTGCCCAGCCCCGGTGGTCCAGTTAGTAAGACGTGATCCAGCGCCTCGCGTCGCTTCACTGCGGCCTTGATATAGATGCGCAGGTTTTCTTTGGCTTTGGTTTGCCCGATGTACTCAGTCAGGTGAGTCGGACGCAAAGATAGATCGAATTGACGGTCTTCATCCGTTGGGATTGGACTTAACGCCTCAGCGGCTCTGGTTGCTTTTGCCATGGACGTTTGAATTGTGGATGCGAACTCAGTCGTTGGTCAACTCTCCGTGAACCTCTGTGGTCCACTGTGTCTCTGTGGTTAACAAAACGATCATGACCTCAGAGACAGAGGACTACCGAGTATCCACAGAGACTATGTCTTTGCCAATGAACGCAGGCTGCGGCGCAGAATCAATTCAACCGAAAGCTCGCCGCCTTCATCTATCGCAGTTTTCACTGCTTTCTCAGCCGCTGACTTTTGGTAACCCAGATTTGCCAGCGCGGAGATCGCATCATTGCGCATCGCGTCTTCCGTAGTGGCCGGCGCTGCGCCACCGGCTTGGGCGGCGAATTCCTCTTCCAGGGCCGGGGAAGATAATGCCGCCATTTTTTCGCGCAGATCGACCACCAGCCGTTCCGCTGTCTTGCGGCCAACTCCCGGTATAGCGACCAAACGAACCAGGTTGTTAGTTCGGATGGAAGCGATCATTTCGTCGGCACTCATTCCGGACAACAACTTGATCGCCAGTCCCGGACCGACACCGTTGACTGAGATTAGTTGCAGGAACAGTTCGCGCTCGCGCGCGCTCTTGAACCCGAAAAGCTGGATTGCGTCTTCGCGTACGTGAGTATAAATGCGCAACTGCACCGGAGAGCCCGCTTCGCCCAATTCATAAAAAGTCGAAAGCGGAATCGCGACTTCATAGCCTACTCCGGCAACGTCGACGATGGCGGACGTAGCTTGCTTTGAAAGCAGAGTTCCTGAAAGGTGAGCAATCATCCTGGCGTTCGGAACCCCGACATCCTGTCGGCGGTTCGCGGGCATCCCCGCTTTATCTTCCATGAACGGCGCTCGATTATCGCGTAAGGAATTTCCATTCGCAAACCAATAGTCTCATTGATTTGGTTTCGCGTTTTTTGCGCTGGACGGAACGATCCATGAAATCACACGAAGCCGCGCGAGCAAAACTAATTCCAGTTTGTGTAATTTCGTGGATCGTTTTTCCTGGAGAGCTGTAATTTCTCAAACTGAGCTTCAAACCCATGACTTTCCGGCGCAGCCTCCACGGCGTTATACTTTGTGGGCGGGCCCCAACGTATGAAGCGAGAAAAGATCTCTGAGCTGACAACTAATCGTTTGAGTGTCTATCTGCGTTGCCTGAATGATCTGGCAGCGGCGAGCATCAAGACCATCTCGTCGCAGGAACTCGCCAACCAATTCAATCTCAACTCAGCGCAGATTCGAAAAGACCTCGGCTACTTCGGCGAGTTTGGTGTGCGCGGTGTGGGTTACTTCATCGATGATCTACGCGAACATCTCACAAAAATCCTCGGCCTTGATACGCCGCATCTCGTGGGCATCGTCGGAGCCGGAAGGCTGGGAACGGCGCTGGCTAACTACAACGGCCTCTCGAAATCAAATTTCGCGGTGGTCGCCTTGTTCGACAATGACCGAGAGAAAGTCGGCCAACAAATCGGGCCTGATTGTATTCCGGTCTATGACGCGAAGAAGATCGCGAAAGTCGTTCGTGAAGAGGGAATCGATGTCTGCGTCATCGCCGTGCCCGCACGCGTCGCCCAACGAGTGCTGAATCAAATAATGGCTGCCGACGTGAAAGCGATTCTGAACTTTGCCCCGGCGGCGCTGACCGCGCGCCTCGGTGTGAAGGTAAAAACGGTCGATCTAACTACGTCGCTTGAGTCGCTGTCCTACTTCTTAGCGCGACCGCAGGCCGCTCGTTTGACGAATGCCCGACATGGGCTTGTGCGACGGAATGACGTAGCGTCGATCGACCGGCGTGAGGCTTAGATATAGCTTAGATAAATATGAACAGACGTTGGAAAAGATCTCTAAGTTTGAGTCTGGCGCTGATTTTCCTGGGCTGTCTGTTTAGTTTGGCCTATGTGATTCCTGTGCTCACAACTGAGATCGACCCGAATCTGATGAAGGGTCAATGCCCAGGCGGCAAAGATTGGGATCTGCCGGGAAGTTCCTGTCACGAAGGGATGATTTTTGATCGCCGGCCTCCCATCGCGCCCGCGCCATCAGTCGAAATCGTAACGAACAAAAAGAAAAGAGGCCGATAGTTGGACGAACAAACCGCGAGACGCGACCTCCTGCGCATTTGCCATTTGATGTACGAGCGCAGCTATGTCGTTTCATCAGACGGCAATGTGAGCGTGCGTCTGGATGATGGGCGGATCCTGGCGACGCCAACCATGACCTGCAAAGGACGGATGACTGAGGACTTGATCGCGGTGACCGATATCGAAGGCCGCCAGTTGAATGACAGCCGCGCGTCGAGCGAACTGGCCATGCATCTTTTGATTTATCGCGAGCGGCCCGACGTGAAAGCTGTCTGTCACGCGCACCCGCCGCATGGAACCGCTTTCGCTGTGGCCGGTTTGGCAATCGATCAGCCGATACTCTCTGAAGTGATCCTGACCCTCGGCTGCGTTCCGCTCGCCGAATACGGCACGCCTTCGACGGCGGAGTTGACCGACGCTATGCAGCCTCTGGTCAAACATCACAATGCTCTGCTGATGGCGAATCATGGGGCGGTGGCTTACGGATCGGATCTGTGGCAGGCGTTTGACCGTCTGGAGACCCTCGAGCACACGGCGAAGATCGCGATTCTTTCCCGCGTGCTCGGCGGTTCGAAGAATCTTTCGCCCGATGCGATCGAAAAATTAATCAATGTGCGTGAAGCTGCCGGCTATCTCGATTCAGGAGCGCGCTGCCAGGCTTGCGGTTACTTGCACGAAACGACTCTGTCGTGTCCGACAGGTGATCGGCCGGCGCAGCGTTCGAATTCTTCTTCTTCTTCTTCTTCTTCAAACGGGGCAGGGAAGGTCTCTCTGACAAGGGAAGAGTTGGTGGAGCTTTTATCGCAAGCGGCGCGTCTACGAGAATAATAAATCGCAGGGTTGATTTGATGTAGCGCGAGCTGCCAGCTTGCGCGGACTGGCAGTCTGGTCACCTGGATTCGCAGTCCCATTAGTAAGTCCGGCGAACTTGGCATATTCTGGTTGCGCTCAACATGCTCTCATCTGTTAGCTGCTGAAAGGTAACGGAGTCAAAATGAACAATCTCGTCGTGTACCAGAACAAGTTCGCAGCGAGCGGCTTACGAGTATTTGAGCGCGCGCTTGAAGAATCGCGGCGCCGCAATCAGAATTATGTTTCGCTCGGGCATCTTCTGATCGCTCTTGATGCCGAGGATGGCGGTTCCTTCAGAGATCATCTAAAGCGTCTGCGGGCGCTTCACAATCTCGAAGCAGAGCTAGGACCCTTCGACAACGGCATCGAGAAGATTATGGAGACAATGCCTCGGCATGGAGGCGAAGGAGTCCGAATCGGCCCGGAAACAAAAAAGTTTTTGCGAAAAGCTAGAACTATCGCGCGATGCAACCAGCGCGAGAAGATCGAGGCGGCCGATCTGCTTTCGACATTTTTGCAGATGGCGCCCATACCGTATGTTCGCCCGGGACAGGGCGTGACCTCTAATTCTTGAGTTTTATTACGATTTACTAAGGTCCCGAAACACAGGAGAAACTGAATGCAGGAAGCACTCGGAATGGTTGAGACCAAAGGTCTCGTGGCAATGATTGAAGCGGCCGACGCGATGGTCAAGGCGGCCAACGTGACTTTGGTCGGTTATGAAAAGATCGGCGCCGGATTTGTGACCGCGATTGTCCGGGGCGATGTAGCGGCCGTAAAAGCAGCGACGGACGCCGGAGCCGCGGCTGCGCGTCGAGTGGGCGAGTTGGTGAGCGTCCACGTGATTCCGCGCCCTCATGGCAGCGTCGATGATGCGATGCCGATCACTGCCCAAAGCCGCGTATGATCATTGCTCGCATTGTAGGCACAGTCGTGGCATCACAGAAAGATCCGCGGCTGGAAGGCAAGAAGCTGCTTATCGTTCGCCCCGTTAATCTGGACGGCACGGACACGAGCGGCTATGTCGTCGCCGTGGATACGGTCGGGGCCGGCTTTCATGAGCGCGTGCTGGTCGTCGCCGGGTCGAGCGCGCGACTGGCACAGAACATGAAAGAGGCGCCGGTCGACGCTGCGGTCGTGGGCGTGATCGATACGGTGGATATAAACGGCTAGTCAATGGCTAACCGCAAACCGTAAACGGAGGTTTGCTGTTCCCGGCCTCGGCTCACGATTTACGAACATGCAACTCGCTCGCGTAATTGGCACGGTGGTCGCCACAGTGAAGACGCCTTCCCTGGAAGGACGCAAACTCCTGATCGTCCAATCCCTCAACAAAGATCTCCTGCCCCAGGGAAAGCCTCTGGTCGCAGTAGATGCGGCGGGAGCGGGCGTAGGTGAATTGGTTTTCTGGTGCCGCGGAAAGGAAGCAAGTTTTCCTTTCAAGCGCGAAGACACCCCGACCGATTGCACGATTGTTGGGATAGTTGATTCCGATAAGCACGTGACCAGAGTGTAGCGCAAGATGTTATCTTGCGACTGTGACGCAAAACTCGGTCGATTTGATCGAAGACAAAAAGGCCGCAAGTTAACAACTTGCGCTACAGAAAATGATTCTTGCCAAAGTACTCGGAAACGTCGTCGCCACGCAGAAGAACGCCCGTTATGATGACGCGCGGATCATGTTGTGCGAGCAGATGACTCCCGAGGGCGAGGCCACTGGCCATACAGTAATAGCGCTCGACTCTGTCGATGCCGGCGTCGGAGATACCGTTCTGATCGTGCAAGAGGGATGGGGCGCGTCGACTGCAGCGACCGGAAAACCGGGCGCGGCTATCGATTCGGCCATCGTTGGCGTTGTCGATTACATCGATCTCTTGAAGGACGAGATAACTTGAGACGAATGTTGACAGAGATTTCACCACAGCTATTCAGTTTAGTATTGGCACTTCTGGCAACCTGTCGGAGACAAGTCCCGCCGCTAAACGAATTGTTTCAGTAACAAAAATGAGCACCGAGCAAGATCAAGCGAGGTTGATAGCCGAGCGGGTGGCGCGGCGGGTAGCCGGAACGCGCATTGATCCATCAGCATCCACTTCCAGGACGCCGGTAAAGAAAGGTGAGCCAGTGCGCGAAGAATTGTCGGCGATTCGCGAAGGTCTGCACGATCTTGAGGACAAACTCGATCGCATCGAGTCGAAGATAGTTCACAACCCCGCCCCACCGGTTGAAGCCTCTCGAGCGCGATTAATCGACTTCGTTTCGTCCGGCCCGCCACTGTCTGTCGCGCCGTCGATCAACCAGGCGCCGTCAAATTCTCAAACACCACAGTTGTCGCAGGTAATCCAGCGAGCACCCGCGCAGTTTGTGCCTGCTACTCATTCTCCCTGGCTCCGGGATTTCAACAACGTTTCTAATCATCCCAGTCAGGAACGATTTGGCATCGAAGAGGCTACCGTGGCTGAACTGGTAGAGTTTTTTGAAAGTGAAAAGAAGTGTTCGGTCGAACCGGGCGGCAAGCCCTGCGATCATTGCTCGATGTGCAGCTCGCGTGGGTTTTAATTGGGATTCGAAAGTTAAATACGAGGCCGCTCTTTTTGATCAAGAGCGGCGTTGTCGGTGACCGGTTCAGGGCTCGCGCGCCACTGATGAGAGAGGTCAGTACCACCTGCGTTAGCGGGTGGCGCCACCAGTCAACTTCCGCACATTGAGCATTTGACCGACCCGCTTACCCAGTAGTACTGAGTCCAGGCTGCGCCAACAGTCAACGCGGAATCAGTCGATGCAGGAGATAGAACAGCGCGACTCCCGCAAACACCACAATCGAAACCATCGGATTCTTTCCTTCTGATCGATTTACTTCAGGAATCAGATCGCTGGATGCTACGTAGAGGGTAACTCCCGCGGAAAACGGCAAGGCGTACGCAACCGAGGTCTGAAAACGACTGTTCAGCAACGCTACGCCGACAACGCCGGCGAAGGTGGCTGCTCCAATCGCGAGGGCAGCGGCGGCGGCTTTCTTTGATGAACGACCTGAAGCCAACATGATCGAAGCGACGGTGAAGCCTTCCGGCACCTTGTGCAGCATGATCGCAATAAAGACCAGCAGCCCCACTTTAAAGTTGGTTAAGAAAGCCGCCGCGATTGAAACGCCGTCAAAGAATGTGTGAATCGTCAGACCGCCCATCGCCGCATACGCGGCCGAAGGCTTGATCAAATGTTCAGGATGGGTTTCTTCTCCGAAGTGAAAGTGCGGCGCAATCGTGTGCTCGAACAGCTGAATCAAGAGATAGCCGCCCAGCAGGAGCGTCATCGGAACTACGGCCGCCTCGGCGTGCGATGCGTCGGCAAGTTTCAGATCCCACAAGCTGACGGACTCCGGAAGCATCTCGATAAAAATTGCCGCCAGCATGAAGCCGGCGCCGAGCGCGATCAGATACTTAAGCAGCCTGGTCTCGCGACGATGTGCGCCGGAGGACGCGAGCAGCAGTCCTCCAGCAAGATTGGCAAGGGCCGCCAGTGCTCCCAGGAGCAGTAGCGCTGGAAATCCGTTCATAGGGGTTTCGTGGCGGCACGGACATTCTGCCCATGACAATCACGCGCATGATGAGCGTGCCAGCGCAGTGCGGGACTATACATCATCGGAGCAGCAACTCAGCTACAGTCTCCTCCAAAAAAACTGTGAAAAGCCTTGACAGGCCCGAAATACGGGCGTAGGATGCGCCGGTGGAGCGAAGTGGAGTGAGGTGGCCTCAACGACACGAACCAAACCTGAAACTGGCGCGAACTGCAGAGCCGTCTCTCTTGCTCGCCAAAACCGCACCCGATGCTGCGAGGCAACTATACAGCGCGAATCGATTCGAAAGGCCGGCTCAAGGTGCCGACGCTTTTTCGGCGCTACGTCGAAGAGAAGTATGGCTCAGCTTTTTATCTTACCAGCTTGAGCGGCGATTGCGTCTGGATTTACCCGATGCCCGAATGGGAAGCGATCGAACAAAGGCTGTCGTTATTGCCTTCGATGGATCCGGCAAGACGAAAGTTCCTTGATAGAACTAATTACTACGGGCAGCAGTCATCGATGGATACCCAGGGCCGAGTATTGATTCATCCGTTGTTGAGAAAAAGTGCCGCCGTGGTTGGCGACGTCGCAGTCCTCGGTTATTTGACATACCTGGAAGTCTGGGAGCTGGAGAAATTCCAGCAGCGTCTGCTGTCTGATCCTTATTCAGAAGAAGACGAGGCGGCAATCGCGCGCCTGGGTATTTGAAATCCGGTTAGCAGTAAGCCGTGAGCAGTGAGCAGTAGGACCAAATGATGTGAGGTTTCTCGTTGACAGGGTTCAGCTCCACGAGTTTGCGTCAGGTTGGTTTTTCGGTGTTCTGCTAACTGCTCACAGCTTACTGCTTACTTTTAGTTCTTTGAACGAGATCACGGGGCGGTGGTGATGGCGGAGCCTTTGGGGGGCAGGGGCACGCTGGCCCATCGCCCTGTGCTACTTCGAGAGACGATCGAGCTGCTCGCAGCGGAGCGGGGCGGGTTGTTTGTCGATTGCACGGTAGGCCTGGGCGGGCATAGCGAAGCAATTCTGGAAACATCTCGTGACGCGAAGGTGCTGGGCATCGATCGTGACGACGAAGCGCTCGAGCTGGCGAGGAAGCGATTGGCGCGATTTGGGTCGCGCTTCTGGGCCGTGCATGCTGACTTTCGCGATATAACGCGGGTCCTCGCGATTGCGGAGGTCAAACAGGCACGCGGCATTCTCGCCGACCTGGGCATTTCGTCGTTACAGCTGGATTCGCCAGCGCGGGGATTCAGTTTCCGGCACGACGCGCCGCTCGATATGCGTATGGACGCTTCGGCCGGGGTGGAGACCGCCGCAGAGTTGCTCGGTCGTCTTTCCGAAGTAGAGATTGCCCAAATAATTTTTGAGTACGGTGAAGAACGTCGGTCGCGCCGCATTGCTCGCTGGATTGTCGAGAAGAGAGAGCAGGGCACGCCGATTGAAACGACTCGCGACCTCGCCTCATTAGTAGAACGCGCAGTCGGATTTGGTAAACAACGGAGGATCCATCCCGCCACGCGCACGTTTCAAGCGTTGCGCATAGCGGTCAACAGCGAGCTCGAAAACCTTGATCGTTTCGTGACTGACGCGGTTGACCATTTAGAGCCAGACGGGCGTCTTGCGGTAATCAGTTTTCACTCGCTTGAGGATCGCATTATCAAGCGAACTCTGGGGAAGCTCTCGGGTCGTTGCCAGTGTCCGCCGCGTCTGCCGACGTGCACCTGCGGCGCCCGCAAGACGGTCGAGATTTTGACGCGGCGACCAATCGTGGCCGATGAAGAAGAAATTGCCGCCAACCCCAGATCACGAAGCGCAAAATTGCGGGCTTGTCGGAAGCTCTTACAGCAGAACTAACCGGAAATAAATGGAGAGTCAAGATGGTGAGACGGGTTCCCTCAAGACAACGAAACTCGCGGGTGGCTCGCGAACGCGATCGCGGGGCTTTTTTGCGTCTCGGATTGCTTTTGCTCTGTGGCCTGAGTCTGGCTGGCGGTTTCGTATATGCCGGCGTCCAGCATTTTGCGGCACTCAAACTCGGATATGAGACTCAGAATCTGCGAAAGGTCCGAGACACTCTGGCCGCAGAACAGCGGCGCTTTCTGGTGGAGCGAGAAGCCGTAGCCAGTCCCGCTCGCCTGGAGCGGGCGGCTCGTCAACTCGGGATGCAGCCGATGCAGGCGGCGCAAATCGATCCTCTGAAGCGGAATGCCAGGGCGTCTGTAGAAAGGAATTCTCCGGCGCCTGGGACTGCGTCCACGCCGGCGAAGAATGAGCCAGCAAGAGTCATCCGGCAACCCAAGCCCCCGACGCAAGCGATCTCGCAGCAAGCCAAACTGACTCCGGCGCGCACGCGCTAACTTGACCGCAGTGTTTGGAGTTCTTAATGCCCCGTCGTTCCACCGCCATCGAAGCGCCACGGGCCGTCAACTCGCACCGGCGCGCACTGTTCGTAGCACTCGGGCTGGTGGCCTGGATGCTATTGATCGGTGGGCGACTGGTTCAGCTGCAAGTCAGCCAACACGATGACTTCACCGCCCGCGCCAGAAACCAGCAACTAAGTGCCGTGGAAACGAGTCCGACGCGCGGACAGGTGCTCGATCGACAAGGCCGCGAGTTGGCCCGCAGTATCGAGACAGAATCTTTCTACGCGGATCCCCGCGATATTTCAGATCCTGACGGCACCGCGAAACGTATTGCCGCCATCACGGGGCAGGATCGCGACGAACTGTCCAGGCGGCTGTCCGCGGCTATTGATGCAAAGAAGCAGTTTGTCTGGATTACGCGTCGCGTCGCCATGGAATCGGCTAAGAAGCTCGACGCGATGGAACTCAAAGGAGTCTTTTCGCGCAAAGAATCGAAGCGTTACTACCCGAACGATTCGCTGGCCGCTCACGTACTGGGTTTTGTGGGCGCGGAACAGAATGGTTTAGGCGGAGTCGAGCAATTCTACAACGAGAAGATCAGCGGCGAGGCCGGCAAGGTCTATCTCGAACGAGATGCAGAGCGTCGCGTTTTTGAGAGTTACGAGGTCCAGCCGAATCCGGGCCAGACCGTGGTGCTGACGATCGATCAGACGATTCAGTACCGGACTGAGCAGGCGCTGAGCGCCGCCGTGGAGCGAGCTCACGCAAAATCAGGTACCGCAATTGTGATGGATCCGCAGACCGGAGAAATCCTGGCGCTGGCTAATGCTCCTTCGTTTGATCCGAACCAGCCCACGAAAGATTCCACCGAAGCGCGAGCGAACATCGCTCTGCAAAATACCTATGAGCCCGGTTCCACATTCAAGATCGTCGCTTACTCGGCAGCCATTGAAAAGGGACTGGTCCGGCCGGAAGACAAGATCGACTGCCAGATGGGACAGATCACAGTCGCCGGTCGTTTGATTCACGATCACAAACCGTTCGGAGTATTGACCATTGCCGACGCCCTGGCTCTGTCCAGTAATGTAGGCGCGATCAAGCTGGGCCTGCTCGTCGGTAACGAGTCGATGTATGACTATATGAAGCGGCTCGGTTTTGGTTCGCGAACGGGAATCGATTTGGCGGGCGAGTCAGCCGGGCAATTGCGGGCTTTGAGCCGCTGGCAACCTTCGTCGATTGGATCGCTGGCCATGGGCCAGGAGGTTGCCGTAACGCCATTACAAATGGCTACCGCGTATTCCGTGCTGGCGAATGATGGGATGCTGGTGAAGCCACACGTCGTGCGCGAATTGCGCGCCCCGAATGGAACCGTCTTGTTTCAGGCAAAACCGGAGGCGCGCCGGGCGCTGAAGCCTGAAACGACGCAGGCGTTGCGCAATATGCTGGAAGGTGTGACGTTGCACGGAACCGCCCGCAAGGCTCAATTGGATGGATACACAGCTGCTGGTAAGACCGGAACTGCGCAGAAGATCGATCCAAAAACGCACACCTATTCAAAGACAAAATATATTGGTTCATTTGTAGGCTTTGCCCCGGTCAAGAATCCGGCCGTGGTAATCATAGTCGTAATCGATGAGCCGCAGGGCTCGTACCATGGCGGCGACGTTGCCGCGCCGGTCTTTCGCGAGATTGCCGAGCAGATCCTGCCGGATTTGAGTGTCTCTCCTGATATTGAGGTCAAGACGCCACCGCCATCGATCGCGCAGGCGGTCAGGCCCGCGCCGCAACAAGTGAAGGAAGATCAACAGCAAGCTGAGGCGCGTGAAGCGACTCTGCCGCAGGTGGCATCGCGGAGTTTCCGCGGTCAAACTAGAGAGGTAGTCTTCGCTGTGGCCACGAAGCGGGCGGCGTTGATGCCGGACCTGCGTGGGCAAAGCGTGCGCGACGCGCTCAGAACCTGTCAGCAGCTTGGCTTGCGTCTGGAGGCGCGCGGGGAAGGACATGCGATGCGGCAAAATCCCGAGCCTGGTGCTGAAGTTGATCCGGGCTTGATAGTCCATGTGGATTTTGGCCGCGGGAATTAGTTCAGAGTTCAAGCTTTAGCCTGGCGCTTAAACCTAAAAACCCAAGAGTTGAACTCTGAACGGAAGATTGAAGAGAACAATACCGGATGAGCAGACGTGGACATTAAGACGGCAGCAAGTTTGATGGGCGCCACGACTGATCGTCTTCGCGCTGAGCTCTTTGACAAAGAAATAATCGATTACTCGATTGATTCGCGAACGGCTGGCGAGGGCGAGCTGTTCTTTGCTTTGTCCCAACCCGATTATGAACGGGCCGGCTTTAACGGCACGTTTGCGGATGCTCACGACTTTATTCCGCAAGCATTGGCAAATGGGGCCGTGGCCGCAGTCGCGCGCCGCGCGCGAGTGAGAGGCGATCTGCAAGTCGTGGCCGATCGACTCCTTCTGGTTGATGACGTGATTGCCGCCCTGCAAAGACTGGCGCGCAAGGTCTATGAACAGTGGGGGCGTCCTGTCATTGGCATTACCGGCAGTGCCGGGAAGACGACCACCAAGGAACTAACGGCGCAGGTACTCGCACAGACCGGCGTTCGAATACTTAAGAGCGAACGCAATTATAACAACGGCCTTGGCCTGCCGCTTTCAGTTTTGCAGATGGTGAGCAAAGGCCACCAACCGGACAATTATGATTTGGCGGTACTCGAAATGGGGATGTCTTCCCCCACGCATGAGATTCGACGTCTGGTGGAGATCACGCCGCCCGACATCGGCGTGGAGTTAATGGTCGCGCCCGTGCACCTCGAGCATCTGGGTACGATCGAAAAGGTGGCGGCCATGAAAGCCGAGTTGGTGGAAGGGCTGAAACCTGGCGGCATTGCGATACTCAACGCGGACGACAAACTTGTTATGGAAATGAAATCAAAGACAGATGGGCCGGTGCTGACCTTTGGCATCCAAAACGAAGCGGACATCACCGCGACCGGCATCGACACGGGCCGGTTTGGGTCGATCCGATTTCGGCTGCAGACGCCTCTGGGTGAAGCGGCGGCAGAGTTGCCAATGACCGGCCGGCACAACCTGATGAACGCGCTGGCGGCATCGGCGGTGGCCACTGCGCTGAAGGTCAGACCTGAGCTGATTGCGAATGCTCTGCGCTCAGCAAAGCCTCCGCGCATGCGTGGAGAGGTCTTGGATTTTGCGGCGGGTTTTACCGTGGTGGACGATTCGTATAACTCGAATCCGGGTTCTCTGTTGAGCATGGTGAGCACGCTGGCGGAAGCGAGTGAGAATGTTAAGCGCCGGTTTGTGATAGCCGGTGAAATGATGGAGTTGGGACCTGACGCTCCGGAAATGCATCGCCAGGCGGGCCGTGAAATCGCCGGGCTCGGTATTGATGTCCTGTGGGGAGTGCGCGGACTGGGCGCCGCAATTATTTCGGGGGCGGCTGAAAAGGGAAGCGCCGAGACCGCGTTTTTCGAGAGTTCAGATGACGCGGCCGCCGCGGCAATTGGAGTTGTCCGCGCAGGCGACTTGATTCTGGTTAAGGGGTCGCGCAGCGTGGAGACGGATAAGATCGTTAAAGCGCTTAGGGAGAGATTCCCACTTGCGGGCGCGGACCAGAGATGAGCAGTCAGTTGTCCGTGGTTAGTCGTCAGTTGTATGCCGTTCGGAGGCTTTGACAACTAACTGGCCACTGACAACTGACTACTGACAAATGATCTATTACATTTTTTACGAGCTGATCTTTAACCACTCGAACCAGGATTGGTGGCTGGTAAAAGCTCTGAACGTTTTTCAGTACGTAACTTTTAGGACTGCTTATGCCTCGGTTACGGCCCTGCTGATATCGCTTCTAGCCGGGCGGTGGGTAATCAACGGGCTGAAGAAATGGAATATTGGCCAGCAGATTCGCGAAGAGGGTCCACAGGCCCACATGGCGAAGCAAAATACTCCGACTATGGGTGGATTGCTGCTGATCGCGTCGGTGATAACTTCGACTCTGTTGTGGGCGAAGCTGTCGAGCTTTTATGTCTGGATCGTTATTCTGGCCACGCTCGCGTTCGGCGGAGTTGGTTTCGCCGACGATTATCTCAAACTGGTGAAGCGACGCAGCCTGGGCCTGACTGGACGGCAAAAAATAATTCTCCAGCTGGCAATTGCGTTTGGGGTTTGGCTCACGCTCTATCTCTCGACACGTTACTTCGAGACCAAGTATTCGTGGAACGTCAGTATCCCGTTCTTCAAGGACACTGCGATTCCAAACGGCATCAGCACGATTGGGCCGATCTTGTATCTACTGCTGATCGTAATCGTGTTGTTGGGCGCGACCAACGCAGTGAACCTCACCGATGGGCTCGACGGCCTCGCGATCAGCGTGACGTTCATCGCGATGACCGCGCTGACGGCGTTCACTTACTTGAGCAGCGATGCGCGCTGGGCACGTTATCTGGATTTGGCGCACCGGCCTGAGGCGGCTGAGTTGACGGTATTTTGTGGCGCCATGGCCGGCGCCAGCCTGGGCTTCCTCTGGTTTAACGCGCCGCCCGCGGAAGTTTTCATGGGCGACGTCGGCAGCCTGGCGATAGGCGGCGCGGTCGGCACGATTGCCGTGCTGACCAAACAGGAATTCATGCTGTTGATGGTGGGAGGCGTATTCGTGATCGAGGCTTTGTCGGTGATGCTGCAAGTTTCGGTGTTCAAGATGACGAAGAGCACCAGCGGAGTTGGCCGCCGCGTCTTCAAGATGACGCCTTTGCATCACCACTTTGAGATGGTGGGCTGGAAAGAGTCGAAGATTGTCTTTCGCTTTTTGATACTGGCGATTCTGTTCGCTCTGCTCAGTCTGACGACTTTGAAACTGCGCTGAGGGGTTAGGTGAGGGTGCGGAGCTTGACGGAGACAGGCCCTCTCCCCGGCGCTCTCCCAAAGGCAGAGGGAGAAAAGACTCTGTAAAGTTTGTCGGATAATTTGAAGTGCGTGATATGAAGAGCCTGACTGAAGTCCTTGGTTCATTGCTGTTAGCGCTGCTGTTGTTGCGGGCATCGGGATCACTTTTTGGCATTATTTACGAGTGGAAACTGCGGGCAGGAAAGTCTTAGTCATCGGCGCGGCCCGCAGCGGCATCGCGAGCGCCCGGTTTCTCGCGCAACGCGGCGCGATTGTCGCTCTTAATGATCGGAAGCCGCTGGCTGAATGGCCGGCGGAAGCACTCGAATTGAAAACTGTGGGCGTAGGTCAGATTGCTGGCGACCCGCCCTCCTGGCTGCTTGATCAGATCGATTTGGTGGTTGTCAGTCCGGGCGTACCTAACAAAGCGATTCCGATTCGCTATGCGGATCGACGCGGAGTTGAAGTGATTGGCGAGATCGAGCTGGCCTCGCGCTTCTTACGTGGTCGCGTCGTCGCCGTGACGGGAACGAATGGCAAGACGACGACGACTTCGTTAATCGGAGAGATGTTGAAAGACGCTCAACTAAACGTGCAGGTCGGCGGCAACATAGGTAACGCCTTGATTTCACTGGCCGAGTCATCGCACGACGACGGATGGACAGTTGTCGAAGTTTCCAGCTTCCAACTGGAGACCATTGTAGATTTTCATCCGGCGGTGGCGGCCGCGCTGAACGTAACGCCGAATCATATGGATCGATACGATTCGCTGACCGACTATGCCGCCGCCAAGCATCGCGTATTTACCAACCAGACCTCTAGCGACGTGGCGATTTTGAATGCCGACGATCCGATAGTGTCATCCTGGGCGAAGGGGCTGCGGGCGCACGTCGTGCAGTTCAGCAGCACGCGCGAGTTGGAAGAAGGTTTGTTCGTGCGCGGACGTGATCTGGTTTCGCGAACTCGGGATGGTGAACGCGTGCTTTTGACGCGCGACGAAATGAAACTGCGCGGTGCGCACAACGTCGAGAATGTTCTGGCCGCGATGGCCGCCGGGCTGGCATGTGGCGCGGCGCCAGAGTCTCTGCGGGAAACCGTGCGCCGTTTCCAACCGGTCGAACACCGGCTGGAAGAAGTTGCCGAAGTAAACGGCGTCCGGTTCTTCAACGATTCAAAAGCTACCAGCGTCGACGCGACGATGAAAGCGCTTGAGGCATTTGGCGATGAACCGGGCAAAGTCGTGTTGATTCTCGGCGGCAAGGGAAAAAAAGCACCCTACTCGCCACTGGCTGGTTTGATCAAGGCACGTGTGCGGAAAATGATCTTAGTTGGCGAAGATGCGCCGGTCATCGAATCAGAATTGAAAGGCGCGGCGCCTTTCGAACACGCAGCAGACATGCACGACGCAGTAGCACGAGCCTTCGCGGCGGCTAAGCCGGGCGATGTGGTTTTGCTGGCTCCGGCGTGCGCCAGCTTTGACATGTTTGAGAGTTTCGAGCACCGCGGAAGAGTGTTCAAAGAAGAAGTGTCGAGGTTAGCTGAAAGTGTTTGAAGATCTTTCTCGGTGAGTCTCTGTGCCTCTGAGATGAATGCTTGCGTAAGATAGTTCACCACAGACACACAGAGGGGCACAGAGTTGCACAGAGGCTCGATGGTTATGCCGCAAAAGCTGCAAATAGATAAATGGCTATTCTCAGCGACGATCGGGCTGGCGCTCTTCGGCGTCGTGATGGTCTACAGCGCGTCGGCCGTGATCGCACAGTCCGAGAACCATAGCCAGTTCTACTACGTGATCAAGCAAGGAATCTGGACGATGCTGGGCATTGGCGCGATGTTCATCGCGATGCGCTTCGACTATCAGCGGCTGAATCGACACTGGATCATCTACGGCGGCTTGCTGATAACTATTCTTCTGCTGCTGTCGGTGTTCGCCTTTTCACCGGTAAACGGCGCCCGTCGTTGGATTAAGTTTGGCGGGATGTCGGCCCAGCCGTCCGAGATTGCAAAGCTGGCACTGGCTTTGTTCCTGGCACACTTCCTGGAGAGCCGCGCAGGCGAAGAGAGATCATTTTGGACGACCTTCTTGCCGTGCATGATCCCACTCGGAGTTCTGGCCGGCCTGGTCGCCAAAGAACCTGATCTGGGTACAGCTTTGATGCTGGCGATCATTGCCATGACGATCTGTTTCGCGGCGGGCGTCCGGCCGCGTCACGTCGTCTATGCCGCCGTGCCCGGTCTTCTTTATGTCGCAAAGATGGTGATCTTCACACCGTTTCGTTGGCGGCGCATGGCGACTTTCATAGACCCCTGGGCCGATCAGCAGGGCAGCGGATATCAGGTCGTGCAGTCGTTGATTGCTGTCGGATCCGGGGGGCCGCACGGACTTGGCTTTGCGCAGGGTCGTCAAAAACTTTTGTTTCTTCCTTTCGCGCATTCGGATTTCATCTTTGCCGTGATCGGCGAAGAGTTGGGTCTGATCGGAGCCCTGGTCGTAGTCCTGGTGTTCGCGGTTTTTTTGTGGCGAGGAATGCGGGCCGCGCTGCGAGCGCCAGATCGCTTTGGCACTTTGCTCGGCATTGGCATCGTGGTGGGGATCGTCGCACAGGCGCTCTTGAACATGAGTGTGGTGTTGGCGCTGGTTCCGACCAAGGGAATTCCGTTGCCGTTCATTTCTTACGGAGGCTCTTCGCTACTGCCGACATTGATGGGAGTGGGAATCCTGCTGAACATTTCTCAGTATGCTGCGCTGGGTAAGCGGGCGGCCTTTGACGAAGATGATTATGAAGAGGAATGGCAGGAACAGAAGCGTCCGAAAAAGCGGCGAACGCCGCGCCAGCGAGCGCCAGCGGTCGCGCGGGCCCGTTACGGTTGAGCATGCGTGTGCTAATCGCAGCTGGCGGCACCGGCGGACACATCTATCCGGGCATTGCGGTGGCGAAAGAAGTCATGCGCCGCGATTCTGCTTCGGTCGTAAAGTTTGTGGGCACGGCGCGGGGCCTGGAAATGCGGCTGGTGCCGAACGCGGGCTTTGAACTTTTGATCATTGAAAGCGCTGGACTAAAAAACGTCAGCTCGATGGCGCGGCTTCGCGGCCTGCTGTTACTGCCGAAGAGTATTTTCGCGGCTCGCCGGCTGATTCGCGAGTTTCATCCTGACGTTGTGGTCGGAGCCGGCGGTTACGTTTCCGGTCCGGTATTGCTGGCGGCTTCGTTGATGCGCCGGCCGACGATGGTGATGGATTCAAACGCGCTGCCTGGCTGGACCAATCGAGTGCTGGCGCGATGGATCGACAAAGCCGCGGTTTCGTTTGCTGAAGCGTTGCCTTTCTTTCACGGCAAAGGAGTGCTGACTGGTAATCCAGTTCGCAGCGAGTTCTTTGAAATCCCGGCGAGGCAGCGCGACGGCGCGCATATTTCGCTGCTGGTGTTTGGCGGATCACAAGGCGCGCGGGCGATTAACGAAGCGATGATTGCGGCCTTGCCAGGGCTGGAGTCGCAAAGGCAGTCACTGCGCGTGACGCATCAAACGGGTCAGAGTGATCTCGAAAAAGTGAAGCAGGGTTATATGAACTCAGGCTGGCAAAATCAGGTGAATGTTCGGCCCTACATCGATGACATGGTGAGCGAATTTGCCAAAGCTGATCTGATCATTAGTCGCGCCGGCGCGACCAGCAGCGCTGAGTTGGTGGCGGCGGGCAAAGCGGCAATCATGGTTCCGTTTCCGCTGGCCGCCGATGATCATCAGCGCAAGAACGCGGAGGCTTTGCAAGCAGCGGGGGCCGCGCGAATGATTCTGCAGAAGGAATTGAGTGGCGAGCGACTTGCCACGGAAATCAATTCGCTGCTGGCAGCACCGGAACAAATCGATCAGATGGAACTGGCCGGCCGCAAGCTGGCCCGGCGGGATGCGGCGACGGTGACTGTTAATTTGATGGAAGGATTAGTGAAAGACCGTTCGCGGTAGTATCGGGGCAATAGCCCAACCGTCAGGGAGGGCTTGAGCGCTATGCGGGCAAGGATGCCCGCGCTCCAAAATATGTTTCGACGTTTTCAGCACATTCACTTCATCGGCATCGGCGGCATCGGCATGTCGGGCATCGCTGAAGTTTTGGCGAACCTGGGGTTCCGCGTTTCGGGCTCGGACCAAAAGAAGTCAGAAGTGACTGCGCACCTGGAAGATCTGGGCGTGGAAGTAACCGAAGGGCATGCGGCAGAGAGCGTTGGCGATGCGCATGTCGTAGTCCGCTCGACGGCGGTGCGCGACGATAACCCGGAAATCTTTGAAGCCCGGCGCCGCTCAATTCCAGTGATCCCGCGGGCTGAGATGCTGGCCGAGTTGATGCGGATGAAACCGCATACGGTTGCGGTCGCCGGCTCGCATGGAAAGACGACCACTACGTCGATGGTCGCGACGGTCCTGGGCATTGCCGGCCTGGATCCTACTTTTGTAATCGGCGGCATCGTCCGGACCTATAGAGCGAACGCCCGGTTGGGCAAGAGCGAGTTAATGGTTGTCGAAGCCGACGAGAGTGATCGTTCGTTTCTGATGCTGACACCAACAATTGCAGTGGTGACCAACATCGATCGCGAGCACATGGATTATTACCGCGACATGGAAGACGTGCGTAAATGCTTCGGGGAATTTGTCAACAAAGTTCCTTTTTATGGAGCCGCAATTCTCTGTCTCGATGATCCGCATGTGCAGGCAGTCATTCCGAAGGTCGAACGCCGCCGCGTCACCTATGGTTTGAGCGCCCAGGCGGATATCTCAGCGCACGATATCAGCTATGACCATTCGTTCGGATCAAAATTTTCGGTGTTGCGGGGAATCGACGTGCTCGGGCGAGTAACGCTGCGGGTGCCGGGTAAGCACAACGTCTACAACTCGCTGGCTGCTATTGCCGTTGGGCTCGAGTTAGAAGTGCCTTTTGACACGATCGCGCACGCGCTTGGCGAATTCAGTGGCGCCGATCGACGCTTTCAATTCAAAGGCGATGCCGCGGGCGTCACTGTAGTTGATGATTACGGACATCATCCGACTGAAATTAAAGCCACCTTGAGCGCGGCCCGGGTCGGCGCGCCTAACCGTCGAATCGTAGTCTTGTTCCAGCCGCATCGTTACTCGCGCACCGCGGATTTGATGGATGAATTCGCCAGCGCTTTCAATAACGCGGACGTGCTGCTGGTAACCGACATTTACGCGGCAAGTGAGACGCCAATCGACGGGATTAATGGCGAAGCATTGACCGGCCGCATCAAGAGCTACGGTCATAAGAATGCCGAGTTTGTTGGCGCAGTCGAAGGCGCGGCCGCGGTGTTGCGTGAGACAGTGCGCGAAGGAGATCTGGTGATTACGTTGGGCGCGGGTTCGGTCAACCGCCAGGGCGATCGTCTGTTGGCGTTGTTACGTGGCGAGGTTTAGTAAATCCTTCGCAGGTGGGATTTCGCTTTTACCCCTTTGGGAGAGGGCCAGGGAGAGGGCTTAAGTATGAGTATCCAAGACACTCCGTCCCTTCAAATGCAAGGGTCGCCTGTAGACCCTCTCCCGAACTCTCTCCCAAAGGGAGAGGGAGTGAAAATTGGTTGAAATGTCTGAGATGGTTTCACTCGAAGAAACAGCCAGGCGCGACGCGGCGATAGCGGAAGTGTCCGCCAGTCTAAAGGTGCGTGCCGAACGCGGCCGGCGTTTTGCCGAGTTGACGAGCCTGCGCGTGGGCGGCGCCGTTGACTGGGTCCTGTCACCCGACAGCGAAGAGCAAGCGGCAGCGTTAGTATCTGAATTGGAGAAACGCACAGTCGCCTGGCGGCCGCTCGGGTCGGGCAGTAACGTGCTCGCGGATGATGGCGAGCATCACTACGTGATCTTGAGTTTGAAAGGCTTGAGGTCCGATCCGGTCTTTGACGACGATCATGTTTCGGTGAGCGCGGGCTATTCACTGCCGCGTCTTTGTATCGAAGCGGCGCGTCGCGGTCTCTCAGGGATCGAAGGACTAAATGGAATACCGGGCACGGTCGGTGGCGCGCTGTGGATGAACGCGGGCGCTTACGGCCAGGAAATTGGGACCGTCGTTGAAACTGTTCGAGTGGCGCGGGGAGGTCGCGTGGTTGAGATTCCCGGCGGTGAAATTAGTTGGAACTACCGCCACACGTCCTTCGAGGATGGCGAGCTCCTTTTGGGCGCGACTTTAGTGCTGCGCAAGGGCGATCCGGAGGAGATTGCCGCCCGGATGGAAACAGCCAAGAGCCAGCGTATGGCGACGCAACCGCATGGCGCGCGCTCGGCCGGATGCTTCTTCAAGAATGCGCCGGCCAGCCCGATTGGTACCGGCAAGATGATCGATGATCTGGGGATGAAAGGTACGCGCCGCGGGGGCGCGATAGTTTCCCCGCAGCATGCGAACTTCATCGTTACCGAGGGTGACGATGTTAAGGCTGCCGACGCTCTGGCCCTTGCAGAAGAGATTCGAGAGCGCGTCAAGCATGAACACGGAATCGATCTGGAATATGAAGTTGAGTTGTGGAGTAGTGAGTAACAATATGAAAGAACAAGTCATAGCATCACGCGGCCCGCGAACTTCAAGAAGCGCGGCTATTCAGCCTAAGGGTTTTGTGCAGCGCCCAGCGCGCCGCGGAGGCGCGACAAATGCGAGAACAAGAAATTTCTCGCCGCGAGTGCTGTTCGGATATGCCCCTACGGCGTTGAAGGCCGTTTTGGTACTACTTGCGATCGTCGCTCTGATCGTCGGATACCGAGTGGCCGCATCGGCTTCATTGTTCCAGGTGCGGAGCATAGATGTAACGGGAACATCCCGGACATCCGCGGAGGAGATTGAGGGTCTCACGCGGCGCGCTGTAGCGCGCACCGGAGTCTGGCGCGCCGATCTCCCGGCGATCAGTGCTGAATTGGAACGTTTGCCGGGTGTGCGGCGTGCGGTCGTGAGCCGGGTCTTGCCTGACCGCTTGCGTGTGCGTGTTACCGAGCGGTTACCCGTGGCGGTAGTGCGCACTGCTGGAGGTCATTTCTTCTGGGTGGACGAAGAGGGCGTGGCGTTGGGAGAAGTAAAACCCACAGACAGCGTTCCGTCCTTCTTCATTCGCGGCTGGAGTGAAGACGGTACGGAAGGAACGCGCACCGACAACGTGGAGCGCCTCCAGAAGTACTTGGCACTCGCGCGTGACTGGAATGCTATGGGCCTTTCTGAGCGTGTGAGCGAAGTTAATCTGATCGATCTGCGAGATGTGCGCGCGCAACTTGCGGGTAACGATTCGCAGATAGAGGTGAGACTCGGCGGAGAGGATCTCGGCGCGCGTCTCAAACTGGCGCTCGACACATTGGATCAGTACAAGCAGACGCCGCGAGGGTCGTCTATAACTTATCTGGATTTGCAGACTGGACGAATTGTTATTGGCACCAGCTCCGGCAGTAAAGTTTCGAGCACGTCGGGAACCGTTAACGAGTCGCAGACCAGCGACACCACATCAACGGCGACGAGCACTCCGCAGCTAATACAAACCGCGAGGCTGTTACGAGTGATCAAAGGCAGAAACCTGCGCGGATCAGCGCGGCACGAGAGTCCGCGAAGACCGCCGGCATTCGTTTGCGATAGGCAGATCAGAAAAGGCTAAATGGCAAAGCGGACAAATCACACGATTGGGTTGGACATCGGAACCAGCAAGGTGACATGTATTGTCGCCGGTCCCGGAGAAGAAGGCTTGCTCGAGATCCTCGGCATCGGTGAAGCCGAAGCGCGCGGCCTGCGGAAAGGTGTGATCGTCAATCCTGATGCGGCCGTCGAAGCCATCAAGAAAGCCGTCGAAGAGGCTGAGAGAATGAGTGGTGTGCAGGCAGATGAAGTAACGATCAATCTGGCCGGATCGCACATTATGGGTTTCAACGGCCAGGCCATTGTCGCCGTGGCCGGGCGCGATCGAGAGATCACTCCCGACGACGTTCGCCGTGCGATCGATTCAGCCTGCGCAATTCAACTTCCCGCGGGTCGCGAGATTGTGGATCGGCTGCCACAGGAATTCATCGTCGACGATCAGGATGGGATCAACGATCCGGTTGGCATGACCGGAGCCCGGCTGGCTGTCAAGGTGCACATCGTTACCAGTCCGGTGACCGCGCGCCAAAATGCCATAAACGCCGTAAATCGGGCCGGTTTGATAGTCGCTGATATGATCCTCGAGCAACTTGCCGCTGCCGAAGCGACGCTTACGGATGATGATAAGGAGTACGGTTCGGCCCTGGTTGATATCGGCGCCGAGACCACTGGGCTATGCGTCTACCAGCGCGGCGCCGTGCAACACACTGCGGTGTTCCCGTTGGGTGGGGCGCACTTTACCAATGACATTGCGTTCGGCTTACGTACTCCGATTCCGGAAGCCGAGCGCATCAAGCGCAGCGTGGGCTGCGCCTCGAGCGCATCGCTGAGTGACGACCAGCGCGGCGAGATGGTCGACGTGCCGTCGGTCGGCGGCCGTGCGCCGCGGCAACTCTCGCGGCAAATTCTCTGTGACATTTTGCAGCCGCGGGCGGAAGAAGTTTTGATGCACGTCTCTGATGAGATCAGAGATTCTGGCTGGAACCGGCAGCTGTCGAGCGGAGTCGTGTTGACAGGCGGCGGGGCCATGCTCGACGGCATGATCGAAGTTGCTGAACAGGTTTTTGACGCGCCGGTGCGGATCGGTTATCCCGAGCGCGATCGTTTCGGCGGACTGGTTGATGACGTGCGAAGTCCGGCGTGGGCGGCCGCTGCCGGACTCGCGCTCGTCTCTCAACGAGCGCATGCGCTCGAGCAGCGCGCCGGCGCTACCAAGCGCGGCGGTTCGGGTCGCTTAACTCATTTTGTTTCCAAGTTTCGCAATCGTTTTAGTAGTAGTATTTTTTGACCAAGTGTTGTATGCTGGCGCGCCAATGGCACAATATGTTGTCCGCAAGATATAGATGCTCGTGGTTCAGCTAGCCCAAAATAAACGAAAGAGGCCGTGGAAGGCTTCCCGGTTTGGAAGAGAGGAAAAAACCATGACACCTGAGCTCCGCGAACCCGGCAAAGGCATAAATATTATCATCGAGGACGAACCTCCAATCACCGGAGCGCGCATAAAAGTCATCGGTGTGGGCGGCGGTGGCGGCAACGCAGTCAATCGGATGATCGACTCGGGCATCGAAGGCATTGAGTTTGTAGTAGCGAACACGGATCTACAGGCACTCAAGCGCTCACGCGCGTCCGTTAAGATTCAACTCGGCGGGCGATTGACCAAAGGGTTGGGCGCCGGCGCCGACCCTGAAGTTGGACGGCAGGCAGCGCTGGAGGACACCGACAAAATTATCGAAGTGCTCGAAGGCTCAGACATGGTTTTCGTGACCACCGGTCTTGGTGGCGGCACTGGAACGGGCGGCGCTCCAATTGTTGCTTCGCTGGCCACCGAACTGGGCGCCTTAACAGTAGCGGTTGTGACAAAGCCGTTTCTGTTCGAGGGTCGGCGGCGGTTGCAGCAGGCCGAGCACGGGCTGAGTGAATTGCACGAATCGGTTGACACCGTCATTACGATCCCGAACGAGCGGCTTTTTGGCGCCGTGCCCCAGGGCGCGTCGTTTGCCGATGCTTTCAAAGCAGCTGATGATGTGCTGCGTCAGGCAGTGCAGGGAATCAGTGACCTGATTACGGTTCCGGGCCTGATCAATCTCGACTTTGCCGATGTCCGGACAATCATGCAGGGCATGGGCATGGCGCTGATGGGTACTGGATACGCCCGCGGTGAAAATCGCGCGGTCGAAGCCACTCAGGAAGCGATCTCGTCGCCCTTGCTTGAGGAGGCGTCGATCAAAGGCGCTCGCGGAGTGCTCATTAATATCACCGGCGGTCACGATCTGACTTTGTTTGAAGTCAATGAAGCAGCCTCGATCGTGCGCGAGGAAGCAGACGAGGACGCGAATATTATTTTTGGACATGTAATCGACGAATCGATGGCCGATGCAATGAAGATCACGGTAATTGCGACGGGCTTTCGCCGCGAAGTAGCAACAGCTTCGGCCGCGGCGGGGGCACAAATGCCGATCACCTCACCGCCGCGCTACGCGCCACGGTCGCCGGAGGAATTTCCTGCGTCGCATGCGAGTTCCAAGCGTGTTGATGATCTTGACGTGCCGACGTTCATCAGGAAAAAGGCGGACTAATACAAGCCAGGTAAGTCAGCAATTGGCAGCGAGCGGGTAACCGTCACAGAGCATTTGCTGTGTCGCGCGAAAGCCTCAATACCGGCTCCTGTTTCTGCTTTGCGTTTTCCCTCTCGGTCGTGTAGCATGTCGCGCATTCCCTGAAGAAGTAACTTCAGTCATAACGAATCAAAGGCGCCGTCTCTCCTCGGAAGGCTGTAGCCTGTGAATAGCTGTTTACGTCTTACCATTGAAACCGGGGCGAAAATGCAGGGTCCTGGCAAATTTTATTGTTAATCTTTGTGGAGGAAGTACCGTGAATCGCAAACTAATCAGGACGACGCTGGCGGACGTCAAGGCCCGGCGAGAGGCAGCACACCAGCGCGATCGAACTAATGATCGACCAAATGATCGAAGTAACGGAGGTGCTCCGCGCAGCGGAATGCCACCGCCCCGCCCGACTCCGCAGCCGTCGTCTCTGCAAGTCAGAAAGCGACAGCCACCTCCGGCTGAGACGCATGCTGAGATCTATTATTACAAGAAACAAATCGACGCTCACACGCCGATGGTTCTGGTCTTGCAGGACGGTGAGGAGATCGAAGGAACAATCGAATGGTACGATCGCGGCGCGCTGAAAATTAATCGCCGCGCGGCTCCGAATCTTTTGATTCTCAAGCGCAACATAAAATACATTTACAAGGCTGAAGAACGAGTACAGGGACACGTGGAAGGCGACGTGCCTCAAGTCGTCGAATCTTAGGTTCTCCGCGGATACCGGCCGAGCAGAAATGTCTGGTACGCGACTCCTCTTCGATCGATGAATAATCTGACTCAGGGTTCGTCTGATGCGAGTGCTCGCCCCGTGCGACCCCGCATTGGTATCACCATGGGCGATCCCGCGGGAATTGGGCCTGAAGTAGTGCTCAAGGCCGTGGCTGAAGAAGAAGTGCGAGAGGTCTGCCAGCCGGTCATCATTGGCGACGCACAGTTGCTCGCTCATAACGCGCGCACTCTAGACTTGCAATGTGGTTATCAGATTGTCCGCCGGGACGAAAAACTTCCCGACCGGGGTACCGAGCCGCTAATCTTTCACCTCGATAACATACAGGGACACGTCGAACCGGGAATCGAGTCGGGGGCTGCGGGGAAAGCTGCCGCTGGTTACATCGAGGCCGCGGTGGATCTCTGTGGCGCCGGTGAGATCGACGCCATCTCGACCGCTCCAATCAACAAACGCGCTCTCTTCCTGGGAGGCTACAGCTTTCCCGGCCACACGGAGTTTCTCGCCCACTTAACCGGAATCGATGATTATGCGATGGGGTTTGTGGGTGCGAATCTTCGCATCATTCTGATCTCGACGCACGTGCCGCTTTCGGAGGCGATTCGGCTGGTCAAGCGGGATCGATTTGAGAAGACAATTCGCCTGGCCGAGCATGAGCTGCAGCGATGGGGGATCGAGCGCCCACGCATCGCAGTAGCCGCTTTGAATCCCCACGGCGCGGAAGGCGGTCTGTTCGGGATCGAGGAGGCTTCGGAAATTATGCCGGCCATCGAAGCCTGTCGCGCGATTGATCGAATCAACGTGCAGGGTCCGTTTTCAGCGGACACGGTTTTCCTGCGTGCCTCGCGCGGGGAGTTTGACGCGGTCGTAGCGTGTTATCATGATCAGGCCATGATTCCGGTGAAGTGCCTTTCCTTCGGCGAAGCAGTCAACATTACCCTCGGCCTGCCCTTCATTCGGACCTCGGTCGATCATGGAACGGCATTCGACATCGCCGGAAAAGGCATCGCTGAACATTCGAGTATGATCGCCGCGATCAAATTGGCGGCCGAGCTGTCGTCGAAAGCCGGTGAAGCAGGCAGGGCCATGGAAGCGGCATAGTTACAGTACAACGCACTTGGGCACAAGCGACAATATCTCGAAAGGACGAGTTCTGGTGGCCGATGACGATCCGGCCATCCTGCGTCTGGTAACTGCCATCCTCGAAAAGGAAGGCTTTGCGGTAGTGGGCGCACGCGATGGCCGCGAAGCCTATAAAGCGCTGCAGGACAATGCGAATTTCACCGCGGCAGTGTTCGATGTGGTCATGCCGAATATCTCCGGACCGGAACTTGTCCGCTTCATGAGAACTGAAAAGCGATTCAACAAGGTTCCCGTGATGATGATGACCGCCGAACAGGATCCCAAGCTTTCGTCGGACAGTTTCGCGGCCGGAGCGGTCGTGTTTCTTCCCAAGCCATTTACGACGACCCAACTGCAAACCATGCTGCGAATGCTGGTGGGCAAAGCAGTCAGCCAGGGCTGATCTGTCCGGAGTTTTAAGCTCTAGAATACAGAACCGCGAGCGGTAGCGAGCGGGATAAAGACTCAAGCCGCACGATCTGCTGAATCGACATTGCATTCATAACATGACTTGGAAGTCGAGTCCTTATTCCGCTCGGTGCCGCGGTGCTGTACCGAGCAGTTCAAAGGTTTACCCTGGCCTTTCGTAACGAAGGAGTGTCATTTATGTCCAAGCGAAACATGCTGATTATTTCTCTCGTGGCGTTAGTGGGCGCCGGGAGTGTTTTTGTCGCCAGCCGCACTCGTGCCGCAGGTGATCTGACCCCCAAAGAAGCACGGAAACTGATTGCCCGGATGGCCGGTATCGAACTGCCTTCGGATGCGGTCCGCGTGAAAGACATTTCCACCGCCGGCAGTTCAGCGGTGGTGACGGCCCAGGTTGAGACGGCTTTTCGGATGGTTAAGGATGATAAAGGGAAATGGCGCATTGCGGAAATTAGAACCGGAGACCGCCGTTGGGAAGATCTGGACACGTTGATGCGAGCATTGAATGTCGAGAAGACCGCTCGGGCTCGCGCCGAATTGGAATCGATAGCCACTGCCCTTGAATCCTATCGCCGCGAGCGCGGTTCTTACGTCGCGTCAAAAAGTTCAGCCGCTCTAATCGATAATCTGAACCCGCGCTACCTCGCAAGGGTTATTCGCGTCGATCCCTGGCACAAGCCTTACGAATATGAGGGAGAGCGTTCCACCTATGTGCTGCGTTCGGACGGCCCGGACGGAAAGCCAAACACAGCAGACGACATTCTTGTCACCAAAGCCACGCGCTAATACTAAAGAGGTGTTGACGTGTCGAGATCGAACACGAATTCCTTACTAATTATTTTCGCTCTCGGTGGTCTCGTCCTGCCATTCTCTCCCGATCTATCGTTGACTGAGCAAAGTGCCGCCTATCAGAACCAAAAACAAGAATTGGTTCCCAATAATCTTCGGTTTGAGCTCAAAAGCACTCAGGAAGGCTTGACCGCTGAAAAGTTTAAGTTCTCAGCCGAGACATGGCAATCGAGGGATGGCATAACCATTTTTCTCACAAAAGTAGATTGCCGTTCGCCTGCGAAGGCCGAAAAAGTCTTGCGTCAGAGCGTGAAGAACGCTAGCAGGGTTGTTGAGAAGGACATCCTAAGGGATAGGCATCGAAGGAGTGTGGGAGAGAGAATCGTTGTGTCATTCGGAACGGATATGATGACACGGTCCCGGGTAATCTTATGGACCAATCACGTCATGTTCTATACCTTGGAATCTTCTTCTTTTCAGCAGGCGTTGTTGTTTGAAAAGGAACTTCCAAGGGCTTAAGAAGATCAAACGGTTTCCAGGAGCAGCAGGGCGCTTTAGTTCCCTCAACGCCGCCGGAATACCGGTACGCCGTTCACAACCTCGGACACTGGCACGCCAGCCAATGACTCTCCAAAGACTAATAGCCCATAAAAGCTCTTGACGTGCTTTTCGCGCGGATGCTAGGTTCGAAGCAGGCCGCGTGCCGCTCAGAACGTTTTTTACGGAAGCTGAGTTGAATCAAAACCCGCGGAACCACGAATGAAGGTTGCCCCTTGTTTGCTGGACGAAAGCTCCTAGTCGCCGATGACTCGCCATACTATCGCACGGTGATTAGCCTGACCTTCGCCGATGAAGGCATGGAGGTTGACACGGCCGGCGATAGTCCTGAGGCACTGGAAAAACTTGAGCAGTCCACACCCGATGTGATCCTCGCTAATGGCTCCCTGCAGGGTATAGGCGGCTATGAGCTATGCAAGCTGATCAAACAAAATGAACGGTTTAGCCACATTCCTGTTATGCTTTTGGTCGGCTTGCACGAACCGTTCGATCAGGCCAAGGCGCGTCGCGTAGGCGCTGATGATGTCGTGACTAAACCCTTCAAGTCTATCCGTCAACTGGTCAGCCGCGTGGGTTCGCTGCTGGGCGGCAGGGCTGCGGACACTGAAGACACCAAACACGGACACTCCACTCTGGGACTCGAGCATTCCGATGCGATTGAGACGTCGTCTCCTGAGCGACCTGTTATCGACGACTCGGTGGTCAACGGCGACCTTGAGCCACCTCCGATGGCTAAGAGCAAAACGACTGAGCCGAATTTTGAATCACCCGGAATTGCTAGTGGGGATGACATCGCGTTTCAGACTGCGGACACGCAAAGGCTGGAAATGATTGATGCTGTCCCAACAGATGTTCCTGAGGTCAAGCCTACGGCGGATACAAATGTGAAGGTTTTCGTTGAGGCGGCCTCGATTCCTAATCACGAGCTGGCTGAGCCAGAGATTGAAGTGACCGGCAGCACGTGCGCTGCCGACGTCGAACTTCAAACGGCGAACACGCAAAAACTCGAACGTATTGATGATGAGCCCGAGCAACCCAACGAACCGATTACTTACGCTCAAGACGACACGATGGAAATGACTCCGCAGATCGAAGCAAGTGAGAAGTCGCATTTACCTGACGTTGAAAGTAACGAACATCCCATATCATTTGGTGCCAGCGAAATGAATGAAGAACCAAACATCCGAAGTACGCCCGCGCACACTCCGCCGGTATTCAATGACGTCCTTCTGGATCTGGGCGACTTTGACAGCCCAACGCCCCAGCTCGTCGCGGAAGATCTGGTTTTGGATCTTGATTATGAAGAGTTGGCGAGCCGTGACGTCGTCGCGGTTCCGGAAACGATTCCCGAAACGGCATTCGCGGCTGAGAGCACTTTCCCGGTTGAAGTAGCCGAACCAGAATCCGCGCCCGACGAGCAGCTAGTAGTCGATCATGAATTGTCGATGGTTACCGAAGCCCCGGTAGTAGAAACGATGCCGACCACCATTGCACAGCCGGAAACAACTGATCCCGGTCTTCGACTATCGCCGGAGACTATTGACGCAATCGCCCGGCGGACGGTCGAATACATGTCAGATAGGGTTGTGCGAGAGATCGCCTGGGAAGTCGTCCCTGAACTGGCTGAGTTATTAATCAAGAAGAAACTCGACGAACAGGGATAGTCAAAAAGCCATTTCTGGTTTAGCGGCGGGCTCCTGCCCGCCTTTCCATTTTTAGCCATATAGATCGTCATATGCTCGCCGTCGTGATATGAAAGCCACGGCGCATGATTTACAATCGAGAGGCGAGAAATTTCTATTCCGATCGAATTTGGCAGCCAGCGGCCTGCCTCTAAACATTCGAAGCTGTAGTCAAATGATCGAAATTCCTAAAACCTACGACCCGAAGGAAGCCGAGCAAAATCACTATGCGCGTTGGGAAGAGCGCGGATATTTTGCGCCCGAGATTAATAAGGATCCTGATGCGCCCGTTTTCACGATTGTAATTCCGCCGCCTAACGTGACGGGCTCGCTTCATATGGGTCACGCTCTGCAGCACACGATGATGGATGTGCTGACCAGATATAAGCGCATGGCCGGCTTTCGCGCGTTGTGGTTGCCGGGAATGGATCACGCCGGCATCTCGACGCAATTGATGGTGACACGCCAACTAAAGAAGGAAGGCTTGTCGCGCCACGATCTGGGCCGACAGAAGTTTGAAGAACGCGTCTGGTCCTGGAAGCAGGAATACGGCGGGCAGATTCTTAAGCAGATCCGGCGCGAAGGCGCGTCTGTCGATTGGTCACGCGAACGGTTCACCATGGACGAGAATCTTTCGCGCGCAGTGCGCGAAGCATTTGTGCGTCTGTATGACGAAGGAATGATTTATCGCGGCAATCGCATCGTCAACTGGTGTCCGCACGATCAGACCGTTCTTTCCGATCTCGAAGTTCTGCGCGAGGCGCAAAAGGGCAAGCTTTACTATCTTCGTTATCCATTTAAAGATCGCGATGGCTCTATCACGGTGGCGACTACGCGGCCTGAGACAATGTTGGGCGACACGGCCGTAGCGGTAAATCCCAAAGACGAAAGATATCGCGAAATGATCGGGCAGGTGCTGATGCTGCCAATCGTGAATCGCGAGATTCCGATTGTGGCTGATGATTTTGTCGACTCCGAATTCGGCACCGGAGCGGTCAAAGTAACACCCGCTCACGATCCGAATGACTATGAAATGGGTGTGCGTCATAACCTGGAGCAGATCGCCGTCATCGATCAGTTCGCGCGCATGACCGAAGCGGCTGGCGCCGATTTCGCCGGTCTCGATCGTTACCAAGCCCGCGAATTAGTAATCGAAAAGTTTGAAGCTTTGGGCTTACTCGAAAAGGTGGTTGATTATGAGTTCGCTATTTCGAAATGCGAACGCTGCAAGACCGTGATTGAGCCTTTGACCTCGACGCAGTGGTTTTGCCGCATGGATAAATTGCGCGATCTCGCGCTGACAAAATTGCGTGAAGAAGGGAAGCCACGGTTTTTCCCGCAGGTCCCGTACGAGAAAGTCTATTCAGACTGGCTTGAAAATCTGCGTGACTGGACGATCTCGCGCCAGCTTTGGTGGGGTCATCAGATTCCTGCCTGGTATAAAGCGGACGGCGAGATCGTCGTCGCACGCTCATTCGAAGAGGCGAAGCAAAAAGCCGGCACTGGTGAGTTGACGCAGGACGAAGACGTGCTCGACACCTGGTTTTCTTCGGCGCTGTGGCCTTTCTCGACACTGGGCTGGCCCGATGAGACTGAAGACATCAGAACCTTTTATCCAACTTCGGTGCTGGTGACGGCGCGCGACATAATTTTTCTTTGGGTTTCGCGGATGATGATGACCGGGCTGAAGTTTATGGGCCAGGAGCCGTTTGCCGATGTTTATGTCACGGGCACCGTCCTCGACAAGCACGGCCAGCGGATGTCGAAAACGAAAGGCAATGGGATCGACCCGCTCGAGGTGTTTGAAAAGTACGGTGTGGACGCGACACGCTTGACGCTGGCTTCAGTCGGCTCAACCGACACCCGTTGGAGCGAGCGCCAGGTTGAATCGTATCGAAACTTTGCCAACAAGATCTGGAACGCCGCGCGGTTCTGCCTGATGAATTCAGATGGGGCGGAGTCGGTGTCCGAGCCCTTCGCGGGCGATTTGCCGTTGCACGATCGCTGGATACTTTCGCGCTTGAACAAAACGGCGCGTGAAGTAGGGGTGCGCCTTGAGCAGTACGATTTTCATGGCGTAGTGCAGACTCTCTATCATTTTTTCTGGGACGACTTCTGCGATTGGTACATCGAACTCTCAAAGGCGACCGTGACGGCGGAAACAGACTCGCCGGAAAGAGGCATCGCGCGGGCTCGTTTGATCTCGGTGCTGGAGCAATCGCTTCGGCTGCTGCATCCATTTATGCCTTATCTCACTGAGGAATTATGGCAGAAGTTGCCGGTCGAACACGCTCAGCTCTTGCATTATGCCTACGCCGGTGTTGACCCGACGATCATGCTCGCCGCTTTTCCCCAGTGTGACGATGTCAGGGTGAACGAGAGCGCTGAGTCTGAGATGCAGGCCGTCATCGATTTAGTTTCACGAGTACGGAATATCCGATCAGAGATGAACATTAAGCCGGGCGAGCCTATTCAGTTGATGATTGCGGCCAATGCTGGCTTGAAATCGGTGTTTACGGCGAGTGCTGAGCAGATCACACGTTTGACCCGAGCGTCTCATATTTCGATCGACGGAAATGCCGAGATGCCAAAGGCCTCCGCCCGAGCCGTACTGTCGGGAGGAGCCGAAGTTGCGATTCCGCTTGAAGGCTTGATCGATTTTGCGCAGGAGCGCGAAAGGCTGAGAAAGGAAAAAGAGAAGTTACAGAAGGAAAGCGAAAAGCTTGACGCTCAACTGGGCAATCAGGACTTTGTCGAGCGCGCTCCGGCGGAAAAAGTGGAAGGGCTGCGGGCCAGACTCGCAGACATCGCACAGCGAACGGTAGCTTTGGATCAGATGTTGGAGGCACTTTCATGATGAGTATTCATTTTAGCGCGCTTTGCGCGCTGTGCGGACAGGATGTCCGCGCTCCATGGAGGCGCTCTCATGAACTGGCTTGACGAAGGCGCGCTCTACTCAAGCATCGGCCTTTTCCTGCGGGAGGATCTGGGCCGCGGCGACATTACTACGCAGAGTGTCCTGGCTCGCAATGCGCGGGCGCGCGGCCGCTTTGTCGCTGGCGAGCGAATGATCGTCGCTGGACTGGAAGCCGCGGAAGAAGTTTTTGTCACGCTTGACCCACAACAACAGCTCGAAGCCTTTGCATCTGATGGTGAAGAAGTTGAAGCCGGAAAAGTGATCGCGCGCACGAGTGGCTTTGCCGATGTGTTGCTCGCAGGTGAGCGCGTGGCGTTAAATCTCCTTCAACATCTGTCCGGAGTTGCCACCGTGACCCGCCAGTTCGTCCGCGCAGTTGAAGGGACTGAAGTGAAAATCGCGGACACTCGCAAGACGACGCCCGGTTTGCGGATGCTGGAAAGGTACGCGGTGCTGCTGGGCGGTGGAATAAATCATCGCTATGGTTTGGACGACGGCGTCTGCATTAAGTCGAACCATGCAGGGATTGCGAGCGGTCTGGGTGCCGCGGTAAAAAGCGCGCGCGAAGCTATCGGCCACGTTCATATGATTTCGGTCGAAGTAAGCAATCAAGGTGAAGCGACCGAAGCGATCGAGAATGGCGCGAACGTCCTGGTGGTAGATGGCCTGGGTACGGCTGAGCTAGCCGACCTGGTCGGTCGTGTCCGCGCGCTGTCGGCACAGGTAACCGTCGAAGTCTCGGGTCCCATCACGCTCGAAAATGTTCGCGCGTATGCTGATGCCGGACCCAATCTAATCCGTGTCGACGCTTTGACACAGTCGGTTAAAGCAATGGCTATTGGATTTCAGATTCAGCCGGGTTAAATTAGTGACGGAACGAATTGGCGCTGGCGGCGTGCAAGGTTTGAACCATCCCGGTTTGCTTAGTTCTGATCCCTCAAATCAGCGAGGAGGTTTTTGATGCCGAGACATTCTATTCGAAAGTTAGTGACGGCGGTGCTGGCACTCGTCTTGATCCTGGGATTCCTGCTGGTTGACTCGAGTGCTCAAAAACGTCGTCGACGGCGGCGCACTTCATCGGCTCCGCGCATCGAGAACCCGGCTATTTACCAACCTTCACCGACTGACAACACTTCTGGCGACACCAACAACGCCGGCGACGCGAATACAACGGACAAAGGGACCGCGCGTCCCGCCGGCGAGCAGGATCCGGAAGCAATGAAGAAAACGATTCGTGTTCTTGCCACGCAGGTCGACAAGCTTAACGACAAGCTTAGCCAGATGGAAGAGTCTCAGCGTTCGCTGGTGGACCTGGAACGCCTTTCACGCGCTGAAGCGCGTTCCGCGGCGTTCCGAGCCGAACTGCGCGACGTACAAGCGAAGGAATCCGATCTGGAAGCAAAGGCGGAACAGGTTGAATATGATTTGAAGCCTGAGAACATCGAACGCGCGACTGCTGGGTACGGAACGACCCACCCTGAAGATGCGCGCGAGCAGCGCCGGCGGCAGCTTGAAAGTGAGAAGCAGCGCATAGGGAAACAGTTGGATCAACTAGCTATCAGCCATACTCGTCTGGAAGAAGCAATTGCTACCTCGGACGCGGAGATCGATCGCTTGCACAAGAAACTGGACGCAGCCGATCAAGCCGATATCCAAAACGCCAAGACGAAGGCCCAGGGCGGCAATACAGAGCTCGCTCCGAAAGCGACCCCAACGCCCAGTCCTTATCCGCGCTGATAGCAGCCCGAGTCCGCGCTGTGACCGCGCATTTACAGAGTGAAGGATCTAATCAGGTCCCGTTCGACGCGCAGCGGCGGTTGAGTTTAGCCCGGCGTTTCAACCCGTGATCGATAATTTTTTCCGGGCCTTGAAGAGGGGTGTCAGAAGCCCGCGCGTAAGCAAGGGCGATGCTCGCGACAGCATCTATCGGTTTGAACGCAACCGTTCGCGCCATTTCTTGAATCAAGCGTATTTGCGTGCGTGGCCCTCCTTCACGGTCGGGCTCCTGACACATCCTCTGACAGGCCGGGCTAAATTTAAATCGGCGCTACGCATCGACGCATTTCGTAAGAGCTCCTGAGATCCGAAACTGGTGTTCCATGGGAACGATTGCACAAAATGATCTCTATCGTTTGATTGGCGAAGCGAACGCGCGCGGCGAGCGCGTCGTAGTCGCCACGGTCGCGCACACCCGCGGCTCGACGCCACAACGCCGCGGCGCAAAAATGCTTTTCTTTGTCGATGGACGGACCGCCGGCACGGTTGGCGGCGGTTGCGTGGAAGCCGAAGTCTGGGCCGAAGCGCGCGAAGCTATCCGCGATGGCGAGCCCGGCTTGCATCATTTCGCTCTCACCGCTGATGAAGCCAGCGAAGAAGGCATGGTATGCGGCGGCATAATGGACATCTTCATAGATGTTTGGGAGAACTCTTGATTATGTCCGGCTCGTTCGTCGACAAGTACAAATCCAAGCATCGCCATCCGCTCAATCGACTTTCGCACTCGATCGGCATTCCGATGGTCGTGGTCTCGCTGCCGCTATTTTCCCTTAGCTGGCGATGGGCGTTGATGTTGTTCGGCGCCGGATGGGTGTTTCAATTCATTGGCCACGCCATCGAAGGTACTCAACCGGTCTTTTTCGGTAATCCGTTGTATTTATTCGTCGGCCCGTGGTGGCTGGTGCGTCGTGCCGCGGAAGCCGTAGGGCTACGCAAGGAATCTGCCAAGTAGATTTTGGGGATGAGTGAAGGCGAAGTCTGTAGCCTTTCTCTTATTAGGACCGTGCCTTTAGCCCGGTGAGAAGTCGTGGGGTTCGTCAAGTAAGACGATCCATGAACCCGCGCGAGAATTTTTTCGCCGATTTCGTGGATCGTTCTTGCTCAGAGGGAAGAGACAACACGAAACCAAGTTTGGGGCCATACCGACCACTATGCGTTTTGCCTCCAGTCGTCCTTTCGACTACGCTCTCTTCAATTCAACTTCATGAGCGGCCATAAGATCAAAGGCGAAGCCCAAATCGTCAGTCAGGCGATTAGCCGCATGCTGGCGGAAGGAGCGGCCGGCGTACTCGTGACCCTGATGAGGTTGCCGGATACAGCCCCAGGGGAGCTGCGGGTCGGCGCCAGATTGCTTGCGACAGAATCAGGTGTCGTAGTAGGCGGACTGGACGCCTTGGAACTGGACGCAGAGGTTGCGCGGCAGGCGCATCGGTTTCTCTCGTCGCGTGAAGAAGCAAAGTCCCTCGAAGTGGCTGATTTCGCGCCCGGCCTCAGTCAGTTTCACGGCGTCCAGTTATTATTCGAACGCATCGAGGCCGAGCCGCGCTTGGTCATTGCTGGTGCGGGCCACGTAGGCGCTTCGCTGGCGCGGCTGGGTGCGCTGGTTGGCTATCGCGTAACGCTGATCGATGATCGAGCCGAGTTTCTTAACCGGGAACTGTTTGCTTCGCCTAGCGAGCAGAGGATTAATCTGATCGTTGCTGAAGATTGGTCGGAAGCCGTGCGTGAGGCTGTCGCGACCGGCCGGGGCATCTCTGTGGCCATCGTAACGCGCGGGCATAAGCAGGATGAAGATTGTCTGCGTGCGGCGATCTCGGCGAATCCTTTTTACATTGGAATGATTGGCAGCAAGCGCCGAACCAACATCGTTCTGGAAAAGCTGCGCGAAGAAGGCGCGAACGAAGCTGAACTGAAAAAGGTGCGCGCGCCCATTGGACTGGATATTGGCGCCGTCTCGCCGGAGGAAGTCGCGCTGGCGATCCTGGCGGAGATTGTGGCAGAGCGTTCGGGTGGTTCCGGCGCTTCGCTGTCGGCCTGGCGACGACGCGAATCGTCGCCCGTTTGACCGCCTGACTAATTAATCACATCAGTTTGTCTTTTAAGATATTTGTCGGGCAGTGGATTCTTGTCGTCTTCGCCCTGCCAAAAAATCGTCACCACCCACCAACGCTTCCCGTCATTCATTAGCTGAATGCTGTTGATGCCGCGTTGGAAGGGCTTGACGTCTTCTTTCGCATGGCGTGATTCGTAGGTGCTGAAGACCTGCGCGATGTTGGCGAACGCGTCTGTGTGCCGCGCAGTCTCGCCTTCAAAGAATCCAGTCTTCTCTAAAAACGGTCCGTTGCGTTGAGCGTAGTCGTCGACCGTCATCACTCTCGAGACTATCTCTCCATTTGGGCGCACACCGTTGGCGATCAAACGAGCGCCGGGAGCAAACAGCGATCTGAATCGATCCCAGTTGCGCTTTCCCGCCGGTCCCGAGATTACGTCGTACAGCGCCGCGATCGCTGAATCCATCGTCGCAACGTCCGCGGGATTGGCCGCGGGAGAGGTCGGTGCAGTTTGTGCGGCAACGGGCGGCGTCGGCACTGGGGTTTGGGCTTTAGTGGTTATGATCGCTGTGGCAGTGATCGCAAGCAGCGAAAGAAGACGAATGTTAATTCTAACAATAAGACACAGGGTTTTCATTTCAAGAATCTCCAGGACCTTAGGAGTCTAACCTTGGGTTCGTGTTTTATTTTCATTTTTGACAAACGGTCAACGAAGTCACACCAAGCCACACGAACAAAAACTAGTCATTTCGTTTTGTCTGTTTTCGTGGATCGTCTTGTCTGGGCGATCGACAATCTGTCGAAATAGCGACCACCAGCTTTCATTTGGAGCTTTCGCGATTAAATCATGACTTTATCTTCAGGGCAAAGATCCGATCTCATGGTAGTTGAATCTTTGATCCGGTCGCCACTCCCGTTCCCGGTTCTGTAACAGTGCATGCCTTTGGCGCTAACGCTAAACCAATGATACTAATTAATGATGTCTGCCAGTCTCGATCTCAAAGAAAGACGCAGTCGCGGTGTCGGCGAGATGTTTCGCGCCTTGCGGCATCGCAACTTTCTTCTCTTTTGGTCGGGTGCCTTCCTCTCAAACACCGGCACGTGGATGCAGGCCGTCGCCCAGGGCTGGCTGGTGCTGCAAAAGACTAACTCTCCGTTCTGGCTTGGCTTTGACGGCTTTATGGCGACCGCTCCGGGATTGCTGCTGACCTTGGCGGGAGGCGTCTTTGCCGACCTTGTGGATCGCAGAACGCTCTTAATCTATACACAGGTTGTGGCGGGTCTGGCTGCGCTCACCCTGGGTATTCTCGTCGTCACCGACGTTGTACAGGTGTGGATGATTCTGGGGCTGTCGTTTGTGACCGGCTGTTGTATGGCTGTGGCCGGCCCCTCCTACATGGCGCTCGTCTTCGATCTCGTTGATCGCGAAGACCTGGCCAATGCGGTGGCCCTGAACTCGACGCAATTTCAGCTCGCGCGCGTCCTCGGGCCCGTCTTTGCCGGCGTAGGATTCAAATTATTCGGATTGGCCGGATGCTTCTTTGCTAATGCGTTTTCGTTTGTTGCCGTCGTGACGGGATTGAGAATGGTTCGATTCGATCGGCCCGAGAAAGAAGAGGGCGCGCCGGTCAGATCAATGAAGGACAAAGCCGCTTTTATCCAGGACCTGGTGGAAGGGTTTCGCTATGTCGGAGGCCGCCCGCGCGTTTCGATACTCTTGATGATCTCGGCCGTGACGAGTCTGTTTGGAGCGCCTTACATTTCCATGACGCCGGTATTTGCCCGCGACGTTTTTCATCTGGGCGAAACGGGTCTCGCGTTGCTTATGGGCACAGCGGGGGCGGGAGCGCTCTTTGGCGCCCTGTTTCTCGCCTTTCTGGGCGATTTTCGTCGAAAGGGTTGGTTTGTGCTGGGTGGTGACTTTGCTTTTGCCGTCTGTCTGATTTGTTTTTCACTTTCGACGCATGTAGGAGTCTCGCTGATATTTCTTTTTCTGCTCGGCTTTGGGATTGTCTGCTCAGTGGCGGTGAGCAATACCCTTTTGCAAAAGCTGGTGAGCAACGAAATGCGCGGACGCGTGATGAGCATGTTCATGTTGTCGTTCATCGGCGCAATGCCCATCGGCAACTTGATCGCGGGTGCCGCATCGCATCGTTTCGGGGTTCAGCACACGTTGGCGGCGGGCGGTCTAATCATCGCTGTGTTCGTAGTTGTCGTTACCTTACGCAATCCGAAATTGCGCGAAATCTGATAACCGGGTCGCCGGTGACTTGGCAGGTCCTTTTTGAGTTTTGGTAAATTGAGGTGGCTGTGCAAGACTTCTCAGGTCTGACAATGAAATGGAAACCAAAACGGCGGGCGTCGTTGATGCTCGCGATAGTATTCTGCCTGACCGCGGTGATCTCTCACGCGCAGAATGGCTGGACTGCGGCGCGGGTCAGCTCCGGTGGTAAAGATCTGAATGCTGTTTATTTCGCCGATGCGAAACGTGGCTGGGTGGGCGGCGACAATGGGTTTTTCAGTTATACCGAAGACGGCGGCGCCCACTGGGCTGAGCGCCCGCTTGGGATTGATCGCGGAGTCAACGACATCTACTTTGTCAGCAAAGAAACAGGATTCGTTCTGGCCGGCGGCAGTATTTTTGAAACTAACGATGGTGGACATTCCTGGCGCGAAGCACACAAGTTTTTGCCATCGGAGTTCGATGGCGCCACGCCCGAGCTATACAGTCTCAGATTTAGCGGCAAGAAGCGCGGGTGGGTAGTTGGCTCCGCCAGCCGCGGTGACGTAATCACGAACAGTATCCTGGCGGTCACCCGAGATGGGGGCGTCACCTGGCAATTATTTCAGGCGCCCACTCGGCAGGAACTTATTCATATTGATTTTGTCGACGAAAAACGCGGCTGGATTGTTGGAGCGGCCGGCGCCATCCTGCACACCGACGATGCGGGTGAGACGTGGGTCAGGCAGCCATCAGAGACCACGGTGACGCTCTTTCACGTTGATTTCCGCAACGACAAGAAAGGTTGGGCAGTCGGAGAAGGTGGCACGATTTTGCGTACTGAGGACGGCGGGCGAATATGGACTAAAGTCAGCTCGTCGGTACGCTCTACATTGTTGGGTGTTCAATTTGTTAGTGATGATGAGGGCTGGATTGTCGGACGCGGCGGCGCAATTTTGCGTTCCAGCGATGGGGGCCGCACCTGGGTTGAGCAAGAGGGCGGTGTTAAGCAAAATCTGTACGCACTCTTTATGACGAAAAAGTACGGCTGGGCTGTCGGCACAAACGGACTACTCCTGCATTATGAGCGATGAGGTAGTCTCACCCCCCGATCTCGAACTAATTCTGTTACCATCATTCTAATAATCTATGGGACTGGTTGAGCGACTAAAACACAGGTTTGGGTTGGCGGGGGCCAACTCTGGACGGCACCCAATTCGGATATTTTTACTTGAGGACGACGAACGCCGTTGTGAATGGTTTGCTAAACGCTTCAAGGGCGATCAACTGGATATCGCTTGCGAGGTCGAGCAAGCTAAGGAGCTGCTGAAGACCTGGAATTATGATTCGATCTTTCTTGATCACGACTTGATGCCCGAGCATTACGGAGCGACTGAGGCCGACGACGAACGCACCGGCTACGCTATTGCTTCTTTCCTGGCTTCGAATCCGGAGCTGCAACGGGCGGCGACCATCATGGTGCACAGCTTCAATGCCGACGGCGCCATGCGCATGGTCGAGGAGTTAAGAGGAGCGGGCAGGCAAGCAGAATACATTCCATTTCATTTCCTCGAAGAGCGAATCAGAAATTACTGGCCGCGGTAATGTCGGAACCGCCTGCGATAGCGGGGGTTGATCCGGCGCCATCCGAAACGAGTTTCAATAAAGATTTGATGTACCTAACCCGATTCCGCAACATCAACCGCCCGCTACCGCAGGCGGTTCTGACAGTGGCTCAGGATATAGTGGTGGCCAGGGACGGAATCGAACCGCCGACGCCGGCCTTTTCAGGGCCGCGCTCTACCAACTGAGCTACCTGGCCAATGGCGTGTAAGGACTGTGCAGTATAGGAATCCCCCGAATCACTGTCAAACTCGTGGCAGTAAAAACCCGTTGACTGTTTTTTTTGGAGGTGTATAATCCGACGCGTCGGATGGGGCTGACCCCAAAGTCAGTACCTTGCAAGAGCTATCCGATGTTTGAACATCGATACCCGCCAGTGTCAGCTCGGCCGCCGAATCGCGCCCCCCGTGATCGCTACCTTCGAGCTGGCACACGCTTTTCTAACGGATCATAAATAAAAGGAGCGGCTTCAACGATTTTCGTTGAAGCCGCTCCAGTTTTTGTGGGTCGACTTGTTAACTTGGCCAATTTGACATGTTAGTAACTTGCGTTACATTCCCATGCCGCTCATGCCGCCCATGCCGCCGGGCATTGGGGCCTTGTCCTCTTCAGGAATCTCGGCCACCATCGCTTCGGTGGTGAGCATAAGTCCCGCGATTGACGCTGCATTTTGCAGCGCCGTGCGCGTGACTTTAGCAGGATCGATGACTCCGGCCTTGACCAGATCCTCGAACACCTCGGTCTGGGCATTGAAGCCGAAGCTGTCATTTTTGTCGCTGCGTACGCGCTCGACGACGACGGCTCCCTCTTTGCCGGCATTTTGAACAATCTGCCGCAGGGGCTCTTCCAGAGCGCGTCGGACGATGTTGACACCGATCTGCTCGTCTGTATCGCCACCATCCTTGTTCACGTCAAACTTCTCGAGCACCTTGGCCGCGCGCACCAGGGCGACGCCGCCGCCTGGAACAATTCCTTCTTCCACGGCGGCGCGAGTGGCGTGCATGGCATCTTCGACGCGCGCCTTCTTTTCTTTCATCTCAGTCTCAGTGGCAGCGCCCACCTTGATGACTGCGACACCGCCGACCAGCTTCGCCAGACGCTCTTGCAGCTTCTCGCGATCATAGTCAGAAGAGGTGTCGTCTATTTGGGCGCGAATGGTTTTTACGCGACCCTCGATGTCGGCCTGCTTGCCGCCACCTTCGACGATGGTGGTGTTGTCTTTGTCGATCGTGATTTTCTTGGCCTTACCAAGGTCCGCAAGCTGAACGCTCTCGAGTTTGATCCCGAGATCCTCACTGATAACCTTGCCGCCGGTCAGGGTAGCAATATCTTCGAGCATCGCTTTGCGGCGATCGCCAAAGCCCGGGGCCTTCACCGCGGCCACATTGAGCGTGCCGCGCAGTTTGTTAACCACCAGAGTAGCTAGTGCCTCGCCATCGACATCCTCGGCGATGATCAGCAACGGCTTGCCCATCTTGGCGACCTGCTCGAGCAAAGGCAGCAGATCTTTCATCGAACTGATCTTCTTTTCATGGATCAGGATCAGCGCGTTTTCCAGACTGGCTTCCATGCGCTCGGCGTCAGTCACAAAGTACGGACTGAGATAGCCGCGATCGAACTGCATTCCTTCGACGACTTCCAGCGATGTTTCCATCGTCTTTGATTCTTCCACAGTGATCACGCCGTCTTTGCCGACCTGATCCATTGCCTTGGCAATGATGGTTCCGATGGTGGCATCACCGTTAGCGGAAACGGTACCGACCTGCGCGATCGCATCGCCCTTGACGGGCTTCGCCATCCGATGGATTTCTTCGGTAGCGCGCGCCACTGCTTTATCGATGCCGCGCTTGAGCGCCATTGGATTAGCGCCGGCCGCGACAGTCTTGACGCCTTCACGGAAGATCGCCTGGGCCAGGACAGTCGCGGTGGTGGTACCGTCGCCGGCGACATCCGAGGTTTTCGAAGCTACTTCGCGAACCATTTGCGCGCCCATATTTTCGAGCGCGTCCTTCAGCTCGATTTCCTTCGCTACGGTAACGCCGTCTTTGGTGATTGTGGGTGAGCCGAACTTTTTGTCGATAACGACGTTGCGGCCTTTCGGCCCGAGCGTAATCTTAACCGCATCGGCGAGTTGATTAATACCGCGTAGAATCGCTGAACGCGATTCCTCGCCATGAACTACTTGCTTTGCCATTTTAGTTTCTTCTCCTAATTAATTCGATTTGGGTTACAAAGGAAGGCCAAATGTCTTTCGACTATTTGCCGCCTTTCTTGCCGGCAGCGGCGCGCTGAATGATTCCCAGAATCTCGTCTTCGCGCATGATCAGAAGCTCTTCTCCATCGAGTTTTATTTCTGAGCCGCTGTACTTGCCAAAAAGAACTCGATCGCCGGCCTTAACGTCCAGCGTCTGGCGGGTTCCGTCTTCGCGATACTTGCCTTCGCCGACGGCCACTACTTCGCCCTCCTGGGGCTTTTCTTTCGCGGTGTCTGGAATAATGATTCCGCCGCGAACCTGTTCACCTTCTTCGACTCGCCTCACAATCACGCGGTCATGAAGCGGCCTGATGTTTACTGACATACCGAAAATGCTCCTTTTCTGTTCTCGTTTGTAGACATGACTCTACTTAAAATAGCGCTCTCGACTTTACTCGTAATTGGCACTCCAGAAAGTTGAGTGCCAAGATATTAATGAAGGTGCGGGATAGTTGTCAACCGGCTGCGTCAACGGGTACTGGTTCAGTTTGTCAACGGTGGGCGAAGGGCACTCGCCGGATTGGGTTGGATCGAGTCAGCACTAAAAAATGAGCCACGCCCAATGAGCTATCTGACTACGAATCCTCGGCGCCAACTGCAGACGGCGATCCGCGAAATCCGTGAAACGAACCGTTTTCTTCAGTCTAGTTTGATTTCGTGGATCTTTTTCCTTTAGCAGAAGAGAAAGCTGAGACGCATTCGTCTCGCTAATGAGTCTTGTGGGCGGTGCGGTGCCCGTTCGCCTGGTGCGTCCGTTCCTGGGCGCGGTACGAGTTCACGCGCTTGGAGATGGTGTTGCGGTGGATGCCGAGCGCTTCGGCGGTGTGCGAAATGCGTTTCTTGTTTCGGGTGAAAGCTTTTTGAATATAGAGCTTTTCGAATTCTTCGAGAGCTTCGTCGAGCATGATGTGACCATCGAGCATATCTTCTATAACTGCTTCAAGGCGGGGGCGTATTTGCATCTTTCTCCAGTCCTATTAAGTTAAATGAATTTGTCGGATTGCTCAGTCGCAGACGCGGGCTAACGTGCTGCGACTGTTTAGTGCCAGGTTACGGGCCCATTCAGGGGTTAAACAGTTTCTAATGCTCTCCTTTCCGAGGGCATTTTCCATTACAACTTTTCTCCTACCAGCAATTCGTAGGCTTCCAAATAACGAGCAGTGGTCGCTGCGGCAACTTCGGGCGGAAGAGTTGGCGCGGGCGGCTGCTTGTCCCAACTAATTTGTTCGAGATAATCGCGCACATATTGCTTGTCAAAGGAGGCCTGGGATTTGCCAACTTCATAACTATCCATTGGCCAGAAGCGCGATGAATCCGGGGTGAGCACTTCGTCAATGAGAATGATCCGGCCATCTCGATCACGACCAAATTCAAACTTCGTGTCAGCAATGATTATCGAGCGACTGCGCGCAAAGTCGCTGGCTTCCTGATAAATACGTAGCGAAACGTCGCGCAGAAATTCGGTCGCCTCGCTGCCAACGATATCGGCCATTTGTTGCTCGCTGATATTTTCGTCGTGACCAGTTTCGGCTTTGGTGGCCGGGGTAAATATGGGCGCAGCCAATTTTTCCGATTCACGCAGGCCGGCGGGTAACTGGTGACCGCAGACCTGCCCGGTTCGCTGATAGTCCTTCCAGCCTGAGCCTGAAAGATATCCACGTACGACACATTCAACCGGAAAAACTTCCGTGCGCCGGACCAGCATCGATCGACCTCTCACGTCGCGTGCGTGATCGCGCACCACGTCAGGCATCTGGTTTATATCCGTAGTCAGCAGGTGATTCGGGACAATATGGCCGAGCTTTTCAAACCAGAAGCGCGACAGAGCGGTCAACACTTCGCCCTTCCGCAGGATTGGTGTGGGAGAAACGCTATCGAAAGCCGAGATGCGATCAGTAGCAACGATTAGCAGGCGATCATCATCGATCGCATAGACATCGCGAACTTTCCCACGTCTTAATAACTGGAGATCTGCGAGAGTTGTTTCGACAACCGGAGCTACGCTGGCCATTGCATTTTCTTTCAAGTTTCAAGTCCGAAATTAGGCGAGCGCGATTTTGCTTTTTCGTCAACGTGGTGTCAAGAGAATGAGAAAAATAAAACCGATTGAGTTGGAGAGTTTGCGCGAGTCGTTCGGAATTAGTTCTGCGCGGAGATAAGCGAACACCGATGAACACGGAATCACCCAGACTTGATCAAAAAGGAAAGTTCTATTTCCAGTCTGATCTGCGTAAATTCGCGTTTATCTCTGGCTGAATTCTAAGCAGGTGCGGCCGCGTTTTCTTTGTTGCTTGCGAGTGCTTCGCGCAAACGACGAATTTGGCCGGCGTGATTATGAGCATGGGCGGCATAGATCGTCAGCCAGTCCTCAGCTGTGTACGAGCCAGTTTCGGAATGTGTGCCTTCGCGTCGCCAATCTTCCTCGCTCATGAACTCGAAGAGTTGCGCTGCCGTAGCCCGCGCGCTGCGGAACGCATCGAGGGCCGGAGCCATCTCTCGATCGTTGTAATTCAAGCGGGCGGCGTAGGCATCCTGATCATAGCCGAGAATCAATGGATGATTTTCAACCAGCAAGCGTCGCAGACGGATGCCGCTGGTCGTTTCACTGTCAGCGAGATGATGAACAATTTCGGCGGCGCTCCACTTTCCTGGAATCGGATGAGAGGTCAGCAAGTCGGCCGGAAAGCCTTCAAGGCTTCTGGTAACTTCGCTACAGCCTTCCTTGTATTGCGCCATCAGTTTTTGTCGTTCTTGTGCGGTCATAAAATGTTTACTCCCTTTAGATGTCGTGTCAGAAGCCCGCGCGTAAGCAAGGGCACCGTTCCGAGGCGATTCTATTGACAGCGAGCCCTCCCTTACGGTCGGGCCTCTGACATTAACGGCTTAGGATCAGCAAGGTAAAACTTCCGGGCACCATGGGCGCGCGTGGACGCGGCTGTTCCGTTGTCGGAGCTGGGGCTTGCCCGAATTCGGCCGTTACGGTGTAAACCTGATGGGACTTCGCATCCAGAGCCATCGTTCGTGCGCGTCTGAGCGTAGGCACGTTCTCAACGACTGCGAATTTATCTGGAGAATCTTCGTGGGCCACCGTCACGGTACCATCGCCACCGTTTGAACTAAAGGCAAATCCAGTTTCGGGATCGAAACCGGCGGCATCGGTACCTGCGCCGATTGGCAGCGTCGTAATCACACTGCCGTTGTCTGCGTTCACTACCACCATTAATTTGTTCGAACAGGCCGAGAAGAGTCTCCGATTCTTACGATCCATGGCCAGCCCGCTCGGCTCTTCGCCCGGCGCAATCTTCCAGCGAGTCTCGACCGTCAGCTTATCGGAATTGAACTGAAGTATCTCGCTGGTATCTTCAATATTAACGAAGATGTGACCCTTTTCATCGGCGACCGCGAACTCAGGTCTTCCTCCGAGCGCGATCGTGCCGGCAACAGTTCCCGTCTTAGCATCAATGGCCGTGGCATCCTTGCTCGAGCCATTAAACGCAAAGACACGTTTTGAGGCGGGATCGTAAATAATCGCGTCCGGATTCTTTCCCGCGGGTGCTGTTCCCAAAACCTTAAGCGTCTTCACGTCGAAAATCGTCACGTTGTTATCGCGGCCATCGCTGATAAATCCTTTATCCATGTCTGGCGCGATTGCAATTCCGTGCACACCGTTTGTGTTTGGAATGTCGCCGATCACGGCGCCCGTGTCGGCGTCAACAACCATCACGTGTGTGCCACGCGAAATGTAAACCCTCCGGCCGGCGACTGTCAGGTAATCCCAACCGCCGTCGCCACCGAGCTTGATTGTCTTACTTACATGATATCCAGACGGACCCGCGCTTAAGATCGTACTGACGAGCAGCACGAAGGCGCCCACAAAAAGAAAACGCCGAATTAATAAATTCATTAGTTATCTCCTGAAGAGGGAAATGGAACAAGCGGAAACTACTCTGGTTGACAGTATCGCGTCAAGCCAACTGGCGGGCTTTTTCGCTCTGTCCTGATGCAATTGAGAATTGAAAGCATACGCTCGATTGTCAGTTTCGCGTCTTAGGTAAATCCGCCGAATCTTTTCGGATTCGTAGCATTTACTTCGAGGAAACGGCGATCTACGTTTGAGGAATAATGTTTGCAATTCGATCTCAGCGATTGGTTTTTCAAACGGTTTGGATTCGATCGGTTTGGATTCGATCTTAGTTTAGGTATTCGAGCAAAGGAGAAACGAAATGGCTTACCAGGAAAAGCACGGAGAGAGTAGGCGTGTAGTAGTCGACACTCCGAACGCCAGGCGCGAGGTAGTTCATTCAGAGGAGGTGCGTTATCCGGATAGGAGTGGCATGTCAGGCGCTGCCCTGGCGGCCATTGTCGTCGGTGTGATAGCGCTCGCCGCGATCATCATTCTTTTCGTAATGAATCAACAGCAGAACGACGCAAACGCGAACGTGGCGCAGACGCCGCCGCAAACGACGATCGTCCAGCAGCCGGCCGAGCAACCACCGGTGGTCGTGCAGCAGCCGGCTCCGGCGACCCAGCCCGCTCCGGTTATCATTAACGGGCAGCCCGCACCGCCCACCAGCAGTGGAGCGACCACAACTGCTCCGGATGATGGATCTATTCAGGCGGCCATCGAGAAGAAGCTGACTAATGATCCGACGCTTTCGACGCTCGGGGTGACTGCCACCGTATTGAATGGCAAGGTTACCTTGATGGGGTCCGTAAAGACTGAAGCGTTGAAATCGCAAGTCGAACGGGCCGTGCGGAATGTAAAGGGAGTCAAGTCAGTCGACAACCAGATCAGTGTGGGATAGCTGAAACTTCTTTCACTGTGTCCCTGGGCATACATACGCCCAGCACCCCAGCATAAAAACGCGCCTGAAGCAGATAAGCTTCGGCGCGCTTTTATTTCCACGAACCCGATTCGTTCTTTGTGACTTCAGAAGTCCCTGGCATCTTTGCGTGAACCCTTATCTAAACCGTCTTAGATCACGCAAAGGCGCTAAGGAAATGCGGAAGGCGCAAAGGCGATGTCCGACGCCGGCTTGTTTCCCGATGCGGGCCTAATTTATTCTGACAAATAAATATCAATCGAGGTTTCAATGGACAAACTTCCCCAAACTCCGCGCACGACAATGAAACGTCTGCCGCAACGCGGCAGCTATGATCGAAAAGTAATTAACCCGATTCTGGACGAAGGTTTTCTCTGTCACGTCGGCTTCGTTTTGGACGCGCAGCCGTTCGTAATTCCTACGGGCTACGCGCGCGTGGGAGATAGCCTCGTCATTCACGGCTCGCAAGCCAGCCGGATGCTGCGGGCTCTGGAGCAGGGAATTGATGTTTGTGTGACCGTGACTTTGATCGATGGTCTGGTGCTGGCGCGTTCAGCTTTTCATCACTCAATGAACTACCGCTCGGTCGTCGTCTTTGGTCGCGCCACCGTGGTCGAGGGTTCCGATGCGAAGATCGCGGCTTTACGCGCCCTGTCAGAACATATGATTCCTGGTCGCTGGGACGATGTACGCGAGCCTAATGAGCGTGAACTGCAACTGACAACGGTACTGTCGCTGCCCTTGACTGAGGCGTCTGCAAAAGTGCGTTGCGGACCGCCCCTCGATGATGAAGAAGATTACAACTTACCGGTTTGGGCGGGCGTAATTCCGCTGAAGCTGGTTGCGCAGAAGCCGATCGCTGATCCGCTTTTAGCTGGTGATGTTGAACCCTTCGGCAACGTGGTAGGTTACACGCCCCAGCGAGGCGAGAACTTTGAAGGCGCATAGAGTACTGGGGGTCATTACGTTCCTCGTGAGCCTAGTACTCTAGATCTACGGTTTCGGTATTTTCTCAGGTGGTATGGGTGTAAAGTCCACTGGCCGCTTTAAGCGGTCCTTCAAGAGTACGCTCAACTGTTTTTCGATCACGTTAGCATAAAGCTCAGCGCCCTCGATGTTCGGATGCGCAAGGGCAGCGCGATGACAGACAAACTTAACAAACTCAGGGCAATCGTTAGTGGGATTGCAAATTCTGTCGCGGCAGCCAAGCAGCTCATCGTTCGTCTCGAAGGCCGTACCCAGATGGAACAGAACATGTACTCCCTTATTAACAAATCTTCTTCCCGTCGAGTTAAAGTTCAAAGTCCAGAGAAGAGTCGTTTTGCGGGGAGCAGAGAGTCCACTACCATCACCGAAATGATCCGAGATCTTGGCAAATGCAATCCTATTGCCTGAGGTTTTTTTATCATCGCTGTTGACCTCCTGGACGCTGAGGTCGAGAGCTTTATCTGACGCTTCCGCCCACATCTTTGAGCGCGGAACCAGATCCCCGAAAATCTTTTTCTTCGAGGTAGGAAGGATCCAGCTAAGAAACTCCGATGCGAATACCGCACTGAATACCCCGCGCATCGCAAAGTTCTTGGCGGATTTTGCCGTTATGATTGGATAGTAGCCAGTCACTACAATGGCCGCGTTCGGAAACGCCTTTGCCACATCACTGAGAACCGGCTTCATACTTCCATAGCAAGCGTCCCGGGCCCTCCTCTTGATGAAATCAAAAGACACATTATGGTTTACGAGGCGTTTATCGGTGATGTCATTGTAGCATCCGTCCATTAGTACGACGTCAACCCTGTCCGACCGGTCTTGGTAATACCTCACTGCGTCGTCGAGTTGTTCTCTGATTGAGGGCCGACCGACGTCAATCTCGCCGTTGAGGCCGGGGCAAGAAGCGCCAGTCTTCTCCAGGGTAGCGCCCGAATGCGCTTCCCGATGAACCAGAACTCTGCTCCCTGTGCTGCTACAGAGCCACTGTTGAACCAGATACGAAGATTTATGTTCTTCTTTCAGTCCCTGGCCCCACAATATAGAGTCGCCCAATACGAGCATATTGAGCGGGGCGCTTTGGTCTTCGGGAATAGCCTTGCATGACTCCGGCAGGGGAGGACTGAGTTCCTGCTCTCTGGATTTGATCACTGGACAGCGGGTGTTCGGCGGTTCCTGTCGTCCAATCACTCTGAAAATCGGCCAGCCAGAGCTGCCTGCGAGAATCAGGAAAATCAAGGTTCGGCGACCAAGCATTCGCTTATGCGATGAGCCGGCTGATATTGTGTTCGGCATAGAGTATGAGGAAGCCTTTGGGATCGAGCTTCGTTAGCTGGGCTGTAGGATCCAGCGGATTCTATCTAACCATCGAGGTCAGCGCAATAGTATCAAGCGGAGCGGGACGCCTTCCGTGCCTTGCTACTTTCCCTTTTATAGTCCATACTCCCTTACGGTTAATCCTTCTCTCGCGCATCGACGGTGATGCGCCCGTCGCATGAAGCATTCAGCGTCGGCGTTTTGGATAGTTCGAGAGCAGGCTTGTTTAAAACTCCGAAGCCGCTCTTTCAAGAGCATCCGAAATCCGGTCCTTCGACTGCTACCGTTCACCGAAGCCATTCCGATTCGCAGCTTCTTTTCATTCCCAAACAGGGGAAAGGTATATCTATGTCAACGAAACTTTACGTTGGAAACCTTGCTTTCCAAACTACCAGCCAGGAGCTGCAGGAATTGTTCGCTTCCGCCGGCACGGTTGAATCAGCAGCGGTCGTCGAAGACCGCGACACCGGACGTTCGCGAGGCTTTGGCTTCGTCGAAATGTCCACCAAAGAGGAAGGCGCAGCGGCCATTTCTCAGTTCAATGGCAAGGAAGTTAATGGCCGCGCCTTGAATGTTAACGAAGCCAAGCCACGCGAAAATCGCGGTGGCGGTGGCGGTCGCGGCTTCGGCGGCGGCGGTGGTCGCGGCGGCTTCGGCGGCGGCGGCAATGGTGGCGGTGGCGGCTACGGCCAAAAGCGCGAACCCAGGTGGTAATCAACCCAAGCATCAGGCAGTAACCACTGTCTTACGAGTCCCCGCGGCGAGTTGTCCTATACGGACGCTCCCCACGGCGACCGGGCTTGCTTTACAAAATCATTCGCGGCCAATTGCTGGAAAAGCATGGTCGCTCACAATCAGAAGGAGTTTATGAATTTTTCTCAATTGGGACTTGCGCCCGCACAAGTGCGTGCCTGCGAGTCTCTAGGGTATACAGAACCCACCCCGATACAAACCAAGGCGATTCCCGTCGTTCTCAACGGCCAGGACTTAATTGGTTGCGCCGAAACCGGCACCGGTAAGACCGCCGCTTTTCTACTTCCCATCATTCAGAGAATCAGCGAGAAACCACGACCGGGCGTACGCGTCCTCGTGCTGGCGCCGACGCGCGAACTCGCGCTGCAGATTCAAAAGAATTATGTCGAACTTAACAATGTCAAAACCAATCGCAGCGTAATCGTGATTGGCGGAGCAAACATCCGCACGCAAATCTCCGAAGTAAGACGCGGAGTGGCAGTGGTAATTGCCACGCCAGGCCGTTTGCTTGATTTACAAGAGCGCGGCGCACTCAATTTGAACACCGTCGAGGTTTTGGTGTTGGATGAAGCCGACCGGATGCTGGACATGGGTTTCCTGCCGGCAATTCGGCGCGTGCTCGCGATGCTGCCGACAAAGCGGCAGACTCTGCTGTTCTCAGCTACAATGTCTTCGAGCATTGAACAACTGGCGCGCTCCACGATGAAGGAGCCGAAACTTATCGAAGTAAACACGCGCGGTCAGGCCGCGACCATGGTTGAGCAGACTGCTTACCCCGTGGCCCAGGAGTCAAAGACGGCTTTGCTGCTTGATTTGCTCGAACGTGAAAAGTTTGAGCGCGTGCTGGTGTTTACCCGTACCCGCCGCGGCGCTGAGCGCCTGTCGCACATTCTGACGGCCCGCGATCACAGCGCGAATCGGATTCACGCCGATCGCACTCAACCACAGCGCGAAGCAGCCTTAAGTGCTTTCCGCGATGGCCGCACGCGGGTCCTTGTGGCCACCGACATTGCCGCCAGAGGATTGGACGTCGACCTCGTTTCGCACGTCATCAACTATGACGTGCCGGCCGCGCCCGAAGACTACGTGCACAGAGTGGGCCGTACCGGCAGAGCAGGTAATGTAGGTCAGGCGATCACGATCGTTGCGCCAGTTGACGAGCTTTCAATGCGGGCGATCGAGCGTTTGACCGGGCAGGAAGTGAAGCGAGTAGTGTTGCCAGGATTTGGGGGCGCGCAACCGCTGGCTGCTCCCGGCAAGACATTCGCGCGTTTTGCACGCAGTGGCCGCAGCAGTTCAGTGCGCTCGTTTCGCCCACGGCGGGCGAGATGATCGCGACAGTTATTAAGAAAAACTGAATAACGCGACTTAAAGGGAGAAGCATTATGGAAGTGAAAACGGTGGATGTGAAAGCAGTAGAGAAACCGACCTTCGCAACCGGCGATCGAGTCGAACAGATGTGCATCAAGTGCGGCGAGGAGCGCGGGCACATCGTGGCTTCGATCAGCAAGAAGGGACGAATTACACGCGTCAGTTGTCCGATCTGCGGCTCGCGCGTCCCCTACAAGAGCGGCACCACCCGCACGCGTCCGCCTAAGATAGGCGCCCCTTATGATATGGCGCGCACCTATCGCCGCGGACAAACCATGATGCATCCGACTTTCGGTGAGGGCGAGGTAACTGCCCTGATCGAACCGCAAAAGATTGATGTTCTATTCGCGGACCGTATGCGGCGCCTGATTCATTCGCATGCTTAAAGGCAAGCTTCGGCGCCTGCGGAGGTTCAGAAAAAATCGTTCGGTGATTGGTGGTCCCGCAGTCGGGATGCAGTTGATCTTTCGCGCGGAAGTAATGCCCGGACGCGAGACGCATGAGCGTACTTTCGAAATAGAACGAGTTTTGTCAAGTGGACGAATCGAGCTGGCGAACTTGCAGGGCGAACATACCCTGACTGAGTTCGAGCCGCTGCCAGATTGAGAACAAACAGGTGTTAAGGACGGAAGTGTTAATTTGAGAAAAGAGATGCGCGAGGAGATAGTGCCGACTCAACGGCACATCAATTGGAGTAAGAGTATTTTCCTCGGCGGCTTCCATCTCATTACTTTAGCGGCGCTCTGGTTCTGGAGTTGGCCCGCGGTGATTTCCGCGGTACTACTTTACTGGGTTGCCGGCAGTCTCGGAGTTGGCATGGGCTATCATCGCTTGCTGACGCACCGCGGTTACAAAGTCCCGAAGGCGGTCGAATACTTCCTGGTAACCTGCGCGTCGCTGTCTCTGCAAGGTGGGCCGATTGAATGGACCGCGACCCATCGCATGCACCATGCGCACACTGATCGACAAGGAGACCCGCACACGCCCCGCGAGGGTCGTTTGTGGTCGCACGTCGGCTGGATTGTTGCGGGCACTGCGCAGAAGCATGATCGGGCGGTGCTCGAGCGTTACGTCCCTGATTTACTCAAAGACCGTTTCTATGTCTGGCTGAGCCGTTACTACTACGTGCCTCTAATTGTTTTGGCGATGGGTCTGCTGGCGCTGGGCGGTTGGCGCGTGATGATGTGGGGCGTTTTCCTGCGCGTAACCCTGGGACTCCAGGCGACCTGGCTGGTGAATTCGGCCACGCATATCTGGGGTAGGAAACGTTTCGACACCGGCGAAGATTCGCGCAACAGTTGGTGGGTCGCTTTACTGACCTTCGGTGAAGGATGGCACAACAATCATCACGCCCACCCCACCTCGGCGCGTCACGGGTTGAAATGGTACGAGATTGATTTCAATTGGTGGGGCATTTGCATCCTGCAACTCCTCGGACTGGCGCGAGCGATCAAGCGAGTTCGCTTTAATTCGGCCGGCACAATGTGGCAGCTGGTGAGCGGTGAAGCGAAGGCCAAAGGGTCCTATTAAAGAGCTTAAGAGCGATTGCGTTGGATAGCGCCGTTTGGATCAACACCACGCAGTTTTACGGCGAGGGCGCCACGGCCGATGGCGGCCGAAAGGTAGCAACGGATGCCTAAGATCATTTGGTCTTGCCACAACTGCGGGACAGTCCTGCCGCTGTGGAAGGTGAAATGTCCGAATTGTAGTAAACCGGCAGTGAGTTGGTTGCATATAGCCGCGGGCGCGGCGATAGTTCTGCCGGGAATCTTCATACTGCTCAAACTCTTGTAGGGGGAATAAAGATGGCTGTTTCAAAAAAATCTTCGCGCAAGGGCGCCGCCGTTTCTCAAGTGCCCGAACTTTGGCCGGGAATCGACGCGCAATTTCGTCTGATTATTGTGGCCGCCAAGAGAAGCAAGCAGCTTGTTCGCGGCGCCACCGCGAGGATTGAACCGGATCCTTTGCGCCGTCGAAATACCAGCATCGCGCTGGAAGAAGTTAAGCGCGGACTCGTGCCTTTCACGATCTTTGACCCGGATCAGGTACCTGAACAGGTGGCCGAATAAATGTGGCACAGATCTCAGACGGCAGTGGGCCCGGTGGTTCAGACCGTGGAGTCTGGGCCGGTCGTCGTAAGGATCGACAAAATGAACGGGCTGCGAGTTTATATTAATCCTCACGTGAAAGAGACCTGTGGCGGCTTTGGAGTTTTTTATAGCCGGCGTGAGAATGGCCCGTATTATCGCTGGGCCTTCGAAGAAACGGTCAGCCTGTGGCGGGTGTCGCGCGTATCGCCGAGCGATTTTGCGCCCAAGGCGTTGGCGAATGCGAACTGGAAAGGCGTGCCGGCCGCGTTACAAAAGAGCATGGTTGAGCATTACCAGGAATAGAGTTGTTTAAAGTTCAAGCTTTAGCTCGGCGCCAAGTGATCAGTACCGGGAGCGGTAGCGACCGGGTTATGTTCCGGCAGACTCGAACGTGGATTGAGGCCCGGTCGCTACCGCTCCCGGTACTGACCTCACGGCGATCACGAACCTAAACTTGGACATCGGAATAAAACGAACATCCTAAAGGAGAAACCCTATTGGCCAGAGATGATTTAATCCCCGCGGAGGGCACCATAATCGACAAGCAGCCCAACGCCTTTTTCAAAGTTCAACTCGATAACAGCGCGCATGTCGTGCTGGCAGCTATTTCCGGCAAGATGCGCAAGCACCGCATACGCATTCTGGTGGGCGACCGCGTGAGTGTAGAGATGTCGCCCTATGATTTGTCGCGCGGCCGGATTACTTATCGATTCAAGTAAGACCCAACCAGGAAGGCGCGTCTGACCCTCGTAAGCCCGCGCCGTCCATCATCTAATCACTGGAATTGTGCGTGCCAACGCACATGACCGGCTTCTTTCTCAAGAAACTTGTTCAAGCCGGGCAATGCTCGAATGTCGGCCTTGATGGCCTCGGCGTCTTGTGTTATCGGCCGGACATCGAAAGCTCGCCCGGTCAGGTGTCTGCTGATCTTCAGCACATCGACTTCCGCCATCGCGTTCATCACTCCCAGCAAGCCCGCCGTGATGGCATCGACGGTAACCGCAGCCGGATGAGCATCCACCCACTCTTGAAGTTTGGCTCCAGCCAGATAAGTCCTTCCAATAAACTGTCGATCCGGCAGCGAGACAATGTTGGCCGCCATGGCATGAGCCTGCTGCGCAATCGTGCGACGGCCGCTGGTAAATTCGATGTTGGGATGCTTCTGCTGCAACAGTCTGGCCCCATGATCGGCGATGGGCTCAAGTTGTAACTCGTCGATGGTCATAACTAACCTCCAGAAGAACTAATCAGAGTTGGTAAAGCAATGTCAGGCTATGCAAGGCTGGATTTTGACGAAGATGCAATTACTGGCAGGCTCGTGAGAATTCAGCCATACTGAAAAGCGATGCGAGAATATTGCCTCAGTCTAAAGGAAGTCAAGATTTCGCTGTCAGTAGGTGGCGTCCAATTTGAATTCCTCTGCGCTAACTTCGGGTTATCCGGGTGTCTGCGCTGAGAGGTCGCAGAGATCGCAGAGAAAAGTTGAAGGTATGACACTACCCTGTCAGCGTTGGACTAACCAGACAATGACCGGCAACCCCATTACCGCTACGAGCCACAGAATCGATCGCGAGCCGCGGTGGCCCGCCGGAGTCGCAGTGGTTGCCATCGGTGGTTTGTACGCCGCCTTGCCATCTTCTCTGGTCATCGCCGGTCCGCGCTGGTTAATTCTGGCGGTGGTCCTGGTGTTGATAGTTCCCACCATAATTTCGCATCGCTCAGGCCATCATCATCTCAATCAAATATTAGGTTACATTTTGAATGGCGTCGTGACCACAGCGATGGTCGCTTCGCTGTTTCTCCTGATCTCAGCGGTAACTGAGCACACGATAAGTCCCCAGCAGCTCCTGCGATCTGCTGCGGCGCTCTGGCTCAGCAACATTCTCGTCTTCGCTTCGTGGTACTGGCGTCTGGATGCAGGTGGACCACTGGAGAGGGCGCGCACACCTGGCCATGCCGACGGCGCCTTTCTATTTCCGCAGATGACTATGGAGCCGGCCGCCAAGATCGCCGCCGGAGAGCACGACTGGGAGCCGAATTTTGTCGACTATCTGTTTCTGGCCTTCAACACCAGCACCGCCTTCTCACCGACCGACGTCCCGGTGCTGTCGCGTTGGGCAAAGATTCTAATGATGATTCAATCGCTGATTTCTCTGCTGGTGATTGCGTTGCTGGCGGGGCGAGCCGTGAATATTTTGTGAGTTTAGTTTTCCTTTGCGCTGCGTGAGATGCGTCTTTCGCCCCGCACATGTTCACGCAAAGGCGCAAAGAAACGAAGCAAAGTAAGTCAACATCCCTTCCTCGAGCCCTAATCTGCGTAATCTGTGGATCACGTCGTCCGCTTCCGGATCGTCACATGAGTCGCCCGCGCACCCTCGATGCTTTCCGCGCATTCATATCCCAACGCCGGCAGATTCAAACCACCAAGCAGGTGTTCCCCACTACCGAGCAGAACCGGCACGATTGCCAGATGCAACTCGTCAATCAGCGATGCACTCAGATATTGCCGAATCGTAGAGACGCCGCCTCCCAGACGCACATCCTTCTCGCCGGCCGCATCCTTAGCCTGCTCAAGAGCTGACTGAACACCATCAGTGACGAAATGAAACGTGGTGCCACCTTCCATCTTGAGCAGAGCCCGCGGGTAATGCGTGAGCACAAAGACCGGCGTGTGATACGGCGGCTCTTCACCCCACCACCCTTTCCACTCGTCCGGCCCTTCTGGCCACGCGCCTCGGATCGGTCCAAACATATTCCGCCCGAGAATATACGCGCCAATATTCTCAAAACCGAGTGCGGCAACGTCGTCATCGACACCGGTCTCCCCATCTTGGGAGCCGTGCATCCGCTGCCAGGTGCGCGTGGGAAAGAACCAGTCAAACACCTTGAGTCCGCCCACTCCGAGCGGATTCTCAAGATCCTGCCCCGGCCCAGCGCCGAAGCCATCGATTGAGATCGAGAAACTGTGAACGCGAAGTTTGGACATAGAGGCGACTGGCTTTGCACAAAAAGCTGTTTGCCAGAAGAGGCGGAGCGATCTGATTAGCACCGCGGCCTTAGCCCGGTGACCCAAAGCCCATCATGACGACTGCTCAACCGTTTCAACGGAAGGCTAAAAGCTTGAACCTTAACTTGCCACGGAACCTGCAACGCGGCGATTCCCGGGATCCGATGTTTCCAGATGCGCCAGTCTCTCCATCAACACAATCACCGCCGAGAAATCTTCCTCTTTGCCCTCGCTGAATTCCGCGGCGTTCATTTCAAATGCTGCCTTAGTTGCCGGCATTGGTACTTTGGCGGCGGCGGCCGTTTCGAGAACCAGACGAAAATCCTTGTTCATGAGCCGCATCGCGAACTGAGCGCTGTAGTCTCTTGCATCAGCGCGTGAGAGCTTGCTGAGATGCGCAGGCGCAATCACCGCCGTCCGGGATAACACCTCAAATAGTCGATGACGATCCAATCCTTCCTTCTGGCCCAGGGCAACGGACTCAGCAATCGCCTGCATTCCGACTCCCAGCAAGGTATTCGCGACAAGTTTCATCGCCGTCCCTGCGCCACTGCTACCCAGATAAAAATTCTGCTTGGCGATGGCACTGAAGAGTGATTGCGCGGCTTGAAAAAGTTCCTCGTCTCCGCCGCAGAAGAGCGTCAACGCACCCTCTTCAGCGGCAGGGGTGCTGCCCGATACCGGCGAGTCCAGACATTTCACTCCGGCCTTGCGACTCAGGTCGTAGAGCTGGCGCGAAGTCGCGGACGACACGGTGCTCATCTCGATTATTGCCGAGCCCGGACGCACATGAGCAAAGACACCGTCTGTATCGGTATAGACACTTTTGACCGCATCATCGTTAGTCAGAGATGACAAGATGACATCCGCATCGGATGCGAGTTCAGCGATGCCGCCGGCGACCGTTGCGCCGTATTTAACCAAAGCCTCGGCATCCTCACGACTGCGGTTATAAGCCTTAAGTTGGTAGCCGTGTTCGAGCAGACGTTTAGCCATACGGCCTCCCATGCTGCCGATGCCAATAAAGCCAAGGCGCGTATTTTCTTTAGTGAGCGAGTTCATTCAACTCTCCTTTCTTTTGATTTCATTCTGGATTTGGAGGAGCATAATGCTTTCAACTCGACACCGCTCGCACCGCTTGCACCTTTATCCCGTACTCGAGCGATGCATAAAACTTGCCCCTGCCCTGCGGCGTTAGATCCATCAGATTCCAAATCGGACTCAACTCGTCGATACCGCGCTCTTTGACGTCATCCGCGAGCCATGGATGACCACTGTAAAAATGACGCAACGTGCCATCACCGTCTCGTCTGAAAACTGAGATCGTCGAATCCTGATGTCCCGTCGCGTCTTCGCTGCCGAGGTCGTACTTGAAAGTGCTTTCGCCGCCGCTCAGCAGACGCAGTCTGTTCCAGCCTCGTTCGCGAGCATACGCACGCAGCGTGGACGGATCAGCGGCAGCGACTATCGCCAGATCCATATTTTGCGCCAGGTGATGAGCGACGCCATTGTAGCCGTCGATCCAGGCAGTACACATCGGGCAAGGGTTGACTTGCTTCTTTCCAAACATGAAGTGATAGATCACCAGCGAACGATCGGGCCCAGTGAACAGCTCGCTCAAATGCACGGTTTTTGTCCGCGCATTATCATCGTCAAGCGACGTTGGGCCTTCAAGAAACTCGTAGTCCTGGATCGTTGCACCCTTTGGCAGTTCCCGCCGAAGCGCGGCGACTTTCTCACGCGTGTTTCGTAGTTCAATTTCCGCCAGCCGCAGCTCCTCGCGCTTTGCCAGATATTCCGGCGACTCGTTCGGCAGATTAGTCTGACGATACGTTCCATCAATCATTTCATGAACCATTAGTTGCACCTCCTGGGAAACACAATTCTCTCGCTTCGAGCGATAGAGGGCCAATCGAAGCAAACGAGAACGGATAAGCTGGGGGAACGAAAGAACTATAGCAATACCTTGAGCGGTAGGAAAAGCTGCGTTGATGAAGTCAATACCCGGACCGGTAGCGACGGGGTCGAATGTTCTTCATCGCTCTGATGATACCGAAATTCTGATCTTGCCACCTCGCACTGTAATGATTGCGTGAGATTCAAGCTCTTTCTGAAAGCGCTCAATCAGATCTTTGATGATCGCTACTCGTTCGTTTGAGGACACGTCGGGCAAACGAATCAAGCCACTGTGTGACTGACCTTCGAGAAAAACCAATTGTCCAAAGTCCGTGTCGATTGTGATGAGGACTCTTGATTCCTGCTTGGCCCACTCCAGTAATGCGCGGTCGCCCGGATCTGGACCCCGCTCACGCGATTCGACTACGTCGTGTCCTTGAGTTCTAAGCCACTCGGCTAAGAATGTTCCGGCGCAACGATCGATGAGGAACCGCATCAGGCTGGAATCTGCAATGAGTCTAGTTTGTCATGTGAGATAGCTGCATGTGCGTAGGCCAAACAAGCGCGCAGATCATCCGGTTCCAGATCGGGGTAATCGGCAAGAATAGTTTCCTCCTTCTCGCCCTGAGCAAGCAGGCTCAGAATCATCTCGACTGAGATTCGCATCCCGCGAATGATCGGCTTGCCTCCGAAGATTTCCGGGTTCGCTGTAATACGTCCCAGCAGCTTTTCGTCGATCATGTTGCTGATGATACTCCTGCTCACGGTCTGCTGACCACTACAATCTAATCGCCAGGGCGCGCTATGTAAAAGCCTGGGCTGACGGCGCAGAGTAAGCCCTCACCCAACCCTCTCCCAAAGGGAGAGGGAGATAATAAGAGTTGGACCGCTCGCCGCATTTCACGCCTTCAGCGTGATATCGCTACAATTTTGAGTTAGTCTCCGCGTAGACTCTGCGTTCTCGGCGTCTATGCGGTGAATCCTATCTGCAGAAGACTCACCGCAGAGACGCAGCGGTCGCAAAGGACGCGCAGAGAAAAACCGAAATTGAGACAGTACCGGACGCCGAAGTAGATTTACAAAATGTCCAATCCAGGACGACCGAATGATTGACCTCAGCATCAGCGAAGCGGCCGAGTTGCTGCGCCAAAAAAAGATTTCGCCGGTGGATCTCACCACCGCCTGCCTCGATCGCATCGAGCGTCTTGATCCCTTGCTCAACGCTTTCATCACTGTCACCCATGAGAGTGCGTTGGCCCAGGCGCGCGTCGCCGAAGACGAAATTCAGCGCGGCCAGTGGCGCGGACCTCTGCACGGAATTCCGATCGGTTTGAAGGACCTGATCGACACGGCCGGGGTTCGCACTACTTGTGGCAGCGCCTTATTTGCGGACCGGGTTCCAACTGAAGATGCGTTTGTGGTGCAACGCCTGAAGCGCGCGGGCGCAGTGCTGATTGGTAAACAGAACCTGCAGGAGTTTGCTTACGGAGGGACCTCGACATCAAGCCACTACGGCGCGGTGCACAATCCCTGGAACCCCAGACATATCGCCGGAGGTTCTTCGGGTGGATCTGCAGCCGCGGTGGCCGCAGGCATGTGCTTTGGGGCGATCGGCTCTGACACTGGTGGTTCGATTCGCGAGCCGGCAGCTTTTTGCGGCATCGTAGGCCTCAAGCCAACCTACGGTCGCGTGAGTACGCGTGGAGTGTTTCCTCTTTCATGGTCGCTGGACCACGTGGGACCGATCTGTCGTAACGTCAGGGACGCCGCCTTCATGTTGGAAGCTATTGCCGGCTATGACGTCTTGGATGTTACCTGCGTCGATTGGCCCACGGAACAGTACGCACAGTACGTGAACGCTTTGAGTGACTTCCGCTTTGGCGTGCGAATTGGCGTAGCGCGTCAGCCTTTCTTTGAAGACCTCGATGCGGACATTGAGCTGGCAATAAATGAAGCGATTGAAGTCATTCGCAGAATGTCCCAGGTGTCGTCGCAAGTCATAGAAGTCGATCTTCCTTCTGTGCCAACTGCTGTGCAGGCGCCCGAAGTCTACGCCGTCCACAAGAACTACTATGCCAACTCCCCTGAGTTGTATCGCCCATGGATGCGAGAGCGTCTGGACCAGGCAGCGACTGCAGACACATCTGCATACGTTGAGGATCGCTTCGCGCTTGAACGCGTGCGACGCACAGTCAACGACGTGTTTGCTGAAGTCGATTTATTGATCGCACCGACCACTCCCGTACCTCCGATAACGATCGAAGCAGCCTCGAATATGTCGCCAAACCCGGCCGGCGAGGTATGGCTGCGCAATACTCGGCCGTTCAATGCTTACGGATTGCCCACGATCTCTATTCCGTGTGGTTTCACCAGCGCCGGACTGCCAATCGGTTTGCAAATCGCCGGACCACGCTTTGGCGAGGCAAGAGTGCTTCGGTTTGCCCACGCTTTCGAGCAGGCTACAGATTGGCATAGACGCGCTCCGATGGCTTTGCCCAAAACTAGAGTTATCAAAGCGGACGAATGATTTGTAGCTCAGCAGATTACTACTGAGGGGTAAGAGCGCGAGATTCGCAGTCTGCAAGCCGACGGCTGAGGATCGGTACAGAACCGCGAGCAGTAGCGAGCGGGATAAGGATTCAACTTGCGCTATTACCTTAAAGATAAATAACCTTATTGAGCCCGAGTCTTTATCCCGCGCGCTAACGCGGTTCTGTGTGCCTGGAAACGGGGTCAGTCCAACTTTTGCGATTATCAATCATTGACGAGCCGGTTAACTGTTCAAATCCTGGAATCGCAACAATCGCACCACGCCTGACCCCGGTTCCGGGTTCTCTCTTTTTCACTCTCTGGGGCGCTCTTATGCCGCACTTTCGCGGTACAATACATGTTGGATCGCTTCGGATGTTTTGCAAAAGCTCACATCGTGGGCGGCATATCAATAGCCCACAGCGCAAGCTGTGGGTTCACGCCCCGAATCTAAGATAAGCTCGCGCAGCGAGCGACATAATTCGCAGGGTCGATCATCGCGGCCAAATTTTATGTCGGCCCGCTGGGGCTCCGATTCCGATGGTTGCACTCTTACCCACAGCTTGCGCTGTGGGCTACGAATATTTCGTTGGCTACGCCAACTCGTTGACCGGGAATTCCAACTAGCGCGGTTCGAATCGCGCGCTGTGCTTGTGGGCGCGATCCAACAAATCTTTGGACGCGAGCGGCG
>WNFS01000031.1_pt1 | contig 88575 bp, 78 predicted proteins | sample 5400141 | NCBI WGS metagenome assembly WNFS01 (sample SAMN13153358, study PRJNA577476) | soil metagenome | isolation source: 60 cm saprolite under Madrone tree | place: USA:California | collected 2016-06-14 | reverse complement strand
GCACCTGGTGTTGTCGACACTGCACACCATCGACGCGGCCAAGACGGTCGAGCGCATCATCGGTGTGTTTCCCAAGAACGAAGAGAAGATCATTCGCACTCGTCTCGCTCAGTCGTTTCGTTACATTATCTCGCAGCGCCTCCTGCCACGTGCCGACGGCACCGGCCGTGTGGCGGCTATGGAGATCCTGAAAGCAACGTCGCGTACAAAGGAATACATCGAACGCGGAGAGACGGAAGGGAAATCGCTGATGGACGCCATGGCGCAGGGCGACATGGAAGGCATGCAAACTTTTGACGGTGAAATCGAAAAACTGGTGCGTTCCGGCGTAGTGACCAAGGCAGATGGTCTCGCTTACTCGTCCAACCAGGGCAACCTGCTGCTGAGGCTGGGAGAATTGAGTGAGAGTGGCGCAGCCACACCTAAAGTCGAACCCAAGCCTGAACCCAAAGTTGATTCGATCCTGGATATGATCGAGAGATAAGTGGCACAGATTTTATAAAGGTGTGAAAATCCAAACCCGGGTGGTCATACCGCGAAACCGTTACGAAAACCAGCCAAGGTGGTAGCGCTTCGCGGCTACCCTGGGAAACGGCTCCAGACGATAGCAACCCTAAAGGGGTTGCGTCCGTTCGAAGATCAAGGAACTGAGGTTTACCATTGGCTTCGTTTGTGAAGTTCGATTTGCGCAAGAGACGCAACCCCGTTAGGGTTGCACACCTTTTGACGGCTCTATTCCAGGGTAGCCGCGGGGCGCGGCAACCCTGGGCTCTGTTGCGTAACCGCGTCGCGGTTGGAAGAATCACTTGATCGCAGCCGTTGTTTAGTCTTTAGTAACAAGGACTTAGAATCTCAGACTAAAGCTGAGCCACTAACAGGATGTTCCGAGCTTTACTAAGAGGACGCGCTCTCCCCGCTTCTCGCAAAAAATCATTCGGCTTGCTTGCGTTGCTCTGTATTGCCTTGGTCGCTCATGCCGGACCAGCCACTCCGCCGGCAAACCTCCAGTCACCGGAAGGCTTGCGCTTCGAACTGCCCGCAAATGGGAACCTGCGGATCGAGAATCTGCGGGGCGGTGTAATTGTCGAGTCGTGGCCAGAGAACTACATATCGGTAGTGGCGATTACCGACAGCGGCCAGCAGAGTCGCTCGCCCGCCGTCATTCAGCGGACCGATAGTTTGCTTTCCATTCGAGTTGCGCGCGGTCTTCAGCCCATCAACTTACAACTACGAATTCCCGCCCGCGCCCATGCGGCGATCATCACCAACGACGGCTCAGTTGAAGTCCAGGGCTTGCTGGGGGCGTTGCTGGTGCAGACGATCTCAGGCGAGATTCGAGTCGATTTTTCCAGGGGCTCTGGTGCGGACGTGATTGCCGATTCAAAGACGGGAAACGTTTCTTCGTCATTTGACTCCGTCGTGGTTAATCGAGCCAGCCGGCCGCAATTGCAAGGCCGGATCGGCAAGGGTGGCAACAGCGTCAGGCTCTATTCGCAGGCAGGCAACATTACTTTGGCCAGCGCCGGCGGCCAATCGGCGCGAACCTTCTCAACCGCAGCGGCGACTCCATCAGAGCGTCGTGAATCGCTGAATCCTTCTGAGCTTCCTGGTCCGAAACAGCGTCCTGAGCTAACCGGCCAGGACAAGAAAACCGCGGGGGCGGGAACGCCGGCTACGCCTTCCTCCGGACCGGAAGAGATCTCCGAAGGCGATGTGATTAGGGTTGATACCGAATTGGTTAGCGTCAACGTGAGTGTCGTCGATCGCGGTACTAACCGCGGTGTTAACGACCTCACCAAAGAAGACTTTCGTTTGTACGAAGACAATGGACTCCAACAGATTGTCCACTTTGATTCGGCCTCGGCGCCTTTCAATCTCGTATTGTTGATTGACCTGTCCGGTTCGACCACCAAGGTCGTCGACCTGATCAAAGCCGCGGCCCTTCACTTTGTTGAAGCGGCGCGACCGTTCGATCGCATCGGGGTAATTACGTTTGCCGGTGGGCAGGTAGTGGTTTCGTCCTTGACGACCGACCACGAGGCTCTGCGCCAGCGCGTCAACGCCATCGAACGTCCGCAAGGTAGTACTAAGCTTTACGATTCGGCGGCCTTTGCCATGGATGAAGTGTTTCGCGAAGCTAAAGACTCTCGTCGCAACGCGATCGTTTTGATGAGCGATGGCCTGGACAGTGTGCTGCCGAATGTAACGGGTGAAGGTTCAAAGCTTCCTTATGAGGAGCTACTGAGGCGGACTAAAGAATTTGATGGCGTGGTTTATTCGATCTGGACTGATACGCAGAGCTATGAGCCCTTGAGCCCCCTCGACATCCAGCAGGAAACATTCGATCTCGCGCACGATAGGATGAAAGAGATGGCTGACGTCGGAGCTGGAATGTTCTACGAATGCGAAGAACTGAAAGACCTTGCCGGCGCTTATGATCGGGTGGTCGCCGACCTGGGTACCGTCTATACTCTATCGTATCGCCCGACGAACAAGGTGCGCGACGGATCGTGGCGCACGATTCGCGTCAACGTGAATCGCGCAAATTCAGTGGCTCGCGGCAAGCGCGGCTATTATGCGAAGTAAGCACCAAGGGATTCATGACCGGTACGGAACCGCTTGCTGTAGCAAGCGGGTCAAACCTTGGGAAAGATAACTTCCAGGCGTCGTCACCACGCGCTCGCTACCGCGAGCGGTTCCGTACCTATTTCGGATTAAGAGTAAGCAGAGCCAGGTTTTTGCTGCCGACGGTTCTAGCCTAACGTCAACGCTTAGCTTTCAAGTAAAATGTTGGTCTTCTTTGCGGTTTCAGTTGCGCCACACACACTCTGGCGCCGCGGTCTGATGATTGGGTTATTCCTGGTCACTGCTCAATGTTTCCTGCTCACTGTTAGGGCGCAAACTCCTGAAAACCTCGACACGCTTCGCATAGATACTGATCTGGTCAATCTCAGTGTCAGCGTAATCAACCGCAAAGCTGTCTCCGGCGCAAGCCATCTCGAGCAAAAAGATTTTGCGGTTTTCGAAAATGGCTCGCCACAAGAGATTTCGTTTTTCGCGTCCGTAGACGCGCCTTTTGATCTGGTGCTGCTTTTAGACCTTTCAGGTTCCACGTCCGATAAGATTGGTTTGATTCGCAAGTCGGCGAAACGCTTCGTCGACGCGGCTCGTCCGCTCGATCGGATCGCAATTCTTACATTTACATCCGATATCCAGCCAGTTTCCAAATTAACAAGTGACCACAAGGCCTTGAAGCAGAGTATTGATGATATTGAAAAGCCATCCGGCGGCACTAACTTTTGGGACGCTTTACGATTTGTGCTGGAGCATGTGGTGCAATCGCACGCCGAGAGCCGGCGCAGCGCGGTCGTCGTGATGACGGATGGCGTGGACAATGCTTTGCCAGGTGTTTTCGGCGACGGGTCGAGGACGAGTTTCGGAGACCTGCTCCAAATTGTGCAGCGGTCAGACACGCTCGTCCTCCCGATCTATCTGGACACCGAGAACAAAAAACATGAGCAGAAAAGTCTTAGGGATGCTTACGCCCTCGCGCGCCAGCAGTTGGCGATGCTGGCTGATGAAAGCGGCAACGATATCTATCGAGCGAAGAAGGTGCAGGATCTCGACGGGATCTATCAGCAAGTCATACGCGACCTCAGTACTGTCTACAGCATCGGGTATCGTCCCGAGAATCCGGCGCGCGGGAACTCGTGGCGGCCAGTCACATTGAAATTGATTGGACACCCGGAGCTGGCCGTTCGCAGTAAGCATGGTTACTATGGCAAGTAGGATGAGGTGATGAACTCTATGATTACACTAATGACCGCGAATGCGCGATCGAAGCGAAGATTAGCCGGAGTGCTTGGACTTTTTGCGAGTTTGGCGTTGCTCGCGTCGTGTTCTTCCGGCGACTCATCTCAAGGGTTGGGAGCTCTTCCCAAAGCGATGGGCGCGGCGGAGGAGGCCTCTACCATTCAGGCATTGCGCACCATTGCCACGGCGGAAGGCCAACTGAAAGCAACACGAGGAGCTTACGGCGACTTCGACGCGCTCACCTCTGCCGGCTTTCTTGATTCACGATTTTCCGGTCGCACGCCAAACGTGCAGGGTTATCGCTTCACCATCTCTGCGACTGATGCCGATTTCGCGGTCAATGCCGATCCGGAGGCGACAGATAAGCACCCGACCACGGGCGCTCGCCATTTTTATCTCGACGGCTCCGACAACGTCGTGCACTCAAATCCAACCCAGACCGCGTCAAAGACTGATCCAGTCCCAGGCACTTGATAAGGCTGCGCTTAGGCGGCCCTCTCGGTCGGTCATTTCTGCGCCGTAGTGATGACTTAATTTGGCTCTGCTCTCTCTGCGGAAACTCTGTGTTCTCTGTGTCTCCGCGGTCATCCTATCTGCGGAAAACTACCCGCAGAGACGCAGAGGCCGCCAGGGTTGCGCAGAGAAAGCCGAGATTACGAAGACAAGTGCCGACCAAAACTTCTGGACACAGCGAAACGCGGGAGTATAATCAGGCCAAACCCAGTTGCCAACGATGGGCGTAAATCAGTTTTCCGGGAAAGAGGAACCATCATGAAAAATCTGACGCTCGTGCTTAGAACCATCCGAGCTATAGCGGTTCTGGCGGTATTAGTCTCTGCCGTTCAAGCGCAGAATCGCGAGAAGTTCGGCATCTCGGCCAGGGCCGGGGGCGTCAACGCGGTGACTGGGCGAGTAATGATCACTCGCACTGGCCAATCTGCTCAGCTCCTGAGCAGCCAGGACGATCTAGTCTCGGGAGATGTGGTCAGAACGGAGGCAGGCAGCCAGGCGGAGATATTACTCAACCCAGGTTCTTATCTACGGGTCGCGGAAAACAGCGTGTTCGTGCTGGTTGATAACTCTCTCAACAACCTGACGCTGAAGCTGGTTAAGGGTAGCGCCATCATCGAAGCAACCGGCGGCGATGACGCCAACCTTAAAATCAATGTGGAGGCTAATCGGCAGAAGCTGGTGATAATCCGCGGCGGTATCTATCGAATTAATGTGCAACCGAACTCTGCCGAATTACTGGTTCGCAAGGGTCGCGTTTTATCGGCCGGCGGCGAGTTAGTGAAAGGCGGCACGAAAGTCAGGTACGCCGCCGGAACGCCTTTGACCGCGAAGCTTACCAAGCAGGATCAGGACGATTTCGATCTCTGGAGCAAGAAGCGGGCGGAAACTCTGGCTCGCGCCAATCAAAAAATCTCGGGACGAGCGATGAACGGTTATCTCGCCAGTCTGTCGCCGTTCGAGTGGGCTTTCTCGGCAGCGAATCCGTGGGGCCTTTGGACCTTCAGTCCATTCTCGAATTGCTTTACGTTTCTGCCCTTTCATTACGGATGGTCTTCGCCCTACGGACACTACTATGGCAATTACTACAACGTCTGGCCCTCCTATGGTAATCCGGGTTACGGACCGAATTCAGTGATTGTCAGAAATCCAGGTTCGTCAGGAGGCTCTTCAGGAGGTTCATCGGGTTTTCCTGGCGGCTCTTCTTCAGGTGGATCATCGGGTGGCTCAGGATCGAGCGGCGCGCCCAGTGCCCCGCCGAGCTCGCCTCCGTCTTCGATGGGGTCACAGGCGGGACCGCGTGATCCTGATTCAGGCAGTCGCTCAATCAACCGTATCAAGGACCCTAAATAATTACCGGGTGAGCCGCTAGCGATCGCGTTTGAATAGTTGACGGATCTCCTCGTTCACGATCTCGACTATCTCGGCGCGCGGCAATCCGGCCAGAGCCAGATGGGCCAGGCTGGCGCGCAATCCCTTGCGCAACTCGGCATCGTTCTGCTGAGTTACCCTCCGTGCTGAAACCACTGCGCCGGCGCCGTGGCGGATCTTCACCAGCCCTTCCTTTTGAAGCTCCCGGTAAGCGGCCGCAATCGTATTGAGATTAACGCCCAGATCGTCGCCAACCTGTCGTACCGGCGGCAGCGCCATCCCCTCGCGCAGCTCACCGCGCGCAATCAAGCCTTTGATCTCATCCGCTACCTGTCGATAGACCGGCCGGCGGTCTGATTCGTCAATCGTTATGTACATAGTCTCGTGTCGCCAGACACTATACACTGAGTGGAAAATGGCGTAAAGAGTGGAGTTCTGATTGGAAAAAGTCTGAGCCGTCACCTCTGGGAGGAAGTCTTTTTAGCGACGACGGATCTAAACAATGCCGAGGAACGCAAGGAGCCACAACGCAATTCGCCAAAACTACCGGCCTGAAAGAACATTTGCGAGGGCCAGAGCCGATTGCGAAACCCCGTCAATGCCCAGACTCCGGCTAGCAGTATCTCCCGCCAGAAACAGGTTTGGAAAGATCGTGTCGAAGAGACGTCCTTCGGGCGCAGATTGTTCACTTGATGATTGAGGCCTGCCCACCATCCCGAGCTTACGTCGAGTGTTCTCATAGAAGGTCCGCGGGGTCGCGGTCTCAATCACCTCAACGCTGTCTCCGAGTTCGGGCATCGCGGCATGGATCCGCGACCACAGTGATTCGAGAGCGGCTTGATCCTGCTCCTCGTGCGCGGTTTCGTCCTGATGGAAAGCAAACCAATCTTCGGCGTGGGTAAAAGTCGAGACGGTTACGGCAACTTTGTCTTCCGGCGCGCGAGCGTCCCAAGCCGGCGCCGCTGCAAAAACAAATTGCCCAGAATCGGGTGCGTAGGTTTGGCCCTCCTGCCAATCGGTAACAGCCAGTATTCGAGTTGAGCGTAGCCGCGCCGCCGCCGCTGGATCCATCCCGAGAAAGAGCAGGTAAGCTCCCCACGCTTGCCGTTGTTTTAGTTGAGCTGAGATTGGCGCCGGGGTGCGACTCAATCCGATCAGTTTTCCGTATGTGTCCCAGACCGTCAGGTTGCTGACAATCGCGCGCGCTGCTGTTACACGTTCGCCGCTCAATAGATCAGCGCCCACCGGCAAGCCATCCGCACCATAAGCCAGACGCAGAACGGGAGTGTTCAGACGCAGCGAGCCGCCACTCATCTTTAGTGATTCGGCCAGAACATCGGCCAGGGCCTGCGCTCCACCGCGAATCGACCACATGCCGCGACGCGGAGTGGTCAGCGCCAGCGCCGCCAGATCGAGCCCGCAATACTCGCTCGCGGTTTGGGCAAAAGTCTGCAGTTGTACATCGATGAAGCGCCGGAATCTCATCGAGCAATCGGTCATGTAAGAGGCTGCCGGTTCATTCTCCTTCGATTCGTCACGGATGCGGTCCAGCAGGTGATAAAACGCGACGGCCGCTTGAGCACATTCCGGGAAGGCTGAACCAAGATCGCTTTCAAATTGACGCGCGTCGTTGGACACAGCGACTTCGATCCCATCAGGCAAGCGCACTACATACGACGGTGAAAGGCGATCGACCTGCGGTGGGCCGGCGGGGAGTTCGGAAAATATTCTTTGATAGATTCCATTCAGCTCCCAACCTGAATACAAACCGGCAGTCGGCTCGAATGCATAACCGAAATGTTCAAAGTTGGCGACGCAACCACCGACACGCGAGTTCCTCTCTAACAAACAGACCCTTAGCCCTCGCGCGGCGAGCAAGGCAGCGGTGGTTAGTCCGCCGATGCCGCCGCCAACCACGAGTACTTCATAGTCCATCGGCTAACCGAGAAGACGCAGTATTTGGATAAGAACGCCGGTAGTGGGTTGCGGCCGCCAGTGCTCTGCAATTGAGCGAATGTACGGCTCAAGAACGATGATCAGGGACTGCACGCCGTTAAAGACAAGATGGATCACAAAGCACGGAAGCAGCTGGCCGGTGCGCGCCCGAATGTAGGTCAAAACAAAACTCAGCAGCGAGATGGATAGAATCGCGCCGAGGTTTTGCCGGTATTGATAGACATGCAATCCGGCGAACATCGAAGCCACCAGGACAATCGCAAACCACCGGCCGATTGCTCTCTGCAGCGCCGAGTAGAGCAGGCCGCGATAGATCATCTCTTCAATCAGCGGGGCAGTCGCGACGGCGATGAAGGCGAGGGTCAGCGCTGCGGCGCGAGAGCTGTCCAGAATTTGATCCAGATCGGTTTTTTTTGCGCCCGAGAACGCTGCAATTACCCACGCCATAACAAATAACGCGATGGCTACGCCCACACTCTTGCCCAGTCTGAAGTCCGGCTTCCAGCTAAGACCGAACATTTCTCGCAATGGATACTTGCCTAGTTTTGTCGCGATGGCCCAAATCAGCGCGAGCGTAAGCAAGTGGGCCGGCACCCAACCCAGGACGAAGAGAAACACAAATGTCTTGTCAGCGAGGAGAATTTCCTGCGTCGGAGGGGGCCCATTCTTGAAGCGGTAAGCGACGTATGGTTGCACGCAAAGCACGGGAACCAACGCTACCGCTGCAATGCTCAGGAACCACGTTATCAGTGCGGCCAACACGCCCCATGGCGGGTTCTCCGGACTAATGCCTGAAGAATTTGCTGGTAGATCAGATCCGCCTGAGGAGGACGCCTGGGGATAGAGCGACGGCGCGGAGAACGCAGTTTCTGGCGGTGTGCTCACGAAGTTTTGCTGTTCACTTCCAGCTTTAGGGGCATGCGATTAGTTGTCAGATGAATCGGAAGGCTTCGGCTGGCCGTTGTACTGCTCCAGCTTCCGATAGATAGTCTTCCGGCCAATATTGAGGAGCCGGGCGGCTCGGGTTTTGTCGCCCGAAGTATAATCGAGCGTCGCTTCAATCGCATGGCGCTCGATCTCGTCCATCGAAGACGGAACGTCTATTTCCAATTTTGTGTTGCGGCCCTCACTGGCCGCCTGGGCCCGCTCCAGTCGCGCCATCGCCTGTCGTTCTGAAACGATGTTGCCAATCGCGGCCGGCAGATCGTCAAGTTCGATTTGCCGTCCAGCGGCGATAATTACAGCGCGCTCAACTGCGTTCTCGAGTTCGCGAACATTACCCGGCCAGTCATAACTCGTCAGGGCCTGCAAGGCGGCTCTGGATATGCCGGAGACAAACCGAGCAGTCCGTTGTTTGTAGTACTCCAGAAAGTGAATTACCAAAGGGTGAATGTCTTCGCGGCGCTCGCGCAACGCGGGTAAAGTGATCGGAAAAACTGAAAGCCGGTAAAAGAGATCGCTCCGAAATCTGCCTTCATCTATCGCGCGTTTCAGATCGACGTTGGATGCGGCGATGATGCGCACATCGGTCTTGAGAACTTCATTCCCCCCGACACGAGTAAACTCGCCATCCTGCAGGACCCGTAACAGACGTACTTGAGAGGCCGGGGTCATCTCTCCCACTTCATCAAGAAAAAGCGTTCCGTTATTGGCCTCTTCAAAGCGGCCCCGCCGGCGCGCCCGAGCGTCCGTAAACGCTCCCTTCTCATGTCCGAAGAGTTCCGATTCAAGCAGCGTTTCGGGGATGGCGCCGCAATTCAGCTTGATGTAGGGCTGATCCTCACGGCCTGAGTTAAAGTGAATCAAGTTTGCCAGCAGCTCCTTGCCGGTGCCTGATTCACCCTGAATCATTACGGATGTCTGAGTGTCCGCGACGCTCAGCGCCAGCTCCATCGCGCGTCGAATCGCGGGCGCCTGTCCGATGATTCGGTCCTCGCCGTAGCGTTCGTGCAGGGCGCTTTTCAGCCGCATTACTTCTGCCGAAAGGTGATCGCGCTCAAGGGCCGTGCCGATTTGATCGGCGATGCCTTCGACCAGAGCGACCTCGTGATCCTTGAATTGTTCACGCGGTTCGCTCCAAACCAGACCCAGCAGGCCAAACGTATGACCTCCGATACGCACCGGCGCCACCAGCGCCGCGCGCCCGCCGAGGGTTGCATTGAACATGACCCTCATTGGCAGCGGCAGATCGCTCTCGAGAAGTTTCAGCGTTCTGCCCTGAGACAGCACTTCGACCATGGCCGGAATTCCGGTGATGTCCAGCGACTGTCCGTGGGCTTCGATCAAGCCACGCACGTTGTCAGTGGTGGCGTGGGGAGCGGCCTTGAAAGCGGCAAGGCTGAGTCTTTTCTCGCCGGCGTCCAGCACCCCAAGCGCGCAATAGTCCGCGCCCACCAGTGACAGCGCGCGTTCCAAAACGGCGGAGGTCACTTCGCCAAAGTCCGAGCGCGCGTTTAAGGCGTTGGCAATTTCGAGCAACGCCTTGGTCGTTTCAGCTTCGCGTTTCTTGTCGTTGTAAATGCGTGTGTACTGGTAACCAATCGCCATTTGCATCGCGATTGACACCAAAAATGCGACCTCTTCATCGGACCAATGACGAGTTGTGCGCGTGTGATGCAGGCCAATGAGGCCGAGCACTTCATCCGCGAGAACGACGGGCACCACGAGCAAAGAGCGTGTCCCGAGGCTCTTGGCAAAGAAGCGCACCTTGTGATCGTGTTCGGGCGCGGAGGTATCATCGAGCTTGATTGGCTGCTTGATGTCCAGATACTGAGACAACGTCGCGACGTCGACCGGAATGCGGGCGCCCAGACTGGACGGCACGGTTTCAGACGCGCGCCATTCATGGCTGATGCGAAGCTCGCCTTCCGGGCTCAGCTTGATAATGTCACACCGATCGACTTCCATCATCCGGCCCAGCTCGGCCACCACCACCTTCAAAAACGTATCCAGATTGATTGACGTGGGCAGGTTGGCCGCCAGACGCCCGATGATGGATTCGCGCGCCTCGTGCAGCTTGAGCTTACGTTCGATGGAAAGGGTCTGATCTGTTTCGGCTGCGGATTGCATTAGTGCTGAGTTAACGGCGAATAGAATAGCAGAAGGGATTGCCGCGGGACTAACCAGGCATCGCTTCTCTTAAACGGCCGGGATCATAACCAACAGGACGGGAAGTTGCAAAAAAGACCGGTCGGGCAATCTCAGAAGGCGTCTTTCCCCTGATCCGCTGCATCTGAAAACCTGGCGGTGTTCTAATTGTCATTGGGCTTTCTTTCGGCGCCGGCTCGGACATGAGGTCAGAACCGGGAGCGGTAGCGACCGGGCCTCAACATTCCAAGCGGCCAAGGTCACGAGGAAGAGGCCCGGTCGCGACTGCTCCCGGTACCGACCTCACTACCCCATTGGCAGGTCGACTCTCAAGATAGGACACTGGAAAAACTGCATGCGGTTGTAATGGTTAAGAGCGGTCTCGTATAATTCCGGCCTACTCGAAAGTACTTAAGATGACTCGAGGATGAAGCTGAATTAACGATGCCTATTTATGAATTCCTTTGCAAGAAGTGCAACGACCAGATTGAAGTTTTTCAAAAGTTGTCGGACAAACCGCCTACCCGTTGTCGCAAGTGCGGCGGGCGAATGGAGAAACAGTTTTCCCGGACATCCGTCCAGTTCAAAGGCGAGGGCTGGTACGTGACCGATTATGGTCGCAAAGGGGGCGTAGCGGAGAAAGTCGAAAAGGAGCTTTCGACGCCCGAGCCCGCCAGCAGCGACAACTCAAAGACGAAGAAGACTACGCCAAAGAAAACCGGTTCAGACAAGAGCTGAATGCCGATTGGTGGTTAAAATGCGGCCGCTATCTAAGCTCAGGGCGCCAGTGAAGAGCACCGGACGGTGCTGTTGGAGAGGGTTCGTTTTTCTTCTCACCGCAACGTGTCTGTTGAGTACGCTGGTGGGTCAGGCCGGTCGCCGAGCACATCCGGCGTCGGAAGCGTCGACGGTGCTCAATGTAGTTGCAACCCGCGCCAACGGCGCCACCACCCCCATCACCTCCAAAGATGTCTCGCTGTTCGACAACGGCGTCGAGCAAAGCATCAGGAACTTCGCTCCCGATCTTTCGCCGGCACGCATCGTGCTTTTGGTCGACAACTCTCTGACAATTCGTGCTGATGTCGACAAACTGGAAAAGGCCACGCTCGAGTTTGCATATGAAATTTATGACGGCGACAAATTGTTGATAGTTGGCTATGACAACAACGCCGAGATCGTGTCTGACTGGACGGACAACGCGAAGAAGATCGAAGCGGAGCTAAAGACGTTTCGCAAAAAAGGCGATCCGCATCTGTTTGATTCGATCATGGCAGTGGTCGAAGACGGATTGCGTCCCTTGTCAGCACAGAAACGCGCCATCGTGGTGATTAGCGACGGACTGGATCGGGGCAGCAAAGCAAAATTCAAACAGGCGCTAAGTGCGCTGCAGGCGCTCGACATTACGGTGTATTGCGTCCAGGCAACCGATCGCACGCGCGGCGCCATTCGTCGTGATGTGCCCAAACCTCGACAAGTGATTGATGATCTGGCAGAAGGCACCGGCGGTCGCATTTTCCCGATCGACGACTCCGGCGCCGCGGCGAAAGCCATTTGCGATGAATTGCGAAAGAACCGCTACGTGCTTTCATACCTTCCGCAGAGCGTGCCCTATACCGAAGAACGACGGCTGCTTGTTATGGGTGAAGAGGGGATTAACGCGCGCGCCAAGACGATGCAGCCGCCGGACTAGAAGCTGACGTAGAACAGTTACTTTTCTCTGCGCAACCTTTGCAGCCTCTGCGTCTCTGCGGTGAGTTTTCCGCGGATGAGATTCACCGCGGAGACGCAGAGAACGCGGAATCTACGCAGAGACTAAATCAAAAATGTAACCAACCTAAGTCTTCTTTTTGCGAGAGTATAGATAAAAGAGAGTGAGGATAATCGCCAGCAGAATAATCTCCCAGAAAGCAAACACAGTGCGATCGAATCGGCCCGTCTCGTCGTGAGCATCGTTGTAAATAATGAACGTTCCGAAAGTTGTGCCGGCGACCAGCCAGATGATTTGTCGTTTGGTGTCCCACATCTAATTTCACTGGAAGCCCTCCCTCACGGTCGGGTTACTGCTCAGCTTTTGCATGATTAATCATGCTCCTCGTGCAGCCGAAGGTCACTAACCGGGCGACTCACTCTTGCTCCGAAGCAATAGCGAGCGTCATTCGGGGCAAGACTCGCGGCTCTCCTTCAATCTCTGATCGCCCCTCACCAATCCTCGTCGCGCCCATTCGTTCATAGAAGCCTTCAGCATTTGGGTCCGCCGAAAGCTCGAGTGCGGGTATCGCTAAATTCGCCGCGCGTTCCTTCACGTGCAGAATCAGCGCCCGCCCGATCCCGGCGCCAATGTGCTTCGGTCTGATCCACATATGCTCGAGCTCGGCCAACGATTCACTGAACGCGATCGCGCAGCAGCCTACGATCTCTTCTCCGTTCATGGCGACATACATTTCGTTTTTGGCAATCAACTCGGGTGTGATGGTTAGATCCGACTTCCACTGACGGATCCAGTTTTCGGGATAGCCCCAATGGCGCTTGGCTACGTGCGCGATTTCAGTAAGTACCCCGGCTTCATCAGGTCTGGCTCGGCGAATCTGAATGTTCATAGCGATTTGAAGTCTAGCACTTTTGATCCAAATCGCGAGTCTGTAGAATGCGGATACTTCGAGCAGCCAATGATTCGAGATTGCCTCGCTTGTGGTGAATGGTTGTGTCGGCAGCCCGACCGTCAGGGAGAGCCCGTTTGTTAAGATAGCCCTCGCTTAGGCTCTGGCTTCTGACATCAGACATTCCGGGAATCGGTATGGAACGCATAGTCTTTCCTGAACGCAATACAATCAACGCAGATTTTCGGCGGCCTGGCTTCGCTCACGAATGGATCGAATTCGGCGAAAGTTTTCAGGATCAGGTCGTCGCCAGACTGCGTGGCGCGACGATCGCAATTAGCAACAAACTCGCTTTGCGCGAGCCCGAACTTTCACAATTGCCCGAACTAAAATTGATCGCCATCGCAGCGACCGGAGCTGACAACATCGATCTCAACTACTGTCGGACGCACAATATTACCGTTTCCAACGCGCGCGGGTATGCGGTGAATTCCGTGCCCGAGCACGCGTTGATGATGATCCTCGCCTTGCGGCGCAATTTGCTCGCCTATCGCGCCGACGTGCAAAACGGTCTGTGGCAACAGTCAAAGCAATTCTGTCTGCTGACTCACGAGTTGCACGACATCAACGGCAGTACGCTCGGCATTATCGGTTATGGCTCGATTGGCAAAGCGATGGCCCGGCTCGCGGAATCGATTGGCATGCGTGTGCTGGTGTCAGAACACAAGAATGCTAAACCGACCCGCGCCGGGCGGACCTCATTTGAAGATACCCTGAAACAAAGCGACGCGATCAGTTTGCACTGTCCGCTGACGGCTGAGACGCGTGATCTGATAGGAGCGGCTGAGTTTGAGATGATGAAGCCGGAAGCTCTCCTTATTAACACTGCTCGAGGAGCGCTGGTTGATGACACCGCACTGGTTGAAGCGTTGCGGATGGGCACAATCGCCGGCGCCGGTTATGACGCTCTGCGTGAAGAGCCTCCGCGTCACGGCAGTCCTTTGCTCGATCTCAATCTGCCGAACTTCATCATCACGCCCCATGTAGCCTGGGCCAGCAATGAAGCCGTGCAGGCTCTCGCCGATCAGGTTATCGACAACATCGAAGCCTTCATTGCGGGAACACCGCGAAATCTTTTGACATGAAACTATTTGTTTTAGCGGAGCACTTCCGCCACTGGCTACAACCGGTTTCGTTTGTTCGTGAATGATCGAAAACGGGGAAGCTAATTGTCCCTGTTTCGTAATTTTTCGTTTGAATTCGTGGATCGTTTTCCTCGAGCAAATGCTCGATCCACGAACTCACACTAATCGACACGAAGGACCCAAAGACATTGATTGGAACGCAATGTTTGGCCAGACTAGCCGCGAGGGCGACGTCTAATCGACGAAATGGCTGGCTCTGAAGAAATGAATTACGAGGTCGCAGCTTCAATTGACGCCGGGTGTTCCACGTCCTCAGTCGTATAAAGATTGAGAATCTCGCGGCCCTGGCGGGATCTTGGATCGATGGTGCGCAGGTGTTTGCGTCCCTTCATTTCCCAAATTGCTGTGACTACGCCGTCTTTTTCCACGGCCTGGTAGGTTATATCTTCCTTCTCAGTCGCCGCCGGCGCTTCCTGAGATTCGGTAATGGCGGACTCGCTTTCAGACATAGAAACTCTGAGTTGCTCCTGTTTCGCTTTCTGTGATTGGCGTGAAGGATTCTGTCACAGCGACAAAGCCAATGTCTAGCTGGCGAGAAGCATTTAGTAATGGTGCAAGATCGAATCTTGCTGGCCTTTCTCATTAGCACCGTGGCTTTAGGCCGGTGATTACTGTTTTGATTCGGTTGAAACGGTGTCAGGGCATGTAGGCACAAAATTCACCGGACTAAACCCACGTGCGAAGGAGATTGGTGCGGGTATTCTGCAATGAGCCGGGATCGAGCAAGGCTGCCGCCCACTACTTTAGCGATAATGCCAACTCAACCGCACGCCGCGCTGAGACCACTCCCCAACCCTGGCGATCGACTTCGACTTCCGGAACGCGTTCGGCCGTGTCGATAAGAATGCGTTTGATTTGCGGCGGAGTCAGGCGCGGATTCGCTTCCAACATGCAGCCAATGATCGAAGAAACAATTGGGGCCGCGAACGACGTGCCGTCGACATATTTGTAATGCTGGTTGATTACGTTGCCCTCGCGCAATTTAACTGTAATCAATTGTCGCATCAGAGGAATCGGCAACGCGCTCGCCTCGTCCAGATCCTTGTCTACTCCGGCATTGCTTTCAAGGATGCCGTGCAAGTCCTCATCAGCGGCCGCGTCAAGCTTTGAGTAAAGTTCGGCTTCTTCGGCAGTTGGCGTGTGCGGCAGGATCGGCGCCGCCACCCAGATACCCGGCGCGATCACTTCGGGCTTTTGCAGCCCGTCAGTAGTGGGCCCGTAAGACGAGCGATACATACCGCGGCGCGCCCGATCCAAAGAATTCCGATCGTCGAGACCTCCCACGGCAATACATGACGGGGCGCTGGCCGGCGGTAGCACCGGATGACCCAGGACGTGACCCGCATTGCCGACCGCGCAGACTATCGTCAAGCCGGCGCGGGCACAACGCTCAACCGTCTGCGACAAAGGATTCGTAAGATAGCTCTCTTCAAAATCGCCGCCGGCTGAGATATTGATCACGCGAATCTGATGTTCCTCCATATGAGACAGAACCCATTCCAGACCCTGTTGAATTTGATCCTCACTGATGCGGCCGGTGCGGCCAATCTTGACGAGTACAACATCAGCGGCGGAGGCGATGCCGCGGTAGAAGCCATCGGCCAGTCCCCCGTTTCCGGTCGCGACCACCGAAGTCATCATTCCGTGCCAACTGGCTACGTCATTTGTCTCCAGCGAAGTTTGATCGCCGGCCTCAGCGAAGATGCTGTGGTACGCGAGAATTCGATTTTTCGGCGTGGTTAGATCGGGGTGCGCATAAAATCCTGAATCAAGAAATGCGATGGTTACTCCTCGACCGGTAAATCTCTCGTCCGCGTCCATGCGCAAGGGAGTCGGCAGAACGAAATCGTTCTGCTCAAAGATGGTCGCGTGCGATTCGATCTGGCGCTGAGCGCGATCGAAAAGCTCGACACAACGGCCACAAACTTCAGCGGCGTCCGCGGTGGCCGCATTCGGCGTGATGATCGATTGCAAACCCGGCGGCAGATCGGTGATTGAAAACAACTCGCCATGAACGGCGCGGTCACAGACTGGACAGACGGCTGCTCCGCGCTCGCCGATGCTTGCCGCCTCGTCGTCAATTTCAATGGTATTTTCCATGCCTATTCTCTAAAAGAATTCTCCGCTGGTAGCAGCGATTACGCTAGCCGGCCGATTCCTTCGCCAGGCTCTTTCTCGCAGAGATCAATGCTTCGCCCACACGGTCAGGCGCAGTGCCTCCAGTTTGGGACTTGGTCGCCAGGGTTCTATCCAGTGACAAGGATTCGAAGACGTCTGGCTCGATCAATAAAGAGAAAGACTTCAAATCGTCGAGCGATAGATCATTTAACTCGGCCCCGCGCTCAATCGCCAGCATTACAATGCGCCCCACCGTTTCATGCGCTGCGCGAAACGGCACACCTTTGCGCGCCAGATAGTCCGCCAATTCAGTGGCGTTAAGATAACCCTCGGTGGCCGCCCCGCGCATTCTCGCTTCATTCAGACGGATGTTAGCCAGCACCGTGCCCGTAACTTCGAGGCATGCATTCAAGGTGTCAACCGTGTCAAAGAGAGCTTCCTTGTCCTCTTGCATGTCCTTGTTATAAGCCAGCGGCAGCCCTTTCATCATCGCCAGCAGAGCGGAGAGGTGTCCGAATACGCGACCAGCTTTGCCCCGCACCAGCTCCATTGAATCAGGGTTTTTTTTCTGCGGCATTAGACTTGAACCCGTGGCGATTGAATCGCTCAATTCAAAGAAGCCAAACTCATTAGTTGCATAAAGGATAATGTCTTCGGCGAGACGCGAGAGATGCATCATGATCAACGATGCGGCCGCGGCGAACTCGATACAAAAATCGCGGTCGCTCACGGCGTCCAGACTATTATGTGAAACTGCATCGAAGCTGAGCGCTGAAGCCACTGCGTCGCGATCGATCGGATAAGAAGTGCCAGCCAGGGCCGCCGATCCAAGTGGAAGTATGTTGACTCGCTGGCGAACCCCAGTAAGCCGTTCTCGATCGCGCGCCAGCATCTCGAAATAAGCCAGACACCAGTGCCCAAACAGTACCGGTTGAGCGCGTTGCATGTGTGTGTAGCCTGGCATCACCGCGGCGGAACTCGCTTCCGCCAGGTCGAGCAGAGCCTGTTGGGTGGCGCGTAGCGTGATGTTGATGTGATCGATTTCCTCGCGCAGCCAGAGACGTAAATCGGTCGCGACTTGATCGTTGCGGCTGCGTCCCGTGTGCAGCTTGCGGCCGGCGTCGCCAATCATCTCCACCAGACGCGCCTCGACAAACGAATGCACATCTTCCGCGGCCGGCTCGTCGAAGTAATCGGCATCGGCTCGCCCACGCTCCAGAATCGTGTTCAGGGCAGACGTAATTTGTTCCGAGTCGTTCGCCGTCAACACGCCACCCGCTGCCAGCCCGCCACAGTGGGCGATGCTCGCGCGCACGTCCACTTCGAACAAGCGGCGGTCGAAGCCAAATGAACGATTGAACTCGGCAAAGCCCGGATCTGCTTCGCCCTTGAACCGTCCACCCCAAAGATTCCCTTTCAGCTTATTGCTCATAAATTGACAGCTCGATGCCCACGCATTGTGCCTTAACCTGGCGGCGGCCGCCAGAATCAAACGAGAGTATGCGATTCACTCCTTGACGAATCTGCATAACTAGCGGTATTTTATGCAGGTATGCGGTAAAAATGCAACTATTATGCATTTTGGAAGAACGACGACAGACTGAAGCTTGCCGGACAGCTAATGTTGAAACGAGAGCGACAAAAGAACCTGCTGAATCTGATTCGCGCCAAGCGGATTGGAACTCAGGAGGCGCTGCGGGCACATCTGGAACGAGTGGGGGTGCCGGCGACACAGTCGAGCCTGTCTCGAGATCTCGAGGAGCTGGGTGTCGTGAAGCACCAGGGCTCGTACGCTCTGCCGCATGCTAACGGTGATTCGGCGCGCGGGCTTTTGAGTCTCGATGTTGCTGGGGACGTGCTGGTGATTGCCAGGTGTCTCCCGGGCCGGGCTTCGGCGGTCGCGGTTGATATCGATGATGCGGCGCTCCCGGAAATCGTCGGCACGCTGGCGGGTGAGGATACGATCTTTATTGCGGTGCGCGATCAAAAGGCCCGGCGCGGCGTGACTAAAAAGATTTGGGAGTTGTTTGGATGAAGCACTTACCACAAAGACACAAGGAACACTAAGGCAGCTTGATAAGAAGTTTTGAGTTCTTTGTGCCCACGTGGTTGATGTTTCCACAACCAGAGAAAATGACGAAAAAGAAAATTAAGAAGATCGTTTTAGCTTACTCCGGCGGACTCGACACGTCCGTCATGCTACGCTGGTTGAAAGAGCAGTACCAGTGCGAAGTCGTTTGTTATTGCGCCAACGTTGGTCAAGGCGCCGAGATGGACGGCCTTGATGAGAAGGCCAAAGCTACCGGCGCATCGAAGCTCTACATTGAAGACCTGCGCGAAGAGTTTGTGCGCGATTACGTCTGGACAGCGGTCAAAGCCAACGCGCTTTACGAAGGCATCTATTTGATGGGCACATCGTTGGCCCGGCCGGTCATCGCGAAGCGGCAAATCGAAATTGCGCGTCAGGAGAATGCTGACGCCGTAGCTCACGGATCTACCGGCAAGGGTAACGATCAGGTGCGATTTGAACTGACTTACTACGCGTTGGAGCCGGACATCAAAGTGATTGCACCCTGGCGTGATTGGGAGTTCAAGGGGCGCACCGACCTGATCGCCTATGCTGAGGCCCACGGAATTCCCGTCAGCGCGACGATCGATAAACCTTACTCCACCGATCGCAATCTGATGCATGTCTCGTACGAAGGTGGAATTCTGGAGGACCCCTGGGCTGAGCCGCCGGAGAATATTTTTCAGATGACTCGTTCGCCTGAAAATGCCAGAGACGAAGCTCAATACCTTGAGATTGGTTTTGCGCATGGTGAACCCGTTTCGATTGACGGCGAGCAAATGGATCCAGTGGCGCTTCTGTCAAAGCTGAATGAGATCGGCGGTGAGCATGGAATTGGCCGAGTCGACTTGGTAGAGAACCGTTTCGTCGGGATGAAGTCACGCGGAGTGTACGAGACGCCGGGCGTAACCATTCTGCAAGCGGCCCATCGCGCGATCGAGTCGATCACGCTCGATCGCGAAGTCGGGCGACTGCGCGATTCGCTGGGTGTGAAGTTCGCCGAGAATGTCTATTACGGCTTCTGGTTCGCGCCCGAATTCTATTTGATGCGCAGGATGATTGATGAAATGCAACAGCCGGTGAACGGTGATGTGCGTCTGAAATTGTATCGCGGCAACGTGATAGTCGTGGGCAGGCGATCGCCGAACTCCCTCTACGACGAGCGGATCGCCACGTTTGAAGCCGACACTGTTTATAACCAACGCGATGCAGAAGGGTTCATTAAATTGAACGCTCTGCGGCTGAGATTAAGAGGCGGGCAGCATTGATCTCTCTATGAAGTTCTGTGGTCCCTATGTCGCTGAGATTAACGATCATTTTTTCACCACAGAGACACAGAGAAGGCACAGAGGTACACAGAGAAAGCAGAAGGCGTAGTAGAAATGAACGATAACGTGATTGAAGCAGACAAGATCGGATCGGCGACCTCGCCGCTCGGTCTGACGCGAACGCTGAATGTCACCGGTGCGAATGGCGTACCTCGCGCTGGTGATGTGGTGGTGGTTCGCGTGCTGACGGACAACGCGACTTATAACATGTTGGAATTGCCGACCGGCAGATTGGCGAAGGTTAATCCGGGCGACGTGGTCGTGGGGGTGCTTGGTCGCCGTCGCGCATTGAAGGGCTTTGTGGGCGATGTTCCCTTGACGATCGACGCCGGCGATGAACTTCACCTGCTCAATCTCGGCGGTGTGATCGGAAGTTGCAGCGGTCATCACTCGAGCCTCAACGATGCAATCAAAGTTAAGGTAATCGGCTTAGCCTGCGATGACCAGGGAGTCGTGAAAAACATTGCAGACGCGGCTTTGCCCTGGCGCGAGCATCTGGGACAAACAGCTCCCCTGGTAGTAATTGCGGGCGCTTGTATGAACAGCGGCAAGACCTACGCCGCGACCGAAATCATTCAGCAGGGAACGCGCGCCGGGCTTCGCGTAGCTGCGGCGAAACTGTCGGGAATTGCCTGCCTCCGCGACACACTCAACATGGCCGATCACGGCGCAATTGCGACGGCGAGTTTTCTTGATTGCGGTTTGCCGTCAACTGTGGGTGCCGGTGATCTGGCGCCCATCGCCAAAGCGATCATCAGTCGACTGAATGAAAGCGCGCCGGATCTGATCGTGATCGAACTGGGCGACGGCATCCTCGGCGGTTATTCCGTCGAGTCTCTCTTTGAAGATGCCGAGTTTCGCGAAGCCATGACGGCGCTGGTCTTTTGCGCTTCTGACTATGTCGGCGCCTGGGGTGGCATTGAGCTGTTCCGCCGCCATGGTATCGCCGTAGATCTGGTCGCCGGTTCTGTTACTGATTCGCAAATGGGCGAAGACTATATTCAAGATCAGTTTGGAATTCGCGCTGCGAATGCGAGACGAAGTGGGCCGAAGTTGTTCGAGATTGTTCGAGACAAGTTGGAAGTGAAGACTTCGCTTCCTTAGTCTGGAAGGATTGTTTCAATGGTAGTGGTTGTGAAGGAACGGGTTCACCACAGCGGTACAGAGCAAGCACAGAGAACCACTGAGTTCTTCTCTCTGAGGCTCTGTGCGATCTCTGTGTCTCTGTGGTGAAAGGAAACCTGAGCACTAATTCCGTCAAAGGGAATGACTCGCTGAAACATGAAACTCAGAATCGCAATCTTCGGAGGCTCAGGTTATGGCGGTTCGGAACTGCTGCGCATTCTACTGTCGCATGCGAACGCTGAAATAAAGTTTGTCACCGCGAATGAGCAGGCCGGCAGAGCCGTCGGCGAGATCCATAGAAACCTCCTTGGTGTGACTGACCTGCAATTTACCAGGGCGCCGGATGATGTTGAAAGTCTCTCTGATTTGGACTGCGCGTTCTTTGCCTTACCGCACGGGCAGGCGATGGAATTGGCGCCCCGGTTGCCGCCGAATGTGAAAATAATCGATCTTTCCGGGGATTTTCGGCTCAGCGATAGTGCGTTGTTCGCTCAACATTACGGACGCGAACACCTGGCGATGAATGCGCAGGCGCAGTTCGTCTATGGCTTGACGGAGACAAATCGCGAAGTGATCAGGACCGCGCGCTGCATCGCGAATCCCGGTTGTTTCGCCACGGCGACTCTGCTCGGCCTGGCGCCGCTGGTGGCCAACAATCTATTGAGTGGCCGGGTCATAGTCGATGCGAAAACCGGCTCATCGGGTTCCGGCGCCAAGCCCGCTGCAAACACCCATCATCCCCAACGAAGCAATTCCTTTTATGCTTACAAGCCCTTTACGCACCAGCATGTGCCGGAGATCGAACAGGAATTAAAGAATGTCGGCGAGTGGAAAAGCGAACTCATCTTTATGACGCACTCGCTGCCGGTCGCGCGCGGAATCTTCGCTTCGATCTATACGGAAATGCAAAATGAGATCAGCGCCGCCGATGCGCGAGCAATATTCGCTGATTTCTATCGCGAGTCGTTTTTTGTGCGTCTGATGGATGGCAGCCCCGACATCAATTGGGTAAAGACGACGAACTTCTGCGATATCGGTTTCGCCGCGCGCGGCCGGCAATTAGTGGTCTTTACCGCGATCGACAACCTGGTAAAAGGCGCTGCTGGTCAGGCGATCCAGAACATGAACCTGATGTTTGGACTGGATGAAAAGACTGGGCTGATGCTGACTGGGAGTAATCCCTGATGGATGATCAAGACTTCAAGCCGGCGCCGTTCAAGCCATTGATTTCGTTCGCTGAGTTAGATCGAATTGATATTCGCGTCGGCACAATCATCGCGGTCAACGATGTCGCCGGTTCGGACAAGTTACTCAAGTTGACGGTTGATTTCGGGGATCACCGCCGCAGCATCCTCGCGGCAATGAAAAAGGAGCGCGAGGATCCGCGAGAAATCGAACGCCAACAGGCGTTGTTCGTCGTCAACCTCGAGCCAAAGAAAATGATGGGCGAGATTTCGGAAGGGATGTTGTTCGATATTGGCTATGCGGATGGGATCAAGCCGGTCTTAGCGGTGCCGGAACGAACGGCCCCGAATGGAGCCAGAGCAGGATGATAATGAGAACTCAACTTATTGCTGGGAGCGCAGGCGGCTCGCCCGCACCGCGCCGCAGGCGTGAAGCCTTCGTCAAACAACCAACTGAGTTCGACCAGAGATCGGATTTCGCGCTTCGCGCTCAGTGCGGACAGGACGTCCGCGCTCCCAGCATCAGACTAGAATGAAAGAAAAGGTTGCTACTAATTTGGAAGAAACAATCGCACTCGAAGAGAAATACCAGCTCGCCACATACAAGAAGATGCCGATCGCGGCTGAACGTGGCGAAGGCGTATGGATCTTTGCCAGCAACGGCGAACGCTATCTGGATCTATATGGCGGTCACGCGGTAGCCGGTACCGGTCATTGTCATCCGCATGTGGTGAATGCTATTCGCGATCAGACGGGAAAGCTGCTCTTCTACTCGAACCTGGTTTATTCGCAGACCCGGGCTCGTACAGCTGAAAAGCTGGTCTCCGTCGCCCCCGACTTACTAACAAAGGCTTTTTTCTGTAACTCAGGCACCGAAGCGAATGAAAACGCGATGCGCATGGCGCGCATGTCAACCGGCCGCGAAAATATCATTACCTTCAGCGGTGGCTTTCATGGACGCACCGCGGATGCGATCAGCGCCACGTTTCTGGGCAAGTATCGCGAGATTGGCAAACCCAATGTGCCTGGTCACCTGCAAGCAGAATTTGGTCAGATTGATTCGGTACGAGCATTGGCCGACGAATCCGTGGCGGCGATTATGCTCGAGCCAATTCAATCGATGGCTGGCGTGCGCGCCGCTGCGCCTTCGTTCTTTCGCGCCCTGCGGAATCTATGCGATGAGCACGGCATTGTCTTGATTTATGACGAGGTGCAGACTGGAGTCGGCCGCACGGGCGATTGGTTTTTCGCCGGCTGCAGCGCCGGTGGCGGCGTCGTTCCCGACATCGTTACGCTGGCTAAGGCGCTGGGGAGCGGCGTGCCCGTGGGCGCGTGCCTGGTTACGGAGGAAATCGCCTCGCATATCAAGGAGAACGATCTGGGCACTACGTTTGGTGGTGGAATGATCGCTATGGCCGCGGTGACGGCGACGCTGGAAGCTATCGAAAACGATTCTATGCTCGATAACGTTCGGACAGTTTCAACCTATTTGCGCGAACGTGTGAATGAAGTCGAGCAGGTGGTGAATGTTCATGGCCGAGGATTCCTGATCGGACTCGAGTTTGCGGACCAGGCAAAGCCGGTTCACGAAGCTTTGCTCGCACAGAAGATCATCACCGGCACTTCGAGTGATCCGAAAGTTCTGCGCTTGCTGCCGCCGCTTTGTCTGCAGCGCGAAGAGATTGATCTGTTTGTCGATGCTCTACAAGAGATTTTGGCCGCTGATGAACGCGGATAAGAGAACCGAGGCGCGCTACAGAGAGCTTGATCCGCGCTCATCCGCGGCTAATTGGGCATGAATAATTTCTTAACTACTGCCGATCTAACCAGGGGGGAACTCGATCAGCTGATTGAGTCTGCCTCGCGGTTCAAGCAGGGGAACGATCAATCGAAACCTCTAGCTGGGAGATCAATCGCGCTGGTCTTCTTCAATCCCAGTTTACGGACCCGTGCGTCGATGCAAATCGGAGTTTACGAGTTGGGCGGGAACGCCGTTGTGCTAGAACCGGGCGGCACGAGCTGGACGCTTGAACATCGCGAAGGCGCGGTGATGGACGAGGATAAGACTGAGCATGTCGCTGAGTTTGTGCGCGTGCTCGGCCGTTATGCTGCCGCGATTGGAGTGCGCACATTTGCAGCTTTGAAAGACTGGCGCGAAGAGCGCACCGATCCAATTCTTAATGCGTTCGCCAAATACGCTGAGGTGCCGATTATTAATCTCGAATCGGCGATGCATCATCCATGTCAGGCGGTCGCCGATATGATGACGATCAGAGAAAAGCTGGGCGAAGGCCGGAAGAAGGTGCTGCTGACTTGGGCCTGGCATCCGAAGCCTTTGCCGATGGCGGTGCCGAATAGTTTTGCTCTGGCGGCCGCGCAGATGGGACACGACCTAATCATAGCCAATCCGCGAGGGTACGAATTGGACGAGGAGTCGATGGGAGTGATCAACCAGCAAGCGACAGAGTCTGGTGGCAGTATCAGCATAATCAGTGAAGTTGAACAGGCATTCCACGGCGTCGAAGTTGTCTATGCCAAGAGTTGGGGCAGCAAAGCGTTCTATGGAGCGGCGGAAAAAGATATCACCGAGCGGGCGCAGTATCGTGACAAATGGATCGTCGATGAGCGAAAGATGGCGCTCACCAATCGCGCGCTTTTCATGCACTGCCTTCCGGCGCGACGCAATGTGATCGTGACTGACGGAGTGATTGACTCAGCCTCGTCGGCGGTGATCGATGAAGCTGAAAATCGGCTGCATGTGCAGAAAGCGATCATGAAGAGGCTGCTGGCAAATTAGCTTCACGCAAAGGCGCTATTGTCTGTACCACCTGCGGTAGCGGATGGTTGATTCAGACCGGATGGGAGAGAGAGAATCCGATGACCGACACCACTGAAGTTGGCAATCAATTGCGGCTTGACCTCTTGCGCGAAGCGCTGCCTTATATCCGGCGCTTCAAAGGTAAGACGTTTGTCGTCAAGTTGTCAGGCAAGGTCACCGAGGATCGCGCCGGGCTGATCTCTCTGGCTGAAGAACTTGCCCTGATGCATCAGGTCGGCATTCGGCTTTGCGTCGTGCACGGCGGCGGCAAGCAACTAAGCGATCTGGCCGAGATAATGGGCGTTCAACAGACCATCATCGAAGGCCGGCGCGTAACTGACGACGCGACTTTGGAAATGGCCAAGATGATTTTTGCCGGCAAGATCAATACGGATATTCTCAGCGCGCTCAGGCACCGCGGAGTTGAAGCGGTGGGGCTTTCAGGTGTAGATGGGAACATCGTGCATGCCGAGCGCCGGCCGCCGACGGAGATCATGAATCGCGAAACCGGTGAGAGTGCAGAGGTCGATTTTGGTCACGTCGGTGACATCCTGGAAATCAATGCGCGGCTGTTAACGGTGTTGTTGGATGAGGGTTACCTGCCGGTGATTTCATCTTTAGGAGCGGATGCCGCCGGCACCGTTTTTAATATCAATGCCGATACGATCGCCTCTGAGATCGCGATCCAGCTCGAAGCTGAAAAGCTGGTGTTGCTATCTGATGTCGACGGAATTTACTTGCGCGCCGGCGAACCAGAAACCAAACTCTCCCGCCTGACCGCGGATGAAGCGGAAGAGTTGGTGCAGAAGGGAAACGCAACCGGTGGGATGATTCCAAAGCTGGAAAACATCATCGAACTGCTGCGCCGCGGCGTCGGGAGCGCGCATATCATCAACGGCACCGCTCGCAATGCTTTATTGGCCGAGGTATTTACCGACAAGGGAACGGGCACCATGATCTCTGCCTAGGCGGGAGTTGACGGATTAACGGGATTTACAGATGGAGGACGTGTAAAGGGTTTTTGCGGGCTAATCTTGTGAATTCTGTTAATCTTGTCCTTAGACGTTCATCGTCAGTATGTAACTATCCAAACGCGGGCTTGGGTAGATCTTTGTCGCGATCAAATGGCGGATCTTCGTGGGGTGGCATTTCCAGGTCAGGAAAGTCCGACAACCACTCGGCCCGAGATGATTTGTGTTGTGCAAATAGGCTCCCAGCGAAGCCATGCGGTTGATCACTTCCCAAAGTTTCGCGTGTAATTGACTGTCATCAAGCTCATCGGGCGGCGGCACGTCCTGGCCCGCATTTTCCAACCATTGGAGCAAGCTGGTCGATTCGGTAGTTTCAAACGCCAGAATGTGCTTCAGAAATTCTTCTTCCATGTCAGCCGACAACTGGGAATTGTCGGAAACTTCGCCGCCAAGTTTCTCGAGTTGTGCCCTGAGTTTTTCGATCCGTTTTTCCTGGTCGGGTTCGTTGTCAAAATCGCTCATCGCAGGAGTCCTTTCTCACCGTCTCGTCCTTAGTCCTCCGGTTGTTCGAACACCACGATCTTGCCGCGGAAATCAAAAGTCACCAGATATTCTTTGAAGAAACCATTGCCGATGTTCACTTGAAATTTTGCTTTATCATGACCAGCGCCGGCTGGCCAAAAGGAGGCCGGAGCGGATTCGAGTGAAAGTCTGCCGATGCGGACTGACTTGAGCACGCCGGATTTACTTTCGTACTCACCGTTATAGCCGACAGACTTTTCCCCGGCGCCGTCCTGCGCTTGATCTTCGAGGCCCAGAATTGCAACTGCGTCCGGAGTGAGCGCAAACGTCCCTCCCGATCCCGTGTCGAGTGTGGCTTTCAGCTTCTGCCCATTGATGAATACGGAATCGATCAGCACACCGTTGTCGTAACGAAAGGGCATGGCGATCTTGTTCACGGTGTTAGGTTGATTTTGGATTCCGGCATAAGGAGACTCAGTGAAAAAGCGGATTTTCGAGGCGGGATAATCGATCTGAATTATGCGATCCTTGAGGAACGAATACCCCAGCACGCCGTGAATTGGACGCTCAAGTGTGGCCGACAATTTCTTGAGATCAATTGCTCCCGCCACGACGTCCCGGGCGAGTATGGTGCCGAGTTCAACTGAAGGTAGCCTGGTCGGTTGCACAGTTTGAACGTGGGTGCCGCCGCCTGTTGCCGCATAGCTTCTTGAATCCACTCCCAGTCCTAATTCTTTCGCGGTGGCCAGGTCGATAGCGGAAGAGTCGGTGTCGGTATCAATCAGCATGCTGTAAGGGCCTTTGCCCGCGATTTTGACTGTTACCACTATTTGGTTGTGGACAAACTCAAAAGGGACCTCGACGGGGCCCGAACGGCTCTGCGCGTATGCGTTCCCGGTTGCTCCGAAGAGGAGCAAAATTGAGACGATGGCAAGAGTCTCGCCCGTCGTTCCTTTACGTCGATTTTTCCTGGGGGCCATACTGAGTTTTTGCTTCTCCTCTGGTGGTAATCCCGGCGCTGATTGTGTCTTCATTCCATTTCCGCTCTGCGCGTGACCATATCGTACACTGATTTGTCGTATTCCTGACCGCCACGATCTTGCTAGCTATAACGATTGTGCCTTGAGTGCGTGAGAAATTCTGGGGCACGCCTGCTTTCCCTGTAACTCGATCCTTCGTGGCACACTCATTGCCATTGCCAAGCCTGGAGATGGGGACGAAAAAATTGCAAGTGAGAACGTACATAAATGGCAGATTAATTTTTAGCCATACAGATCGCTGTCATCGATATTTAGATTAGTGAATGAGTTTGAGTTCGGCCGTCTTCTTGTGACGACCGTGGGTTGAGGCCGGGTTGTGAAGGGGAGAGCGCGATCCGGTCTCGATTTCTTCTCCGTGATTTGAGTTGAGACAAGTTTGATTCGGTCGTCTCGCGACGATCGTGAGATGAGGCTGGGTTGCGAAGGGGAGAGCGCAATCCAGCCTCAGTTTTTTGGGTGTCCGTAGGACGAAATATTTATAGCCCAGGCTGTACCTTAAAACGCCGCTCCGTATGAGTGGCACGTTTCCTTTGTTGCGTTCCTGCGGAGCGCAGGAAACAAATCACGCGCGCGAGCCATAAACGTTTGGTTCCTACGGAGCCTGGAACCGATCATTAAGGATAAATTAATCCGTAGAGTTTTTCCGCCCAATCCTGATCCAAGTTTTGCAATAACACGTACTGCTCGATTGCCCCATCGCGATTGCCCTGAGTGAGCAGCGTCTTGCCCAGATTAAAGTAGGCCTTCCCGAAATCCGGCTTCAAACGGGTCGCCTGCCGAAATGCTTCGACTGCTTCATCGTGCCGGCCCAAAGCCTCATAAGCTTCCCCGAGATTGTTCTGGGCATTCGCATCGCCGGGTCTCTGGGCGGACATCTGCTTGAAGATGTCGACAGCCTCCGCGTACTTTTTTTGCTGTAAATATCGTTGGCCCAGGCGATCGTATGCCGCGGTGTAATCCGGCTTTAGTTTAATAGCGTGCTTGTACGCCTGAACCTCTTCGTCAAACTGGCCCCAGTCACGATACGTAAGAGCCAGAGCATAATACGTGTCGGCAGCATTATAGGGGTCAAGCTTGATCGCCTGCCGGTAGGCCTGTTCTGCGTCGCGGTATTGCTTGAGATAATAATTTGCCAACCCGATGTTGAAATAGGATTCCGGCGATGGCCTGATACCAACCGCTTTTCGGGAGGCTTCGATTGCTTCCGAATGATGACCCAGCTTCTCGCTACAAAAACCGGTCTGCGCCCAAGCTTCGCCGTAGCCGCTGTCGGCCTCGGTGGCTTTTTGAAAGTACGGCAAGGCCCGCTGGCAGTCGTCCTTTGAAAGAAAAGTCAGGCCATCGCGGAAATACTCGACGGCGCGCGCGCGTTTGTTGCGGCCGGTGGCAGCGACCAGATCGCCAAGCGACATTTGTTGAGATGTCTCTGACTGCGCAGTGCGATCGAGTTGGGCAATCCGTTCGGAAGGAATGGCAAAGTTAACGCTTTGGCCCCCGGTGATCTGCAACGTGGCAACTCCAATTACCTGACCCTGCATATTCACGACCGGACTGCCGCTCGACCCGGGGGAAATCGGCGCTGTTATTTGAATGATGCGGCCGAAGCCCGGAATGTCGCGCACCGCGGAAACGATTCCATTTGTGACGCTGCCTTCCAAACCAAAGGGATTACCAATGACGACCACGCTCTCGCCTTCCTGTGGCGAAGTTCGATCGAGCGAGAGCGGGCGAACCAGATTTGCTGGCGCGTCAACTTTCAACAACGCGACATCACCCTCGGCATCTACGGCGATGACATTCTTGACCTGAAAGGTGTGGCCTGAATTCAGGTGCACCTCGGCGCGGTAAGCGCCTTCAATGACGTGCCGGTTTGTTACGACGCGATCGAGGTCGATGAAAAAGCCACTTCCGCGCGAAAGCTTTTCACCCCGGGCATCAAACGTCTCAATGGCCACGGCGGAAGGTTTGATCCGGCGGACCAGATCGGGCAGAGCATCCTGGGGCAGGGTTAGCGACGCCGGTACTACGGGCAGAGCTATTGCGAAAACGAGAGCAAGAATCTTTAGGATGGAGCGGCGTGCGCTAACGGCTTTCATTTGCGCTCTCAGTATAGCGCTTGATCACGAGTTCCGTGGGGTGCGCTCTAGTTCTTCATGAGACCTGGACTAGTCCGCGCAACGGACGAACGAAAATCGCCCAGCGATTTCATCGCTGGGAAAGGTTGCAAAATTAAGTATTCAAGTCCGTGAAGCGGACGCAGATGGTAGGCAACAAAGTCTCAGATGAAGCGGTTCTATCGTCTGACAGATTCTTGATAACAGGCTATCCCGCTCTACCGCTCTCGTTCTCGGCCTTTGTCGCCCGCTTCACGGGCTCTTGACCCGATTCACTCAGACGCTCCCAGCAGTAAAACTGCTGGCCTATTTTCGGTCGTCCGCTGCACGGACTCACGCAGTCATCATACTCCCGCCGCAGCCAGCTTTTGCACGTGCGCCACTATGTCAGCCGGCTTCACGTCTTCGCTCTGCTTGGTTCGCCGATCAAAGAGCTCAACCATCTCATCAGCGATCTTCTTTCCCAGCGTGATGCGATAAGGAATGCCGATCAGATCGGCATCTTTGAATTTCACTCCGGCGCGTTCGTCACGATCGTCGAGCAGGACGTCGAGACCGGCGTGTTGCAAGTCCTGGTAAAGCTGGTCGCCCGCCTGACGGAGCTTCTCGTCTTTGACGTTAGTGATCGTTACAACTACATCGAACGGCGCCAGTGTCTTCGGCCAGATGATCCCGTTCTCGTCGTAATTTTGTTCGACGGCGGCGGTAATGATTCGCTCGACCCCGATACCATAGCTGCCCATCACGATCGGGACCGGCTTGCCGTCCTGCGTCAGCACGGTCGCGCCCATCGATTCGGAATATTTAGTCCCGAGTTTGAAGATGTGGCCGATCTCCATCGCCTTGTAGACTTCCAGCACACCCGTTTCGCAGCGCGGGCAAGCTTCGCCGGAAGTAACCGTGCGTAGGTCCGCCCAACTGTCGACCTCGATGTTACGCTCGATATTCACTCCGCGAAGATGATGGTCATCTTTGTTCGCCCCCGTAGTCATGTTTCGGCGATCCTTCAGGCCCAGGTCCGCGATGATGAACAATGCCGGGGCGGTTTGCTTTGCGCCCACTGCGCCCAGGCTGCCCGCGCTGGCGCCGAGCAACTCGCGAATCTCTTCAGGCTGCGCCGCGCGCGCAGCGGTGGCGCCGAGCGTATCTGTGAATTTAACTTCATGCAGTTGATGGTCGCCGCGCAGCAATGCCAGGACCGGACGCGGCTCGCCATCGATTGTCACGATGAAAACCAGCGATTTGATTTGTCGATCAGCCGACGCACCTCCCGGAAAGGTCGTTAGGTCTTCAATGGTGCGCACGCCCGGAGTCGGAAATTCTTGCGGCGCGTCAGGGCCGGCGTCATCCTGAATCACCGGCAGTCGCGACGTCGCCTTCTCGACGTTCGCCGCATAATCGCAATTTGAACAGCTCGCGATCAGGTCTTCACCGGCATCAGTCTTCGCCACGAATTCGTTCGATTCAGATCCGCCCATCGCGCCCGACGATGCCTCGACGATCGAAAACTCAATTCCGCACCGCGTAAAAATTTGCTTATACGCCTCGCGCTGATCGGCGAACGAACGATCGAGTCCGGCGCGATTCACATCGAAGGTGTAGGCATCCTTCATGATGAACGTTCGCAGTCGCATCAGGCCCGATTTTGGCCTTGGTTCGTCGCGAAACTTGATCTGGATCTGGTACCAAACCTGCGGTAGTTGCTTGTACGATCTGATCTCGTTGCGGGCAATCGAGGTGAAGACTTCTTCATGAGTCATGCCCAGACACATATCCGCGCCTTTGCGATCCTTCAGACGGAACATGTCATCACCGATCGCGCTCCACCGGCCCGATTCCTGCCACAATTCGGCCGGGTGCAGAGCCGGCAGATAGAATTCCTGGCCACCGATGCGGTTCATCTCTTCACGCAAAATCTGCATGACTTTCAGAGCAATCCTTTGGCCCAGCGGCAGATACGAATAAATGCCGGCGGACAACTGGCGCACGATTCCCGCGCGCAGCAGCAGCTTGTGCGAAACGACCTCGGCGTCGGCCGGGTCTTCGCGAAGTGTCGGAATGAAATACTGTGACCAGCGCATAGGAAAGCATTTTCGCTTAGCCAAGCAGTGAACGCAAACGGGCGATGGATTGGCAGGCCCGAAGGGCCGTCATGTAATAGCCACGACCGTGAGGTCGTGGATCGAAAACTCATGAATTGAGGTTGAGGCCCGAGGGGGCCGACATCAGAAGCTCTTCCGTGTACCGCACCTTCGGCGCTATTGTTCGTTTGTTAACGACCAGCCCACGGCCTTACGGCCGTGGCTATTTCATTTCAGCCCTTCGGGCCTTAGTTATTTGCGACGCCCTTAGGCGTGATGTACCATCGCCTCGCTAACTTTCATAGAAGGTTCGACGAGATTGAAATGGCAATCGCCACTGCTGGCACAAACTTGAGACCAGCTGAAGGAAGATGATGAGCGACGAGAGAAACGCACCGTTAAGGACAGTTGATCCACTAATCGCCGACGCTATCGACAACGAAGTCGCGCGCCAGGCCAACGGTCTGGAGCTAATCGCCAGCGAAAACTTTGTCAGCGAAGCCGTGCTCGAAGCAGCGGGCTCGGTCTTTACCAACAAGTACGCCGAGGGTTATCCAGGCAAGCGCTACTACGGTGGCTGTGAATATGCCGACATCGTCGAGCAAACCGCGATCGATCGCGCGAAGGAATTATTCGGCGCGGACCATGCGAATGTGCAGCCGCATAGCGGCGCCCAGGCGAACATGAGTGTTTATCTGGCGGCGATTCAATATGGCGACACGATTCTCGGTATGAATCTGTCGCACGGCGGGCATCTGACGCATGGCCATCCGCTGAACTTCTCTGGTCTTAGCTACAAAGTTTTTGATTACGGCGTGTCTCGCGAGACCGAAACGATCGACTATGACGAGCTACAGCGGATTGCCGAAGAGCACCAACCTAAATTACTCGTGTGTGGCGCCTCGGCCTATCCACGCATCATCGACTTTGATCGGATCAGTGCCATAGCCAAAAGCGTGGGAGCGCGCATGTTCGCGGACGTCGCGCACATCGCCGGGCCGATAGTCGCCGGATTACATCCGTCGCCGGTTCCGGTCGCGGATTATGTAACGACCACAACGCATAAGACGCTGCGCGGACCGCGCGGCGGTTTGATTTTATGCAAGGCAGAGCACGCGAAAGAGATCGATCGGCGTTTGTTTCCCGGAGTTCAGGGCGGCCCGCTCGTACACATTATCGCAGCCAAAGCCGTGGCGTTTGGCGAAGCGCTGCGCGACGACTTCAAAGAATACCAAAGGCAGATTCTCGCGAATGCCAAAGCGCTCTGTGCCGAGTTGCAGGAGCAGGGCCTGCGCATCGTTTCCGGTGGCACCGACAATCATTTAATGCTGGTCGATGTCTGGATGGACGGGAAGGGAATCACCGGAAAAGTCGCCGAAAAGGCACTCGAAGCCGCCAACATCACGGTCAACAAAAACACGATTCCCTTCGATCAAAACAAACCCTTCGTCGCTTCGGGCTTGCGCATCGGAACACCCGCACTCACCACCCGCGGCATGAAGGAAGCGGAGATGCGCGAAATCGGCCGGCTGATTGCGGCGGTGGTTCATGAGCCCGAGTCGGAAGAAGTGCGGCGCAAAGTTAAGGCAGGCGTGGCTGAGATGGCGGCGAAGTTTACGTTGTATGCGAAGAGGTTGAAGCGCACAGCCACGGGAGCTGCGGAAGGGTAAGGAAATCTTACTTGACTGGCGTGTTAGGTTGAGGGAGCGAGATCAGTTTTTAGCGGCGTTCACACCGGTTTCCCGCAGGATTGCTAGCCCAGCCGTTTCATACTGCTGGGCTACTGCGGAGTCGAAGCAATGAGCAGCGTTCACGCCGCTTCCCCGAAGGTTGTTAGACCAGCCGTTTTACGGCTGGGTCGCCGGCAAACCCATATCCATAGCCCGCTTTAGCGGGCTTACTCCCATGTCGACGGCCTACTCCGAGATCAATCTACATTTTGTTTGGCATGTGAAAGGAAATCTGCCAATCATCAACGACAATCGAGCCACGACTTCATCGCTACATCCGAAGTTACGGCATACAAACAAGAGGTTTGATCTTCCACGAGGTCGGCGGCACTGAAACCCACATCCACATCGCGGTTACAATCCCTCCAACGCTGCTGATCACGGATTGGATTGGAAAGCTCAAAGGCGCCAGTTCTCACTACGTTAATCACAAGCTGGCGAATCGCAAATTGTTGGATTGGCAAACTGGTTATGGCGTTGTGAGTTTCGGCACGAAGGATCTCGAATGGGTGGTAAACTACATCCGCAATCAGAAAGAACATCATGGGAATGGGACAACTCGTGAGCGATTGGAAAGGCCACCCATGATCATGAAAGCCGAGCCGGAGAGGTAAGCACGCTAAAGCGCGCTGCGTTTTCTTGCCGAAGTGCCCCAGCCGTAAAACGGCTGGTCTAACAACCCTTCGGGGAAGCCGCCTGAACGCGGCTAAGAACAAAAGGCGTCATCACCCGACATCTGGTCTGCTCAGTTCGAATATTGCCGCGATGACATCTGCCGTATCAAGTCCCATCGTAGACGCTGAGCCGATCTCGCTCCTCCTTCTTCTCAAACAATTCTTCGGTTTTAGTTCCTTTCGGCCTTTGCAGGAAGAGATCATTCGCGATGCCCTTGCGGGCCGGGATGTAATCGCATTGCTGCCCACTGGCGGCGGCAAGTCACTCTGCTTTCAGTTGCCCGCGCTGGCGCGATCCGGATTGACTGTGGTCGTATCGCCGCTGATTTCGTTAATGAAGGATCAGGTCGATGCGCTCCAGGCCAGCGGAGTGCCGGCCACGTTTCTAAACTCCTCGCTCAAGTCGGACGAGGCACGCGCGCGTTTGCGCGGCCTGCATGAAGGTGAGTATCGCCTGCTCTATGTGGCGCCGGAGCGAATGATGCTCCCAGGGTTTCTCTCCCATTTGCGTCAATGGAACGTGAATCTTTTGGCGATTGACGAGGCGCACTGCATCAGCGAGTGGGGACATGACTTTCGTCCCGAATATCGCCGGCTGGCAGAGCTGCGTCAGCAATTTCCGGAGGTGCCTCTAATGGCGCTCACTGCCACCGCGACCGAGCGAGTGCGTCTGGACATCGTCAAGCAACTTCATCTGCACGAGCCGCGACGCTATGTTGCCAGCTTCAATCGACCCAATCTAGCGTATCGAGTCCAGCCCAAGAGCAAGGCTTACGAACAGGTGCTTTACTTCTTGAACTCGCGCGCGAACGAAAGCGGCATCGTCTATTGCCAGAGCCGCAAAAGCGCTGAAAGCGTGGCCACGCGCTTGAGTGACGACGGTGTTATGGCGAAGCCTTATCATGCCGGTCTTGATACTAAAGAGCGCTCAATCAATCAGGAACTGTTTCTGCGCGACGAAGTGCGCGTGATCTGCGCCACCATAGCTTTTGGTATGGGCATCAACAAACCAAACGTGCGTTTCGTGGTTCATTACGATCTGCCCAAGAATGTCGAAGGCTATTACCAGGAAACCGGCCGCGCCGGCCGCGACGGTTTGCCGAGCGAATGCTTGCTGCTCTTCAGCGCTGGCGACGCAGTCAAGTACTCGAGGTTCATTGAAGAGGTGTCCGACGAAAAGCAGAGACAGATTGCCACCGCCCAACTCCGGCAGATGGTCCATTTCGCGGAAAGCGGAGAGTGCCGGCGCGTGGCTCTGCTGCGTTATTTCGGCGAACAGTTTCAGGTGGCCAACTGTGGCGGCTGCGACAATTGCCTCACTCCGCGCGCGACCTACGATGGAACTCTGGCGGGGCAGAAGTTTCTGTCGTGCGTCTTTCGAGTGCGCGAAAAAAGCGGCATCAATTTCGGCATCAATCAAATTGTCGAAGTGCTGACGGGAGCTGAAACTGAGAACATCCTTAAGTGGGATCATCACACTGTCTCGACATACGGAATCGGCAAAGAATTTAGCCGCGTCGAATGGCGAAACGTTGGGCGTGAGCTGGTTCGACTGGGTTATCTGCGTCAAGCCGCGGAGAAATTTAACGTCCTGCAATTGACTGAACAAGGTCAAGCCGCACTCAAGGAGCGGCAGACGATTCGTTTGACCAGAGCCATGACCGTGACGAAGACGGCGGCCCCTCGGGCCGGAGAAATTTCCTGTGACGAGTCATTGTTTGAGCGGTTGCGCCGCCTGCGAAAACGTCTTGCAGACGAGCGCGGCGTGCCGCCCTACATCGTCTTCTCAGACGTTTCGCTACGCCAAATGGCCAGGTCGTTTCCGTCGAACGCTGCCGAGTTCGCGCAAATCAGTGGCGTGGGCGAGCAAAAGTTGAAAAGGTTTGGGAAGAGATTCATTTCGGAGATTGCGGCCTATCGGCGCGCGAATCCAGCAAAGTCATGAGCCGGATGGGTCGCGTAGCGACCATTGAATTTAGCCCGGCCTTTCAAGGCCGGGCAGAGCCAATGAAGAACTATCTCGTCGCGTAGCGACGATTGATGGAAAAGGTAACTCCCATGGCCAACACATACACTTCGCTGCATTACCATTTCACCTTCAGCACCGAAAATCGTGAACCTTGGATCGCAGTCGAAATTGAAAATCGCGTCTGGGTCTTCATCGGCGGCATCGCCCGACATCACAACATGAGCGCCCTTCACGTCGGAGGAATAGAAGATCACATTCATGCTCTCGTGATGGCCCCGCCCACATTCAGCCCGAGCGAAATAGCGCAATATCTGAAAGGCGAATCATTGGAATGGATTCATGAAGAGTTTGCAAAATTGCGTCGCTTCGAATCGCAGGACCGTTATGGTGGATTCACGGTCAGCAAGTCCCAAATCCCGGATGTCATTGTGTACATCCAGAATCAGCGCGAACATCACCGCGAGAAGACTTTTCAAGACGAGTACCTGGAGTTGTTGAAGAGACATGGTGTCGACTACGATGAGCGTTACGTGTGGGGATGATTCAGGCGTCGCTACGCGACGCATCGGTTTCTTTGGGTTTCGAGTGCCGGCCTTGAAAGGCCGGCCTAAAGTCATCCGCCGCTACGCGGCGAGGCCCAGCAGTAAAAACGGCTGGTCTAGTAACCCTTCGGGCAAGCCGCGTGAACGCGGCGGAACAGAACTGAAGCTCTCATGCAACAAATCTTCGGCCACGATGGCTTGATCGCCAAAGCCCACCCCGAATACGAGCACCGGCCCGGCCAGATCCAAATGGCCGAAGCGGTCGTGCGTGCGTTCGAGCAAAGGCGTCACCTGATCGTCGAAGCCGGTACCGGCACCGGTAAGACGCTCGCCTATCTGGTGCCGGCAATTGCGGCAGCGTGCGGCAGCGGCGCGCGCGTGGTCATCTCGACCGGCACCAAGAACCTGCAGGAGCAGTTGATGGATAAAGACATCCCGTTTCTTCAGGAAATCCTACCCGCCAGGTTTCGCGCCGCAGTCATGAAAGGGCGTAACAACTACGCCTGCCTGCATCGGATCAAGCGTGCTGACAGCATGCCCGTGCTCGAAGGCCTCGATGAGGTCGATCACTTTGATGAAGTATTTCGCTGGGTAACGCAAACCGACACCGGCGATCGAGCAGAGCTCTCAAGTCTGCCGGAACATCTGCCGTTCTGGCGTCATATCGATGCGCGTTCCGATACTTGTCTGGGTCAACAGTGCGCCGATTTCGAGCCGTGCTTCATAACTCGGATGCGCCAAAGGGCCGTTGACGCCGACATTATCGTGGTGAATCATCATTTGTTTTTCGCCGATCTGGCATTGCGCAACGGCGCGTATGGTTCGGTGCTGCCTGATTATGCGGCGGTAATTCTGGACGAAGCGCATCAGATCGAGGACGTGGCGTCGGAATACTTCGGCGCGCAGGTTTCGACTTATCAGGTTGACGATCTGCTGCGCGATGTGGGCGCGCTGAAGCTCGAAGATCGCGAAACCGAAAAGGAACTGGCGCGGATCAGCGCGCGCATTCAACGATTCGCCGACGCGTTCTGGATTTCGCTGCATGAAGGACGCGGGCTGGAAGGGCGATTCGCGCTGGCGCCGGCCAGGCGGGGCAGTAGCCCGACCGTTAGGGAGGGCGCAGAGGCGGACGATACGTCCGCGCTCCCAGCAAACGCGTCGACTGATTCCTACTACGCTTTTGATAACGCTTTGAACCGCCTCGAGACCACGCTCGCGGCTATGCCGGAGCCGTCTGCAGATGCCGAGAGCATTGTGCGGCGTACGCGACAACTGCGTTTTGACCTGAACTTTATTATTAAAGGCGAAGACAAGAAGTTTGTGTATTGGCTCGAGCGGCGCGGGCGCGGAGTCTTTCTGCGCGCTTCGCCAATTGACGTCTCGGGCTTGTTGCAGGACAAGCTCTTCGAGAAAGTGCCGACCGTGGTCTTAACTTCGGCGACCCTCTCGAGCGCCGGCAACTTCAATTTTATTCGTGAGCGGCTGGGACTGGATCAGGCAGAAGAAATGATCGCGGAGTCGATTTTCGATTTTGAACATCAGGCTGTTTTGTACTTGCCATCGCAGATGCCCGATCCGCGATCGCCGCAATGGGCGAGCGCCGCGGCGGCAGAAGTTATCAAGATCGTCAACGCTACAGAAGGCCGCGCTTTTGTCTTATCAACCAGCTTGTCGGGAATGAACGATTTGTTCGAACGGGTAGCGCCGGAAATCGATTATCCAAGCTTTGTGCAGGGCAGCGCGTCGAAGGGCGCCCTGCTCAGCAAGTTTCGCAACACTCCGCACGCTGTTCTATTTGCCACCTCGAGTTTTTGGCAGGGCGTAGACGTCCGCGGCGAACAACTGTCATGCGTGATTATTGACAAACTGCCCTTTGCAGTGCCGAGCGATCCGATCGTGGCCGCGCGCCAGCGTTATATTGAAGAGCAGGGTGGTTCGAGCTTCTATGAGTACAGCGTGCCGCAGGCGATCATCAGTCTGAAGCAGGGCCTCGGGCGTTTGATTCGCAGCACGACAGATCGAGGGGTGCTGGCAGTTCTCGATCCGCGCCTGCGAACCAAGATGTATGGGCAGACATTTTTGCAGAGTCTGCCGCCCTGCCGCGTGACTTCCGATGTTGATGAACTGTGGCGCGTGTTTGAAGCACGCGCCGCGATAGTTTAGGGTTGTAGGAGGCAGGGCTTGTCCCTGCCCACGTGGAAAGAGGGGAAACGGGCAGGGACAAGCCCTGCCCCTACATTTCATGCCTGGACAATTTGAAGTAATGATCGAACGCAACTTTTCCAGCGCGCATCAACTGCGTGGTTATCAGGGAAAGTGTGAGAACCTGCACGGCCACAACTACAAAATTGAGATCTATGCGCGCGGTTCAGAACTGAATAACATCGGATTGTTGGTTGATTTCGTCGAGTTAAAGGACGCTGCGGATGAGCTGGTCACTTATCTTGACCACAAGAACTTAAACGAGTTAGAGCCTTTTGTGGCAGAGCAAAATCCTTCGGCTGAAAATCTCGCGCGATTTGTGTTGGAGAGCCTGGCGGCGAGGATCGACGACGAGCGCGTGCAAATTTATAAGGTGCGTTGCTTTGAAACGCCGACGAGCGTGGCTACTTATCAGGTTGATTGATCAAGAGAGTGCACAGATTTCGCAGATTACCCAGATAAGCACAGAACATAAAGGCATCTTAAATGCAGGCAAGGGCAATATCGATTAGCTTTTTCTGAATCTGCAAAATCTGTGTAATCTGCGGATAGGCGAATTATCCCGAGGAAATTTCCCGCAGGTATGCTTCGAAGGATTCCCGATTGCGTTCGCTCATTTCGCTGATGCGCGCGCCGATCAAGTAGCCCTCGTCTAACTTTTCGTAGCGCACCGGCGTCGCCGAAAACTCAATCGACAATCCGTTCGGAAGGTCCAGCTCGATCGCCATTGAGCCCTCAGTCCCCAATAGATACTGCTCGTCAATATTCTGCGCGTGCAGGACTATGGCCAGACCATGGGCGCTGATGTTCAACGTATGGCCGGAGCAGGCACGCAGATGCTGGACGCCACTCTCAGTCGACTCAGCGTCACGCATCAGCACACTGAAATCCAGGCGGGCATCGAGCGTCGCATTTATTCTGGGAGACTGTCGGCGGTCTTCAGGATTAACTGGCACGTCGGATCCTTTTTTGATTTGCTAATTCTGGCTGACGGTCTCGATCCCAATGTTGTATTTCTTGATCTTGCTGTATAACCGCGGACGATAAATCCCAAGCAGGTTCGCCGCCTTCTGTTTGTTGCCGCCGGTGCGCTGCAAAGTGCGTTCGATGACAAACTTCTCGATATCTTCGAGCGTCATGTTCGGTGGTACGTCCCAGGAAAGCGTGGGCGCGGTGGCGCCCGCTACACCTTTATCAAAGGGCAAATCGGCCGGTTCGATGCGTTCACCTTTGGCCAGCAACACGGCTCGCTCGAGTACGTTTTGCAGTTCGCGCACGTTGCCGGGCCACGGATGACTAAAGAGTCTTTGATAGGCCGATTGTGAGATGCCTGAAATGGGACGTTGGTACTTCTCAGAATAGACCGTGAGGAAGTGATCGGTAAGTAATTGAATGTCTTCCATGCGCTCGCGCAACGGCGGCACGTGAATGGTGATCGTGGAAATCCGATAGAAGAGATCGTCGCGCAACAGGCCGTCGCGAATGGCGTCGGCTGGCATCCGGTTCGTCGAAGTGATCAGGCGAAAATCTACCGGATAACTCTTCTCTGAACCGATCTTCCGGCAGGTCCTGTCCTGCAACACGCGCAGCAGCTTCGGCTGTAGCTCGACGGGCATTTCGGCGATTTCGTCCAGCATCAATGAACCACCGGCGGCATGTTGCACCAGGCCTTCCTTGTCGGCGTGTGCTCCGGTAAACGCGCCCTTGGCATGCCCAAACAATTCCGATTCGATAAGTTCCTTGGGCAGGGCCGCGCAGTTAACTTTGATGAATGGTTTTTTCGCCCGCAGGGAATTATAGTGCACGGCGTTGGCGATGAGTTCCTTGCCGGTCCCCGACTCGCCAATGATTAGAACGTTGGCGTCAGATTTCGCCACCGACTCGATCGTCTCATAGATGATCTGCATCTGTTTTGACGACCCGATGATGTTGAAGTACTCGGCGCGGGTGGAAAGCTGGCGGCGCATGCTTTCGGTTTCAGCCATCAATTCGCGGCGCTCGATCGCTTTTTCAACCAGAGGCAGCAGTTCTTCGAAGTCGAAGGGCTTTTCGACAAAATAGAACGCGCCTGCTTTAGTCGCTTCTACGGCCGTCTGGACTGAGCCGTAGCCGGTCACCACGATGACTTCCGTGCTGGGCTTCGCGTCCTTCATGTGGCGCAACAGCGTGAGACCGTCCATGTCGGGCAGCTGCAGATCGCAAATCACCAGGTGATGCGCACCGCCATCGAAAAGGTCGATCGCTTCGCCGCCATTGGCTGCAGTGTCGACTGCATAGCCTTCTTCGGCCAGATGTTGCCGCAGCGAGTCGCTCATCATCGGCTCGTCATCAACAACCAACACGCGAATGTCTCTAGTTTTTGTTTTCGTCATTCGGGGTCTTGAGTTGTTCTGATACTCGGTATAACTTTGAAATCATTCAGACAGAGGCAGCCAGACGCGAATCGCGTTTGGCTCTCTCGCGACCCGGCCACCATGCGCTTCGATAATTCTTGCCGCCTGGGCTGTATACAAAGTGCCGTAACTTGTGGCTGACCGAAAAGATCGATTGCGATCGGCGAGTTTAATCCCTCGCCACTCAATAACAGCCTCAACGGAGTTGTCCTCAACATCGCGGCGCGCGTGCAGCGAAACGACGGTTCCTCCAGACGGCAGGCTATGAACAGCCTCTTCGGTTAACGCCTGCAGGGCCTCGGACAAAGCTGCGGGGTCGAATTCGCCATAGAGCGGTGTGCCCTCGATCTCACAGGCCAAAGGCGCGTCGGTGCCCAGCCGTCTTGTCAGATCTTTGGTCAACCCCATAATCAAGTCCCTCAAATCGGACTGTGGTTGACGGTGCAGTTCCACCGGTTGGGCAAAGCGAACCAGCGCCGTTAAATCTCTGGCGGCACGATCGAGACCGGCAATTAGTTTTACCAGCGTGTCGCGCTCTTCAGGAGTCCGTTCTTCACGATCCAGTCGCTTCCGCAGGAACGTGGCGTACAATTTGAGTCCGTTGAGCTGATTCTTTAGATCGTGAACGATTTGCAGAGTCGCCCGCCCCAGGTCTTCGAGGGCGTTATTATCTGTAGTCTTGGCGGCTGCTGGTGTCATCGTTGCTACCCGGAGCGAATTCTAAGGAGAGAAGTGTACGAATTAGACCCGATTATTTCACCTTTTTGTGTCGCGTTTCCGTGCGAGATGATAACAAAAAGTTAAGGGCGTATGCTACTGATGCGTGAAATTGACAGGATCCAGGCTTGCGAGCAAGATAGATTTCGAGCGCGAGGTCGTTGATGAAGCGAGAGAAGAAACTATTTCTATTGGTCGAAGATTTTGAGGACAGCCGGTTTATGATGCGTAGGCTTTTGGAAATGGCTGGCTATGCGGTCATCGAAGCGAGCGATGGGGAACAAGCTGTTGAGATGGCTATACGCGAGCAGCCTGAGCTGATTCTCATGGATCTGAGTCTACCGAAACTGGATGGATTGGCAGCGACCAGACAGATTCGCCAACACAAAGACTCCGCAAACACCCCAATTGTCGCAATTTCCGCCCACGATTCTCCCGAGTCGCGGACTGAGGCCCTGGCAGCCGGATGCGATGAATACGTGACCAAACCAATCGATTTCGATCAACTTGGAGAAGTGCTTAAGTATTTTCTTTCCGCAAAACACAGGACTGGGGAGAATGTCGTTTAGTTTTTCCGGCGAAATGTCGGATCTTTGCTGATGTACCGGAACCACTCGCTCAACGCCCGATTATGTGGCAGACGTGCGCGTGTTGCTCGAGGGCGGATCGCCCTTCCCACAAGTAAACAGTTGAAGCAATTGCGCGATCTCTCTGGGCATGAGATTTGATGAGCTTCATCCGATGAAGGGAGTGGTGTTCTCGCCGCCTGCTTTCGGCGCGCTGGAATCAGTAAAAACGTGGAGCCTGTAATTAATGTCCCCCAACGCCGAGCCTCAATCGACGAAAGAGTCATCCCGCGATCTCGCGCCGCGACCGAATTCGTAAAAGGAATGAGTCACGAACTCCACACGCCGCTGCACGTAATCATCGGGCTGTGCCAGTTATTAGAGCGCGATGGGACCGCGAGCCTTTCGGCGGCGCAACGCGATGCCGTAGAGCGAATGGAGCGGAACGCGCGAAACCTCCTGCAAACCGTCAATCACCTGTTAAGCTGTCTGCGCAGCGGCCATTTTGAATGAGCGCTAGCAGTTCTCGATCACCATTTCCCTTTTCAAAAAAGAAGTGCTCTCCATCAGCTTCTCCAGTTACGACGCCCATGACGGTAGCGTCAGTCTGTAAGGTGCCTTGAGGTATGTTAAGAGACGGAAAGACAGATTCACTGCCCTTCGAGAGTTCGTCGTAAGGCAGAGCTGTCTGAAATGGCGCCGGTCCAGGTAGCGCAAAGACTTGAATAAGGAAATTCGCGCACAGACCTGCCGTTGCTATTCGTCTACCGCTTCTTGCCAGTCGAATCGTTTGCGAAGATTGTTCGCAGACTCATCTGCTGTTCAGCAACCTCTTCATTGTTCCCTTATCAAATAAAAACAGATCGGCATCGGCAGAACAAGGTTCGGCGTGCAACTCCAAAGCATTCCTGGATTGCGCCGTAATATTGAGACACGCCGAGGACTCTGGGCGGGCAAAGCTATCATTGTCGTTCAATAGGTACATGCTCAGAAACCCGGGATGGGGATTTACGGCTACTTCATCAAAAGCAGATTGAAGCTCCTGGAAAGAGATTATTTCGACCTGCCGGAAGCGCTTTCGATTTTGAAAGTAAAGGAGAGCTTCGGGCAGGCCGTTGTGAAAAACCGGTACGCCGCGAAGATTATCGGGGACATTGAGTATGATCACGTGATCGCGGGTCGAAGAATTGGCCAGATCATCAGTAATGCTGCGCGAGAGTCTTGAGCCTTCGCTCCATGATCGATTTGTCTGATAGAGCCTCACCGAATAGAACCCCAGCGTGCATATCAGAATTACCAGCCAGAGCTTCTGATTGCGAATCAGAATCGCTGACAGATACGCCATCAATAGACAGGAAAAAACTGTCGGCAAATAGAGAAGTCTTTCCCCCAGTGTTTGGTACAAAGTCAGGCGTAGATTTATGACCGGCAGCAGCGCAAATAAGAACATGATGACCAGTGCGATCAGGAACCGGTTCTGTTCCCGGCGGTCGGAACGTTCATACCACCGGCGTCGAAGAACGATAGCCGCAGTAACCAAACCGGCGCACGACAGCGCGAAGACTATGAATACGCGCGACTGAAGAGGCTTAAAAAGAAACCAGGACAATTGCGACGGCAGCACCGGCGAAACCGATCGCACTAAGGCTTCGAGCAAACGATCTCGTAACCACGCCGGAGAGAAATTTAAATGCTGGCTGGTCCCGTAGCCGCCAACCAGTGACCCTATGAAGGCCGACCTGATCGCTACGAAAACCAGCAGGAGCGAAAAATAACATCCAATAATCGCGAGAAATCGACGAAAGGTTTTTCTGTCCCATGCGGCTCCCCTGAATATTCCCACCGCTACTACTAGTAATGGCAGGCAGATGGCGGACTCTTTCGCCAGCAGGCCAATTGCGAAATAAAAGAGCGATAACACCAGAAGTAGAGTGCGCTCGCTCTGAGCATAGGCGAGATACGACAACAGCGACGCCAGACAGAAAAAGGTGGCCAGTACATCAGCCCGCCCTGAGATCCACGTCACGGCCTCAGTATGAGAAGGATGCAAGAGAAAGAGCGCGCCGGCGCCTATGGCGATCGTTTGCCTGATGCGGACATCCAGCTTCAGATCTTCGAGTAATCGAAGCGAGAGAATGAAAGTCAGAAACGCGTTCAGCGAATGAACAACGATGTTCGTCAGGTGAAAGCCGAATGGCCTGGTCCCCCAAACGGTAGTGTCGATCAGATAGCTCAAAATGAAGAGAGGACGGAAGAACCCGCCGTGCTCTCTACCCCAAACTACCGAGAGATCTCCATGCAGCACCTTTCCAATCTGGGCGAAATCATCTGAGAGGAACCAGGAGTTAATGATGTTTGAAAAGGCGATCAGTCCGGCAAGCAGGAAAAGGCCGAGGATCGCGAATTGGCGCCAGGACTTGTTCACGTCGATCAATCGATCAATATTCGCGGTTGACGGACTCTTATTGATCCGTTTTTGCGTTCAGTCTTCGGCTCAACAGGCAATCGATCGAGAAGCGATCGTCGCGGCGCGGCAGCAGCAGTATGAACAGCAAAAGTGCCAGGCGCGGAATTACGTGAGTATGAAACTCATAGAGCGGCTCTTTCAGCAGATGGCCGAAGGTCACAACCGCCAGCACAAATCCCAGAGCGACCAGCGCGGCGCGAGTGCGCCAACCGAGAATGACCAGGGCGCCCGCGACCAGCTCGATGAAGGGGATCGTGACTCCCACCGCCCATAAGGACCAGACCGGCAGAAATGTATCGGCGAAAGGCAGGAAATATTTGCGCGCGTGCTCGATCGGACCCAACTGAAAAACCTTCCACGCTCCGGCCATGAAGAAAATCAGTCCGAGCACCAGTCGCGCAAAGAGCAGCGCCCAGCTTCGATCCAGGTTTTGTCCTTCGCTAGTTTGCATGTTGTTCCCGGGAGTGTGCGCCCGACTATTGGCGCCCGCGTAACCATCAGCTTGCAATCAGGGTCGCCGTTATCACTAAAGGGATTTGCGGCAACGAGTTTGATATTGTACTCGCCAACAGTCTGGATGTCGCTTAAGGTCAGGCTGTGCCCTGAGGCGCCGACAGTCCGACCAGATCAATTCGGAATAAGGTGAATCGTCGGTCGATCCTAGTCTAATGGGCCCGCGGCTGAATTCTGTCTGTGCGCCAGGTATCGGCGGAGTGGGAGTTCATTCGGCGCGGTCTTGCGCGCCGATTCCGGGCCCGCGGATCTGGCTGAGACGCACCCACTCGTCATCAGAGTCTTCAAAGCCATAGTAATGGACTCGGTACGCAGGCCCCTGGCATCGATGACGCGAGTCTTCCACCATTTGCCGTCTGACTTTACTTCGACTCAAAGCTCTTTCACAGAGAAACCGGCCTGTGCCCGAGCGACTACCATCGAAAGCATGGACCTTCGCGGCTCGATTTCAGAGAAACCAATGCTTTCATTAGGAATCGCGCAAGCTTCTGCAACGATTCACGAGTATTATTTCATCTGCTGCGATCCGCGGTCTTGAGCAATGTCGCGACAGGTTGAGCAAGAACACCTACGACGACCATAACAGTGCTGAGTAAGATTTCTTCTACCGTTAACAAGAGACAGGAGTTCAGAAATGCAGAAGCGCAAACTTGGAAATAGCAATTTGGAAGTTTCGGCGATCGGCCTCGGCTGCATGGGGATGAGCTTTGCGTACGGCACCCCCGATGAGCGCGACGAACGCGAGTCCATCGCTACCATCCAACGGGCCATCGAGCTGGGCGTGACGTTCTTCGACACCGCCGAGGTCTACGGGCCGTTCACCAATGAGGAACTGCTCGCTGCCGCGCTCAAGGGCCGGCGCGATCGCGTAACTATCGCAACCAAGTTCGGGTTCAAGATCGAGAACGGCGCGATGGCGGGACTGAACAGCCGGCCGGAACATATTCGCGAAGCTGTCGAGGGCTCGCTCCGCCGCCTCGGTACTGATCGCATCGATCTTCTTTACCAGCATCGCGTAGATCCCGCTGTGCCTATCGAGGACGTCGTTGGCGTCATGGCGGATCTGATAGGCGAGGGGAAGGTCCGCTTCCTCGGCCTTTCAGAGGCTGGCGAACAGACGATTCGCCGCGCGCACGCGGTGCATCCGATCGCGGCGCTCCAGAGCGAGTACTCGTTGTGGGAACGCAACCTTGAGCCGCGGATTATCCCGCTGCTGCGCGAGCTCGGCATCGGGCTCGTGCCGTTCGCGCCGCTCGGCCGCGGTTTCCTCACGGGATCCGTGAAGCGCGCCGAGGAATACCCTGAGAGCGACTACCGCCACAACGACCCGCGTTACAAGGGCGAGAATTTCGACGCCAACATGCGCGCGGCATCGGCCGTGAACGAAGTGGCTGAGCAGAAGGGAGCGAGCCCGGGTCAGATCGCGGTGGCCTGGCTACTGCACAAGGGCCCGGACATCGTGCCGATCCCGGGTACGAAAAAGCGAACACATCTTGAAGATAATGTCGGAGCGATGGGCGTGTTCTTGAGCGACGAAGAGATGTCCAGGCTGGATGCAGCGCTCTCGCCGGAGAATGTGGCCGGCCCGCGTTACACCGAGAAGCAGATGGCGACGGTTGATCGGTAGCGAATGCACTCTTCGTAACTTTTTCTTGATGGTAACTAGAGCAATGCCCACGGTGAAAGTTGAGCGGTAAAGGGTCAGCGAAGAAGCAGACAGCATATCTGCGCTCACGGCGCAAGCACCGACTATTTCGATGATGTTGCTGCCAGCTCCCGATAATATTTCTGCATTACGTAGAACGCCTTTTTCTTTTCTCCACGATCAGAGATTAATCCCTTGCGATTGTGAAAATCCTGAATGCCTGGTAAAGGCCTGCGCGGAGACCGAAAGTCCATAAGGATCCAGGGACACGTGCCACGCAAGAAGGGAATTCTCTTAAGCATGCTGAGCTGATGCTGATACACGTTTTCCTGATATTCCTCGGTCCATCTCGTCATGGCATCCCCATGGTTTCCGTAGGGTGCTTCGCCGCCAAATTCCGTCATGATGAGCGGCTTTTGATACTTCATTTTCCACGTGAGCGCATCGGCCTTTTCCGGCAGGCCATCGTACCAGCCCACATACTCGTTACAGCCGAACACATCGACGTATTCTCCGAGCGGGTCATCTATCATTTGTGTCTTGTCATCAACGTAGTGCCGCTCCATCGCCGCTGAGATCAGCCGAGTTGAGTCGAGACTTCTGGCGCGCTCGATCAGCTTTTTGAGGAACACCAGACGAGCATCGCCGACAGGCGTCTCGTTGGCCATGGACCAGATAATCACTGCCGCCCTGTTTTTGTCGCGAGCAATCATTTCGGACAATTGGTTCTGGGCGTTTTCGAATGTCGCTGAATTTTCCCAAAGGATGGTCCAATATACCGGAATCTCTGACCAGACCATGATGCCCATCCGGTCAGCTTCGCGAAGCATGAACTCGTTGTGAGGATAATGGGCCAGGCGCACAAAGTTTGCTCCCAACTCTTTGGCCCAATTGAGCAAAGTCAAAGCGTCCTCACGACTGTATGCACGTCCGCCCCGAAACGGCGCTTCTTCATGAATGCAAACGCCCCTCAGGAAGACAGGTTTGCCGTTTAGCAGGATCTCGGTGCCCTTGGTTTCAATACTGCGGAAACCGATCTCGTCCTGAACGTGATCGGCTTCCGTTTCGATCGTGACTTCATAAAGCTTTGGATTAGCGGGTGACCAAAGTGTGAGACTGGCTTCGAAACTTATCTGCGCAAGCCCATTCGCATCCGTGGTGAATGACTTACTAATTCGCGCTTCCGGAATTCGGATTGTTATTTTTTGGACAAGCTTATCACCGTTAACTTTGACCCAACCGGCGATCCGATCCTGTGAGCCTCTTTTTAGCTGAATAAGATAGTCCTGCACGAAGGTGACAGGCGTCTCGATCAGCTTCACCTGCCGAGTTAGCCCGCCATAATTCCACCAATCAGTGATCAGGGTCGGAACCGCGTCACGGCGGCGCTTGTTATCGACTTTAACAATCAGGGAATTGTTAGACTCTCGAACAACGTTGGTGATTTCGAAATTGAAAGGTGTAAATCCACCTTCGTGACGTCCCAGCTTCTGCCCGTTGAGATAGACGTCCGCGATGTAATTTGCCGCGCCAAAGTAAACGAAGAGGCGCGTGTTTTCTTTTCGCTGATAATCGAAGGCTTTCTTGTACCAGATGGTGCCTTCGTAAAACAGGAGACGCTCTGCTTGAGTGTTCCAATCCCCCGGCACGTTCAAGGATCCTGAAGTGTCGAAATCATATTCGATCAGATCGCTCTTGGTCTTCGGCTTGGCATCCTTGAAATATCCATTGGTACTCGGTTCATAACGGTAATCGTAATACCCGCTTTCATAGGGATCGATTATCGTCCGCCATTGACCATCGAGACTGATGGTCTTTCGACCCTCGATGTTCGCAATTAGCTGACCTTGTGCACACGGAACAACCGCGATCAGGACGATTAGAAGTAGAAGCGATTTCATCTTAAGACTCTATCAGGTGCCGGCGAGTTCCCGTCCCACGATTTTGATCTTACCTCTGGGCTTCAGCCGTATCAGACTGGAGCACAACCCTCGGGTGTAAGGAGTTGAGGTTGGCGCGACCATAACTGATCAGCGATTCATTTTCTTCAAGCCTGTGGCTCCCATCGCTGGAGCCCCAGGCTTGAATCTTTCGTCTGCTTGTCGAACTGCGAGAGATCGCGCTCTTAGAAGGTAAATCTCGCGCCAAACTGAAGGTTGCGCGGAGGGTTCGTCGAACTAATTTGGCCAAAGCCGCCGCCGGTAACACTGGTTCCCGGATTACCCCAATTGGTCCGATTGAAGACGTTGAATGCGTCCAACTGAAATGCCAGGCTCATGCCCTCTCTGTGCAGACTGAAGCTTTTGCGCAACGACAAATCCCAGGCGTAATAGCCGGGGCCGATGATGTTCCCGACTGGCGCAGTTCCTGCGCTGCTGTTTGATTCCTGCGCAAAGGCGGCCGGGTTGAACCAACACTTCTTACCCGCCGGGCAGGTGTAGCCAGAGTAGAGCGGCACGCCGGGCACGATGTTCGCTCGTCGCGAAAATGATGTGACTCCTGAGCCCGATGGCCCAATGGTCTGCGTGCCTGACACGGTAAGGGGCTGGCCGGATTGAACGCGAGTAATGCCGCTGATTTCCCAACCGGCCAAAACCGCATGTCCGGCGCCCTTTAGATGATTAAAGAAGGGAAAGTTGTAGGAGTACGTGGCCACAAAGATGTTCCGGCGATCAAAACTCAGTGGGCCATAATAATACTTTTGCCAGTTTACTACCGATCCATCGGCAAGCTGGCAGGTGAACGGGCATTCTGGTTCGGGGTTGTCGTTGATTCCACTCGCATCGCCCTGTGCTTTGGAATAGGTATAACTGATCGTCAAGTTCAGGTTCCCCTTACGTTTGGTGGCATAGATCTGCAAGGCGTTGTACTTCGAGTCAGCATCGCCTCGAAACTGGGAGATATCCGTGTAACCGAGATAGGGGCGTTCCTGGTTCGTTGTTTTTCCAACGTTAGCGGCGGCGGTTGCAAATGTCGGCACATTGATATTGGGCTGTCGGACTAAATGCCGTCCCTGGTTGCCAACATATGCTACTTCCAGGAGAATCCCACGGCGCAACTCTCGCTGGACGCTGACGCTGTATTGCAGCGTGCGAGCAACCACAAAGTTAGGGTCAACCGCGCTGAGACCAAAAATAGTCGGTGTTACTCCGGCACCCCCGGAGGGATTCGCCAGATTGGCATTCGAATACGTCACGGCCTTCAGAAATGGAACCACACCCGGTTGGCCAAAGATGATGTTGCCTTCGGGTTTGTCGAAGAAAAGACCCAAGCCGCCACGAATCGCCGTCTTGTCATTACTGAAGGGTGAATATGCGAAGCTGAGACGCGGTCCGAACAAATTCTCAGGCTTATAGAAGCCGCGAGGCGCATTCGCGGGAACCGCGGTCACGAACGGGCTGTCACCGCCTGGCACTCGACCCAACTGACCGGCGGGCACGGCCCCGGGGCGCACCAAACCGTTAATCACAAATCCATTGTCGAGGAATCCGCTTACGGGAATGTTATTGCTTCCGACAACGGGAGCCTGGGCCGGATTGAACTTGCTCGGGTCGAAGTTCACCATGTTGTTCGCTTGAGTATATGTCGGTCCGGTACGCAAATATCTTAGGCCAAGGTCGAGGCTCAACTTACGGTTCACCTTCCAGCTGTCGTTGACGTAAACCTCGAAGTCGTTGAAGCGAAAATGGCCCAACGGGTCCGCCGATTGTTGGGTGAAGGTCTGAAAGTTTCCCATCAGCGCATCGGCGAATGGATCGCCCGTCGTATTCGGATTACCGCTGGTGCTGAAATTGATTGCGCCGTTATACGAATTTGGACGTGAGTTTTGATCCTTGCGATTGCGCGCGAACAGTGCGCCAAACTTTAGGGTATGATTTCCCATTTGCCAGGTGACATTATCCGAGGGCGAAATATCAGTAGTCGGAGCGATCAGGGAGAAATACGGACCACTGAATTGCGCTGGCGCCGCAGTCGGGAACGCACCGCCGATTCCAGTAAAGGTGACGTGCGGAATGCCGTCGGGATACGTCCCAACTAAACCGAGGGGAGGCGTAAACACAAATCCGTAGGTGCTCCGTTGCCACGCCGTGCCGGTCGGCGGGATACGCTGCTTATTCCAGGAGACGTTGAGCTTCGCTTCGTTGATCAGATGTGGACTGATGGTCCACACTTCGCCGGCCTGGTAGCTGTAGCCCGGACGTATTCGGTTAGTGGGCGTCGTCGGTAAGCCGCCGGGAGTAAACGTTCCAAACGCATCGATCAAGTTAAGACTATCGTGTATGTAGCGTCCGTAAAGACTGTGCTTGGTGCCAATTTGATAATCGAGACGGATGATGTCCTCGCGCCAGTTTTGTGGATTGTTAGGCTGGAAGGTTGCGTTGTTTGATACCGGCGTGTTGTTAAAGGTGCTGGCCACTTTGGACATTTGGGCATATACCGCGGCAATCGCTTTGCCGTCTGGAGTTATGCACTGTGGCGACAGGACATTATTCGTGATCGTACAGCCCGCGGGAGCATTGGGCGGCGTTTTGAGGGTCAGTCCCGTTACATCTCGAAAATCACCGCCAAGCTCGGCCGTGGTCGGAACCGTCATATTTTGCGGCGAGGCCGATTGACGAATTCTCTTCCACTCTTCGCCGGCAAAGAAGAAGAACTTGTTATGTATGATGGGACCACCAACGTTCCATCCAAAGTCATTGAATCGGAGCTTAGGCTTTACTGCCGGTGAGGTCGCCGTCGCGTTCAGTTTGGAGGCTACATTGATCGCGTCAAATCGATCATTGCGAGCATACTCAAAACCTCCTCCGTGAAAGCTGTTCCCGCCGCTTCGCGTCACAACATTGATTGACGCCCCATCACTGCGACCATATTCCGCAGAGTAGTTTGAGGTTTTAACCGCGACCTCACGTACAAAATCAAGTCCGACATTGTTAAGTTGCGTGGCATTCGACCCACCGTCCAGGTTGAAACCGCCATCAACCGTAAATAGATTTCCGTCGGCGCGATTGCCATTGACACTGGCAGCCGTAGTCGACATCCCGGTGGTCAATGTAGTCTGATCGAATGTAGTTAGCGCTGCACCAGGAATGAGCGAGACCAACTGCGCATAGTTTCGCTGGTTCAACGCCAGGTCTTGCACTTGATGTAAATCAACCGTTCGCGACAACTCGCCCGACGTAGTATTCACAGTTTCGCCTCCCGTTCCTCCGGTAACTTGTACTGTTTCGGAGATCTCGCCTACCTCAACTGTGATGTCAACTGTAAGCCGCGCGTCCGCAGCCAGGACATTGTCGGGCTTCAGAGCCCTCTTGAATCCTTTGCTTTCGACCAATAGGTTGTAAGTGCCAACCGGCAAATTCGTGGCAGTGTAAAATCCGTTTTCGTCGGTGGTAACAGTTCGCGTCAAATTTGTGGCGCTATTGGTCACCGTAACAGAGGCGTTTGGGATACCTGCCCCTTGTTTGTCTCGCACCGCTCCGGAAATGCGCCCGAAGATCGTTTGTCCCTGCACGCTCACGCAGCTGTAGACCATCAAACAAATCATCAATCCGAGTAGGGCGCAAATTCGCCTTGCGATTAAGGGTTTTTGCGAGTTGCTTTCATTCAGCATGTCAGTAGCCTCCAATGAAGAATTCGGACTGAAGACGGCCAAATCGCCTGCGGATGAACCGTTGTGCAACCGGCAGACATGTTAGTCTGAGCCGCACGAGATATCGGCTGATACTCGGGAATTAAATCCAGCGTCAGCTCGCGTAAGATCGTGCGAGTAGCGACGCAGAAGTCTCGGCTGTTGGTGTTGCGCATCCCGAGCTCCTTAATGTTTGCGATGCGAAACGATTCACTGCTCAGCTCCCCCACTGGGATAGTGCGAGGAATTTCAATTGAAAATGTTTCCGCGAAGCTGGGCAGTCGAATAGCGTGCCGACATTTAGCAGAAGGCTTGATGGTTGTCAAGCTAGAAAATCGATTTTCTAAGGCATATTCAAGCTATCATGGCGGGCCATGTCTTAATGCGTCACGCTCGCCGATGCGGTAGACTAGCGCGCGATTGGCTTCCCGCCGCCTGAACCGGTAGGAAAGAAGCGTTTGGGTTTTGTCTGTATCGTCTACCGGACGAGAGGGTGGAGTCTTATGAAATCTCGGAAGAGAAATGATACGAAACAATCCAGGGTGACATTGAAAACTGTCGCCGCGCATGTTGGGCTCACGGCCGGAACAGTTTCGGCGGTACTTAACAACTCGCCCGCATCTCGTTCGTTCCCGCAAAACACAAAGAATCGGATTTTAGCAGCAGTGCGCGAACTGAATTATCGTCCTAATTTCTTCGCTCGCACCCTGCGAGTAAAACGTACGTATACGATTGGGGTGATCACAGAGGAGATAGGGGATCCTTACGGAGGAATGGTGATTAGCGGTATCGAGCAATACCTGAGACAGCGTGATTTTTTCTTTCTGGCTGTGGCTCATCGACATGACCCCAAACTTCTTCAAACATATGCCCATCTCCTGCTGGAAAGAGGCGTCGAAGGCTTCATCACGGTGGATACATCAATCAACGAACCGCCAGTCCTTCCGACCATAGCGATCGCCGGACACCGGCAAGTAAAGGGCGTTACGAATTTGATTCTCGATCACCGAAGTGCAGCCCAGATGGCGCTTAGGCATTTGCACAAACTGGGCCACCAGGAGATTGCCTTCATGAAGGGTCCGACGAGCAGCTCGGATTCTGAAGATCGTTGGCAGGCCATCGTCGGGGTCAGCGATGAACTCGGTATTCGTATCAACCCGGAGCTGGTAATTCCGCTTAAGGGCGACAAGGTGACTCCGGATCTCGGATACATGTTCGCCAAGAGGTTCCTTGCTCGAAACCATGGACCATTCACCGCTCTGTTTGCTTATAACGATACCTCCGCTATCGGCGCCATTCGAGCAATCCATGAAGCGGGCCTGCAGGTTCCGGACGATATTTCTGTGGTGGGATTCGACGATATTGAGAGCGCAGCCCACAACAACCCAGCTATCACAACGGTGCGGCAACCGCTTCAAAAAATGGGTGAGCTCGCTGCGAGAACTCTGCTGAACCAGATCGAAAAGGGCGAGCCCTATGTCGCCGAAATCACAATCGAACCTGAGTTTGTCGTGCGTAGTTCAACCGCGCCCGCGCGGCAGAGCGGCAGACAAGTCGAACTGAAGTTGGCTTAGGAAAAAAACTTGTCCGACTGCTGCTGTTGGCGAGATTCCTGGACCGAGTAGATTCTGCCTCAAGCCGAAAAATCGAGAATGGCCGCACCGCACTCTCGGACATGACGACAATGAAAGTTCTGACCGGCGAAATTCCTGCTAAGAAGACAACGAATGCGATTGTTCACTCAGGATTCATAGTCGCAGGAGTGGTGACGGTCATTCTGGGACCAGTCTTGCCAATCTTAATCGCTCGCTGGTCAATGAGCGATGAACGCGCCGGGCTGTTCTTCACCCTGCAGTTTTGCGGGAACCTGCTGGGAATCATCTCTCTCGGGTCTCTAATCTCTCGGCGGGGTTATGGGCAGACGCTCGGGATCGGTTTCACATTTATAGCACTGGGAATTGCGGCCTTGAATTTTGGCAGCGAGATCCTATGCCTAATGGCAACAGCCGGGTTCGGTTACGGTCTGGGCCTGGTACTTTCATCTGCCAACCTCTGGGTGGCGGAGGCCGCAGGATCGCGACGAGCGCCGGCGCTTACGATCTTGAACTTAACCTGGGGAGTTGGCGCAATTACATGTCCGGTGCTTGTGATGCTAGCTCACAGAGGTCATTGGCTTGGACCATTGCTTTTCGGTGTCGCGGGTTTGTCGCTTCTCCACGCCCTGGCGCTGGTATCGATGGACATCGAGCCTCGCTCGCAGGGAAGTGCCAGCGTCCCGACATTTCAGGACGTTCCGTCTGATGGGATGAAAATTGCCATTTTCGGGGCGCTTTTTTTTCTTTACTGCGGCACCGAGAGTGCGATAGGCGGCTGGGCGGCCGCGCTGGCTAAGCGCATTGGAACGAGGACAGGAAATCTCTGGGAACTCGCACCTATGTTTTTTTGGGCCGGTCTGTTGATCGGGCGGGCGCTTGGTCCGTTCGTTCTTCGTAGAGCGGCCGAACGAACCGTCTTGTTTCTTGGTCTCACCCTCGCAATCGCTTCTAACGGCGCCTTGTTGTGGCTCGCAAACATGTCGGGCGCAGCAATATGCCTGATTGGCGCCGGTTTGGGTTTTGCCTGTATCTTTCCTCTGCTTGTGTCATCAATCAGCGAACACTACGGCAAACGGGCGAGAGCCGTGGGAAGCATCGTCTTTGCTCTTGCCAGTTTGGGCGGAGCTACGATCCCCTGGCTTGTAGGGTTCACTTCCAGCCATGTTGGCAGTCTGCGAGCTGGACTAGTCGTACCCCTTGTTGCATGCCTGCTCATTCTTAGCCTGCTACCACTCCTGGGCACGTCAACTCCATCCTCGCATCAAACATCCTAAGCAATGACGGCAGCGGAACGGGAAGCGGGACTAAATTGCCCAAGCGTGACCTCGCCAGGCTCACGATGCAGACTCCTCCGTTCCAGGCAAGACCTAAAAACAGCAAGAGCACCCGCGTTGACTTCCTGGAGTCAACTCGAACGTCGCCGAATGCTAAAGCGCGCCGCCTCAGGCGAACCGCTCGCAAAACGAAAAGGCCGCCGGAAATTAATTCCAACGACCCTTACAAACGAAATGGCTCCCCACACTGGACACTCTTCGCAACTTTTTCTTGGCGCCGACGGCGGAGATGAAAATAACCTTTGAACTACTAGGCAAACTGCAGTAGCTGGCTGACGCTCCAAGCCGATCTTCTCTGGCTCTTTGAGCGGAAAACTTGGTAGCCAAGATGCTAAACTGATCGTTGGCAAGAGCATCCTGATTGCTATCAAGCTAAACGCTTATGGCGGCGATCAATCTTCTTCAACTCAAGAGACTGGCTACCAATCGTTCGTTCGCCCGCGGTGAGGCGTATTTCAAAGATGGTCGCGTGCATAGTCTCGCTACCTACGAGGGGGCGTCGACTGCGATCGTCAGCGGCCAAGACGACTACTGCGTCACGCTTCGTTCAACCGAGCGCGAAATTGATTACTCGTGTGATTGCCCGATTGGGCTTGAGGGTGACTTTTGTAAACACCTCGTTGCCGTCGGTCTGGCTTCACTTGATCCAGATCTGGAAAGTAAGGTCAAGCCCGGCAGGAAACGAAAACGGGCAGCAACCGAAGACGATCTACGTACGTACCTGGAACGTCAAGACAAAGATACTCTGGTCACCATGCTGGCGCGGGAAGCGGTGGGAAACCGAGACTTGCGCGAACGCCTGCTACTTGAAGCCGCGCAATCGAATCCTGCAGGCTTCGATATTGCCGCGTATCGTCGTTCCGTCGCAAATGCGACACGGACTAACGGGTTTGTCGACTACCATTCCGCGTACGACTATACCCGGCGCATTCATCAGGTAATCGAGTCGATCGCGGTGCTGCTTCCCGACGGTCATGCGCCTGCGGTCATCGAGCTGACGGAGTACGCGCTCGCGAAACTGGAAAGCGCCATCGGCGATATGGACGATTCGAATGGCTACATGAGCGACATTCTCTCAGAGCTACAGGATCTACATCATCGCGCTTGCCTGGAGGCCCGTCCGGAACCTCGGGTTCTCGCACGATGCCTGTTCGAGTGGGAGATGAAAAGCGATTGGGAGATTTTCTATGGGACGGCACAGACCTACGCGGACATCTTCGGCGCGGAAGGATTAGCAGAATACCGGCGGTTAGCCCAGTCCGAATGGGGGAAGGTTCGCCAACTCAAACCAGGCGACAGAGACGATGAGCGATCCAGCCGGCGCTTTCGCATCACGAGCGTGATGGAAGCGCTCGCGCAGCAATCGAACGACCCTGAAGCCGTGGTCGAGATCAAGCGCCGTGATCTTTCACACGCTTATTCGTTCCTTCAGATCGCCGAGCTCTATCGCGAGGCCGGCGAGCACGACAAGGCGCTCGATTGGGCCGAACAAGGAATGAAGGCTTTTCCGCAGCGCGATTCGCGACTGGTTGAGTTTCTCGCTCGCGAGTATCACCGCAGCGCTCGCCACGACGACGCGATGAAATTAATCTGGCACGAGTTTGTCGATTCGCCGTCTTTGAAAAACTACCAAGAGTTAAAGGCCTACGCTCGTAAAGTGCGCCCAGTTCCCGACTGGCCTGCCTGGAGAGAAAAAGCGCTGGCCCATCTGCGAAGCGTCATTGAGAAAGAAATCCGAGAGGAGACAACTTCAAAGAACCATTGGCATTGGGCCGGCCACGCAGACAACTCGCGCTTGGTTGAAGTCTTTCTTTGGGAAAAGCGCGATGACGAAGCGTGGCAGGAAGCTTCCGCAGGTGGCTGTTCTTCGGGTCTTTGGCTTCGGGTTGCGGCCGCGCGTGAAGAAAAGCACCCCGTCGATGCTGTGCCAATCTACAAAGAGATGATCGCGCTGACTCTTAAGCAGGCGAACAATGCCGCCTACACGGAGGCCGTTAAGCTGCTGCAGAAAATCCGCGAGCTAATGGGTCGACTGGAGCGGGTAATCGAATTTGAGGATTATCTTGCGGCGCTTCGCGTCGAATACAAACGCAAGCGTAACTTTATCAAGCTGCTTGATAAAATGGAAAGCTCGTGATCGTTAGGTTCACATCACCGACAACGGGCCGAGAAAGAGAGGAAGCGCTGCCAGCCGGCACGTCGAACGCATTCGTCCTACTTGTCGGAAGCCCGACGAGATAGCAGAGATGGGGTTTCAGCGTGACGCGCCAACTCGCACTAGTCAACGATTTGTCCAAGTCTCACGATCAAACTTGCGCGATTGCGAACTTATAGGGATCTGCGTCTGGTTTGTAGCGGGGATCTATTCGGAACGGCCCTTCTTCTTTTCGAACGATCACTCTGGAAATTGCAGCCAAATCAAATCGTCGCCACTCGGGAAAAGCTGGCGGCTCTGTGTCACTAACTCCTGCGGTCTGAACTATGTCGATTTTGGTTGATTCTGTTCCGTCTTTTCTTTGCAGTATGAAGGCAGCGTGAGGGTTGCCTATGCGTAACCCGGGAGTCTTGCCTGTCTTGTTGTAATGAAACGAGACCGGACTTCGACTCTTGATTGCAGCCACCAGTAGTTTCAGACTCGTTGAGGGATCAGCCATGTAATCTCAACCTATTCGTCAAGGGACCAGATAGCTTCCTTCGTAATCAACGAGACTCCTACTGCAAGTCCATTGCAGCCTTAAGACCATCCTCGACCTGACTCAATTCAGTTAAATTCAATTCGCCGATTCGTTGGGTCAGCTTCGAGCGATCAAGGGTAGTCACTTGATGGCAGAGAGCAACACTGTCTTTGCCGAGACCGGCTGTACCTTGTGAGAGCAACACAGCAGAAGGCCCGCGCCCGGCTTGCGCCACGGAAGTGGAAAGCGGGACAACGATGATCGATCTCCAGCTTTGGGTCTGATTAAAAGCGTCGTGCGAGATGACGATAACAGGACGGCGGCCTTGCTGCTCAGAACCCGAACGAGGAGCAAGATCGGCCCAGTAAACTTCGCCCCGTTTCATTGTTCGGTAGCTTGTTGGAGCAGGTGATCGGTCGCCGCGGCCTCAAGATCAGGATCGATATCGGAAACGGTACCCGCGTGTTGAATTGCGTAATCGGAGAGTGCCTGGTGAAGATTCTCTCGATTGCTACTGTGTTCGCGCCGCGCCAGGGAGTCCACAAAATCCTCAACTTCAGCGACTCGATCTTGAGGAAGTCGCTTGATTTTCTCGATTAGTTCTTGCTGTTCCATGGTGGAAAGTATAGCACAAGACTTTTGCGGCCAAAGGGTTCTGTTAACTGGACGGAAGGTTCGGGAAGTTCTTGGCAGTGACACCATACAGCGTCATCGAATGCGACTTTCACTGCTGCTGCTTCGGCGCTCCGTAGAGATAATGATCGAGATTAATCGCGCCGTCGGTTGGTACGGAGTCCCAGGTGTCTGCGGGCAAACCAGCGTTGACCTCTTCGACGACCTTCCAAATGGGTCTGCGATCCACTTCATTCACCCGCAAGACCGGGAAGTTGTCCCCAACTTAACTGAACGTCGAAGACTCGTAAGTCATTGAAGTACTCCCGTGCAAATCCTAAGTCGTCATCATTCTGTGTAAATTGGGAACTCAGCATGATCTCGAAATTCTTGCCGTCACGGTCAGCTATTACCACTCCCCTTGTCTTTCCGTAAGTCGTCATTCCGCCGCGCAAGAGGGCGTTGGACCGAGCCATCAGGTCCAACCGAGTAACGCCTTTCGAAGAGATTAGAACGTAAAGGAAATCCGGTTTAGAATCCATGTGGCAAGCAGCGTAGACCATATCCTCTGCTCTTTCACTCCTCTTTAGTTTTTCTATGGCTGTTAAGAACTGCATACCTAAAGCGTGGCGCTCAGGCAAAGTCAGATCGCACAGTTCTTCCTGCATTAAGAGATACTGCCTCCTGTTTGTTGCGTCGTCATAGAGCGCAAGCAGCCTCGGATCAAGCCCGTCAGTGTAGTTATCTAGCCGCTTCGCGAGTTGGTCCGATACGAACTCGATGATATTTGCAAACTTATCCCGCACGGGTTTGAAGAAGAGGTACATTTCAAGATCAGTCTCCCTAGCGGCTGCCATCAGTTGTGCCTCTTCATGTCCGCGACACCCGACGAAGGTTTGCTCATTGACTATCCAGTATTCATAGAGTGCTTTTTCAGCGCCTACAGACCGTAGCGTTGCGGCGGGAAGGAGTTGCCGCGCAAGAAGGTAGTTCGAGATGTCGCGAAACGTACGAAGCTCTTCGATTAGATTACAAAAATCGTTGACAGATAGATAAGTCACGGGGATGTCACCGATTGATAGCCCGAATTCATCAGGCAACTCTATGGGATCACCAAAGAGTTCAGTAATGACGACGGCGTGTACTATGCGTATCAAGCTTGGCTCGAAATCGACGCGACCTCGGCGTGAGTGCCGACACCAGAAGCGTTCACGTCCTAAAGTCCTGATCGCGCCTTCGGCCTGCCTCAAGGCCTTTCTTGCTGCTTTGGTCGTCCACCGTCCAAGTTTTTCACCCGATCTGGAGGCAGGATCCTCCTGAGACTTCATGGACACCAGGATCGCCTCGTCCCTCAAGATAATGAGGAAATCACAGACTTCCTTCTGCGAACCGCGATCTATTCGTTGCGGGCTGTAGTAGACACACTCCGCAGTTAGAGGGACTCCAGCAAACTGCTCCACAAAAATCTCTGCTTCGTCAGTTCTTTGCATATACTCTCGACAAATCGATGGCTCGGCGTCGTCTCTCTCATTTGTAAATCTCTTTGAAAAGCCATTCGGCCTCTATTGAGCCGAGTCGTTTGAGATATTGATACTCTCGAATCGCCGAAGCTCGATCGTCATTTGCGAGATATGCCTTACCAAGATCGAAATGGTAACCATCGTATGCAGGCTTCAACCTGACCGCTTGTTGGAAGGCTTCAATCGCTTCCTTGGCACGCTTCATCTCGGTATATGAGAGCCCCATAAAATAATAGAGCGACGAGAAAGTTGGGTGAGCATCTACCGCTCGTCTAAGCTCGGCTATTGCCTCCTCGTATTTCCTGTGACCGTAATAAAGTAAGCCCAAGTCACCAAAAAGCGATTCGCTTTGAGGCAGGACTTCGAGGCCATTCTTCAGGGTTTCGAGAGCTGCTTCAAACCGGCCAGTCTTGTCGTAAATCTCTGCAAGAGCGTGATACGAATCCTCATCATTCGGAAGGGCAGCAACCATCCGTCGCCCTACTAGAATTGCAGCTTCTGGTTTATCCAGGAGAACATAAACATCAGCGAGATCTTTAAAACTATCCTTTTCCTCGTGTTTCGGATCGTTTCTTAGGACGTCTTCGAATGCTTCGGCCGATTCTTGATAGCGACTCAAGAAGAGGTAAGAACGACCCAAACCGACCAAAGCCCGAACAAAGCTGGGTTCGATTCGAACTGCCTGCTTGAAAGCTTCTAATGCTTCTTCATATCTACGTTGGCTTAATAGATCGTTACCTTGATCGCAGAAGTATTTCGGGCTCTCTACTCCTGGACGGATTACCCTAGCGCTTCGCGTTTTGTTCGCTACAACTTCCGGACGATTGCGGCCGCCTACGCCACTGAGCAAACTGACAACGTAACGGGCTGAAATCGCGAAATTGAGATTCTGACCCTCATTGATGGTGCCAACAGCAACGCCTACCACTTCGCCTCGACTATTCAGTACAGGACCGCCGCTGCTTCCGTGTGAGATAGGCGCAGTGATTTGTACGTACTCGTTGCCTCTTAGCGCGCTTACGATTCCTTGTGAGAATGTCCCCTCAAGCCCTTCAGGATTGCCAGCCACATAGACGACATCGCCGACGGCGACTCGATTGCTCGTTGCGAGCGCGAGAGGGCGGGCAATGGCCCCTTCCAATTTCAGAAGAGCTAAGTCTCTTTTTTCGTCAGTGCTGAGTATGGAGACTTTATAGACGTGTTTTTGGCCTACACGCCTAGCGACGATCTTTGTCGCTCCCTTAATTACGTGATAGTTCGTGGCAACAACATCGTCATCAACGAAGAAGCCGCTTCCAAGATATGAGTCGCCGCTTCGATCCTCAGCAACCAACACAACAACGGACGGGAAAGTTCTCTGAGCAATCTGACGCGCCGTTAATTCTGTGCGCTTGGTTTGAGCGCCAACGAAGGACGTTTGCGTAAGACAGACGCAAAGTGTTATGGCGAGCCGCAACGGTCTGAGCAGCGTTAAGTGATGCATGGCGAACTAGGATCTTCTATGAGGCCTTCGATTCGGAGGTTTCCGCTTTCTCGGCGGTAGAGGCTTTGTCGAAGCTCTGTTCGGGATAGACCAATAATGACCATCTTCGATTTCTTTTGATGTTAGCTCTCTTTGCTTCATCTCACAGATAGACTCCGCCATGTCTCGACCTTTGATAGCATAGTCTAAAGTTTCTAGAGTCTCGCCCGAACGCGAGTATTTGATGACATCGTATTTCCTAGTCTCGGAATTCCTTATCATATCTAACCTAAATATTCACGAACAAAAATATTATATTTGGGTCAACTTCAAAAGCCTAGGTCTAGGTTCCAATCGCACCCCCTGGGAGTAGCCTACGCTGCAAAGCCCGTCAAGGGTCTCCGCTTCGCTGCCGATGAACTTCGCGAACTACAAATCAGTTCGCTTCGCCCTTGACTGACTCCTTCGCTGCGGCTGGAACGTCAATAAGAGCTGCTAGCGCAGCTCTGAAGCATCGGGCCTAGAATGCAAAGCCATCTCGCTGAGATTACCTCGTCCCGATCAAGTTGAGTGAAGGTAGAGTAGGCGCTACGCACCTGAGATGTTTTTGACACGTCACCCCCTGCATTCGGGGCTGCGGCGTTTACGTTCGTTAACGTGGCATGCGTTTTGTTAACACGAGTCGACAGCGAAGTTAGAAGCTGCTCGTTAACTTTGTTAACGCCGCCGTTAACATTGTGATCAGCCGCGTTAGCATTGTAGACACCGATCTCGGGACCATTTCAGCGGGAGTATTGAGAAATGAGCGAATCGAAAGACGCAAAGAAAGACAAAACCATCGCCTTTCGCCTTACGGAGGAGGAATACGCGCGAGCTGAGAGCGCGGCGATTGCCGCAGGTTACGAGTCGCCGAGCAGTTGGTGCCGGACATTGGCGCTTCAGCAAGCAATCCCAGCGTACAGAATGACCAAGAACCAGCGACTGCTCTACGAGGAGATTGCGCGTGCCCGATACCTTGTCGGGAATGGATTCAGGATGTTGTTTGGGTCAGAGCCAATCACGGCAGCAACTTGGAAGAAGATAACGGCCGATGCCGATCAGAGTTCGGGGATCATCACCAAAGAACTACTATCAAGAAGGCGAGAGTAGCAACGCCGGCCATAATTACCCATCATCGCAAGTTTCGGTTGATTGCCCACTTACCCTGTTGTGAAATACATACCGCGTTGGATTTCACAACAGGCCTCGTCCTCGCTTCACCTCGACAGCGATTCCAGAATTCGGCACTTACCCTTAATTTCCGGTTAATGTCCTAGTTTCGGGGCTTGCGTTTGAGTCAATCATCTAAGCAACACCTAAGCCCGAATTCCTTAAGGCACGACGCTTGAGATTGGTCTGCGTGTGAACCAGGCTGAATACCAATTGATTGCTCGCACCAGGGAGACGTGGCAACTCCGCGCTGGTCGTAATCTTTCGGATGAAGATGCGAGAGAGATCGCCGAGAACGTCACGGGGTTCTTCAGACTTCTGCTTGAGTGGGAAGCTCGCGAGCAAGAACGGACGGCTCGCGAAGCTGACGACTCCTACTATGCAATGTCTGCTTAGTTCACCTCCCATCATTCCCAGCTTTGATACTCCCAGGCAGATTTCCGTTTCTGTTGACGCGAAGGCAAAAAGATCACGGCTCACAGTTCATTCGCTGATGTATAATTTGCGGCATCGCAGGGCACGTTATTGATGGGAGTCGGAAAAATGAAGAAGTGGTTTCAATCTCAATCCAAAGACGCGACGATGAGAACAAGAGACGCCGTTAAGTATGGTCGAGTCTCTTCAAAGGAGCAGGAAAAAGAAGGCTTTTCTATTCCGGCGCAATGGAAGCTCTTAGATCAATACGCCAGGGCCGAAGGTTTCCGTGTTGTGCGCGAGTTCGTTGACGTTGAGACCGCAAAGAAACCGGGTCGAGCCGGTTTTGATGAGATGATCAGGTTCCTGAAGCGTTCGGCGTCTGTGCGCGTGCTGTTGGTTGAGAAAACTGATCGACTCTATCGCAATCTGAAAGACTACGTAACGATGGACGAATTGGACTTGGAGATTCACTTCGTCAAAGAAAGCGTAGTTCTTTCCAAAGACTCTCGCTCTTCAGAGAAATTCATGCACGGCATCAAGGTTTTGATGGCTAAGAACTACATCGACAATCTATCCGAAGAGACCAGGAAAGGAATGCTGGAGAAGGCTGAGCAATCAATCTATCCCTCGTTCGCGCCGCTGGGCTATCGCAACGTCATGGGACCTAACGGCAAGAGAATCATTGAGCCTGATCCTGATGTCGCTCCCATCATCACGCAAATCTTTCAGTGGTACGCAAGCGGGGAATGTTCAATCATCGAGGTTACTGACAGAGCTCGGCAGACTGGCCTAGTTTCACGCGGGGCTAAGAATCCTATATCAAAATCAAACATACACAAGCTTTTGCGAAAGCGGTTGTATACGGGCGACTTCGATTGGAATGGCAAAACTTACCGTGGCAGTCATCAACCTCTGATCTCAACTGAACTTTTTGATCGCGTACAGGAAATCCTCGACGGGCGTTTCACCACCAAGCAGAAGGTAGCGAAACTTGAGTTTGCATTCTCTGGTTTGGTTAGTTGCGGGCATTGTGGTTGTGCGCTCGTAGCCGAAAGGAAAAAGGGCAAGTACGTTTACTATCACTGCACTGGGAACAAGGGGAAATGTCAGGAACCCTACGCGCGCGAAGAGGTTTTGGAAAAGTGTTTTGCGGATTTACTGAAAGGCCTTGTTTTTGACGATGAAGTTATGGACTGGGTAACTGAGGCCTTACATCAAAGCCACGCAGACGAGAAGCGATTCAGGGACGAGGCGATCGCTCAGCTCCAAGCAGAGCACGGCAAGATTCAGAATCGTCTCGATAAGCTTTACGAAGATCGCCTCGATGGTTTTATTGAGCCCGCATTTTTTGAACGGAAGGCGCAGGAGTGGAAGCAAGCCCAGAAGCGCTTGACCGATCAAATAGCCGAACACCAAGACTCAAATCACAACTATTTTCAAGATGGCGTTCGGCTACTCGAACTCTCGAAAAAGGCCTATTTCCTGTTTGAAAAACAGAATCCAAGCGAAAAGCGCCGATTGCTCGATTTTGTGTGTTCGAACTCGACTTGGAAGGATCAGACTCTCACTGCTACGTTCCGCCAACCGTTTGATCTGCTTGCCGTTACCAATACTGCATGGCAAAGACAAAAGGCCGCCGGAGGTAATTCCAGCGACCTTCGTCCAATCTGGCTCCGCAGGTAGGACTCGAACCTACAACCCTTCGGTTAACAGCCGAATGCTCTGCCATTGAGCTACTGCGGAATAATTGGCGGCTGCACAGCATTCGATCGCGCGCTGAGCAGGAACGGTTTTTATAACAAAACGTCGCGAGCATGGTCAAGGCGACCTCGGCGGTAGTGCTACCAATGGATCATTACCGTCGATTCCAGGTGTCTAATAAGTTATGTTGCCAGGGTTGGAAGGCGTGAAGGGGGCATTAGTCCGGCCGTTAAGGGAGGGCCCCGATCTTTATCTGCCTCAATCTAGGCCCCTCTTAACGATCGGGCTGGTGCCCCGTTACCTAACAACATAACTCCAAGGACACCACATTCAATTCGAGTGGGCGGGTCGCCCCTGGAGACAGCTTTGATAAAACCAATTCCGGTTCATCGGAAAAACACTCACGAAACCACGCCAAACAACAACACAGACACGGAAACCCACACCCCACACCTTTACTTTTTCTGCTCCCCTTCTTACTTTGCTTTGATGACAATTCGTCAATGGAAGTTTGCGCGCCGGTCGTTGCCTTACGGTGAACGCACCCTGGTGATGGGTGTGCTCAATGTGACACCCGACAGTTTCAGCGACGGTGGGAAGTTTTTTTCGGTAGATAAAGCCGTCGCCCAGGCAGCGCAAATGATCGCCGAAGGCGTCGACATCATTGACGTCGGTGGAGAGTCCACCCGCCCAGGTTCGGCGTTTGTATCCGCGGCGGAGGAAATCAAACGAGTGCAACCCGTGATTGATTGGCTCAGCAAAACCACTTCGGTCCCCATTTCGATCGACACCACCAAACCCTTAGTGGCGCGCCTGGCGCTGGACGCTGGCGCCGACATCATCAACGACATCTCCGGGCTGCGATTTGATCCGGCCCTGGCCGATGAAGTCGCCACCGCCAGAGCCGGCCTGGTCCTGATGCATTCGCGCGGCACGCCGCAAACGATGCAACAACTGCCTCCGGTCGAGGATATTTTGTCCGAAGTAACCAACAGCCTGAGAGAAAGCATCGCCATCGCTGCGCTACGTGGCGTCGCTCGAGAAAGCATTGCCGTCGATCCCGGAATTGGTTTTGGCAAGACCGCCGAACAGAATATCGAGCTCATCGCAAAACTCGATCAACTGGTACAGACCTTCACCGGATATCCGATCCTAATTGGCACTTCGCGCAAGTCATTTATCGGCAAACTGCTGAATAACGCGCCTGCGGATCAGAGGCTCTACGGAACCATCGCGAGTGTGGCGGCGGCGGTAATGAAGGGAGCGCACATTGTGCGGGTTCACGACGTGAAAGCAGGAGTAGAAGCAGTAAGGATAATTGATGCGGTCGCTGGTGCGACAGACTGAATCGGGCCAAGCTCACAGCTCAAACTAACTCTGGCGCAGCCGTTTTGATTGTCAGAGCCCGGCCTTCGACGATCGAAGACCGGGCTGTTGAAATGCCGCCCGGCTGTTAAGCCACCAGCATTTTGGTTACCGACTTGCCATTCAAGGTGGATTGGATCTCCAGGCTTGAATTGCGATGCGGTCCCGGGCCCGCGTAAAGCTGGATCAACTTATCAAAGACGGCGAAGACCGTGTTATCACCCTCGTCGAGACCGTCGTAACTCGTGAGCGCCGATCCGAAGTCGCCCATGGCTTTTTCAAAATCTCGAGGACTCTTCTTTGCCTTGGTCTGGACAAGCTTATCCAGCGCCCGCAGACCCTTCACCAGCGAGTCTTCGATTGAATAAAGAACGTTGACACTAAACAGTTCCAGGTGGTCGAGGGTCACGCCGTTTTTGGGGGCCGGCAGATTCTTGAGAGGCGAGGGCGCGATGGGATCAAAGTGCAGCGACGAGTGGTTGAAGAACTGCGTCTGTTGCTCCCTCCACAACTCGTATATTGCCGGGGTCCAATAACACCAGGCTTTCCGCACTAGAGAATCCTCCTTCCCAATATAGTTTCCGAGCACGATCAGCCGCATCGTGCGGCGGACATTCAGCTCGTCTATGTCGTCAAACGGCCGGTTGAACAACGCAGCCAACCCGTCTGCGGCGAACAGCACTTTGTAGGTAAGCGAGACGTTGCCAAAGTTGCCCTGCGCATCAAGCGGCAACAGTGGCACCAACTCATTTATGGCCGCGTCATCCGATGCCGCCAAGCCAAAGTCATCGGCGAAGCTCAGGTACTGGGCCAGTTCCTGTTGCGTCGTACTTGGATCGTTTATTACCAGTTGGTAATTAGCCGACATCTTCGTAATCGTATCAATCAGATAAACCTGATTGCCCTTATCAAAATCCAGCGCGCCGGTTGATTCGCCGAGTAACCGCAAGAGCAAATTAGTGTAGACGCGTTCGCCGTTGCGCTTCCGCTCTTTCTCTTTAGTCATGTCCAGGGTCGTATGGATAGTCAGCAGACCGTTATCGGGAACGATCTGTTGCTCAGCCTGGGTGATCAGCCGATCGAATCCTTCCTGGCTCGAATGCAGACCCACGCCGACAACGTTCACAGAGAATTTACTCTGCCTGGTAATCTTGTGAGTCAAAATCCCATTGTTGAGTTTGACGTCGCCGGTGTCATAGGCCGCCAGGACGTCTGAAAAGTCGCCCTTCCCTGCCATCTTCATCAAGCGTTTACCGTTGTCAGTGGCGAGATTAACTTCGAAGTCTATGACCGCATCGTTCTCAGTAGCCCTGCTGTATTCAGAATGGAGCGTGAACGAAAAAGATTGGTCGAGGGCTTTTTTGATTTTGTCATAAAGCTTGGTCTTGAACTCTTCTACCTTGCCCAGCACCGCGTGAAATCCTTCAACTGCCTTCTTCAGATCGCTATCGCCCAGCTTGGCTATTTCTTTGCCAATCAAACGCTCTACAAAACCGACCAGCCGATTGTCCGCGAGGGTCTTAAGCTGCAACCAATTGATATGGCCGAGGTCCTTGATAAATCCATCAAGTGGGAATTTGGATTTGGCCAGAGTGATCAGTTTGAGAATCTCATCGTGCGCCTTGCCCTGGACCAGGTCGAGCACTTTATCGGCGCGTTTTTTGAGCTCGTCCAAAGAGTCTACCGACACGCCGTTGAGATCGATCTTGCCTAACAGCCATGCCAGCGGATCGCCGCCGGTTAACTGCTGCACGACGTCCCAGACGGTCGGATCGACATGGCCTTTCAACTGGTCCCACGACGTCGCGTTCTTGACGATCTTCAGGGCGTCTCCCAGACGACTGTCGACGGCGTTTTTGGCGACGTCGAAATACTTGTCGAACAGCGCAATCGCATGATCACCGGCCTGGTCGTATTGGTCGATCGCTTTCCCGATCATGTTTATTACATCGTCAAGCTTCGTCTTATCAGCCAGTTCGGCAAACGCCTTGCCCGTGTATTGCTCGATAAAGGATTTCGCGAGTTTATCCAGATACGCGTTCAGCTTGTTGAAATCGCTGAGCTCGCGCACCTGTTGAAATAGACTTAGCCAACTCTTTGAACTGAGACCGATGATCGAACTAAGAAACTCATCGGCAGACTCGGGCAGCCCCTGTTGCGCAAAGGTCGCTGTCGCTGACACATCGGCGGCAATCGCGAAGAATTTTGACCGGCTTTTATGAACTTCTATGTGCGCCCAACCGGCCTGCGACCCCGGCTTGACCTTGATGCGGAACTGGCCGGCTATGCTGGCGTCCAGCCCCAGCGAAGCCATCAAGGTGAAGCCGTACTTTTCTGAGAATTGCAGTTGATTGATTTCGAATGAGTGGGAGCCGGCCATGTCATAGCCGAAGCCCAGAGTGCCCTTGAAACGCAGATACCCGCCGTATTCGAACACTATTACTTCGTTGTCCGCTAAGGGAGCATCGATGTTAGCCGGCAGCCGCAGACTCTTGAAGAAGGTTTTCAGCAAATCATCGGCCGCTGTATTAGCCGGAAAGCTTCTGATTAGGCCATAGCTACCGTCTGCGCCGGCTTCCAACTTCGCACTTGCGGTCAAATTTGTATATTTGAATTTTGCGCTCAGGCTGGCGTCGACCTTCGCCCCCGCAGTGAAAATGATAAGCAGATCGTTGGCGTGACTGGCATCGTCAAAAAATCCTTTGAGACCATAATCGTCGAGCATCTTCAAGCGTTCCTTGGAACTCGTTTGCCAGAGCGGATCCAGGCTGGTGTTGGCCGAGGCGCTAATGCCGAAGGCGAAGCTATCATTAGCCCCTATCGAGAAGGGCTCTGAACCACTCACGTTGAAGTCAACGCTGAGCAAGTCATCGTCCGACGAGGGAATGGGTTTGGTTGGGTCGATGACGTTAGCGTGCACCTTGACGATGCCGTTGCCACCAAACCAAAAGGGTATGTCACTTTTCTTGAGATCTATGTCTGCCATGAGTGTGCCTTTCACTGATCTGTCCAGGTTAAGCTGGATTGGAAGTTGGGAACGTGACCCAAGGCGGGCTTGGAAGAAATGAGCAGCCGCACTTGATTCGTAATGTAGGTTTCGGGCTAACGATAGATAGCCGACTTGTTTGCAACAGTCAAGGGCCGCCGTCTGAAAGAAGGTCGGCTATACGTTAGGAAAGGAAGCCAGCCCAAACTTTTCACCCGCAACTCGCTCCAGCATTCGGCGCGTGTTCGCCATTTCATGTTCGAACTCCGGCATTATCATTTCACTAAAGACTCATGATCCCTCCACCTTTGCGGAACTGATCAGATCGTAACGACGAATTGTCAGAGCTTGTGTTTATAAGTATGCTTGCCAGTCTTCAACAACCAGGTTTTTTGACTTGCTCGATGCGACCGCGCAGAGAAGAAAAAGTAAAGCTACCCTGGTAAAGCAAGAGTTAGGTTGGAGAGAGCGCGCAAGTTAACAACCTGCGCTACGTGATGACCCAAAAATACGACGTCATCGTAATCGGCGGCGGCCATAACGGCCTCGTTAATGCCGCGTACCTCGCGCGCGCAGGCAAGCGAGTGTTAGTGCTCGAGCGCCGGCACGTGCTTGGCGGAGCGGCCGTAACGGAAGAGGTCTTTCCCGGTTTCAAATTCTCGGTTTGCTCGTACGTCGTTTCGCTTTTGCGGCCGGAGATCATTCGCGAACTCGATCTGCCTCGTCATGGACTCGAGATCCTACCGCTCGACGGCACCTTTACGCCGATGCCGAACGGCGATCACCTCTGGCGCGTGAACGATCATGCGAAAACGCGGCGTGAGATCGCGCGGCATTCAAAACTCGACGCCGAAGCATACGACGAATACGGGAAAGCCATGATCGACATGGCGCATTTCGTCAAACCGATCATGAACATGACGCCGCCCGATCCGGCGTCACTGAATCCGAAAGGTTTGATGGAACTGTTGACTATGGGCCGGCGCTTTCAAAAGCTTTCGGCTGATGACAAGTACAATCAGGTTCAGTTGATGACCATGAGCGCCGTCGATTTTCTCGATCAATGGTTCGAGACTGATGTCCTGAAGGCGACCATGTCGGCGTCAGGCATTATCGGGACGTTCCTGGGCGTGCGTTCGCCGGGCACGGCTTACGTTCTCCTGCATCATTACATGGGTGAGATTGACGGGGCTTTTCGATCCTGGGGATTGTCTCGAGGCGGGACCGGTTCAATCTCAAACGCGATTGCTGACGCCGCCCGCGAGTTCGGAGCTGAAATCCGCACCGAAGCTCCCATCGCGCAGATCCTCTTGAAGAATGGCCAGGCGAAAGGCGTCGTGTTGGAAAACGGAGATGAAGTCTACGCTGACATTGTCTCTTCCAGCGTCGATCCGCGCCTGACGTTTATGAAAATGGTTGGCGAAAATCATCTGCCTACGGATTTCGTAGACGACATCAAGCGTTACAAGTTTCGGGGATCGTCGGGCAAGGTGAATTTGGCGCTTGATGCACTGCCTGACTTCAAATGCATGCCGGGCGCCGGGCCACACTTGCGTGGCGCGGTTTCGATCTCGCCGAGTGTCGAATATATGGAGCGCGCTTACGACGACGCAAAGTATGGCCGCTATTCACGCCGTCCATACATCGACATAGTTATTCCGAGCCTGACCGATCCTTCAATCGCGCCGCCGGGCCAGCACGTGATGTCGTGCTTTGTTCAATACGCGCCCTACAACCTGAAGGAAGGAACCTGGGACGAAAAACGCGAAGAGTTTGGCGACACGGTGATCGATACTATCGCCGAACACGCGCCAAACATGAAAGAAATTATTCTTCATCGGCAGGTCTTAACTCCGCTCGATCTGGAGCGCGAGTTTGGCCTGTCGGAAGGAAATATCTTTCAGGGCGAACTGACTCTGGAGCAGCTTTTCTTTCTGCGGCCCGCGCCCGGCTGGGCACAGTATCGTTCGCCAATTCGCAATCTTTATATGTGTGGTTCAGCGACGCATCCGGGCGGCGGCATCATGGGCGCCAGCGGGAGAAATGCGGCGATGGAGATTTTAAAGGATAAATAGAGCCGCGGATGAACGCGGATAAGGACAAAGAAGACAAAGAGCAATTTGAAAGCGGGCTTTTCAGATCTGTGTTATCCGCGATGATCCGCGGCTAATTCTGTATGGCCACCCACGACATCATCATCATCGGCGCCGGTCATAACGGACTGGTCACGGCAGGCTATCTCGCCAAGGCCGGATTGAAACCTCTGGTGCTGGAACGGCGCGAGGTTGCCGGTGGCGCTTGTGTCACCGAAGAATTTCATCCCGGCTTTCGCACGTCAACACTCGCCCAAACCACCGGCCCGCTGTCGTCGCAAGTCATAAAAGATCTTCAGTTGGAACGTTATGGTCTCGAGTTCATCAAGACCGCAGTTCGCGTTTTCGCACCTCGCCAGGACGGTCAGTCGATTTGTATTTATGAAGACGTGAAGCGCACGGCTGATGCATTGGTCAACTTATCGGCGAAAGACGCGAAGAATTATCCTGACTTTGTCTCGACGTTTGCACGCATCGGCCGCGCTCTGTCGCCCCTCCTGCGGATGACGCCGCCTGACATCGATAAACTTTCAAAGGGAGAGTTGTGGGGTCTCGGCAAACTCGGCTTGGCGATTCGCGGGCTGGGTAAGAAAGACGAATATCGCCTGCTGCGCTATGGCCCAATGGCGGTTGCCGATCTCGCCGCCGAATGGTTCGAGGATGAGACTCTGCGAGCGATAGTCGTTGCGCGTGGCATCTTTGGAGCGTTTGCTGGTCCATGGTCGGCAGGAACCAGTGCGGCTTTATTATTGCAGGCGGCTACCGATGAACATGCGATAGGGCCGGCAACGTTTATCAAAGGCGGGATGGGCGCGCTGTCGCAAATGCTGATGAAGATTGCTACCGACAGCGGTGCGCAGATTCGGACAAACGCGGAAGTTGTGAGTGTTAGTGTCAAAGACGGCAAAGCGACGGGAGTAGTGCTGACGAGCGGAGAAGAGATTGCAGCCCGCGCAGTAATCTCAAACGCGGACCCACGCACTACCTTTCTTAAACTCGTCGATCCAGTTGAGTTTGATCCCAGCTTCCTCAACAAGATTCGCAACTACCGCGCGCATGGCACGGTGGCGAAAGTTCATCTCGCCATATCCAAGTTACCGCAATTCACATCAACGAATGGCGAGTCGAACGAAAAGCTTTCCGGTCGCATTCACATCGGGCCGGACATCGATTACCTCGAACGCGCATTTGATGCGGCTAAGTATGGAGACATGTCACCGCAGCCATACCTCGACATAACGATCCCATCGCTTATGGATCAGACGCTGGCTCCGGCCGGTGCCCACGTGATGTCGATCCACGCGCAGTTTGCTCCTTTTCATTTGAAGGCTGGAGATTGGAATTCGCGCCGAGAGGAACTCGGCGACATCGTGGTCAACACGCTCTCTGATTACCTGCCGGGTTTGAAAGACTCAATAGCAGCGCGAAGAGTAATCACGCCGCTGGATCTCGAAGAGACATACGGCCTAAGCGGCGGGCACATTCATCACGGCGAGATGTCCATCGATCAATTATTCGCTTTTCGACCGCTGATCGGATGGGCACGATATCGCGCACCGATTGAAGGGTTGTACTTGTGCGGCGCGGGAACACATCCTGGCGCCGGCGTGACCGGAACGCCGGGGGCGAACGCGAGCCGGGAAATCATCAAGGATCTCAGGCGGAAGACCTAGTGGCCCAGACTTTCGGAAGCTCTAATCAGGCTAGCACGGTGATTTCGATCGTCGTGAAAAACCGACCGACGGTCAAGATACCGAAAGGAACTAACTACTCAGCCGCCCCGCGTTTCAAAAAACCGATAATCACTGCCAGCACCGATAACACTAATCCAATCACGATTGCACCGACAGCAATTATTGTGCGCTGACCTTCAGCAAACCCTGCGTTCACATTGTGCAAGAGCTCCTTCAGTGAAGCATCGTGCGGAACTATCAAGATTCCCACCGCGATTAGAAGCGATCCCAGTCCCAGCAGCATTAGCCATCCCGGAGTCTTTTCCGGTCTCAGTCCGCGCCCAATGTTACTGCGCGAATAGCTATACGAGAGATATACCGAAAGGCCAATCATCAACCAGGCGACAAAACGCCACCAGGACGTTGGCGGCAGATAGTACATCAGAAAGAGACATGACACGGCGCCGAGCATCGGTAAGAACCACGCGCCGAGCGGCACCCTGAATGGCCGATGGCGGTGCGGATCTTTGTAACGCAGAATCGTGATTCCGATACACACCAGCACAAAGGCGAACAACGTCCCGATATTCGTCAGGTCAACCATCTCGTCAATGCTCATGACCGCCGCAAAGCCCCCTACGACTACGCCTGTCAGAATCGTAGTGACGTGGGGCGTTTTGAACTTCGGATGAACTTTGGCGAACACCGGCGGCAGCAATCCATCGCGCGCCATGGAAAAGAAGATGCGCGGCTGTCCCAACTGGAAGACCAACAGAACAGCGGTGTGTGCGATCACCGAGCCGAAAGCGACGACCGCGCTGGCCCAGCGCGCGTTCGGAGCCACGTGATTAAGCGCCATGGTCAGTGGTTCGGCTTGCTCAGTCGACAGACGACGCACGAGCTCGTTATATGGAATCAAGCCGGTGAAAACCGCGGCGACCACAACGTAAAAGATCGTGCAGATGACCAGTGACGCGATGATTCCGATAGGCAGATCTCGGGCCGGATTCTTGGTTTCTTCTGCCACGGTCGATACGGCGTCAAAGCCGATATAGGCAAAAAACACTACGGCGGCCCCCGCCAATGTTCCTCCCCATCCATTTGGCTGAAAGGGATGCCAATTCTTTTCCATCGTGGCGGGCGAGACAAAATAGAAAGCGGCTCCGATAAAGAACAAGAGCACCAGAATCTTTATCATCACCATTCCGGCGTTGAATCCCGCGGACTCTTTGATGCCCCACACCAGAACGACCGTGATCAGCATCACGATGCCAAAGGCCAGCAGGTTGAAGACGATAGGTTTGCCGAAAATGTGCGGCGCATTTTCCAACAGGCCGGGAATCTTTCGGGCCGTGCGAAAGTCCGTAGCTAACCAGTCGGGAATGTTGACGCCAAAGGCATCCTGCATGAAAGATCGGAAGTAGTTGGCCCAGCTAATCGCGACCGCTACGTTCCCAATCGCGTATTCGAGGATCAAATCCCAACCAATGATCCACGCCACCAATTCGCCCAGAGTCGCATAAGAATAGGTATAAGCCGACCCAGAAATCGGCACCATCGCGGCCATCTCGGCATAGCACAGCGCGGTGAAGGCGCAGACAATTGCTGTGATCGCAAACGAAAGCATCAACGACGGGCCAGCCCCTGGACGGGAACCATCGCCTGCCGACGCGGTCCCAACTGTGGCAAAGATACCCGCGCCGATGATGGCGCCGATGCCTAACAGCGTAATATTGATGGGCCCAAGCGAGCGCCTGAGTTTGTGGCCTTCCTCCTGTGTTGCAGCCAGGAGATCGTCAAGGTTTTTTGTGCGAAAGATTCCGCGAAGCAAGATGTGCCTCCCGAACATTGAATTCGACGACGAACTTGCAGTGGTCGCGAAAGAACGTGCGGAGTGTAAGGTGTCGGGTTTGAAGTTTCAAGCTTTTTGATTCGCAGGTAGTGTCGGACGCCCGACCGTGAGGAAGGCCTCCCGGGCTGCCAGGTCCTCCCTCACGTCAGGCTTCTGACACTTGTGATTGACGTTTTAGCCGTCTGGCATCACAGACTGAAGTCTGTGCGACCTTTAGCCTTGTCATGCTCTGCTGCAATCCTTAAACTGACGCCTCATGGACTCGGAATCGAAATCGCGCGTCGTCTACGAGAATCTCGACACGACCTTTGTAAACCTCTGGGCGTTGCTTCGCAATTTGTCGCAACGCGGCTTCATTGGCCGCGTCCGTGTCGAACTGAAAGACTACACGGCGGACGTATTCATGACTGGTTCGAGCACTCCGTTGGTGCACGAGATCGATCGCGCCGCTGGCACCGATACCCTTGAAGAAGCCGCCCTCCACCGGCTGGTTTTACGCGTACGCGAGACACCGGGAACGATCACTGTCTTCGAGGGACCCGATGAAGCCGTGGCAGTACAAGCGAACGCGAAGACGAAGAATGAAGCACGCGTAGTCCCAAAAGGTGGGGCGAACGATCTGCCGAAGCATTACCTCGCGGATGCTTTCACCGAGACCGAAATCCATCCCGCGGCAGGAACTCAGCCGGCGCCAGAGAGTAAGTCTCCTCCTTCGTCGAGTTCGTCCGACTCGCCAACGCTCACCGACGAGAACGATGACAAACTTAGTCCCGCCAGCCCGGCGGCAGCCGCGGAACCGATTGACGAGATTGAGTGGGGCGCGATCCTCAAGGCCAGCGGCGAACTGATTGGCGGAGTTGAACGCGCTCTGAACGGCGCCGGCGCCAACTTTGCCTCGCTCTTCAACGCTGCATGTTTGGAACTGGCTGACGACTACACTTTTCTTGATCCGATGACGGGCGAATTTCGCTATGCGAATTCCGTCGTGAACTTAACCGCCGCGGTGCCTGATGGCTCTTATGTTATCGGATTAAGTGAAGCGCTAAGGCGGGTGGTAGACCGCGTAGCCACCGGAGACTATGCCCGGCGTGTGCGCGAACGTGTGGCGCTGGAATTGTTTTCGGTCGTGCGCACGCGGAAAGAGATTCTGGATCGCTCAGGTTTCCTGCCGCAGCTCGATCGCATCGCGGGCACAAAGGTGATCTAGGAGTTGGTCCTTTGTCAGTCGTTAGTTGTCAGTTGTCTTTGTTTGACCCTGGGAGTTCGCGCTGGAACCGGTCTGTTGCAGCAACGTTTTTCTTCTGTTTCTAATAAAAGAGCGGATGACGAGGCGGCGGCAACGCGATCCACTAAGTCACACGAAGCGCCACGAAATACCGCGCTTTGCTTCGTGTTATTTCGTGTAGGTTCGCGGATCGCCCTTGCCGCTTCCATCAGGGAGAGAGCAATACTGACAACTAACAACTGACCACTGACGTGTCTTCCTTCAGAAACATTCTTTTCCCGACTGACTTTACGCCGCATGCGCGGTCGGCACTCAAATATGCGGCCGCTTTTGCGCATCATGGGCGCGGCCGCGTCATATTGTTTAGCGTGCAGACGGGCACCGTCCCCGCCAACTTAATGACCATGCCGGAGCGCCTCGTCGAAGATCAAGAAACGCAATGGCTCAGGCAGATTCGAACTCAGGTTAAAGATCTGCTCATCGATCCGCTCTGCGAGGGACTGGAAGTCGAGCCGGTGATTGTCGAGGGCGAACCCGCGCACGAGATAGCGACAGCCGTGCGGGACTATGACATCGATCTGGTTACAGTCGTGACCCATGGGCGCCGGGGACTGGCCCGAGCGTTGTGGGGTTCGACTGCCGAAGAGATCATTGCCGAAGCCCCTTGTCCGGTGCTCACTCTGAAGCCGCCTCAGCGCGACTTTGTCGAACATCGCGGCCAGCGGACGGAAATTCGGCTCGATCGAATTCTGCTGGCGACAAATCTGCGGCCATCATCCATTGCGGCTACTCATTTGGCGCGCGAGCTGGCCGCTGCCACGAACGCCGAATTGCATGCGGTCTATGTAATTGGTGATTATTTCGAACAGATATCGGTGATGTTTCCTGAGGGCGCACATTCCGCACTTTCGCGCATGCGCGGGGAGGTGAAGGATCGCATGCAGACGTTTGCCGCGGAAGCTGACAACCGCGTCTTTACTCACATCGCGGAAGGCCGGCCTTACGCCGAGATTGTCAGGCTCGCTGCCAGAACTGACGCGGACCTGATCGTGATCGGTACCAGTGTTCACGCTTCTTTGTTTGGCGGCGCACCCGCGTTGGGTTCAGAGATTGAACGCGTCGTGTGTAACGCTCCCTGTCCTGTCCTGTGCGTGCCCTCGGGCCGAGTGGTCACTCCGCTTCCCGCCTTCGCGCATGCGCAACCGGTACCTCAGACTTAAACCAGATTAGTAAGCGGTAAGCAAACTTACAAATTGATTAATGGTCTTCCCGGGAGCTTTGCCGACGGCTATTAGATCTCACGATTTCAGCGTGAAGAAAACTACTACTTATTGCTTAGTTACCTTATCGCCTTCGACCGGATAACCGGCACTCTTCCATGCTGCCAAACCACCCAACAACGCTGCCGCGTTATCAATTCCTTTTGTTTTGAGTTCGACCACCGCACCGGCGCTCGTATGTTCGCTTGGTCAAGTACAGTAGGCGACGATCATCTTGTCCTTGGGCAACTCCTCGAGGTGCGCCAGCACAGTTCCAGCGGGGATTGAGATTGATCCTTTGATGTGTTCGTCTTTATAAGCCGCCTCTGCCCGCGTATCGATGATCACCACGTCATTCTTTTCCCAGAGATCGTGCAACTCAGCGGCTTTGATCCGGCGAGCATTGTCAGCCGGCGGCGGCGCAGGCTGCTGAGGAGTCGGGGAGCCTTTGGGTGTCTGCGAGATCAGCGCATCGCTTGAATTACACGCTACCAAGCCGCCAATCGCTACGAGCATTGCCAAAGATGCCAAAGTTATTAATCGCATATGATACTTGCCTCCCATTAATGACTCGACTAATTTACAACTTTGAGCAGAAGATGCAAAGCGAGACCGCTTCCATCACAGAGCCTCTTAACCTACGGGCGTATAGAGTCCCGACTTCAGTCGGGATTTATTCGCTAGAGAAAGGCCCGACTAAAGTCGGTACTCTGTACACCGTTAATCAACATCCCACTTCTTCCCATAGTCGAGAATTGGATATTCATGCCAAATCTTTGCCGCAGTCTGGTGACCGACGCGCTCAATGTATTGCGCGGCACTTGACCACGGCCAATCCTGCCATTTCTCTCCGTAGCCATGATGCACTGGGTTGTGATGGATGTAGTTCATGCTGGCCCAAAAATGGCGATGTGATTTTATTCCACGATCTAAGCAATTGAGCCAAACCTGGCGCCCGCGTCGAGCGTCTTCACCATTCCATTTGAATGGCATGCGCCCATGAACCTTTCCCAGTTCAGCACGGAGTTCCCGGAGGCGATTCGTTTGTACCAATAGGTGATAATGATTAGGGAGAACGCACCAGGCGTACACGTGAGTCGCAAGTTGGGCGCACGCATCCAACAGCGCGCTTTCACATTCAGTCATTCTTTCCGGGGTGACACCTATTATGTGCTTGTGCTCGTAACACGCACCGGAGATCATGAATTGAAGAAGTCCGGCGAATTTCCAATGCGGTGGAGAGTGCCAGGGACGCTCGCGCAGGCGACGATATTCGACCGCCTCACGTCTCTGCTCGATCGTCATCTTGCGATAGTCGTACATGGCCGCTTGGAATAACGGCGTATAGAGTCCCGACTTCAGTCGGGATTTATTCGCCAGAGAAAGGCCCGACTAAAGTCGGTACTCTGTACACCGTTAACGAAAGTACCATCCACATCAAAGCACAACCCGCCGGTCTCCTTCTCTGCGCGTAACGCGTTGGCGATCCAGATATTCCAGAAGGGGAATGGCGTACTTGCGCGAAACGCCGGTCAGATCTTTGAAAGCAGCGACATCGATCCCCTGATGCTTCTTGCCGTGCTCGCGCACTTTCTGAGTTAGTTCGTCGAGTACTGCCCGATGAAAAAACATCTCACCATGGACCTTTACCAATACGCCTGCATCGACCAACAATTGCAGAATTTTGCGTCCCTGCTGGATCGCCATGCCGGCGCGCTCGATCGCTTCGTTCAGGCCCGGCGCCGCCAGGCCCGCCTCTCGATAGATCTTTTCCAGGCTATCTCGCAGGCTGGAGTCTTCAAGGGAAAGTTCGCGTGTATGTTCGCGCAAACGCACAATCTCTTTTTCCGCTACCAGCGCGCCTTCCTTTTCCAGCGTCGCCAGCACCCCGCGAAACACCTCGATTGGCGTGTGGGCAAAAAGTTGCTCGCGCAAAACTTCTTTCGCCAATCCGCGCAGGAGCGGCTCGCGCTGGTGATGCGCGGCAACCTCTTTGAGCACCGATTGTTTCAGTTCATCAAATCGTTCGCGGGCTATCAGGACGCCCTCGGCGTCGACGATCGCTCCACCAACCAAAGCCTCTTTGGTCGCAACTTCGATCACTTCGTCGCGCCAGGCAGTCCGCACCGCCAAATCGGCGCGCCGCAACCCTTGTCGATCGGAGCCTGCGACAAACACCGCCACCTGCTGTGCGCGATCGCCGTTTGCGAGGGCTTCGAGACGCGCGCGCGCCGGGGCAATGTCTCGCGCCCGATGCCGGGGAGGAAAAGGATCGATAATCAACCCACCGCCCATCGTCACTTGCGGAGAATAGGAGCGAAGAATGAAGCGGTCACCGAGTACGCCCACAATGTCGGTCTCAGTCCGAAGCTGCACCAAACCGCTCTGTCCGGGTTTGATCTCACCGCCTTCCGTAAGCACGCGCACGCGGGCCAGAATTTCCGCCGCGCCAATGTGCATACGCAGGCGTTGCCGCGAACGCAATGATCGCGGCGCACTCTCGAGCAGATTAACCTGAACGTCGAGGGCCGGCGTTGGCCGCAGACGGCCGGGCGGCACCAGGATCATGCCGCGCTCGACCGCCGCGGCATCCACTCCACCCAGATTGATGGCGGTCCGCTGACCCGCGCAGGCGCGCGAGACCTGCGATCCGTGAACCTGCACGCCGCGCACGCGGACTCTGGCCCCACTCGGCAGCAATTCCAATTCGTCGCCTTCGGCAATTTCACCCGCGATCAGCGTTCCTGTCACTACCGCGCCGAACCCCCGCATCGTAAAGGCGCGATCGATCGGCAATCGCGTGACAAAATCCGCGGAGCGGGATGCGACTTGCCGGCCGGTTGCTCGCAGCGCCTCTTTCAGCGCTTCAATTCCATCGCCCGTTCGCGAACTGACCGCGATAATCGGCGCGCCCTCGAGAAACGATCCGGCCACCAATTCTTCGGTCTCTGATCGAACTAACTGCAGTAGCTCTTCGTCCACCAGATCTTTTTTAGTAAGTATGACCAGACCTTTGCCCACGCCGAGCAGCCGGCAGATATCAAAATGCTCGCGTGTCTGCGGCATCACGCTTTCATCAGCGGCGATTACCATCGCCACCAGGTCGATGCCGTGCGCCCCCGCCAACATGTTCTTGACGAAGCGCTCGTGTCCGGGCACGTCAACAAAGCCGGCGTGCACTTCACCCAAATCGAGATCGGCAAAACCAATGTCGATGGTAATGCCGCGCCGCTTCTCTTCAGGCAGACGATCGGCTTCGACGCCCGTCAACGCGCGCACCAGCGCCGTCTTGCCGTGATCGATGTGACCGGCCGTGCCGATGATGATTGATTTCATTTTCAGTCGAATGGCGAAATCTATGATAGCGCGAATCGGTTGCTGATGACGCCGATTCAAAGAGATTCGCGTACGCTCCTTTTTCAATTAGCGGTCCGCTCCTACTTTGATAAGTGGCATTCAGGGTAACGACTTTTGTCGGCTTTTGTTAGGCAGAAAGCGCCCCGCTGAAACTGGTACGCCGAATGATAGTAGCCCAGCAGTTTTACTGCTGGGATAAGAGCGCGAGGATTGGTAGTCCGTGAAGCGGACGGATGATGATAGTCATCAGATCCTCTCACTTTTTCAGCCGTCCGCTTCACGGATTTCGTCTTCGATCCGACCGACCCCAGCGATAAAATCGCCGGTCTATTACCGGGTCCCCGAGCGAGTGGTAGTCAATCGTCCGCTAAACACGGGCTCAGTCGAACAACTTTTTGGGCAAAGCCAGTTTTTGCTTTGGCACGCATGATCTTCAAAGACCCGACTTTCAAAACACCCGGAAAAATCGAAAGATCGACTGTCGTGCCCGTTCGACGCCCTCTACGTTCGGTGCTGCCATTTGCAAGACTTGGCGATAGAGAAACAACAAGGCATTGAACGCTTGGTTTTGAGTCGAAGCCGCGACGTGTTCATTGACGGCGAGGTGCGTAAGAAAGGCGCGTACTTCTTCGGCATCCAGTTCGCGAGGGTGACGCTTGCTGTGAAAGAGAATGAATCTCTTGATCCAATTGCGATAGGCTTCTTCGGTGCGGATACTGAGGTGCCTGAAGCGAGCGACGTCGGTGACTTGATCGAGCAACTTTTTCTTGACCATATTGATGCATATTAACGCAGGCAAACTGATTATGATCGCAATCAAACCGAGTTAACCACAAAGACCTGTTAGCGCTAAAGAAAGGCGTCTTAGCAATATCAACCCTGTTTGAATAAGCCGGGAGGCTTGATGTTTTATCGCGGAATTGAGCGTATTATGCGTCATGCATATTGACGGATGTCGCGCTATTACGGTGCATGATAGATAATTAATAGTTATCCCGCTTCGCTTTTAAAACACTGGCAAACGGGCGCCATTGGAATCGTCGTCGAAGTGGCCACCATCGCGCGCGACGAGATAGAGCGGGCAATTGAAATGCGATTGCGCGGTCGCGCGCTCTGCCCCAAGGTTGAATAGTCGGCGCGACCCACTTGGGCGCGGTATAACAAATCGTTGGACGCGAGCGGAATCAGCGGGCTTGTCATCGACAACTTGTCCGTGACGTGGTTGTCTCCCGCCGCGTCAACTCAACAGTTATCCCGCTTCGCTTTTTGAAAACTAAAATGTGCAACGTGGCCTCGCGATTAACTTGGGTGGTACGTCGGCGGCATCGCACGCGACGTGATGAATAAGAGACTCATACCCAGTGTTGCTTTGTTCGTAGCGGTGGCAATGCCTATTGGATAGGTCGTTCATGTTAACCAAGCTTGAATTAGCGATCCCAGTTGTCGTGGGTCTAGTCTTTCTGCTGTTGGGGTCTCGTGCTGTCTTGGAGTGGGTGAGACATTGAGGTTTGCGCATTTCAGCGAATGCGCTGCATAACAATTCGTTGGACCGGAGCGCGGATAGCCTCTTTCCCAACTTGTTTGGCGCGGCGAAGGTTGAATGTAATCGTCGCGCCCGATCAACTCAAACGTTATCCACCGCCGCTATTTGAAAACGGGTAAAAGCAAAAACCATTTGCTTCTCGTCGGAGGTTTCAACTGCGCGCGCGACGCGAAACCTTCCTGCTTGTAAGATGCTTACGAGGTCGCGCGCTCTGGTAGGGTTGAATGGTCGGCGCGACCCACTCTGGCGGTGGATAACAAATCGTTGAACCGGAGCGGAATCAGGTTGTCTCTCATTCGCAGGACTTGAATGCTTGAAACGATCCTTCCCGCCCGGTTAACTCAACCGTTATACGCGCCGCTTTTTGAAAACAGTAAACGGGCCATGTGTCATTCGTCGAAGTGGCCACCATCGCGCGCGACGAGATGGAGCGCGCAATTGAAATGCGATTGCGCGGTCGCGCGCTCTGCGCCAACGTTGAATAGTCGGCGCGACCCACTTGGGCGCAACATAACAAATCGTTGGACGCGAGCGGAATCAGCGGGCTTGTCATCGACAACTTGTCCGTAACGCAGTTGTTTCCCGCCGCGTCAACTCAGACGTTATACGGCGGAACTCCTCGTCCCAGCCAGTCTATATCAAGATGAAACTAGCCGATCGGCTTCGCGTTCTATCAACAGTTGAGGTTTACTTCGCTCGCCTTGTCGCTGGCTCGGCGGCCATCCTGCAAACGTGGGACTATGTTGCCAGGGAATACCAAATCTACAAATTCTTCCAAGCCGGTGGCGAAGCTATGATCAATCAGGCCTTTCTGCTTATGCACCTTCGCATCACAGGCGCGTTGTTACTTGCTGCCATCTCCCTTTGGTTTCGCCGTACATTTGCGTTTTACCTTTCCCTTTTCGGCGCGGCGTGGGTTCTGGTGGAATACGCCAGTTGGTATCTCTGGTCTCGCACTGTTTTGGCTAACGCAGAAATTGCCAATTGGCCCAGTGGAACTCCACACGCTTTCGGACTCGGTGGCGCAACCGCTTGGAATTCCGCCGTCCTGCTGCTTACAATTGTTCTATTGTTGTGGCAAATGAAAACGGTTTTGGTCGGCGCGCGCGTGTATCGAAACGCCGCCGTATAACAAATCGTTGGACGCGAGCGGCGGGAGCGTGTTTCGCATCATAATTGGTCCGGCGATGCTTGAATGGAATCGCGCCGCCGCGTCAACTCAACCGTTATCCCGCTTCGCTTTTAAAACACTGGCAAACGGGCGCCATTGGAATCGTCGTCGAAGTGGCCACCATCGCGCGCGACGAGACTCAGGCGGCGGTTGTAAAATGCGGGCATGTGGTCGCGCGCTCTGCACCGCGTTGAATGGTCAGCGCGTTCCACTCGGGCGCGGCATAACAAATCGTTGGATCGGAGCGCGGTGAGCGTGTTTCGCAACTTGATTGATTGAATCGAAAGTTGGACGTAATTGCCGCGCCCGGTCAACTCCACCGTTGTGCGTCTAACATTTTCATAACCATGCATCGCGTCCTCCCAGTTCTAATCGCTCTCGCGGCCTTCGCGTTTTCATCTTGTAACTCTGGCCCTCGCATGGGCGATACGGTCGAATCCTTTGAAACGTCGAACCATTCCTTCAAGTTGCGTGTTGACAGACACGAGGAGGTGGGTGGCTTCATGCCCGTGCTCGGTGGCGCATATTATGTCTTTCGTTCGGCGCCCGTTGGATCCGACACCTGGCACGACATCATGACGTTTCGCCACGATGACCCGAATCCTATCCCGCGTGATCAGGTGCGCTTCTTGAACGAACGTGTGGGATTTGTATTCATGGGTTGGATGTATGCTGTCTCAACTGACGGTGGCGTTAATTGGACTGTGTGGGACAGCTCTCGTGATTTACCAAAATGGCAGTGCTGCAACTATCGACTTATCCAGGATGTTCATCTTGACTCTGACGGAACGGGCGCAATGACCCTTCACGTTATTCCTGATCGCGGAGAAGTCCCTCAGTTGCGCACAAAAGATTTTGGCCGCCACTGGTCCGTTTGACGTGGCGACACACAACAAATCGTTGGACGCGAGCGGCGGGGGCGTGTTTCTCAAATAGCTTGGTGCGGCCAGGGTGCTTTGATTCGCGCCGCCGCGTCAACTCAACCGTTATGCCCTAATTTCTGTTCACCATTATGGTTCAACGTGCCGAACAGCAACGGCTCCAACAAAGTGGCGGTGAGCGCCTCCTAATGATTGTTCTGGCCTCTGCGCTATGGAGCTTTCTGTCTGTAACAAAGCTCGTACCTCAGGCAGAGGCGATATTGATTGGTTGGACCGTTGGATTTCTTGTGGGCTATTGGCTTCCTCCGCGACCAACAATAAGCTTCGTTCGGTGGACATTCGAGCGGATTGTAATGATTGTCGTTTTCTATGCATTGGTTCTGAAGATGCCAACCATCGTCGCCCCGTCACGCAATGGATACGTCACGCATGGTATTGCTTTTGTTTTTTTCCTCGCGCTCTATTATGCCTGGACGCGACATCCGAGGAGCACGTTAGGGCTTGGGCGGGCATAACAAATCGTTGGACGCGAGCGGCGGGAGCGTGTTTCGTAACCTGATTGGTCCGGCGATGCTTGAATGAATTCGCGCCGCCGCGTCAACTCAACCGTTATGCCCCAGAACGCCGTCGTGCCAAACGGAGATTCGTTATGTCAGTGCCGGTTGAATCGGATCCTTCGCGTGTGATCGCCGATGACCAACATCCGACTCGCGACCCGCGTTGGCCACGATTGGCCGCAGGCATTCTTACGATCGGAGCCTGTGGAACTCTGGGCTCATTTATCAATGATTGTTTTTGGTATCTCTGGAATCACGGACCGACAACTAGCGGCCTCTCTGCGCACCTATTGTTTTCTTGGGTCGCCAAAGCCGTGGGCTTCGGGTTGTTTTTCGGTTTGTTCTTGGGGTTGGCAGAATGGCTTGGTCGCGAGGTGTTCAATCGGCCAAAACCGAATTCTTCGCAACGACCTGGGGCATAACAAATCGTTGGACGCGAGCGGAATCACGGAGCTTGTCATCGACAACTTGTCCGTAACGTGGTCGTCTCCCGCCGCGTCAACTCAACCGTTATGCGGCTCGCATACTGAGGTTTAGGATCGCATGAAAATCCGCGTCGTATTTTGTTTCCTGGTGTTAGTGTTCGTCAGCCGGTTGTCGGTTGCGCAGGAAAAACCAATTCCTCCTGACACGCTAATCACGCTCGAGCGAACCGTCTGTTTCGGCCCATGCCCTATTTATAAATTGACGGTCAGGGCTGACGGCACCGTCACGTTTGAAGGTCGCGAAAATTTGAAGGTGAAAGGTACTGTGAATGACCGTATCACGTCGAATGACGTGCGCAATCTTATCGCCGCTTTCGAGGCTGCTTCTTATTTCACGCTGAACGATAAGTACGAAACTCAGAAAGACGGCTGTCCCGAAGTTTGGACCGACAACCCCACGGCCATCACTTCAATCCGTCTGAATGGCAAAACCAAAACAATATCGCATTACTACGGCTGTCAAATGGGACGCGGCACGGCCATCTATCCCGACGGGTTAACCTATCTCGAAACGAAAATCGACGAGATTGTTGGCACCGACAAATGGATAAAACTCAAATGATCGCCGCATAACAAATCGTTGGACGCGAGCGGCGGGAACGTGTTTCTCAACTTGCTTGGTGCGGCGGAGGGTGCTTTGATTCGCGCCGCCGCGTCAACTCAAACGTTGGGCATCTTCTTTCTGACTTTGTGAAGTAACCGATGGCAGCCGTTTTCTCACAACGAATCCTTTCCCCGACAGTGTTACTTTACTCATTCGTTGTAATCACTCAGTTCGGTTATGGTCTCTATCTCGGGCGGCAAATGGAAATGCCTCCGGCTTACACGCTGCTGCACTGGGCGACTCAACTTTGGATCGTCGGATGGTGGCTACGCTCCGACAGTCGCAAGCGCAATGTCGCTTGGGTTTACGATCTCGGTTTCTTTCTTTGTATCGCATGGCCGGTTGTGATGCCGTATTATCTTGTGAAGACACGCGGTGCCAAGGGACTGCTTGTCATCTTGGGTTTCGTTGCTGCTTATCTTGGGGCGGCTCTGGGTGGAATCGTCGTATCCGTCGCGTTTGCAGTTCTCAGCGGGCAAAAGTAACCGTGCGACGATGGCCAACAAATCGTTAGACGCGAGCGGCGGGAGCGCCTCTCGCAACTAGCTTGGTGCGGCGGAGGGTGCTTTGATTCGCGCCGCCTCGTCAACTCAACCGTTCGGCGGCTTGCGCGGAAGACGCCGCCAATGATTCGAGAGAGGAAACTCTCTGTGAACTACTTGCGCATTGCTCTGGCAGGTTTGGGTGCAACGGTCGTCTACTTTGTGCTCGGGTTTGTTCTGTTCGCCCTTTCACCACTGGCCAACGAATACCGTCAGTTTCCAGCGGTTTATCGTACCCCAGAAGCCATGAAGGGTGTGGCGCCAGTGGGCCTGGTAGGAATGCTTCTCTCGATGGTCGCACTAGCGACTCTTTATGCTCTCGCCTATCGCAACGGGTCGCCGATTACTGAAGGCGTTCGCTTTGGTTTCCTGGTCGGAGTATTCGCCTTTGGCTCTTTTGTACTTCACAACTACGTGAACTTAAATATCGGACTGAGGCTAACGCTGGGCCAAGCCGTTGCCTATTTCATTCAGTGGATAGTCGCGGGCATCACGATTGCTCTAATCTACCGACCCGCACCTCGGTGACGCGAGGCGGGCCGCCGAACAAATCGTTGGACGCGAGCGGAACCAGCGGGTTTGTTAGCGACAACGTGTGCTTAGCGCAGTTGTTTCCCGCCCGCGTCAACTCAAACGTTAGATTTCTATGAATAGCCGACGAATTGCGCTAGCCTTTCTGATTGCGCCTCTTATTATTCCGATTGCGGCTCTTGTGGCATACAGCTTTCCCTTTACTGAGATTCCGTCTTTTCGTGCTGTTCTTGGCGGATTGATCCAGTATGGCGGACTTGCTTACCTTGTCGCCGTTGTATTTGGAATCCCAACCTTTCTTTGTCTTCGAGCTTCTCGTTGGCGTGGTAAGTGGGCGGCTTCCTTATGTTGAGCAGCAATGGGATTGTTTATTGCTATCATGTTATTCGCGTTAGTACCTGGTTGGACATTAAGAGATTTGGTTGTCGGATATTCGTCGTATGCTTTGCTTGGAGCAATATGCGGCCTCGCGTTCTGGCTAATCTCTTTTAGAATTGAATCGGACAATGGAAAGCCGAGCGGTTCCACCAACGGCGAAATCTAACAATTCATTGCACCGAAGCGCGGGATAGCTTGCTTCTCAACTAACTCTATTCGGCGATGCTTGGATGATATCCGCCCGCGCCCGGTGAATTCGATCGTTGGATCGCTTCGGATGTTTTGCAAAAGCCCACATCGTGGGCGTCATATCAATAGCCCACATCGCAAGCTGTGGGTTCAGGCGCCGAATCGAAGATAAGCTCGTGCAGCGAGCGACATAATTCGCAGGGTCGATCATCGCGGCCAAATTTTATGTCGCCCCGCTGGGACTCCGATTCCGATGGTTGCACCTTTACCCACAGCTTGCGCTGTGGGCTACGAATATTTCGTTGGCTACGCCAACTCGTTGACCGGGAATTCCAACTAGCGCGGTTCGAATCGCGCGCTGTGCTTGTGGGCGCGATCCAACAAATCTTTGGACGCGAGCGGCG